>Ga0209700_100317_pt1 | contig 86349 bp, 48 predicted proteins | sample SiratroredBW_FD_187528 | JGI IMG/M metagenome (GOLD analysis project Ga0209700, IMG submission 187528) | Root nodule microbial communities of legume samples collected from California, USA - Siratro red BW (SPAdes) (version 2) | ecosystem: Host-associated > Plants > Roots > Nodule | place: USA... | reverse complement strand
GTAACCGAATTAGATAAACCTTTTGATTAGATTGCAATCCAATTATCATAGGTTACAGAAATTTGTGTTCAACGTATTAAACCCTCATTCCAACCCGAATTAGTTAACTAAGTGAGAATTAACACAAGCATTGCTTATGCAAATTAAGCATTCACACACATCATTCATTCCATCCCAGCAACCCGTGACTCACTCCATTAAGCATGAACAGAGACATGAATTTTATATTAACTAAAACATTAAGCATGAACCAGTGAAAACATTAAGCACATAAATAGATTGATGAACAGTTAAGAGACGGAGAGAGCAGTTGCAACACAACAGAAACCTCAAACTTTCATTGCAATATGAATCAAGAGGATAACCTTATAAATTAACCTTCCATTTAATTCGAATAAAGCGAACATAGATTAAAACGAAAATGAAGCAGGAAACCAAAAACGAAATACAACAAGAATCGTAAAATAAAAGTAAGAACAAAACAAGATTCAGAGAATAATCGAGAAGAAAAAGATGCCCCCTTGTTCAAGAACCACCCTACAATATACGTTCTGCCCCTTTTTGCATGGGCGGCCAAATCTAGGTCAGTTACCTCCACACTAAACCTAATGGGCCCAAGTTTTTTTATAATTCTGATTTAACAAAAAAAAATAAGTACAAAAACTAAAAATGAAAAATCTGATGTGAATGCAACGGTGACGTGGCAAAAGACGTGGCAGTTTCTCTTCAATTCCAGAATTAATTTCCAAGCTCAATAAAATGCCAAAGCTGCCTTAAAAATAATAATACAATTAGCTCAAAAAATTCGAATTAATTAAAATTACGAATTTCTAGTCAATGAAACCCAAACAGTGAATTTGAGAAAATAATAGGGAGTTAAGCACAAATTACTAATCAAAATAGTTATAGAAAGACAAGTAAATAGGGGAAAATATTGACTCATCAATTCCCCCACACTTAGACTTTTGCACTCTGGGGCAAAATCAAGATACAGAGCAAGGAAAAAAAATCCAAAGCCATCAAAGAGAGTGACACAACAAAAGGAAATAGAAACAAACAACCAGACAACTTTACATCTCCTCAAGGAATTCTGGAAAAGAAAGGAATAAACAACATCGAACACACAAAGAGTCAAGGAGGCAACACCTAAAAACATTGTCCGAGCAATTCAAAGCATATCGAGAAAATCAATTTGCTAAAGAGGTGAATCAAAAGCAACAGAACCTCACAAGGTGCACTGTATTACTGTATCTTTCAAGTGTCTAGGTTACTATATATACTCAAGGACTAATGAAAAACAAGCAACAATTAGACTTGGCAAGCCTCTAAAATCAACATCCAATGCATACACACATAAAGGTCACAAGGTCTTTTAGGGTTGTAATAGGGCTAAAGGCAAGGTAGGAAATAAAATATGCAATAACTAGCTCAAACCAGAGGGAGTAGAGGAGCAATGGGGAATACATCAAAAATAAGCATCAGAAGTAAACCTAGAAGCCTTTAAAATCAATCATCTACCTTTTGCCTCAACAACTTTTTTTTTCATTTTTTTATTATTTTTTTTATTACTTTTTTTGTAGAGAATATGAATAAGAACAAAATATATGAACAAACAATAATAAACCCTAAACCAATTAGCCAGAAACATCATCCAATGAAGCATGCACACACCTCCACACTTATTTAAGAATTTATTCCCAAAACAATTCCGAAACTCCAAAAGTTCCCTAAGGTTAATGTGATATTTTTTTATAGAGCTCAATAGAGGTAATCAAAGGAAATGATGCAAGGTATGCTTCTTTAGCTAGAGGCTACTCAGAACAAAAATTCCTTAATCATTTAAAAACATGCACGTGAACCGAGTTGTATCAAAAAGAGTCAAGCCAAAGCCATTGTGTCAGCAATCAATAGGCATAACGCACAAATAGAAATACTAGAGACTGGCTCAAGTCAACCTCACACAGGGTATGTCTGTTATATTCGAATCAACCTCTCAAACCTCATAATTAACTTGATTAGTAGAGAAAAAACAAGGATTTCAATCCATAAAGTATCAAGCAACTCATATCCAAGAGTGAAGTATGTGTCTAATGCCTATTCAAAGTCCAGAAAACCAGAGATACATGCAAAATTGTAAAGCAAACATAACCCTAAAACAACATTTAAACTAGTCTCCCCCACACTTAATCCACACAGTATCCCAATGTGTTGCAAGCAGAAGATCATAACAATCAAATCACCAATATGATCAAACACATGCAATCAAAGTAAGGAATGAGAAGGAAAAGAAAACTCCCTAAGTCATTGCAGAAGATGGGAGAGAAGTGGGATCAAGCAGAGAGATCTCCTCTATGATTGTATCCAAAAGAGAGGGATTATGAGGAATGGCTTCATCCTGATGGACGAAGGCCCAAGCAAGGTCTAATCATTAGATTTATGACCAAACACATTGAAGCTTAGAAGGAGTCAAAGGCACCAACAGACATCAAGATGCTGACAACTCTAAGCTTTAGTGGAAAATTATAAAAATGTTGTAGAAAATTTTCCTTTGTAAAAATATTGTATAACATATTTCTCCTTTGTAAAAATAAACCTTAGATGCTTTAGGATTTGTAAAGGCACCTAGGTTAGGTTTTTAGAAGCATCTAGAAGCTATGCCATGTGACGCCTTCTCATTGGAGGAGAATGAGGTGCTAGGGTTTAGGAGAAGCTTGCTCCACAAGCTAGGTTATCCTAACCCTAGTGTGTGGTGCAAGCTAGAGTTTCTAACCCTAGCTTCTCCTACACTCTACTTATGTATCATGCAAGGCAAGTTAGGGTTTTTAACCCTAGCTTCTCCTACATACTGCTTTAGCTTGCTAGGGAAGCTATTAGTTAATTTCTTCTTCTATAAATAAGAGGCTTAGGAGCCTCTCTTGTAACCATGATTTTGAGTAATGATATGTTGCCAAATTTTCAGCACATTGCCTCAAGTTTCACATTGAGTTTCTTCTCTTGGAAGCTAGGAGCTCTCTCTCTTGAAGGTTAGCCCAACCTCCTTCAAGGCTTTCACCATCTACTTCACCATCAACCTCCTTTCATACTTCCTTCCTTTCATTTCCATTGCTTTCGCATCATGAGGAGTTTCATCCATTTCTTCTATTCGGTGCTTCAAGGTTTCATCATGCTCAACTTCTATTGAAGCTTAGGCAAGAAGCTAAGGCAACTAGGAGCTCCTCCATCATTTGGTATCATGACCTTTGGTCTTCAAGAGCTAAGTTCTTGATCCTTTTCACTTTGTTTTGGCTTTTCCGTGTTGTATAACACTATTTTTACATGTCTTGATTGTTTTGTACCAATTAATTGTTGTGTTCTTGAGTTTAAACGGTTCAAATAGCATCAATCTTCTTGAACCTTCAAAAAATACGTTATTCTAGATGTTCTTATGTGTGCCACAAGCTATCTTTTGTTTTGTTGAGTCTTTGTTGATTTTAATTGGTTCAAAGTGTTCAATTATGTTCTAGCTTTTGTTTTTAGGATCCATAGTATATGTCAAGTCATGTATGATCTCATATTGTCATCAAGTGCTTAGGTTTATGCTTGTAGAATAGGTTTGAGCAGTTTGCGTTTGCTGAAATTGTAAACAGAATGTGTTTACTGTTTTGTGTCATAATGTGCTTTGTGTGCCTTTTGATTTTAAAATCTTGAGTTCCTTTAATTCACTATTAGATCATTAGTGAGTTTCCTTGAGTCATATCATTCCTATATATCTTGTAGTTTGTTCTAAATTTCGTTGGAATCCATAGGTTTCATTTTCTTGCACTGTTATTTGTTGATTAAGCTCACTGGACTTTGCGAAATTATTGAGAACAGAGTATTGTGTATTTGTAATTGAAAATTTGTGTGAGGCTACTTTCGAATGTTTAAAAGATACTGTGAAAAAGGCGCATTCCAATTCATTCTGTAAAAAAAATGATAAATTGTAAAAGCCGAATGCTCACTGCTAGTTAACAACTGATGATAGTGTAAAAACGCCTGTGTGTTTGAATTACTGCAACCGATCCAATGATTTTTAATTGCTCAAATTTGGGGTTACCATAGCTTGAGATGTTACTAGTATGTGGTTAAAATTTGGAGACTTAATTCGCTATGGTTTAGATGCAATAAATTTTTGAATCGGTGTTGCCAAAAACTTAACGTAAGACAGCAGGACTGTTGCACTGGACCTAAAGAAATGCACTCTATTTTCGATTTATCTGGAATGATTCAGTGCTCAGATTGAACTAAAATTTGGTGTGGAAGTTCATTATTGAGTTGTGAATGTATGATAAAACTTTTGTGACCTAATTCCAAGAATTCAGAACATGATAAATTTTACAAATAATGCTGCTAGAAGATTACTGAAACTGGAACTGAAAATAAGTCTCTGTTCTGGATTTATTGTGAAGGCAGTACTAGTCCTAAATTTCTGAAATTTTGTGTGGATGATCCTTGTGCTATTTTGGAATTGTGGTCAAAATTTCAAGACAAAAGGAGAACTGTAGATAAAATCATAAATCACATAAGAGCTGCTGTCAGAACTGGAAACTCTAGTTTTGTTTGTTATTTTTGTTAATCTACTCTAGAGCCATTCTTAGATCATCTTTTTTAGTGCTAAACTTCTTTCTAAAGCTTTAATTTCTTGCTTGTCAATTTTATTTGCATTCTTTGAGTTTGTCAATTGTTATAATCCTTTTGAGTTTTGCTATTCAAATTAGCTTTTATTGCTTTGTATGTGTGACCTCATGGTGAAATAGTACTTTGGTGAAGCACTTGAGTTGAATAGGCCAATACATCAAGAGTGAAACTCCCAAGCACTATTGGAGAATGAAACATCTTGAACAAACACACCAAAAGCAAAGAGTGATACACTAGTGAGACAAAGAAACAACATAAGGAGTGCATAGTATAGTGAATTTTAATTTTTCAGCAATAATCTTTCATTGTATTCATTTGAGTTGTAATTGCAAAACTCCTTATCATTAGTGGAATAATTTAAATGTGTAGACGGTGAAGTGTTTCTAAGGTCCTTGGTGCCAAAGAACTTCACCTTAGGATTCGGCTAGTTTAAGCATTACGTGTAGACGGTGGAGTGTTTCTAAGGTCCTTGGTGCCCAAGAACTTCACCATAGGACTCAGCTAGTTTAAGTTTTCCAAGCATTGGTTTTATTTCTTTAATTTCTTTCAATTTTGCAAACCGACTAGTTTTGTTTTCTTTGAGTCACTTCGTTTGTGATTTAGTGATCTCATTGTAAGAACAATTGGAAAGGTACATTGGGCAAGGCTCTGGCTAAGGAAAGTCTTGGTACTTAAGTTGTCCAAGTGACACACCTCACTTTCCTAGGAGACCCCCTAGTGTTCTAGACTAGTTTGTCTTATCTTGAGAACACTTCTTCACAAAATTTAAGATGTCTAAACATTCTTTCCACCCTAGTAGCAATGAGTCGCAAGACAACACATCAGATTTTCTGAAAATATTAGAAGAACTTCGGGTTATGAAAATCAACACTGATGTATAATTTGCTATTATGGCGGAAGAAATTAAGACCTAAAAGAAGAAGGATAACAAGTATAAATCCAAAGCTAGTTCATCAAAAAAATATTCTAGTAGTGAGGATGAGAGACCAGAGAGGGATAGCTTAAGAGTAGCTGAACACTACCAACCTGTCCTTTATCACCACTATAAAAGAGAGAGAAAATCCAAGGAGATTAGAGTAGATCTTCCCCATTTTCATGGAACTAATGATATAGGTATATTTCTAGATTGGGAGATGAAGGTGGAACAATTGTTTGAGTGTTATGAAGTGAGTGAAGAAAAAAAAGGTTCCTCTAGCTACTCTTAGTTTCCAATGACATGCATTGCATTGGTGGACTGCCTTAGTAAGGGATAGACGTCTTCACAATGAACCAACCCTAGTCTATTGGAATGATCTTAAAAGTGCACTTAGAAGAAGACATATTCCCTCATACTATCATAGAGAACTCATGGATAAGCTCCATAGACTTAATCAAAAGAACATGAGAATTCAAGAATATAGGCAGAAAATGGAGTTGTACATGATGAGGCCGGGAATTAGGGAAGAAGAAAATGTAACTGTGGTTAGATTCTTAAGTGGATTGAGTCTAGATATAAGAGATAAAGTATAACTTCTCCCTTATAGGGATTTTCATGAATTGGTTCAAATTTGTATAAAAGTTAAACAACAAATTTTGAGAAAAGGGCCAAGTAGAAGTTCTTATTCTAACTCATATCCCAAGCAAGATTCTGAGAGGGAGGGAAAATTGATAAGAGAAAAATGATTGGTTGATAAATTGAACTTAAAAATGATACCCCACCCTAGACCTTATAAATTACATTGGATAAATGATGGGGGGGATATAAATGTTAAAAATAAAGTGAGAGTCAAGCTATCAGTAGGAAATTATGTCAATGATGTTTTGTGTGATGTAGTTCCAATGGAGGCTTGTCATGTTTTATTGGGAAGGCCATGGCAATTTGAAAAGAAAACTATCCATGATGGCCTCACCAACGAAATTACTTTCATTCATAAACATCAAAAGTTTGTACTTCATCCTTTGACTCCTACTCAGGTGTTGGAAGATGAGGCCCAAATGAAACAAAAATCCGTCAAAAGAGGGAATGAAAAACATAAAAATAACAATGTTCCGAGGATCATGTACCTTTGTCTTACCTTTGATTAAACATACATTCACCTTGGAAGACAATTTTTGTTCAGTTATTTTCTTTTCCAATTTTCTGTGAATATGACTTTACAGTCTATAGTAGATCAGTCTTGTGCAAAGTTGTTAACAATGGGTAAGAAATTTTTTGACTTTAAACAACTTCACAAGGAAGAAAAATGGAAATATAAAAAAAAAAACAAAAATATTTTTAGGAATCAACATAATTGTCCTGCCATAAATACAGCATACAGTAAACCAGGAAAAATTCTTCTCTTCTTCTATGCTGTAAATATTTCATTGATCTTACTACGTGATTGTTGTGACAGGAAGGTGCTTGATCCTAGAGGATGTTGACAATAATGAATGTCCATAAGAACGTTGTGGAACTGAGGACAGATCCCTTTCAAAAGGGAGGGAATGATGGACGAAGGCCCAAGCAAGGTCTAATCATTAGATCTATGACCAAACACATTGAAGCTCAGGAGCAGTCAAAGGCACCAACAGACATCAAGATGCTGACAACTCTAAGCTTTAGTGGAAAATTATGAAAATGTTGTAGGAACTTTTCCTTTGTAAAAATATTGTAGAACATATTTCTCCTTTGTAAATATAAACCCTAGGTGCCTTAGGATTTGTAAAGGCACCTAGGTTAGGTTTTTAGAAGCATCTAGAAGCTATGCCATGTGGCGCCTTCTCATTGGAGGAGAATGAGGCGCTAGGGTTTGGGAGAAGCTTGCTCCACAAGCTTGGTTATCCTAACCCTAGTGTGTGGTGCAAGGTAGGGTTTCTAACCCTAGCTTCTCCTACACTCTACTTATGTAGCTTGCAAGGCAAGTTAGGGTTTCTAACTCTAGCTTCTCCTACACACTACTTTAGCTTGCTAGGGAAGCTATTAATTCATTTCTTCTTCTATAAATAAGAGGCTTAGAAGCCTCTCTTGTAAGCTTGATTTTGAGTAATGATATGCTGCCAAATTTTTAGCACATTGCCTCAAGTTTCACATTGAGTTTCTTCTCTTGGAAGCTAGGAGCTCTCTCTCTTGAAGGTTGAACCAACCTCCTTCAAGGCTTTCACCATCTACTTCACCATCAACCTCCTTGCATACTTCCTTCCTTGCATTTCCATGGCTTTCACATCATGAGGAGTTTCATTCACTTCTTCTATTCGGTGCTTCAAGGTTTCATCATGCTTAACTTCCATCGAAGCTTGCGCAAGAAGCTAAGGTGCCTAGGAGCTCCTCCATCACAGCCAGTGCTTATTGACCTTGAAGCTCTTGCATGTGGACTCACTTTTGATTGCATTTGTCCCATAAGGATAGACATTAGTAACAACAAAAGGTCCAATCCATTAGAATGAAGCTTATCACTCATGAGTCTGAGCCTAGAATTATACAATAAAACTTGTTGCCCGACCATGAAGTCTTTCCTATATCAAGCTATCACGGAACTTCTTAGTTTTTTCCATGTAGAACTTAGAGTTCTCATAGGCTTCCAATCGGATCTCATCCAATTCATTGAGTTGCAACTTTCTTTCCTCTCTAGCCTGATCAATAGAGAAGTTGTAGGTCTTCATAGCCCAATATGCTCTATGTTTTATCTCCACACGTAAATGACATGCCTTTTCCAAAGACAACCTGATAAGAAGACATCCCTATGGGTGCTTTGTAGGCAGTCCTATGTGCCCAAAGAGCATCATCCAATCTGTTACTCCAATCCTTTCTATTGGGATGGATAATCTTCTCCAAGATTCTCTTGATCTCCCTGTTTGAAATTTTGGTCTGCCCATTTGTTTGGGGGTGGGATGGTGTAGAGACTCTATGCACAACCCCATACTTCTTGAGTAAAGCCTACATGGATCTGTTGCAAAAATGGGTGCCTTGATCACTAACAATCGCTCTGGGTACTCCAAACTTGCAAAATATATTAGATCTAACAAAATCTACAACAACCCGAGCATCAGTAATTCTGGTGGCTTTGGCTTCCACCCATTTTGAAACATAATCAACAGCCAAGAGAAAGTAATTAAAACCAAAAGAGACAGGAAAGGGACCCATGAAATCAATACCCCAGGCATCAAACACCTCACACAACAACATGAGCTGCTGTGACATCTATTGTCTCCATGTAAGGGTTCTTCCTGCTCTCTGACACTGCTCACAAGTGCTACAAATCTTCTACGCAGCTCTGAAGATGGTGTGCTAGTAAAAACCACAATTAAGCACCTTACAAGTAGTCCTCTGTATGCCTAGATGGTCGCTTGGTGCGGAAGAATGACAAAATTGCAGGACTAAATCAATCTCATGATCTGGAATGCATCGCCTGATTACCTAATCACTGCACGACTTCCACAAATAGGGGTCATTCCAAATATAATGCTTAACATCACTCTTAATTTTATCAATCTAAGCTCTAGATGCTAAGGGAGGAAAGACATAAGCAACTAGAAAATTTACAATATTTGCAAACCAAGGGGTGAGGTAAGAAACCGAAACAGTTAACAAACTTTCAGCACTTTCAATCCTGTTGAGATGGTTTGCTATCAAATTATGTGCTCCACTCCGGTCACGAATGTCCAAGTCAAACTCCTGAAGCCAGAACATCCATCTTATCAGTTGAGTCTTTGCCTCAGCTTTTTTTAATAGGTACTTCAGAGTTGCATGATCTGTAAACACAAAAACACGAGAGCCAAGCAAATATTATCTAAATTTATCAAGAACAAAAAAATAGCTAAAAGCTCTTTCTATATGGTGGTGTAGTTTGCTTGGGCAATATTTAAAGTACTAGACACTCGAGGTAGCTTATTAACTCTCTGTGCCAGGACAACTTCGAGTGCATAATTGAAGCATCACACATTATCTCGAAGGAGACTATCCAGTCAGGTGCCTAAACGATAAGAGTAGTTGTTAACGCTTTCTTTAGACAATATTAGATTGTAGCATTTTTCATAGATCAACTGTGTTTATAAACACCTTGACCCTAACTTTTTATTTATTGATATAGTGAATACAGTGGATTAACTTTTTATTTTCTGATATAGTGAATACAGTGGATTAGTAAAGTATAATGGTCCTAATATTGGAATTGTGGACGTTTTGGTCCACTTTGACAAGATTTCTGGACAACCAAGAAAAGAGAAAAATAAAAATAAGTAACTGTGTGAAGATGAATTGGGTTGCAACCTTAGCACTGTCTTAGAGTGCATTTATTGCGGGTCTATAGTGAAGATAAAAAGTGTCTCCATTTGACAACTAAAAGAGAACAAATTGGGGGAAATTTCGAAGATAGGAGAAAAACTAGGGATCGTTTGAGTTTTTTTTTTTATTATTTAAAAAAATGTAGAGAATGGTCTTAGAAAAAAACGAGCTACAATTTTCAAAACCCTTACAATATGGACTAATTTTGTACAATTTAGAATTCTACGGAGAATAAAGAAAGGGTTAGTTTCTTCCTCCATCTCCGTGTTTACGTCCAGCACGTCGATAAATATGCAAATTCTAATTTTGTTATGTATGTCGATAAATATGCAAATTTTAGTTTTGTTATGTATTTTAGATTATGTAATCTAAAAGAATTTTTGTATTTGAAAGTCATTTTTTAACTTCAAGATTACATAATTTAAAAGTCATTTTTAAAAATAAAATAAAATAAACAATTCAAAATTAATTTTTACTTGAAAAAAAACTTTTGAATTATATAATTTAAAATTTATTTTTTGTTTTTAGATTACAAAGTTGAAATGCTTTCGGATTATATAATTCAAAAGTAAAACATAACTTCTAAATTGTACAATTGAAAAGTTAAAAATGATTTTTAGATTATATAATATGGAAATAAAAATGACTTTTAAACTACACAATTTTTAAATGGAAACTTTTATATTTATGTATATTTATGGAGTGCAAGACGAAATATATGGAGGTGGAGGAAGTAATACCTGAAGAAGGCCATGTAATTTTTATCCTCTCATTTTATCTTAGACTTGTTGACCTTTTTTTATATATAAAAAAGATTTGTACTAATTATGTATCAAATAATATCTTAAAACTAATTTTCCTTGGATATCTTGAATGTTTTGACAAAGATAATTAAAAATAGATTTTGTTGTGCATTTTAAGATAATGAAAAGTATAGTTTCTATCATATCAGTAACATGTAAAAAAGAAAAAAAAAAAAAAAAAAAAAAAAGGGGAAAGTTGTCAAAAGAAGAATTTGTAAACATTCACATGGAGGAGAACAATGTGCGTGAGAGAAAAAATAAGATGATATTTAAGGGAAACAAAAAGTTGGAGTTGAGAGGACGAGGTTGAGAGTTTTTGGAGAGTGAGAAGCAGGGGTGTGAAGAGAGGTAATCGTATTTAGAAAAGAATTGATAAAAGATAACTTTAGACTTATTTAAATAACGTAACCTGAAAAAAATCAATTGTTTTAGACTTCTTTTTTTCAAAGAATCGAGTGGTTTAATTTCGGATTTGAATTTTTAAAATCAAAATCAAACCAAACCGTAATATACTTCAACATGTTTATTTATAATAATAATAATAATAATAATAATAATGAGTTATATATTTTAACTTAAATCTTTTCCAAAGTCGTTTAGTCTGTTTTGTACATTATTTTCTTTGTTGAACTTTACTATTGACGTTGTGAAACTTTCTTAAAGGTGACATCATCAACTCCATTCTCTCGCTTGACTTTGTTAATGTTTTCACTCTCACTTCAATTTGTAATTGCCTTGATTTTAGAATATTAGAAATCCTTAGAGTAAGAGTGGTAGGTAACCTTACGTCCTTTCCTTCCTCCCCTCTTATTTGGATTTCAAATTGTAATTCTCAAACCTTATTCCTTTTCCATTTTCATGCCATTATTTTTTTTATTACAATTCTCAATCTGATTGAACATTTTCTGTTACATTTTCCTTACCTCATCATTGTTATGATCTTATTTTTATAATCTTTAAATTGATTTTAAATTTTTTCTTTGTATTTATTGATGTGAGACTAACAAGAATATATATATTAAATATTTATTTGTATGATTTTATTAATTATTATTAAATATATTTATTATATTTTAAGTAATATATTTTGTATTATTATATTTTAATTTAAAAGACAACAAGAAATATTAAATATTTAATAAAATAAAAAAGTAAAAATCAAGCCAATCAAATAGTGCAAATTGGTTGGTTTTTCTTGATCTTTTCTTTCATATCAAACCAAACTACATATATATATTTTATATATTTTTAATAAATAATCAAAGTAAACCACATTGTGAGTACCTAAAGAAAGGAGTAGAATATCAGTAACAATAAAATAAAATGACTGACGGGTGAGAAGAGGAATTGAGTGTTGCCAATAATGTGTCCATCAATAGTTTATTTAATTGATTGAAGAATAATGATACCTTGATAACTAACAAATTTTTACAAACACTTCACAATTATTATTTTATCCTTCATTCTCTTTGTTTGTTCATAAATACAAAATTTTATTTTTTAATAATTATAATATCCTTAAAAGTAGATTGTAACTAACTTAGTTATTACAAAATTATTTTTCTTAATTGAATTCAAACAATTGAGAAAGCAAATATTAGATATAAAAGGTTGATCCGAAGTAAATTTCACCACACATATTTTTATTTCTAAAGTGGAACAATAGAGGATTTTCTCAATTTTAGTCCATCTTTTATTAGAGAAAGTTAGACATTTGTATAATATAAATCCTCCTGACATCTCAAAATGTCTAATAAAAAATCAATAGACATATAAAGAATTGAGATCATTTATACAAAACATTATCAACAAGGAATTTTGTTATAAGTGGTCATTATTGCATTTAAGACTATGAATCTTTAGTAACTTGTGTAATTAATAAATTAATTAAGATAATTCAGATTATCATTCTTAGCTAATCTAGTTTATTATCTTTACTACCATGTTTAATAATGAACTTGAGTGAGCTGAATCTTTATAACACTGGTAGATAAAAACCCTAAGATAGTATAAATAAGATATCATCCTCAAATAAAAATACCTAAAAATTTCTTAAGAAAATTTACATTAAGAAAAATACTAAATTAATCACTGGAATAATTCCTCCCATATTTTTAAAATAAGTAAGAAAGCCTCGTATACAAAGACCCACATTAAAATTGTATGAGAGAAGTGAAGTGAGGTGGTCTTCAATTCAAAAGACTTCCTGAACAACTTGGTAAGAACAACATTGATTAAGAAAGCAAAATAAATAACACCTATTATATTAGACATATAAAATTTGTTTAATACTTTACATAAAGTATTCCAAATAATGTTTAACTCATGTGTTAGAGTAATGATGAATCAAACTCTAATTTTTACTTTAATGAGCACATTTCTTATCCTATCCCGTTCCATTGTTGACTACCTAGCGCATTATCCACAACATTGATCACAATTCACATGGAAGCAATAGCAGGTGTATCTTCCCAAACCATGTTTATTTTTTCCCACTAAAATACCTTTTATTAGTGTTTATTTAAGACCCTTTATCTGCATTGGCAATCTTGGTGGGGCATTGTCATCCACTAATTAATGCTAATTTTTGTTCTCTTCAATCTTGGAGTTTATATAAGCAGGTCAAATTATGTGGGTCATTAATGAAAGTCCATTTATGGCAAAGTTTTGGATGACATTTGGCAAATCAACAATGGTAGGACGGTTTACTTAATAGTTTCTCGCTGCTGGTGGTGTTGGGCTTAGCTTCAAATCCCTGTCACTTATGCAAATATCTGCGTAGGACACAATTCGCATTAAACACCTTCTTTTATTCTTCTTCAAACCTGTTTTTGTTTGCTCATCTAGATAAGAATCTTGCAATTTGCAAACTCCTACCAAAAGGTTGTAATAGAAGCATAAGCGTTAGCATGATTTCATTTCCCATTTCAAACATTTTAAACGCGTTAAGTAATTGATTTGAGATTGTTTGAATATAATTAGTAGATTAGAATTTGAGTTTCATGTATATAATTACATTAAAATTTACTTTAATTTATTTTTATCTTATAGTTCTATGAATGCTTAGTATTAAAAAAAAACTAATTTCACGTTAAATTTCTCATTTTTTTATAAATTAAGTAATTTTAGTTAACTTTAATGTTATTAAATTATTACAAAATACTAGAACAATGCTAGATATTCATTCACTCAGGATTTGTATAGAAATGTTTATCAACAAGATTTAACACATAATTTACCAATTGTTAACCTGTAAATGATATATCTCGTAGATTCTGATAACTTAATTTTAAAAAATTTAATACTAAATATGCAGTTAAATTTTATAGAGCTAAAATTACATTTGAGAAATTACAGAGACAGAAAAAAATGTGTTGTCTTTGTACCTCTGATATAGTTTGAACAAAACTAGAGGATATTTATAGTTTCTACCGAAACTACAAAATAGTGTTATTAATTAATCAGTATACTATTTAATAATTTTATATTACGTGTTTTTGATGAAAGAGTAATGCAATATATTTTTATAAATATTTAATACTATTCTATAAATAAAGTATTTAATTATTTTAAAATTTAAAATAGTTGGTATAGTTATAAATAAAGTCGGAAAGTTAAAATATACAAAATCCAATCCAAACACTCGTTTAGTGTCTTGAAAGTAAACAAATAAAAAAATAAAATTATTTATTTTTTTTATTTTTTGGTACTACGTAAGAATCAACTGATCAAGTATATTTCTACATGTCTGGTTTCCCCCTTATCATAATGATTAAATTGGATATGAAGCGATCCTAATATGTTTCCATGAATAAAATTATAAAAGTTTTTGGTAGAAAATAAAATTATACATTTGAAAAGCATCAAGAGAAAAAAAAATTTAAAAAGAAAATAAATTAAAAGGTAGTAAGTGGCCACTTCTAATTGTCTTTTTCTCAACTTCGTTGGGAATTTGGTGTCGCCCACGTAACTTGTTCAAGAAACCCATTTTTTTTCTATGAACCTTTATTGGACAATTTTGAACAAACCTCTATCTCTCGTCCTGATTTATTTTTTCTTTTTATCCTTATTCAGAAACTGATAAAATATTTTTCTATTCGTATTATAAAAGGATTCTTTTTTATTCCTTATCTATGTTTTCATTTTGGCTTAGAAATGATTGCTGTTCTTGTTTGTACTTGAGGGGTGGTTTTGGGGACATAAATCATGAACTTTTTGTATAATGTTTTTCCCGTTTCGATGTGATTGAACTTTTCACTAAATAGAAATTAAAAATAAAACGATTAATTTACTTATTTATTCCATGTTATATGAACTTCATCTTTTTATTATATACATAAAAATAAACTATTTTAGATCTTACAATACCTTTTTTTTTATCCTCTTCACTTTCTATATATTCTATTTTTATTTAGTCTTTACAGCTTAAACTCGCAGAAATTAAGAGGAATTAATTAACAAGTATAAACATTAAAAATTGAAAATTTTGAAGTATATGTAAAAAGTAAAATTAACTATAAGAATCAAATGAGTAATTAATTAAGAAAATAAATTTAAGTCAATAAAAAACTTGTTATACTTTGATTGGAAGCAGAGTTTTGGAATGAAATAAAAAGAAAGAAATATGTTTATTTAAAATAAAGACATATGACATTTATAACATTAAAAGAAATAGGACATTAAATTTATTTTAATCTTTCATTTGATGTCTTTTGTTAATGATAATTTTAAATGAAAATTTTACTTTTTCTTCGCTATCCGACATTCTAATTTTACCCCTAGTGCTCCTTTCCTATCACTTCTGCATTGATTCTTCTGTTTTAATTTGGTATGAATATCTTCTTAAAGTGGACACCTCTTTCATGTGAAATAATCATTTTCCATTCCTGCATTTCTATAGGTTCTTCTTGCACCTCTATATCTTTTCTTCTATTTTCCCAAACTGCATTTCATTAAAGATTCCATTCCTTATTTTACTCTTCTTTAATACATTTTCATATATTCCTCTCTTTTCATCTTCACCTCCACTTCCATAATTCTAAGTTGTAGCTCACCTTCATAGATTTTGCCACTTCCGTCTGCCACCATTATCATGTATCATTAGGAGAAGTGGGAATGGAGAAGGATGTTTTGTGCAACATTTGGGGAGCTTTTTTTCACAAACAAAAATTCTTCTAAACTAGCCTATTCCAGAATTTTGGAAGTTGTTTTTAATTTAGAAATAACTTCCGAAATAGAAAATAATTTCCAGAATAAGTCATTTCATAAATATTCTTGTTTAAAAAAAAAGTAATTCGAAATGACCCATTAAGAAAGTATTATAGAGATGTATTTATTTGTTTTCAGAATGGACTATCTCAGAAATTATTTTCGAATTCGAAAATAACTTTCAAAATAGATTATTCCAAACTTATTATGATGATATATTTTTCACTTCTAAAATAATTAATTTCAAAAATTGATTTTATTTCGGAAGTCAAATTTTTATGTTCCAAAATAGGCTGTTCCAAAAGTTAAAATATATACACTCACTTTTTCAAGGACAATAATTTTTTTTTTTAAAATGGGCAATTTAAAAAAATTAAAAAGATATGAGGTACAGCAAGAACCTGTATAGAGGTGCAGAAAGAAGCTCTCATTTCCATAGTATAAGAGATGGGTTCGTAGTTGGGCTTTAGGCACAGTGGAAGCAAACTAATTAACCAAATCAAGACAATTGCATAACATTTGTGAGATTATTTTTACAATTTTTTTCATAAAATATTTGTAAGAAAATAAAATAAAATAAAATAAAATATCTTTTATAAACTAAAACTATCTTATATGTTAATTGTTTGTAAAAACTTTCTTCTACATCTTTTTTTTTTAACTTTATTTTTAATTTGTACATAAATCATTTTTAACTTATTAAAAATTTATTTAAAATAATTCTAGAAAAAAAAGTCATCAAACATACCCAATAACTTGAATGAGAGTTCATAGTTTCAAATACGCGGCTAATTTACCTTGATGTGATTATACGTATACAGCTATACTTTGCTCAACCCAACTTGTTCATCATTTGTTTTTTCTTTCTTTATTTTGTTTCTCTTTTTCCTTTTCTTGCCGCACTAAGAGTGCATCTGAGTAAATTTTAAAATTAATTTTTAAACTGAAATAATTTATTTCTATATGTTTTCAATCTAAAAACAAGCTAATAACAGAACATTGCCACTTAAAAGTTAAATTTTCTTTAACTAAAAATTCAATTTTGAACCCTTAATCAGTTTTTCAAAAATTAAACTTGTGAACATTTATTGAAATTATATGTTCATCTCTGTTTTAAATGATCAACGAATTCAAATAAAAACATAGTAATTCCGTCAATACAATAGAGATGGTAACGAGTGTGGGTAATAACTATTCGTCATTCGTTTTGTATAAAGAAAAACTCAGTCGAGATGGATTGTGATCAATCCATGTATATATGCTATGACAAATACTCGCGATTTTTCAATAAAACTTACGAATACCATTGGTATTTGAAAAAAAAAATATTTCTGAAAAAAGTAAAAGATGAATTTAAATAAAAAATTAATTAATTTAATTCCAATAACATAAATACTAATAAAATTTGTCTCTTTAAAACATAAGGAGGAAAAGAAAAGCAAGCCAGATAAAGTAAAACAAAATTAGAAAACTTCAATTAATATTTTTCTCTTCAATTCGCGTTTACTAACTTTAACTTTGAATAATCTAAAAGAAAAAAAAATAAGCTTATTAATATTATCATATTAATAAATTTTAAATTGAAAATTTAATATAATTTCCTCATTGTATATAATATCGCAAGTCCAGGTACCATATAACATGCGGGTAAAGAAATCTGTGCCGTGATCGCAGATACCCGTCTAAGAAGTTAAATACTCGTTGCAGGTTTTATTCATGGGTATTTAAGGGTACAAATATCTTTTTCATCCCTAATTTACTCCGTTATAAAGAAAACACAAAATTTTCAAACTCAAAGATCAATAACTTTTACTCTGCTTAATGATATCATTCTATAATTAATATATATATATATATATATATATATATATATATATATATATATTCATTCAAAAGAAAAGAAATAAAATATTCCCTAACATTTATGTTGGTTCTAGGCCATTATAAATTTATTAAGTATAATCATAATAATTATTAAAGAATAAAGAAAACAAGTTAAGTCTTTTTTTCTTTAAAATTTCATGTTAGATATTTTTATAAATGATAATAATTAACCATGTTAACTTGAAGAATCATAATCAAATATAAAACATTGTATCAAATCCCTTTTGTATATCTTTTACCTTCGTCTCGGTTAAAATACAATTTGACTTACCAAAAATGCGGTGACATTTTTGTAAATAATTGAATATATATGAAGTCGGTTTCTTATCAACCGACGTCGATATACATAGATGACGTTGGTTAACACTTTCAACCGTCCTTGAAAATACAGTAAAAGTAAAAATTTAAAATTTTAACATTTTAATTTGGCGGTCAAGAGATAATGTCGGTTGGGAAAGTCCAATTGACGTTATCTGTACCTTATATGACGTCAGTTTTTGCCCAGGAACCAACATCATCTATGAATCGACAATTTGGGGGTAAAATTAGGGTTGAAGATGACGTCGGTTGGACCCTTTCAACCGACGTCGTAGAGGATAATGTCGGTTGGAAGGATCCCGGGCGTTTTGACTTTCACTTTTTTCTCTCCCTCCTCTGCGCGCGCCTCTACTGTTCACTGTTCCGAGCACCTCTTTGGCGATTTCGAGCACCATTCTTGCTTCTTTGACTTCCACTTCTCATTTCCTCCATCACTTTGGGTTGTTGCTCGGTTTTGGTCATTCATTTTCGGTGAACCTTAAGGTCCGTTTCAACTCCATATTGTTTTCTTTTCATCGGTTTTGATGTTTTATTGAATATGTGTTGGGTTTTTATGGTTTTGCAAGTGTTCCTTTGGCTGCATTTGTTCTTTTTGAATCATCTTTGCGTTTGGCCGCCACTGCCGCACCGCTACTCTACAAGAGGTATGTTTTTATCATCTTTGAAATGGTTATCTGTATTGAAATGGTTATCTCGAATGCTTGTGTGTATTGAAATGCTATTTTGTATGTTATTTGATCATTGTTGAATATTGGAATGATTGTGTGTATTGAAATGCTTTTTGTGTATGGTGTGATATATAACAAACACGTTTGGGTTGAGTCCGGGGATGTTCGATCCCCGAAAATTTTTGTATTTTATTTGAGTATTCTTGAATATTAAAATGGATGTAAGATTGGAATGCTTGTCTGTATAGAAATGGTATTTGTGTATAGTTTGATATATAAGAAACGTGTTTGGGTTGAGTCCGGGGATGTTCGATCCCCGACAATTTTGTACTTTATTTGGTCATAAAGTAATCTGTATGACAATCTTTCACTAAACATAGTAATGGATTGAAGTTGGATAACTGTAAGTCGGATCAGTGATGTGTATGAGAAAGGTGTTGAAGATTTTTTAGAATTTGCTAGACAGAATGGAGTAGGAATAAAATGTATTATACATTTTTTTTTACCTTCATAGACATCTAAGAAATCACAATTATAATCCTAAGCTTTACAAAGATTTATGAATTAAAATATTTTTATTCTTTGAGATTAAGAAACTTTTAAAAAGATTGGTATTTTGTCAGACCTATTTAAGACTTACAGAAACAACTAGTTCCAAAAGAGGAGAGGGTTCAATGGAGTCTTAACTCAAATCATTACAAAAACGAAACAAACAACAAAGCATCTAAGATGAAAATAATGAGTATAGAAAGCAAGATCTTTATATTAGTTCACCCTAACTCTTGAGTTACGTCTAGTTCTCTCTCAAGCAAATTGTTTAAGAGGTTCCATTGATTGAAGTTGCATCCGGTCAAATAATTGCAATGAAAATGCAGTGCTAGGTAGTGACTCCTAGGTCGTCTCCCAAGGACCTAATTCTTCTGTCAAGAACTTAAACACACACTGAAAAGGGGGTTAACAGATTCGATAAAACAGTAATTAACGAAACTTAAATAGTAATTAAACAGATTACCCCCTTGATTTCGAATGCATTGTTATCACAGATTTTGAAACGCATTAACCCTCACGCAGAAACAAGCGTTTGTGCAGTTTTAATCCCAATCCGCAAAACTCGTGACTCTTTTCACTAAGCGTGACAAAGTTGAAATTACCGAATCACTAAGCGTGAATGGTTTAGTGAAAAATAGTGAAATGCGGAACGAAAATTAAAGGGAGTGAAAAAGGGGCGAAAACGATTAAGCACCAAACCTCAAACAATTAGGCAATCTCGATCAAGGGAATAATCCAAATGGATTAGCCTTCCATAATTGCGATTAAATGAAACGAGATGAAGGAGAATGAACACCAAAAGGAAGAAAACAGTAAATCGTATATAAGCTCGAGAATCTCCAAAATTGCCAAAAAATAGAACTATTCTACCTAAAAAAATGAAAAACGGTAAAACTGTGAATGAATTCCCAGTTGCAACCGCCACCCTAGGTTTAAACCTAAACCTAATGGCCCCAAGTCCACAATTTTGGCCCAACAGCAAAAGAAATAAAAGAAAACTAAAATAGTGACGTGGTGGCAGTGGTAACACGGTAGAAGGTGTGATGACTCTCTTCATGTCCAGAATTTAATTCCAAGCTCAGTAAAGTAACCAAGTTGCCCTGAAAATAATAAATAAAATTAAGTCAGAAAATGAAGCCCATACAGTGAAACCAATGAAATAAGAGGCAGTTAAGCACAAATCACTAATCAAAATAGGTACATAAAGACAAGTAAATAGGAGAAAATAATGACTCATCATCCATTAATCAATAAACGATTACAATGAGTACACTAACCTCTCCAGGTTGCACGAGTACACTCTCCAAATTACTTTTTTGAGACACTAAAAGTGCATTTGAGTAATGTACTATACAACTAAATAGGAAAAAACCCAACTTGTTCTCGGCCCAACGAAGAACCCGGTCGACCACTCATTATTGCTTACCTCAAAAGCCATGCCAATTCTCTAACAAAAGCGGCGTTTTGTGAGCTTTACGTTTTCCCTCTAACAAAAGGTAAGATTTCGTGTACTTTACAATTTCATTATGACAAAAAACCAAAACTAGTTTATACACATCATAATTATTACTACTATAAATAACAAGAGACTGTAGGAGAAACAAGTACGTTTTATCTGATCCAATAAACTATGATCTCTGATATATGAGAACTGACTTTGGAACCAGAGTGCCTTTTGCAAGTACTTTCCCCCCATGTTCGCATCAGCTGTTAGAGATCGAAGACCAAGAAGGAACAATTGAAGCCAATATCAAGCAGGAATTGTTATAGCCTTCAAGCCCCATAAGAACAATTGGCATCCGTCGTATATTTGTAAGGTATGGCCCACATGTCATTGAGGGAATTGTGGAGTTGATTTCGAGTTCTAGATGTTTCTTCTTATCGTTTCAAGATCCTATGGTTGATGGTGGATTAGATCATAGGCCATGGGCCTTTGGAAGGACTTGGTTGACATATGCCCTTCTTGAAAGTAGTGCGATTTGACAATTTTGAAGTCAAATAGTCACAATTCTTGCAACCTTCATCCCTATGTCTATAAATATCTTGATTGGGGTTCATACCAACTATGTTGTTGGGTTTGTTACTGAATATGTAATTGGGTTTCTACTGACAACTCTTTATTGGGTTTAATACCAAATATATATTCAGGTTTTAAGAACTGACTAAGTGGTCAGGTTTCAAGAGGCCGATTAGGTTATCAGGCTTTGTAGACCGATCATGTAATTGGGTTTCGCATCCTTTAAACATATTATTTACACTTATGTTTAACTAATCGTTCATATACTTTGTGTAACGTAAAAGAGATTGAGACTAATAACTGAGTAATACTACTTTTATTGGAGCATTGTTAAAACCTTCTAAGCTAAAACTCTTATTAGGAAAAAAGACTGAGTGTGGAAAGAGTGCTCTTGATACATAAATTTAACTGAAATAAAACTTAAGATGGGAAGCATTCCATGTTCTCGGTATTGCTTTCCCATATAGAAGCTCCAACCGATAAGCTCCGTTCCCTGTTGCTTCTCGAACTCCGAACGATCCCTCCCAATTCGCTAAGAACTTGCCTTTACCTTTCCTAGTTTCACTTCTTATCCTCCATACCAAATCGTCGGCGTGGAAACTTCTTGTCAATACCTTTGAATCATATCTTTGTGGCTCTTCTTTTACTTGCTTCTGCACAGATTCAAGCTTTGTCTCTTAGTTCACAAATTAAGTCCAAACTCGCTAACAAACTTTGATGGTTAAATTCTAGGCTAAACACCTCTCAGCACAAGCTTGGTTTGCCTAATTCGACCGATATCATATCATTTATCCAATAAGTTAGACTAAATGGAGTTTCCTTGGTTGACGACTATGGCGTGCACCTGTTTGCCCATAAAAATTCTAAAAGCTCCTCGGTCCATTTACCTTTGGCTATGCCAAGTCTTTTCTTTAATTCGTACAAGATGATCTTGTTTGCGGCCTCAACTTGTCCATTGGTTTATGAGTGTTCCACTAATCTGGTGACAGAACATATTTCGAGATCTTTGTAAAATTCTTAGAGTGTTTGATAAATGAACTGTCTTCCATTTTCAGTTATTATAGTGTTCGACAACCCACCCAAACCCACATATGATGCTCTTCCACACAAAGGCTTGAACCGTCTTAGTCGTGATAGAAGCTAGGGATTCAGCCTCTATCCACTTAGTGAAGTAATTAATTGCAACTAGAAGATACTTACATTTCCCTTTACTTGGGCTTAAGGGACCAATGATATCCATTTCCCACTGGGTGAATGGCCAAGGGATACGCATATGGTGTAGTACTTCTGGTTTAGCGTGCAAGATATTACCAAACTCTTGACATTTCTGACACTTCTTGACATACTCGACAGAATCACTTTCCATGCTCGGCCGCGACCTCGTCGATAACCAGACGACGATCTGAAAATGGAAAAATTTTAAGAAATGGAAAGGGATTGAAAATGAGATGGAGTTGCCACCATAGTTTATTATAGGAAACTATGTAAAACCAAAGAAAAGGAAAATGTGGTCTGCGAATCGGAGAATGGATTTGGGAACCCGTTACGTGTGGGGAAGGCATTAACATCCCACAACGCTTGTCCAAGGATAGTACCTTTAATCAAAATGAATAACAACAAATATGTTTTTTCAGAATATTTAAATTTCCAAAAATAATAGCAATAAAATAAGCAAAACAGGAGCACTAAAAAATAGCAAAAATAACAAATGAAAATAAAACAAAAATGAATTTTTAAATTAAAAGACCCGACAAGGATTGACCTTACTCTGACGTATTTTCATTAGAAATGGAAAATCACGACAAACGTAGTTTTGAAAATGAGGAGAATTGAATTTTAATATATTATTTTATTTTAATTTTTTATATTTTTATTATCTATTTTTATTATTATTTATTAAATAATATATGCCTAGAAAAATATAAATAAAAAAATTGAGAGAAAAGAATGATGTACGTGAATGAAAAAAAAAGCAAAATAAATAAAAAGAAATGAATAAAATTTAAATGAAATAGAACACAAACCAAGGGTATTTATAGAATATGACAATGTCAATACACATTTATTATTTATTTATTATTTGCAGAGAAGAAAACTTACATGCAATGAAATATTAGATACATGCCTTATGTGTGGCTTAAATTATGTAAAAAGTAAAGTGACAGTGTACATGGCTTCTATTCATAAAGCATGGTTTAGTATTTGATACTAGTAGAAAAACTATATTTTAAAACGATTCCAGAGGTCATACAACACTGGTTCTGGAACTGCCGTAGATTTAACTGTCGTAGAAAGTATTTGACATACTACGACGGTTGTAGAGCTGCCATAGTACATATGAGATACCACTACGGTTCATTAAAGACCATTGTAAGAAATCCGCAAAAAGTATCCAAATGATTTCAGGGAGGACCTATTAAGGCGGTTGTTTAATGGGAACCACCGTAAAAGACCTATTATGGCGGTTCCCACTAAACAACCGCCTTAATAGGTTTATTTTTTTAAAAAAAATGTAGTAGCTATTCCCTGCTGCCCAGAACATGCATGTACTCAAAGCCACATATTCCTAGACAGATTACATAATTAATCCCAAAACTACATTACACAAGAATACAAGAAAATAATTTACATTTACAAGTCACAAAAGTATACATTATACCAAGCGTACAAGAAATGATCTACAAGTCATACATTATACATTACGTTAGGCTACAAGTTACTATGCGTATTTACTTCTCATTGAGATGAAGTATGCAGAGAGCAGTCCAAACAGTCCAAGCATTTTAAAAATACAGAAAACATATACCTCTTGTAGATGAGGGTGACGCGCGGGAAGAAGTTGAAATGCAAAAATGCAAATGAACCAAAACGCAACTTACCAAACCCAAAAAATGAAACCATAATCACAGTATAGCAAACGAAAATCAAGAGTAAAAATAGAACCTACCAAACGTGAAGAACCAAACACACCAATCCAAGATGAAAACGACACCAATGCAATATGAACGCAACGAAGCCAAAATAAACACTACAAAACACAAACAACAACACCCAATAAAATGGAACCAATGACAGTGACGAAAATGAAGAGTAAAACAAAAATGAAAACAAAACAAAAATGCAAACGGTACTAAAGCAAGAACGAACGCCACTGGCCAAATGTGAGAAGTTAATCTTATTTTGAGAGTGAAATTGGGCAAGGATGGACGACGACAACAACAATGGCACGAGAGAGGAGAAAGGGCGACGACGCGAGAGAGGAAGAAGACGAAAGCATAAAAGAAAAATGAGTGCGGAGAGTGTTAAAAAAGGGGTTTAGGGTGCTGAAAGAGCTACTAAGGCGGTTCTGGGAGCCAACCGCTGTCGTAGCCCCTTTTTTTAAAATATTTGAAAATTAGTTTTGCTTCCTTTTAAAAAAATGCGTTTAGGGTTCGAAAGGGGCTATAAAGGCGGTTCTGGGAGCCAACCACCGTAATAGGTGGGCTAGTAAGGCAGTTCTGGGAGCCAACCGCCATCGTAGCCCTTTTTTTTAAAAAAAAATTAAAAATTTAAGAGCTTTCCTCACATAATTATTATAGCGGTTGGGTGTCTTGACCGCCATAGTAGACCCTGCTTTTCAAAATCTCAACTTAAAAGTGCAACTCGCATCCCTTGTAGGAGATACGATGACAGTTTTTGGAAGCAACTGCCGTAGTATTGTTCTACTTAATTTCAAAAATGCCACCGCTCTTTTTTTTAATGCAGTTCTGCCTTAACTACCATTTTATCCTGTCGTAGAATGTGTTTTTTCTACTAGTGTGAAAGAAAGAAGTACAAAGGTGTCTGTGAACGTAAAATAAAAATAAAAAAATAATAATTAGGAAACATAAAAGAACCAATGTGCATATAGCTTATGTTTACAAAATGCAAAGCTTAGCAATCGAGAAGAAAGGATTGAGTCCTCTGTGAATGTGAAAGGTAATATATGTATGAGGTGAAAGGGGTAGTGTGCATGTGACTTTATTCAAAAAAAACATAAAGTGTAATAATGAAGAAAAAAATAGTGTAAGAATTTTGATAGCGGGTATGGGAAATAAAAAGGAAAAAAAAATCATGGGTGTTATTCACATAAGCCTAATTTGTTGTATGGTTCTGAACATGGCCCTGTGCAGAAATGAGAATATGGTTTAGGAAATTATGCAGAAATTGGAAATGATGAAAATGAGTTAGAGAACAATTGTTTCTGGAAAAATAACATGACATCGGTAATAAGATGGTGGGAAGATGAAAATGAAAAAAAAAAGTTTAAAATATTTGTGAATCATCTAGTTGGCAGACGTAGCTTTGGATTCACATATGGCTAAGGTTATATGCGTGTAATGGTTTTCAATGCTGCGCAGTAGATGACGACACTCGTGAAAATGACACTACACCATTTTTGGCTTTAGGCAACAGTCCAAAAGTGTTTTCTTAAGCCAAAAAATTGTTGCCTAAACCTTAGGTAACACTTTGGCAAAGGTTTTGCTGCCGTTGGGTATGTGTCCGTTGCCGTAGACTATAGGCAACAATTTTTTCTCTAAGGCAACACTTTTTGTAAAACTTTTGCTTATAATGCTACATTAGGCAACGCTTTTCAGACAACTTTTAGGTAACACTTTTTGAAATGTTGCCTATTGTTTGGACAACGTTTTACAAATGTTGTCTACTGTTTAGGCCACACTTATTTACCTGTTGTCTGTTACTTAAATCATGCTTATTTAGTTGTTGGCTATTGTTTAGACCACACTTTTCTTATTGTTTAGGCCATGTTTATGTATATATTGTCTATTGTTTAAGTTACCTTTATTTACCTGTTGTTATTGGTTAAACCATGTCTCTTTATCTATTGCCTTTGCTTAACTATTAAAATTGTATATTTATTCTACATTTATAATAACTTTTAAAATTTAATTATTTATTTATTTATATTGTTTAACTATTCAAATTGTAATTTATTTCAAATTTATAATTACTTTAAAATTTTAATTATTCATTTATTTATAATATTTTAAAAGTGAGAGGATATAATATAATATTTTCAAACAACAATATAAACATACTAATTGAATGAACAATTATATGAATAAAAACCAAATAAGGATAGTAAGAAACGTATATTTGAAAGTGCAGTTTGATTTTGATTTTAATTACATATATAAAACATTCTTTCTTAACTAGAATTCAAAATAATTAATAGCACCATTCAAAGAAAATTTCAAAGTTCTTTCATCTATTTCCTTCTCCTCTCCAATATGACATCCTACTCCTCCCCAATATGTTAATGCAATTAACTGCAGTCATATTTCATAATCATCATTATCAAGCTGATCCTGAAATTAAACATATACATAAAACAAATAAAAGACCCAAAATCAAAATTTTATCCTCATCATCAAGTTGATTATAAAATTGAACATATACATAAAAGAAATAAAATACCCAGAATCATTCATGTAATTCACATAAATACAAATTGGCAGATACAAAATACAACTTATATTATTGCTAACATGTAATTTAACTATCTCAATTGAAATACAGAAATACAAAAGAAAAATTTATAAATCTTTAATAAAAAATAAAACAAACCTAATTTAATCTTGAGGAGCAAAACCAGAATTCACTTCACACTTAATGTAAGTCCTTGAATTATTGTAAAAGAAAAAAAGAGTAACACAATGCTTATCTAGTTATGTCTTACATTCCAATAGGAATAATAGAATTAGCTTTAGATAATACTAAGTCTTAATTAATCAAATACTAATTCATGAATTGTAAAAATTAATAGCATCGCTTAAAAGCTACAACAAAGCCTGATGCATTCCACATATTAAAGCTTTTAAAGTCTATGCTACTACTAATATTCTAATAGTGTAAAAGTCCAATCACTATCTAAAAAAAATGGGGAACATGAAAATTTTGTAATCAATACAATTTTTTTATTATAATTAAGCATTTAACAAAGGTGCTATCACATATTTGCAATTAATATGACCCAGAAAGAAGCACGTACACATATGAACACAAAGTGCTTTTGTTCAATCTTTCCCACAACGACTTCCCCACATTCCCAAGCTGGTTATGCACCTTATCTAGGGTCAATTATACAAGGATCCTTGCCTTCTCAATGTTTTTTCCTTCTTCAAATTATGAGGCCATGCTTTTTACCTTTGTCAACTTAATTTCACTAGCAACTCACAAGTTGCCTCATATTCAGCTCCAAAATCAATTAGCATATCATGTCCAAGTAAGAGATTCAACTTAGAATTCATTGGCAATGACTAAGAAGCTTGTGGTCCTGCACCAAATTTTATAAGAAACTTTTCTAAACTTTGCTAATGATCTAATAGCAAAGGAGAACTCAATTCAAGAAGCAAAAACTAGCATACACTTCGATTTTCATGGTTCTAGCCTTCAAACACATGAAAATTTGATTAGTGACACAAAGTGTAATAAAATAAATGTTTTAGACAGTAAGTGTATCTTAAAGGCCCACAAGTGCCAACAATTCTCTCCTTAGGACACGCCTAGTTTAGTCTATAGGTACATATTTAGGTCAAGTGACTTGGCAAGTTTCAAAGGATAGTCTTGTTGCTTAGATTCTATGTTAGGATAGAGTCTTAGTCTATGTTTTGTTTAAGTCTTTAAAAGAATTTAGAATGTCTAGAAATCCTTCTCACCAAAGTGGAAGTGACTCAAGTTCTTCACCGAAGAGTTTAATACACTTAGCTTAAGAACTCAAGTCATTGATGCTTTGGAGAAAGGAATTGACTCTTAAAAAAATAAGAAAGAGTTGAACAAGAGTCCAATCTTTACATTCTAGAGGAGGAACTTAAGATCTCAAAAGAAAGAGAAGAAAAAGTTAAAAACAAAATAAGGTTAAGAAAGAGTAGGAGCAATTCTACTTAAGAGTCAATGTTGGGGGAACCAATGATGAGGGTAGTTTGTATATCAATGAATATCATCACCCACCCTGTAGGAGAACCAAAAGAGAAGCCAAAATCAAAGAACTTAGGGTAGACCTTCCTCACTTTAATGGGAAGGATAATGTAGAGAGCTACCTGGATTTGGAGATTAAGGTACAACAACTTTTTGCTTGTCACTGAGTGAGTGAGGAAAGAAAGGCACCCCTAACAAGTTTAAGGTTCCAAGGTTATGCAATGTATTGGTGGACCTCCATTGAGCGAGAGAGACCTCTCCACAATAATCCTCTAATCTAGTATTGGAATTATCTAAGGAGTGCCATAAGGTGAAGACACATCCCATCTTACTATAACTAGGGAGCTTATGAATAAGCTCCAAAGACTTCATAAAAAGGATGAGTGTGAAAGAGTAGAGACAAAATATGGAGTTGTATATTATAAGAGTTGGGATTAGGGAGGAACAAAATACCACCATATCTAGATTGGTAAGTGGTCTTAGAATTGAAATGAGAGATAGAATGGAACTTCTACCTTCTAAGATTTGAATGATTTGGTACAACTATGAATTAAGGTTGAACAACAAATTTGAGAAAAAGGTCTTACAAAAAAGAAAGTTCTCAGTCTAATTCTTATTCTTTGCAAGACCACAAGAGAGAGGAGATTATTTCAAGGAAAAATATAAAGAAGAACCCTCTAAGAGTCTAAAAAGAGAAAAAAGAAAAAGTAAGTGATAAGGCAAAAGTCAAACATTCCAAGAACTGGACATAGTTTGTGACACATGAACTAGTATGAAATATGGTGACATATTCTCTTCTTTTTATCTCCTTTACATTATATGTTTTTATTACCTGCACTAACCATAGAAGGAGAGTTCGTATGTGAATAGTAATCAAAATGTTCTACCAAAAATTTTTAAATATAAGTAACATTTTTTCATTTCTACATGTTGGTCAAATGCTAGAACTATGACCTATTCACTTGACAAAGACAACATTTAAAATATGCTAATGAAGTGGTTGAGTAAGGTATAAAAACCTATGTCTGATGCGATCTCTCTAAAATGAAAAGCCAAAAACAAATTTAGCATTTAAATGTGTTCATTTGATCTTTTCTTTTAAGTTATTTTTAAGAAAAAATGTTTTTCATTTCATTAGACGAAACATGTAGGAAAAATATGGTAAGAAGACATTTCTTTAAGTTTATGTGTTTTCACGATCTTTCTAAGGTCAAATATGCACTAGGTGTTGTCTATAAGATGAAATAGTCATAGTCTGATTTTTAGTCAAAATAAACAATAAACTTTCCAGACAAATGATTCAACAAAGTTGGCAAAGTGTATATGATATGACACATAGATGAAAGATATTTAGTTTAATTGTGTCACAAACGAAATCTTCCTCTTAACATTATTAATTAAATGATATTTGTGAAAAGTTGTAAAAAATTAATCAAATCACAATTCAAACCTCCCTTCTTGTGATTTTCTTGTTTTTTTTGTAGTAAAAGAAAGGGAGAAAGGAAAGGGAGAGTATGATGGAAGAATGCCCTTTATTGCATGTACTAACTTGTGTGCTTCTTCTTCTTTGTGTTTTGACGTTAGAGTATGGTGCTTGGATGATGATGATTAACGAATTCATGAACATACAGTGAAGGTTGCACTATTTTTTTGTTTTGAGATGATGATTTGGAGGAATTCCTAGTGTGGGGTTAGACCAACACTTTGGAGGAAGTCTAGAAAAGTGTCTTAAGAAAGACTAATCTAGAGAAAACCAATATAAGTTTGAAGTGCTAAAGAAATTTGGATAGCAATTCATTATTGTCATCAAAGTTGATATTACATGTGGAGAACACTTTTATTTATAGTCGAAAAGATCACTAACCTAACCCTAACTCTAACTTGTCTTGTAAGTTTCTCAACATCCTCTCAAATGAGAGGTTGACAAGTGTCACTCCCTAAGTGGAGCAAATCCTCTCGAATCATAGAGTGACAAATATCACTGTCAACACCCAATTTCGTCCAGAAAAATAAAATTATTTGAAATTATAAATAATATAAAATTAAAATAAAAAAATGTGTGTTATTTAGTCATTTAAATAAATAAATAAATAAAAAGAGTGTTTTAGTTCTATTTTATGAATAAAGTTTTAAAATAAAATTCGTAAAAAGAAAAAAAGTAAAGAAAATTAATCCATTAAAAGTGTGTTAGAAAAAATAAAATAAAATTTTCATTAAAGTGTTGTGTCAAATTGCCTCTCTCTTTCTACCTGCCTTTTCTGAGGCCCATTAATTACACGAAAATCAATTGAGAATAAATTGAAACAATAGAAAGGTTAGAAATTTGAATAGTTGAGCTTAATAAATTAATAAAAATTAAGTTTTCATCTTATATGTTTCATTTTTTATAAATTAATAATTTAAAAAAAAATTAATAATAAAAGATAATAATTAAAAAAACAAAAATTAAAGAAAAAAAATAATAAATATGTGGTACGTTAGTAGAGTTGTCCCCATTCACTGTGTTGTTACACAATTATTCTCCATTTATTTTCCACATCCATTCTAATTATTCTAAGCAATGATTGATATCCCCTGCCTTTAACTATAATTGATTACACACGGGGGTTTTATTTCTACCACAGCAGTAGCCGTTTTATGACTCTACCCATTTTGTATTCCAGATTCATTTTTCCCGTTAAATATTTGATTGACAATTTTGCAAAACTGCAATTAAGTGGAGGTAATAAAAAATTAATATGTTTAAATCCCAGTTAAAAGTAAACAGGATAGTACTAGTATAAATAGGCATGCACACTCAATAAGCACACACGTGAAAAATACTAGAGAGATACTAAAAAGGATCCTGAGCATACGTGGTGGGCAGAAAATTTGAAGGTTCGAATTCAGAGAAAAGGGGAACACATTTTTGAAGATCTTCAACTGGTATGTTCAGATTACTTGATCTCATATACTTTATATGTACATTTGATTGCCTTGTTTGAGAGCTACTACGATACTCTGAGATTCAACCCTTATCGCTTTGATTTTTAAAAATAAATAAAAAATATAAAACCTTTTCAAATTCTTAAGGAGAATGTAAAATGTTTCCTAAAAACATAGTGAAATATCAATTTTCGGGAAAAAAATAATAAAACACTATTTTTTTAAAATAAAAAATGTGAAACAATTTTCAAAACTATAAAAAAATATAAATTGTCAAAAAGTTTCAAAACAACTTTAAAAATAATTAAAAAAAGAGTAAAAACTTTTCAAAAATAATAAAAATGTTTAATTTTAGGAAAAAATGAAATATAAAAAATTTAATAACAAAAACCATAAAGAGTATAAGATTTTAAAAGAAAAGAAAAAATTAAAACATTTTTAAATAAAATGACAAAAATACAAAATTTCTAAAAAAGTGGAAATATCAAACATTATTAATCAATTTTCAAAATTAGAACTACGTGAACCCTGATTTTCTATTGCAGATAGAAATACGTAGGACCAAGATCAATCCTTGTCGGACAAAAAAAATATTTTCTTTGTTTTATTTGCATTATTTTTATTATTTATTTTTATTCTATTTATTTATATTTATTTCACATCTTTGTTTGTTTTTCTTTTGCATCTTTTATTGACTGTTTATGACACCTTTTATTATTTTCTTTTTATCTTTTATTTGTATTTGTATTTTTTTATTATTTTATTTATCCATTCTTATTGCATCTTTATTTATTTCTTTGTTCTCAATTGTCTTTATTATTTCTTTATTTATTTATTTTTAATTGCATTTTTGATATTTTCTTTGTTTATTTTTATTTGCATTTCTGTTTCTATTTAATTGCATCTTTATTGTTATCATGTTTGTTTTTTCGAAAAAATAACCTTGTATTAAACCACACTCATTTTCTTATTTGATTAAAGGTACGGTCTTAGGACGAGAGCTGTGGGGTGCTAATACCTTTCCCACACATAACCAACTCCCGAATCCTAAATTTGGTTCGTAGACTATTTTTCTTAATTTTTATTTTTCTATGGTTTTTCATAATAAAGTATGGTGGTGACTCTAATCTCTATTTAAATATTTTTTTTAAAAATAAATTTTTTGATCGCCGCTTCGTGATCCGATTGCGACAATCACTATATGACATGATGAGTTGACACCTAACCCTAGCTTGCATGACAAACTAGGGTTTGTAACCTAACTTGATGCCCATGCTAGGGTTTATATCCTAGTCGACATGTTTTCTCTTTTGTAGGGTTAGGTTTGAATCTCTTCAAATCTTGGACAAAATTCAACATCCAAAAAGAAATCCTACAGTACTTGGCCAAAAACACAAATCCCAAAATAAATTCGTAAACTACTCTGTATTATTTATACATATAGAGGTCTTATATTATTGAAGCTCCGAAATCTCTAGAATGATCTTCTTCAATTTTGAACTTTGTCTAAAAGTCTGTTTGGAGGTCCAAACAAGCTTTATTAGGTCCAAACTCCCGATAAGCTCCTAATTAAAGCTCTATCTTTATGACTTCTTTATTCTCATCTGCAGTTTTGGGATGATCCTCCATCAGATTATTCTATACACTTGTTTTAAATGTTTGAAGTGTCTAGGTAGAGCTCACAAGTCTTATGAGTGCCCCAATAAATGAACCATGACAATTTGATCATAAAACTATTCATGATGGACGTACTAATAAAATCACTCTACCCATCAAGGAAATAAGTTTGTAATTAATTTTTTATCTTATCACCTTCTCAAGTGGTGAAGAACCTAGAACAAACCAATAAAAAATTGAAAAAGACAGAAATAAAAATTGTGAGAGAAAATAGTCTTGTTATCTTAGGACAACAAACAAGAAAAACTAAAGAGAATATTGAAGAGAGATGAAGGAGAATGGCTAAAGAGAGAAAACAAATATATTTGTCTATATCATTCTAAGGCCTTAATAAAAATATTAATCCTTCTTCTTTAGACATATATTGTGATGTGTTGCCTAAAGAACACATACTACACAAAGAAACACAACAAAAAAATAAAAATAAATAAGAGAGAAATAAATAAAGTCAGGTCAAACATAAATGAGTCTACTCCTAATAACATATATATAAGTATTTCACTAGATAAAAGGCGCATGGAACTTAGGAGTGAGGTCTCTCTTAATCATACCTTTAGAGGAACTACTCCTGTTAAGACCCCAATACATATACAACTTGCTTTGTTGTTTGATGTTATTGTAGGTTGGTATTCATCAACCTTGGAGGAAAACAAGTGTCATGAATACCAATTAGGTTGTTGTCCAAGAAGAGCATTAAAAAGTTGAGGATAAATCCTTCTCAAGGTAGAGGGGATAATAGAAATGTTAGAATTTTTTGCTATGATGACAAGTGCATCAATCGTTCTCTTTTTAGGAACTTGTGCAATACACGATAATAAATGTAGACTATAGATTATTCTCAATATTTGAATTGATAAATAAGAAAATAAAATTATGCAAAACAACTAAAATCTTTTTGGTATTCTTTATGAGCACTTAGAACGCGGAAAAATAATGGAGATGATATAGAATGCAATTGTTAGGGTTAAAATTCACCAAACCTTCCTCATGCATAAACATGATTATTTTCTTTCCAAACTAATGTCAATGTCAACCCATAATAATACCCAAACCCTAATTCCTTAGGTGAAGTTTTCTTATTAACCGTCAATTTCTTGATCAATTATATGGAAAAGACTTGTTTTTTCCACAAAGGTATGAAGATGATAAACAAATCACGCTTTATTCCTACACATAAGCTTTAATTACCATTTTGATTCACATCCAAATTACAAATTATATTTTCCAATATCCTAAGAGTAATTTATGAAGCCATGAATCAACACGATAGACAATGAGAACAAAAACACCTAATGCTACATTTTTTCTAACTCCCGAACGGAGTCTAACTCCCAGATGGAGTGGAGTGGACTAATGATAGATTAATTTTATATCATATTATTGATACAATTTTAGGTCAAAACTCAACTTGTTCTACATTTATATATTGTTTAATTCTCAATTTTTAATAGTTTTTCTTAATAATTGATTGTTAGTGTCAAGAGAAGGATTCTATATTAATTGATGAAATTTATCAGGTAAGTATTGGATGAGAAGAATTAGGATTAAAACTTTGAGGAAGTAGGAAAAAGAAGCAAATAAAGTCAAACACATGTCAATCACGTAGGCCCAATTTGAAGAAACCCTAGAAGTAAAGAGGCGACGGTGAGGCTTGATGTAGAAAAATGGGCCTAACAAAGACTGGACCCAATACATGAGAGCGAAGATTGACGTTGATGATTTTTAGAAAAGAAGATAACTTTTGTAATACATGAGAGCGAAGATTGGTGAAATCTAACCTTGTAAGTTCATTGTATAATTGTTAAACCTTTTTAAGCCTTTGATTGTTGATAAAACTAATCTTTTTTATTTTCTCAATATTTTATTAGATCTTTTATTTGTTTTGAATTTGAATCTATTATAATTATTTTTATTGCTTTATATTACACAAATTCTTTTGAAAGGACAATAATTATATTTTTTGCTACATTGTGACTGATGCACTTGCCATCATTGCAAATTTTGCTAACAAGCAACCCTAATAAAAAGATTCCTTCAAATAGAGTAATATTCAGTGACCCTTGCGCCCGACCCAACTACAGTAGTGTGTGATGCAATTTTGATCCATGACTCTCGGAGCCCACCTAGCGCCAGACCCAATTAGTGGCATTGAACGCAATTCGTCAGTGTCAAATTTGATCTTTTATCTCCTCTTTCATGGGCTCCAATCATGCTCTTCTTTATCTTTATCGAATACTTCCTCTTCAATTATTAAACAAAATTAGCAAAATTTAAAGTAAAATTTGATTAAAAAGTCAAGTGACCAATTATTTATAACAAAAAACAAATTACTATAAAAAGAGAAAACATGGGATTTAGTATGTTGAAAGCTTAGAAAGAGTTAATTTCATTATGAAAATTGACTCCAAAATAAAGTAAAAGTGTTATCAGGAAACCATCCAGCCACCATACAAAAGAGATAGAAAACCTATAATCCTGACTAGAAGCTGACATGAAAATTAGACTTGTTGGATACATGATCACCTTTGACAAGATGAACTCTGTTATATAGAGTAGTATAAGATATTTTTATTCTTTATATAGGATATTTGGTTTAGGGTTTAAGATTATAAAATTTTAATGGTTAAAAAATGTATTAAGTTTCATCACATTGTTAAGGGTCACTGTCTAACTGAAGGGTAATGGAAGCAATTGAGATGTACAATTCCTACCATTGGAAAGGATGCTCATGGTGGCTGTAGATTGCATGCTTCCATTATAAATTTCTTTGAGAGAGGAAAGACGATCAGCTTAACTTTATTGGATGCAACACATAGTTTTTTTTTTTTTTTTGGCTGTCTCCTTAACGTTGAGGGGAACCGGATGCTAAACTGATTTGTTAATTCGTAATCCAAACACTTGAGGAAAACAGTTCTTTGAAATGATCTTAATGGTTGCCAAACTTAGAAATATTCATTTTCTTATGAAGAATATGAATGTCATAATGAAACCGGCCATATATAAACCCCAATTAAATATTAAATCACCAATTGACTATCAATAATCCTCTATTCCAATCTGATATCATAAAGAGTTAGGACAATTCTTGCTTTAAATCATGAAAAAGTTAAATTCCCATGCCTGTCTAATCAAGAGCTTATATGATAGCAGTAAACAGCTGAAAATCATAAAGCTTGACAAGTGGAGACACTGACCCACCTTGATCCTGTCTAATATTTGTAAGTTGCTCCGTATAGACAAGTGGAAGCAATGATTTTGCTCAAAGTTACGTCCATTGGTTTCCAATAATTAACCATGACTTATGGGATACCCACACTGATTTCAATAACTTTCTTTTTTGTCTTAATTTTGAGTTTCTCACTTTTTCGATTTTTTTTTAATTAATTGAAACACAAATGGGTTTTATTCATATCAAAATGTCTTTATCACCGAGATACATCATGTGTGCACAATGATACCTAAACTGATGGAAGTGTTTTGTTTGAAAAGTGTTGAAAAGTTCTCATTTAAACTTATTAATTATTGGGGAGCTTCAATCATCGGATGAAGGAATCATGATGGTAGACGTGAATATGGAGACGATAAATAACTAAAGACAAAAGTTTGACTTAATAGTAATTTTACTTTATATTTTTCAAAATCTATAGTCTTGATCTCAACTTTTTTTTTTTTAATTTTAGTTTTTAATTTTAATGATAAGAAATTTAAGTCACTGAGTTTATTTTCTATACAATTTTTTATTTTACGTTGGCAACTTTATTTTTTAATTTTAGAAACATATTAAATTGTATATATTTAGTAACAGCTTTCTTATTATTGCCACATTTCCAATTTTAGTGAAAAGCTACTGAATATCATGTAATTTCTCTCAATCTCACTATATCATATTCAAAGGAATAAAAAGTTACTTATAATTGGATTGAAAAAATGAAAAGTTACAACTAATTAAAAATTAAGGATGAAAATTTATATAAAAATATTTAGAGACAAAAATTATAAATAATGAAAAATACTAAAATTACGAAAAAAATTAGAGACAACACTAACAGAATTTATAAGATATAGGAAACAAAATTACAATTAACTCATTTCATGATCCTAAGTAGTTAACAAGATGCTATTGGTTGAAATTATTTAATATATTTATTAAATTCTTTTAATTAAATTAAAATAGGTAATAAAATTGTATTTATTTTTGAAATATAATAAACACTATTCTAATATGCAACAAGTTTTATTTTTTTTAATTAATGATTGAAAAACATTTCCTAGCATTTCTCTTAGTTATCATGAAAAAGTTATGATACTTTATACTCTTGATTCTCTTAGAATTTATGGACGCATAAATTGGAAAAATAAGCAGATGCCATTCTACGTCAACAAACATATTGATAGGTTAAATATATTCATATACAATAAAAATTGTTTTATGCTGTAAGATATAAAATATGCTAATAACACAACTTTAATTTATAAACCTTAAAAACATTCGTAATTTGGTAGTAATAATTTTTCATATAGACTAAATTATTCTATGTATGAAAATGATTGGGTATCTTGGGAAAAAGTAAGCACCCAAACTGTGGATTGGGTATTAAAGATGTGGGAAAATTTAAAAAAGTTTTATTAGTGACGGAAGAAGTAGGTGTATGAGGGGATATCATAGAATCAAGGTATGGATTGGAAGGATATGTATTTTAATATAAGTGATACGAGACACTCTAGGTGGTGGCGAGACTTATGCATAATTTGTGAGGTAGGGACTGGACAACAGAATGAGGAGGGTTTTTGGGAAGATAATTGGATGGGTGAGCAACTGCTAAAAGATAAATTTCGTAGGCTATATTCTATTTCATCAAGCAAAAATAGTGTAGTTAAGAATGTGGGGGCATGGGTGATTAATAGAAGTAGTGGGATACGTAGATGGAATTTAGAGTGAAGAAGAAAAGATTTGTATGGGAACATGATCTAGAACAACATATGTTTGGCCTCTTAGAGACAGTAAAATGGAATAGTAATGCAGCTAACAATTTGGTTTGTGAGGATGACAACATACAGGTGTATACAGTGAGGTCTGGGTATAGACTTATTAGCATTGCTAACAATGTAAGGGATGTGGGCATCTTCCAACAGCTATGGAGCCTCAAAATAGCCTATGCAACACAAATTTCTATGGAGGGCACTGTTAAATAAATTACCTACAAGGACAAACTTGGTTAGAAGATGACTGATTTTAGGTAGTACTTTGTGTCCTTTGTGTAATAATCAAGAAGAAACAGTACAACAACTATTTATTGATTGCAAATTAGCATAGAGCATGTGGGATTACTGTGAGAGATGGATACAGATCTCAACAGTGAGGCATAACTCTATTCCCAATCATTTTCAAAATTTCTAAACTAGTTTAGAAAGGTATGTGGGTAGCTATTGTGTGGGAAATCTGGAATCATAAGAATAAAATAGTCTTTAAAAATGAGGTTGTTGATGCTGATGAAATTTTTTGCTTAGCCCAACTTAAGGGATGGACATGGTCTAAATTCAAAGAACCAAGGGTTAACTTTTTCGGTCTTCGATTGGTATTTGTATCCAACCCAATGTCTGAAAGCTGTGGCCTAATCTGGTTACTATTTGAGTATACTAGGGTTAAAGAGTGAGGTGGAAATAACTTTTAGTAAGGTAGATATAGGGAAATTTATGGCCAACTTAATGTAGATACTAGAGGGCGTGGGACTAATGTAGTTAGAGTGTGGAAGGGTACTGGTTTGGTTTTCTTTTACAGGTATGGGTAATGAGGTAAAGTAACACATTTTCCTGGCTCATATCAAGAGTGGTTTGATAGTGTTGGTGACTCGTGTTCAAGCTAATGCTACAATACTTGGTCTAGTGGAGGCATAGACAATACATGTAACAACAAAGAACCAGCTAGGAACATTATGCTTCAGAAGGTAATGTGGAGTTGTGGAGTGTCATAGTTGTAAGCACAAGTACATAGCTTGGCAGAGAACCTTTCATTGGGGTCTTCTGATGACTAATTATGTATAATGTTAGATGATATAATGTTAGATGGTTCCCATTTAGACTTACAATTGCTTGTCACTGAAGGACGAAGGCTCAGGCAAGGTTCAATCACTAGAGCTATGCTCAGACACCTTGAAGCCAGTGAAAGTCAGAGACACCTGTGCAGATATAAGTGCTGACTATTATGAGCTTTGAGGATCTTTTTATAAAATTGTAAAAATTAGAAAAGGAAAATTTGATTTTTTGTAAATAACCCTAGATGTCTTAGGGTTTGTAAAGTCACCTAGGTTAGGGTTTTAGGGTGCCTAAAACACTTTACATGTGGCACATTTTTATTGGAGGATGATGTATGGCGTTAGGGTATGGAGTGGCTTGCTCCACACGCTAGGTTACCCTAACCCTTGTGTGTGGTGCAAGTTAAGGTTTCTAACCCTAGGTTCTCCTACGCGTTACTTGGATAGCTTGCTAGGAAAGTTAGGTTTCTAACCCTAGCTTCTTCTACACGCTACCTAGATAGCTTGCTAGGGAAGCTACTAGCTCATCTCTTCTTCTATAAATAAGAGGCTTAGAAGCCTCTCTTGTAAGCTTGATTACCTTAATGAAATGCAGCTGAATTTTCTGTACATTGATCAAGTTTCCTATTGAGTTTCTTCTCTAGGAAGCTAGAAGCTCTGTCTTGAAGGTTGGCCTAACCTCCTTCAAGGCTCTCATCACCTAATTCATCACAACCACCACATAACTTTCCTTCCACGTCACCTTCCACAGTGTTTCCTTCCTTCTCCATTGCTTCCGCATCACGAGGAGCTCCTTCCATGGAATCTGTTCGGTATAAATTCCTTGTTCATGCGCTACATCACTTGAAGCGTGAGCAAGAAGCTAAAGCACCTAGGATCCTCTCCATCAGTCACATGTTGTTAACATGTGGTTTGTTCATTGAGGGCCAGTGCTATGGGATAAGTAGTTTAGTGTCCTAGGCGTAACATGGGTTAGTGTTGGTGAGTTTTCCCAAACATCGTTCTGTTCTAAAAGGGTCGAAGCACCCTTGAAGTGCTCCCATATTTATTTTATTCTTGGTTTTTCTACAAAAAATTTATGAAAATGATTAGTTTGGATATATTGTTAAAATAGGGGTTGATGTGGTTCGGGTATGCAAGTTCAACCTTTAGTATATATATATATATATATATATATATAACAGGTTGTACTTTCTGGTTTATTGTCTTACATAAACTCATTTTGTATATCTTGTATTACATGTAATTAAAGAGCGTTGACTCATTTGGCCATATGGTTTACATATGCTTTTTCTCTTTTTATTTTAATTATTTGCTGTTGTATATAATTGTTTATGTAATAAATGTGACTTAATATTTACATTTATCAATACTAGACTAATATATATTTTTTTGGTAAATAATCAATTTAGTACAACAAGTGTTATTATATTCCATTTTTAATACAACAAAAAAGGATAATTTTAACTATCTTTTGTCAATGATAGCAAGTGCACCAGTCACAATTTTAGTAAGTGATAAATATCATTCTTTCTCAAAGAATTTGTGCATATACTAAAATATTTACAATTATAATAAAATTAGATTCAAGAACAATTCCAACTGTTGGCACCACTCCATGATTTAAGATTTCATGAAGCAATTATTGTCAAAAGCTTGGTGTGGGTTAGTGTTTTGAGTCTTAGGTAGTAGTGTGCAGTTGTTTGTTTTCATCATGAAAATTGCATACAAGAACTCCAAAAGAGTCAAGGTTGAATCTTTTTTTCAAATGAGTGTTAGTAATTTTTTTTACCGTACAGTGAAAACAATCGATTGTTTCACAAAATCAATCGATTGACTTAGACTTTAGTAAAGTCAATAGATTGATTTCCAAAATAATCAATTTATTTCACTTGGATGCAAATTTGCTATAAGTAAATTGGTTCTTGCGCATGAGATTCTGCATTTTCCAAAGAGTGAGAAAACTTGATATTTTCGCTGGTGAGAACTTGGGAGAGCAAGAATTGAGTTTTGAGAGGTTTATCAAAGATTCACGAAAGATTCACCTTAAGTCTCAATCTTGGAAGTGATCTTGCTTGCTTTTGATTGATTTGAGCATCCTTTAGCCGAAATAGAGTTCAGGGAAGTCATTATTTTCAGTCTTGATTAATTTTGGTTGTTGTCTTGGTGTTGTTTTTGTATTGTAATTCGTGTTGATATAGTTGTGTTGTTGTGATACATTTAGATAGAGTTTCTAAGTGTGGTAGGGGTTATTTTTGCATTTGGATAATGTTTCCGTATTGTATCTGCAGTACTTTTCTGCAAACTGTGTAGTAGTGTTCTGCATAGGGGTTCTTGGACAATCTTGTAGGGTTCAAGAATGGTTCGTGGACTTGGTTTTGTTTGTAATGTTGTGTTATCAGTGGAATCTTTGCTAGTTTTGCAAAGGAACTAGATGTAACTCTTGAAAAAATAGTGAATCAGTATAAAAGTCTCGTGTGCCTTTACTACTTTTGTGCCTCTAACTAATCACGAATTGAATCTGCACTACAAATTGGTTTTCTGATATAAACAATCAATTGAATGTAAAATTATCTTATTGATTTTATGGATAGTACTTAAGATTTTTTCTCTAGTATTAAAAACAATAGATTGAATGCAAATTCAACCAATTAATTTTCTGGACAGTTCATAAAAATCGGTTTTTACTCCTCGTTTTGATTAACAAACCCCTGTGTAATTGGTTCAATCATAATTGGATCTGTTTTAAATCTCACTTCAGGATTTCAATCAACTCGTACAACAAATTAACCCATTGTTTTTCTCTTTACTCTTTTAAAACTGGTTTGGGTATGTTCTGATAAATAACAACTGATTGTTTTCAAAAACATAATTCCCTCATCGCTTAATCTAGATGAATTTTTCAGGGTCTCACGGTACACATCAACAAAGGAGATGTGGGATACCTTGGAAGTTACACATGCAGACATGAGCGATGTTAAACGAGCAAGGAAGCATGCTTTGATACAAGAATATGAGTTCTTCAGAATGAAGCAATAGGAGACGATTGTGAATATACAAAAGAGATTAACACATACTGTGAATCATCTCATCAGTTTGGACAAGGTGTTTGACAAGGAAGAGTTTGACATAAAGCTTTAGAAATCCTTAAACACTTGGTAACCGAAGGTTACAACAATTTCAAAAACTAGAAACCTCGCCACCTTGACCACTGCAGTACTATTTAGTAAACTTAGAGAGCACGAACTGAGAATGAACATACTGAACGAGCAAGATCATGGTGAAAGAAAGCTGAAGGGGATCGCGCTCAAGTCTGTTGCTCAGAAAGATGATAGTTATGAAAGATGTTCCAGTAGCTACAGTGACACAAAGACCTTGATACTACCTACTAGAAATTTTAGCAAATTTATAAAGAAGAAAGGAAAGGAGAAGAATCAACAAGGAAAGAGGTATACGAAAAAGGTTGAATGTCTGAATCAGGGACATATAAAAGTTGAATGTCTGAATCAGTTTCATAAAGATAAAGCCCTTGAGAAGAAGTTTGGGAAGAGCACAAGGCAGAGAAAGTCTTATATTGCGTGGGAAGAAAATGATACTTCCTCTAGCTCTTCTTTAGGAAAAGAAGAAGAAGCAAACCTTTGCTTGATGGCTGGATATGACTCATCAGAGAACAGTGTAAGTTCCAACATTTCCTTGATGCATGAGAATTACAATACATTACTTAATTCGTTTAAAGAAACTCATGAGGAGGCTAACTGGTTGGCTCTTTCCAACAATAGACTAAAGGGACTAAACAATTGGTTGGAAAATAAAGTCAATTAGAAGAAGAGTTAATGAACTTAAAAAATCGATTTTGAATGTCTTTAGTTTATCTATAATAACTCTTTTTGTAATTGTACTAAAAATGTTAAATTGACTAACTGTGAGAATTGTGAAGTTTTGCAAGAAAAGGTGAAATACTTGATTAAAATAGTTTCTAAATTTTCTATGGGAACGACCAATTTAATTCTAGTGTTTGGCTCTCAAAACTATGTTTTCAATAAAGCAGGAATTGGTTTCTAGTATGGTTTTAAAAAAAAAAGTAAAGAAATTTAAAAACTTTTTTAATCATAGTGGAAGATCAACTTCACCATTTGTCTCTTTCTTTTATTGTATGGAAAGAGGTTACATGGTTAGACATTGCAGAGTGAGATTACATTATGGAAAGACCAAAGATAAAGCGGGTTCCCAAAGGTACCATTAATAAATTTGGACCTAAGTTTAACAGGAGACCAACTCTTGTACCTTAAACTATTTTGCAGGGACTTTGGACAGCCAATAAGCAATTGTGGTACCTGGACAATAGTTGTCTGAAGGACATGCCAGGAGATGCTTCAAAATTTATTAATTTAAAGATGAGGTAGGAAGGCTTCGAGACATACGAGGATAACAATAAAGGAAGGATCCTTGGCAGAGGTGATGTCGGGAGTAGTGATTTCATAATAATTAAGGACTTCTTGTTGGTGGAAGGGCTACAACATAATTTGCTAAGTATTAGCCAACTGTACGATAAGGAATATGAAGTCACTTTCAAACCAAAATTTGCCTCATATCGAATGCATTAACAAGTCAGACCTTGCTTATTGGTAAAAGGGTAAACAATATATATATGCTGAATATGTAAAATGATTTTAGGCCGAGTTCAAGAAGGTGGTGAATTGAACTTTCAAAAATTTTCACAAACAATTAAAATAGTTAAAGATAAGATGAAAGTTCTTTATTAAAACTATTAAAGAAAAATGATATCAAGAAGTGCACATCAAAGAGTCAGTAAATTCCATAACAGATTCAATCAATTAAAGTTTTTAACAAGACTGGAAACACCACCAAAGAGTTTACTGAAAACAAACAGTACTAACTGATACTAGAATGTAAACCAGAAAAAGAAGTGGAAGCAATTTATTGGATTGAACTGATTTTTAGAACAATTCAGATACAATTATGTAAACAGTATTCACAGTAATCTGCTGGTCAATCATAGTAAAAAAGTTCTAATTAATAGGTAATACAAGAAACGACAATTAAAACAAGAAAATAGATTTTCAAAAATTCAATATACTAAACTGTGATATCAGAAGACAGTAAACACTCCAATATAGTCAATAACAGTTTTAGTCAATGATAAAGATGATATAACAATTCCAGAAAAGAACTGAAAAGCACTAGAAGAATGAATAATCAATTATACGTGAAGAACAATTGATAGTCCAAACAAGAATAGAATCAAGAAGTGTTCAAGAAAGAAAGACCAAGAACACAAAATTTTATCCTAGTTCACCCTTCCTCAAAGGCTACGTCCAGTCCTTTCCAACCAGTAAAGATTTCGACTAAAAAAATTACAAAAGATTAGCTTTACACAATACAATACTTTCAAACTGCAAGCAACCACTGCTCCCAACAACAAACAGCCTACTAAACCCTACAACAAATGTTCAACCAATGCAGAACCTACTGCACTAAACTAGTTACAATTATGCACTCTATGTAATATGTAACACCAAACTTGCAATACAAGAAATATCAAGAATAGAACAATTTCAACAGTGATTCTACTCAAATAAATTACAATGGTATTAAGAATAGAATAGAAACACTTAGCTCTGGACAAAGGTCACAGTTCCACAAATTCACATCCAAAGCAATGCTCTAAGATTAGCATTCTTGATCAGAATTGATTATCAAAAAGCTCTCAAGGTATTTTTGAGCGTTTTCTCTCTTTGAAAGTTTTACTAATGTTTGCACATAATGAATTTGTTACTTGAAAATCACGTGCCTCTCCTTTATATAGACAAATTGTTTTAAATCTGTTAAAACTTCAATCGATTGTAATAACTGTTCAATCAATTGAATTTCTCTAAGACAAAAGCTTTACCAAGTTCAGAATAAAACAAGTGTATTAATTTTCTTTCTAAAACATCTTTATTCAGAAACTTTGATTAATTTGATTAACCAAGATTAACTTTGAATTATGAAACATGCAACATATGATTTTATATCAAGAGAAAAACTCACATCCACACAAAGACGTAAATCTAGAACCAAAAGCTTCATCAATCTTCATGATTCTTCTTGCAATTCCCTTGAATCTTTTGACTTCAATCTTTTGTTGATTTTATCAAATCCTCCAGCAGCTTTTGGTGCTAACAAAATATCTGTGACATAACATCTAATATGACTTGTTTTCTTGCTATGTTTTAAACCGTGCTTTAATCAAATGCATTTTGAAAAAGACTCCCTATGAATTTTACAAGGGTAGAAAACCAAATATAAGTCATTTTAAAGTGTTTGGTTGTAAATGTTTTGTATTGAATAATGAGAGAGGTAATCTTGGCAAATTTGATGTAAAGGCTGATGAAGGCATTTTGCTTGGTTACTCTTCTCGTAGTCTTGCATATAGAGTTTATAATAAAAGGACTATGACTGTTGAAGACTTTGTGCATATTGCATTTGATGAAGCTAGCTTTGAATTGCAATATGTTTATAAGAACAATGAAAATGAGGAAGAAAGTATTGAGCTATTGCAAGGAAACAATCGATTGATTCAGAAATTCAATTGATTGAATTTATCAAATGAGGAGCCAATTGCAGATGCAGCTAGATAAAAGACACCAATTGATGGAGGAATACTGTCTGCACCTGTGAGCAATGCAGAACTGCTAAGAGAATGGAGAATTCCTCACGACGTATCTCTTGATAACATCATCGGTCTGATAGAAAAGCAAGTATTAGCTAGACATACCCTTAATATATTTTTTTGAAAATATGGCTTTTATTTTTCAAATTGAGCCTAGTTCTATACATGATGCTTTGACTGATGTCAAATGGATAGAAGCAATGCATGATAAATTGAACCAGTTTGCTAGGAATAATGTGTAGGTTTTGGTTCCTAAAACACAAGATATACATGTAATTGGAACAAAGTGGGTGTTTAGGAATATATTAGATGAGCAAGGGATAATAGTTAAAAACAAAGCTAGGCTGGTAGCAAAGGGGTATAATCAAGAAGAAAGCATTGATTTTGGTGAAATTATGGTCTTGTTGCTAGATTAGAAGTTGTAAGATTACTGCTTGCCTATGCATGTTTGTGTGGTTTTAAACTATTTCAAATGGATGTGAACAGTGCTTTTTTGAATGGTTATATAGATGAAAAAGTATATGTCTCTCAACCACTAGGCTTTGTACGATTTGAAGCAAGCCCCGAGGCAATGGTATGAAAGGTTGAGAAAGTTCCTCACTTCTCAAGGCTATGAAAGATCTAAAGTTGACAACCCTTTTCATTTGAAAACTTAATAATGATATCATTTTAGTATAGGTGTATATGGATGATATTATCTTTGGTTCTACTAATGGAAGTCTTTGTCAAGATTTTGTGTTAACTATGTAGGGTGAATTTGAGATGTCAATGATGGGAGAATTGAATTTCTTCCTTGGGTTGCAAGTGAAGAAAATTAAAAATGGGACATTCCTCTGGTAATCTAAATATTGTAAAGAGCTCTTGAAGAAGTTTGAGATGGATAACTGCAAAGAGGCTACAACACCAATCTCCACCAGTTGCTACTTGGACTTTGATGAAAGGGGGTTTATGTAGGACAAACTAATTATAGAGGTCTTAGAGGATCATTATTATATCTAATTGCTAGTAGACCTGATATTATATTTAGTGTTTGAATATGTGCTAGATATCAATCAAATCCTAAAGAGTCATACTTCAACGCTAGTAAGAGGTTTCTAAAATACTTGAAGGGAAACTATCAATGTTGGCTTATTGTATCCCAGAGGAGCAATGATCACAATCGTTTCATGAGCAAGTTAAAAGAATTCACTAGTGGAAAAAGGTACTTCTAGAAGTGTTCTTAAAGGTTTTCAACGTCGGTTTCCTAACTGACATATATATAGACGATGTAGAAAGTACTAGATACACTACGTCAGTTGTAGAACTGATGTAATATATGCGAGCACTACATCAGTTTAAAAGAGAAACCGACATCATATACCCAAGTCAAATAATACATGGAGAGGGATACTATGTCGGTTCTCGTTCTGGAACACCAACATAGTGTCCTAAAAAATTAAAAAAAAATTGAACTATTACGTGGGTTCCTAGCCCTATAACCGATGTAATACGTGGTTACTACGTCAGGTATGGTGGTAGAACCGACGTAGCATCCCCTGTTATAGTTTGGCATGTGTAGTTCTGTTAGGCACTTACTACGTTAGTTAAGGCCATAACCAATGTAGTATTTGTCATTTTTATTTAAATGCTGATTTGATTTGGTTTCTGCCTAAACCTGTATAATTTTATACACAAAAAACCAGTCCTATATTTCTTAGCCAGAATAGATTGCATTCCACATAAAAATGACATACAATATACACTTATATATATATATATATACATGTACAATATATATTTATGTGTACAATGTATACATTTATATATACACCTACAAATTACTTCTAACTCTAATAAAATATCTTGCCCATTCTTGCCTTATGTCCTCTATTGTTTGGCTGTCCAACGACTCTTGGTCTTGAAAAAGCTGAAATATAGGTATAAAAGTGTTGCTAATCATGTTAATTGAAACTTAAAAATCATATTGTATCTACAATTAAAACATGGTCATACCTGCTCCCATGAGTCAGTGATACAAACTCTCGCAATGGTTCTCATCCAATGCATGACATAGTATCCACACTCCGAACTACCTTACTGCTTGTTGCACTTTCATTATAGATAAATCATGAAATAAACAAGAGTGAAATAAGTAGAAAACTAATTTGAATAAATTAAATTTAGAATTAAATACCTTAGGATATATCCAATGAATGTTATGGGATGTGGTTGTAGATCTTCCACTAAGAACATTACAAACATTAAATGCACTAGAATCCAAAAAGTTAGTAACTTGCATATTATACAAACAAGAGTGATGTATTATTTAAAGTTAAATTAAATCATACCTTTGTAGTACTTGTTTCATATCTGAACTTGGCTTCCGATGCAGTGAACATAACCAAACCACTGTGTAATCCGTCGAACGGACAAACATGAGTTTCCAATGGATCCTAAAATAGTCAATCCATTACACTCAAATTCTCATAATAACATAAAAAATATAAATATGTGAAACTTACGAATGAACAAATGGGGCAAAGTAAATATTTTTTCTGGATTCTTGAATCCATCTCTATATATATTTTTTCCAGACTTTTGTATACTTTGTGGCTCAAGGAATCAATAAATATGAGGATTCCCTGTGCTACAAATTATTTTATTTATGTACCTGCATTGTTAATATCAATATTAGTAAAAGTGGATGATAAAACATATTTTATCAAATATAACATGTAAAAAGGTATACCTACATCATCCATAATTGAATGCAGGCAATATTAATCATCTGGTTTCCTGAGATGATTTCAATGACATCTTGCATCGATATGTACAAGGGTTGTACACCATTAATGTGTACCCCAAAGATGGTTTCATCCCATTGAATTAAACAAGGTGAGTTGAATAACTCGGTGGAGATCCTAGCCAACTTTTGAAGTGGATTGACGTCTGTATGGAGTGGCTAAGGCCTAGGACTTAAACCATCAATAATTGGTGATTTCTCTTTCGTCCCACCGTCTTGTAACACAGAAACAAAATGAATCAATTGAAATAACATTAAGTGTCAAATTAAATAAGATTAAGAGAAATTGTGACATACTTGAGGCCTTCTAGAAATAGCCTATAGGAGATGTGTAGGCCATGCAATAAATGTATCAAGTGCCTTCCTCACAAATCTAACCTCTATGTGGGCACTAACACTTCAGTATTTTCTTGTCTAACATCTTCAACAACCACTCTAATCAAATTATCTCCTAGTGACACCGTATGGATCATCGAAGAGGTGACATACATTCTCCCAATTGCCACTAGCCGAGGAAGATCTCCAACAAAGAGATGATAGACCGTCTAACATAGTGCTACACTATCTAACAACAAAGAAATGATAGTATAGATAAGGGAAAGTTAGCCCTCAATTGTCTCCCAATGAATCCAATAGTAAATTTAGACAATCAATATTCAAAACTTATCTATAATAAAGAAGGTTAGTAATAACAATAAATTAAAGAGAGGGGTTTGAGATTGTTGTGCAGGAAATTAAAATAGATGATTTATAAATAATAAAGAAAATAGGTTGACTCTTAAGTTCTTTCACAAAAAATTATTCCTTGGTTTTCTTAAGATTATTATATTTCAATTCCTTTCACATAGTTGAACTCAATCAAACAAGCGTCAATCATTATCTCACCTCGTCTCAAAGCATATACTTAATGAGATGTACACGTTTTACCTATTAACTAAGCGTATAAGAAATTGATTAAGACCAAGCGAATTAACTAAGAACTCTAGTTAAAGGAAAAAGAAGAGAATTCTCAACAAGCGTTAAAAAACAATTACTTTTTCCAAAAACATAGAATTTAAAAAGACCAATAATATAGACCAAATGTTACAGAGAATGTAAAGAATAAAACTTTATCAAACAAAAACCTCATATTTCATCATGAAATCACGATAATCAACCTAAAGGAGTTTAGCCTTCCATGATGAACACACAAGAATTACAAAAAGAAAATATAATCTCCTTTTGTTCAAGAAATTAACTCAGATTTAATTCTCGTATATTCTTCTTGCAATTATCAGATGTTTCCTCATGTGCCAAAGATTAATTTTGTAAATATATTCTTTCGTGTGAATTTGTAGATTTTCCATCTTCCAATTTCTTTCAGATATTTTGTTCCCAAATTATGTTCCAGACGCCAGAATATTTGAAGGAGATTCGCTCTAAATCAATTAAAAATTGGAGAGGACCATCTTTATCGAAAATCTGAATAATATATTGGCAAAAGAGTTGATTAGATTTGGAGCCGATAGTGAGAGAATATGTTTAAAATTCAATTTTAACCAATAATCTCAATTAAGGTCAAATTAATCCTGATTGCGTAAATCTTATTTAAAACAATAAATTTATCCTCAATTATTGTCTAAGAAAGTCAACGTCAAATAGTCTAAGTATGAATAAAAATATACTCATCAAATACCCTCACACTTATCCATTTACACTCTTGGCAAAAACTCTAGTGATCAGCAGAAAGGTAAATAAACACAAAAGAAGATTTATAGCAAATCAACAGTAGACTCAAGGAATATACAGGAGCTATAAAAATACAACATTCCAAAAATTAAGGAATCAAGAAAAGTGTGAATGGAAAAATCTGTATCTCAGTAAACAAGAAGGTAATTTAAATTAAATGGATGAATTAAGAATGAAAAAATCTTCTTAAAATAATTCTCCAACTCTCAAGTGTTTTAGGTTTGTATATATACTCAACACTCATGCAACCAAACACTACTATAAATTTAATAAAACTCTAATATCTGCAATAATTGAATAACACATACAAAGATCAAGAGGACCTTTTTAAGGGATGTAATAGGGCTAAGGTAAAGGTAGGTAAAATGAGAGGCAAAAATAGGGTTGAAACCATAGAAAAACAAAGGAGTGATAAATATAACTAGAGAACATCTTCAAATTACAATCAATTCCTCTTTTCGTTTTATAACTTCATATTTTTCTATTTTTTTTCATGTAGTAGATGACTAACATGCATATTAGACAACCTACACTTATTTCTTTTTCTTTCTTTTCTTCTCCCTTCTCTTTTTTGAAATGAGGAGATAAATTAAAGGATTACATCCCACACTTATTCAAGAACCTATTCCCAAAATGATACCAAAACTCCTCTATCTTCTAAGGTATAGAATTTTCTTTTTGGTTGTTTTAAGGCTTGTAATGAGGGTTAAAAACAAGAAAAGGCTATAGGCTCAAAGGGGTAAACAAATGATTTATCATAAGGGTAGCTTAATATGGCTAAGTGACTTCTTTAAATAAAGAATGCCTCAATCATATCAATTATGCATGTAAACATAATTGCAAAACAGAGAATCAAGTTCAGTTCTAGAGTATAAGCAAACATGAATGAAAACACACTAGAAAGAACATTAGACAGACGTTTACACGATCTATAAAAAAGTCTCAAAATCTCACTAGGGACAGAAGATTCAACCCAATAATTTTCAAAACCAACTTATTTAGCAATTTCCAGAGAATTCAAACAACACCAATCAACAATCCATTTTTTTGTAATTACAAAACTACCAGCCACTAGATGCTCCATCAAATCCACTAAAATATGCAGAAAATCTTTTTATTATGAAATCAAAAAAATTAGAACAATATTTCTTTATTTATTTTTAAAGAAAACATGTTGAAAGTTCACCAAGTAAACTCCAAGGAAAGAGAGGTGAGTCATGATTGGACATTCTTAAGTACCAAGTCTTTCCTAGATCATTTTCACAAAATTTCCTTAAACAATTTGAGAAACAACATAAATGTAAAATAAAAAAATGAAAACAAAATAGAAATTAAAATAAGAAGGTAAATGAAAAACAAGAAAGAAAAATAGTTCCTAAACTATAAATCTCCTCCCCCACACTTAAAGCAGGCATTGTCTTCAATGTAAAAACAATCAAATAAACATGTAAGATAAAAGTAGGAAAAAAAAAAAAAAAAAGAAAAAAAAAAAAAAAAACTCCCTCTTCAAGCTTGAGGAAAAAGAAGAACTACAACTACTCTTCTCAACATCTCTTTTACAGTAAAAACTAAGGTCCTTTGTCTAGTGTGGCACATGGATTATTCTTATACTCATTAGAAGGCCTAACTAATGCATACAAAACCTTGTGAAATAGTGAGGACACTTGTTGTAAGGAACCTAAGTGTAGAAAGGTAAGAATCAAAGGTTTCAGGGTGGCGAATGTGGTGGAGAAAATGCTTCCATGAATAGTTCAGTAGATATTAAGAGGAGTGGTTAGAAAGTGGTAAGGGACCATCTATCGGTCGCAGCATGTGGTGGAAGGGTTGATTAGATGGTCTAGGTGTGGTAGATAACGGAATGGGTGTTAACTTAGGAGGTGGTGGTGGTTGTGTAGGAGGACGTCTACGAAACCTTAAACATGAAAAAACAGTGGCATCCTCTTCTAAATTGTCATTCTCTTCTAAATTTTCATCATCTACATGGATCACAAGGAGCCTTTGCTTCTCCTCTAATCAAATTTGTTTAACCGTATAAACTAAACTAGAGTTTTCAGTGGCATCTGTGTAATCTGACTCTGCTGATAGTTCCATTTCAAACCCTATTTTAGATTCTTCGAATGAATGGTTAAGACATTATTTATTTTAGCACATTTACTACAAATAGATGGATCACAATATAAATCACAAGGAAAATTAGTGTTAGAATCAGTTAAATCAGGGATTAAAATGGGTCCAACTCCTTCAATGGTGGTTGGACAGATGACACTGGTTCAGAAATTTCAACAACTTACAAATCAACTGCGATAGCTTTAAGAATAGTTGTTATAGTTGCACTTGTGAATTCTAGCTCATTAGTTAAACATGGTGTAGTATTACTAGTGTTTACATCACAAATTATATATTTTTCTATCTCTACACATATTTGACAGATAGATGAACCGGTACATGAGTCACAAATGAAAGTATTATCAACACTGGATAGTTCAAAAAAATCAAAATCTTCAAATAAATAATCATTTTGAAAACTAGTAAGTGTGTTAATGAAGAAAATAAAGTTTTGGGCTCGTTGTTTTATAGCGTCTGGTATGCTGAATTGCACTAGACGGTTACCAAATTCCATGGTCAATTTACCAGCATGAACATCGATATTGGTTCAAGCTGTCTTTAAAAATGGTCTGCCCAAAATGATGGCGGTTGCATTGGTGTGGGAATGTCCTCCTTCCATGTTTAGAATGTAAAATCTGCAGGAAAAATTAGGCCTTCAACTTGCACAAACACATCTTCTACGAGTCTTGTGGGATGGACGGTGCTCCTATTAGCCAACTAGATTCCAATGCCTGTAGTTCTCAAGGGGCCAAGAGACAAGGAAGTGAAAACAAATAAAGGCATAACATTAATAGATGCTCCTAAGTCAAGCATAGCATTATCAAACGAGTTATTCCCTATGGTGCAAGGGATAGTGAATGTTCTTGGGTCTTTACATTTTCTAGGAATTTTAGCCCCATATTTAGCAATAAAAGTAGAAACGTTCCTTCTCATGACCTTTTAGATTCCTCTTGTGAGTGCACAAATCTTTCAAAAATTTGGCATACTTGGGGATTTGCTTGATGGCATCTAGTAGAGGAATGTTCACCACCACTTTTTGAAGGTCTCTAATATCTCCATTTCAGCCTCTTCCAACTTTTCACTCTTTTGCACAACTCTATGTGGAAAAGGAAGAGGGATAGATGGTCTCGTAGGACTAGAGGTAAATAGCTCAATTCCCTGTAGCACAAAATCTTTCGAAACAAAGGTATTTGATATACTAAACGGTCCAGGTTAATTGTCTACTTTGCCTGGACTTTGCGTCAAGTTCATATTCAAGTAGATCTTTACTTCACCTTAATGTGATGACACTGACATTCTGTGTATTGATGACTGTTTGAGAAGGAAGTTTATCCAGACCCTTAGATTGCATCTAATTTATACTAGTGGCCAATTGACTAATCTAATTTTCCAAGTTAGGCTAGGATTTCATCATGTGCTCCATCATCTGCTTCGTCATCTCTTTCAAACAAGGTTCACTCTTTATAAGTACAACAACTAGTGCTAATAGTGGTTGTTGTTGCTGTTGACTTGAATTTTCTTACTTTAGATTCAGATGATTTCTCCAAGCTGTGTTATATCTGTTGGAGGATAAATCTTGGTTATATATTTGCTGATTAGATTGTCTACCTTCATTGTAAACGTTAGCTGTTAGCACCAGGAGTTGCTAGAGGATTTGATGAAACCAACAAGTGAATGAAGTCTAAAGAATCAAGAGGACTGCAAAGAGAACCATGAAGTTTGATAAAGCTTTTGGTCCTAGACTTAGGCTTTGTGTTTGTGTGTGAGTTTTGATCTTGATATAAAATCATATGTTGCATGTTTCATAAGTCATAGTACGTTGCAAAGTTAAAATTGTTTAGTAAAATTAATCAAAGTTTTCTAATAACTTGTGTAAGAAAGAAATTGGTTAAACTGTTTTATTCTAAAAATATTAAAGTTTTTGTTTCAGAGAAGTTGAATTGATTGAACAGTTATTACAATCGATTGAAGTTTTAACATAATTTTAAAACAATTTTCTATATAAAGGAGAGGCATGTGTTTGACAATTATCGATTTTTATTCTATGCAAACATTGCGAAATTTTCAGAGAGAAAAATGTGCTAAACACTTTGAGAATGAATCTTGGAGCTTTACTTTGATAATGAATCTGTGTAATAGTGATCTTATGCAGAGCTAAGTGTTTCTACTCTGTTCTTAATATCTTTGTAATCTGTCTTGAGTAGAATCACTGTTTGGTTTGGTCTATTCGTTTAACTTTCGTGTACTATTAAGTTGTTGTTACATATTACATTGGGTGAGTGACTAGATAGTATATTAGGTTCTATACAGTTAGACTGCTACTGTAGGATTCAATATGCAGGTTGAGAATGTGATTGGGATTCTTGCTGTTGAGAATTGGTAAGACACGAAAACATGATGGTGCACAATATGAACAAGGCCACATACTTTAAATGTACCAGGCTTATGGATCGCTTCATGTTTCTGCTATAATATTAGAATTGAACCTTGGTGCCAAGCTCTTTGTTTATCCCAAGTTATGTCGTCTTTCTGGTTTCATAGGTGTCAAAAAAAAAAAAAAAAAACTGACAAAGGTTTAGGGACACTTGAGACATAAGAAATTGGACAGTGTACCTTCTGGCAAACCCATTTACCACAATGCTCTTTGCAACACTCCTCACAATATAAAGGCCGCCGCACAACTAGACGACGTGGCTCCGCGGGTTTGGAGCCCTTCCCAGCGGTGATGACGCAACGAGTATCCATGTCTTTGATGGGACGACTTGCTTTGAGCAACAACGTTAAAGGGGTTGCCGGTGGCTGGGAGGATATGGATTTGCATGCAGTGGTTTTTCTAAGCTTTGATGGGTGAGGTAACGTCGCTTAGGGCGGCTGCGGCGTTGTAGTCGTCGAGGCGGTGGCAAGGGTGCAGTTAGAGATGGAAAGGAGTTCGCCAGCGGCGTGGTGGCTGCGGAGAAGCTTTTTCTTTGCTGCGTTTTCTTTTCTTTTTCTCTTTTTGCATCTATGAATGTTGTTGGTTGCCTCTTACCACCACTTATTGTTGCTTCGGATCAATGTATTAGTATCCAAAGTGTTACCACCAGGAGATGCTATATTGATTTGATGAAGCTAAACCAATTACAACTAAAGCTGCTGAGTTAATTTGAAGAAACCAACCAAGTTGACTAAGTCAAGACCAAGTGCTTTCAAGTGAAGATGCATGGAGTTTGCATGGAGATTGAAGTTTTTGGGTCTAGGCTTTAGGTGGTTTTGGTGTGTCTAGATTGAGGTTAAAATTTGTGATGATGAATGTGTTGATCATTGATAAGCTCCACTGTAAAAATTGGCTTTTGCAAGGTTTAAAAAATCATTAAAATCTGATTTCAAATTTTGATAAACCGTTTTAACTGTCTTTTAAAATTTAGTCGACTGAGTGTCAAATCAATCGACTAAAGTTTGATAGTTGTCACTACAGCTGTTTATATATAGCTAGTGCGTTTTCAAAAGAATAATACATAGAGAATTTTCAAACATACTACACTCACTTGATTTGAGATTTTTCAAGCAAGAGAAAATGCTACCACACTTTTGAGATCAACATCAATTTGAAGTTTTCAAAGAATTCAGCAAGAACTGAATTTTTGCATTCTCCTGGAGCTTTGGAAACTGATTGCACATTTCTACATCATTGATCTAACCTCAGCCTAAGCACTCCATACCTATTTCTTCTTACATTTCTGATCTGTTGTCTAGAGTTGCTCTTGTTAGTTAATTTTTGTGTAAATCTTTCAATGGTATTAAAACTGCTACTGAGTTCTTGAATTACTAGAGTGTATGTAATTCGTGGTACAGTGAGTCTGTACTGGTGGTTTGCCTACTGCGGGGAGCAGTGTGAGGGGTTTCTTGGTTATACAACGGATTCTATATAACTGTGACTTGCTGTAGGGTTTCACCAAGGGAGTTCTTGGAATACACAGTAGGTTTCTGTGTGGTTTCTTGTTCTGTTGTAGGTTCAGCAGTGGTCTGTTGCGGGGAGCAGTGAGGCGTTTTTGGGTTATACAGTGGATTCTGTATAACTGTGACTTGTTGTGGGTTTTAGCAAGGGTGTTCTTGACACACACAGTGGACTCTTTGTGGTTTCTTGGTCTGCTGTAGGTTCAGCAGTGGTTTGTTGCGGTGTGCAGTGTATTCTTGCTATGGGCAAGTGTTGTAAACTTGATCAGTTTGATCATTTTTAGTGAAATCCTTACTCTGTGTGAGGGACTGGACGTAGCCTGTTTTGTTGGGTGAACCAAGATAAAAATCCTTGTGTTCTTGAATCTTCTTTCTCTTTCTTGATCACTGATTTAATTGCATTGGTCATTGTATTAACTGTTTTCAGAATCAATAACTGGACTCTATTGGTTTAAGACTTAATCATCTTTTAATAATTGTTTCTTTCATAAAAAGAATTTTATTTTTGATTGGTTCTTAATAATTCAAACTGTTAACAGAATTAAATTTGACCAGTTCATTTTGTGGAGTTAACTTCTGTCTGTTTCAGTGTAGTTAATTAGATCGCTTCTGCAGTTGCATTAATCAAGTCTGTTTAAAACATTTGAATTCTGATAAATCTATTTGGTTTGTTGCATTGTGTTGTGACTTGATTGAGTTCTGTTTACCGACTCATTCTACTGCCCTGATCAGTAAAGTCAATAAAGATCTAGTTTATCAAACTGACTTGCATTTTCTTAAAAAGATAAAATAGTTTTGAAAAAGATTTTGAAATCCAATTCACCCCCCTCTTGTATTTCAGCCAAAACAGTTTCTTACACAAAGCTTTCTTGACTTTATTTTTTGGCAACCTTCACAATGGATGAAGGCTCTCAAGGCCACACTCTTGCATGCAAGAGGTCATCCTTCTACGCCTTCTTTAGCTTCTTTAGGTTTCATTTTTTTAGATTCTGTTGCTGCCATTCGAGGTTCAAAAACAAAAGAAAAGATTTTAGTATTCCAGTAAAAAGAGAAAGAGAGAATGGCCTCATGGTCGGATATGATGATGAAAAGGTTTCAGCAAGAAGATGGAACACGACGGCTTGCCCCTGGCGACGGTGGAGGCAGTCTTGGTGGTGATGGTGGTGGAAAATGAAGGTGTAGGAGGTATGTTTTTAGGAATCGGAGTTCTATCTTCTATTGACTCAAATAACGTTTGTTCTTTCTTGCAATGACCCTAGCCGTGAATACCTTGGATTGATGAGCGAAACCTTAAAACGACACTGCAAGTCGTGGTAGTTCCTTAACTTGACCAGATTCTAATTTGAAACCATAGTTGGAACCTTGCTTTCTTGCTCTCTCCACACGTAAAGCACCACTTGACATTCTTTTGTAATGGAAATTATACCTTATTTTAAATTGAAGCCTCCTTCTTGTCGTCATGCTGCACACACTAAGTCTTGCATGTGCCACTCACTGTGATTGCTTCTTCAGGCTTAGCACTTTTTGATACTAAATGCAAGAACCATGCAATCCAAGAATCTAGCTATCTGCGTGTAAGGGATTATTGATTCCAATCTTCCCCTTCATTGATGGATGCCTCCCTTTTCCTTTTTTGTGAATCGGTGGTGTCTCCATTATGTATGTCATGTAAGAAAAAAAAGCCAAAATCGTGTGTTAATGGGTGTCCTTAATGACGTGCTTCTGTGGCTTCATTTATGCATAACATAGAAGAGGGGTCACGTCGTGTGCTAGGTTAGATGACGTCACCCCACCAAAGTGATAGATAAAAATATATATGTTATCTTATATATTTATTATTTTTTCTTTGATTTTTTTTTGTAAAAATCTTAATGGGCTAGGCCCAAACTTTTTTATATAAATTAAATACTTTAAAAGAAACAATTATATTTTTATTTTAAAAAACATGTTTTATCATTATTTAAAAATTATTTAGATAAGACATTTTATTTACTCTTTTGTAAAAAAACTTTATTTTTCTTTAAAAGAAAAAAAGATAAAATTAATAAAACTTAAATCATTTTTTTCTTTTCTTTTTTCACAAAAATATGAAAAAAAATCCAAACTTAAAAGAAAAACAATAAAATTTTAATTAAATGATTATTATTTTTAATATCTTTTTTTGAAAGAAAATATTTTTTTTATTATTTCATCCTGACGAAATTTGGTGTTGACTGTTGCCCCTCTTTACTTAAATTTTACTTGATAATTTGAAAATTCAAATTTTCATATTATCAAAGTAAAAGATAAGTAAAAACAAAAACAATTAATTTCGTCCGGGATGAAAAAGAAAACTATTTTCTAAATTGAGAATTCAAAAGAAAGAAAAATGATGTCATAACCTTGACCTTCCGAGGACAAGAGGGTTATGCATAAAATGTTACCGAAAAGCAATGTGAGGCTCACAAATCTTCACTGCTTGCCGAACATGGAAGACTGCAACCTTGACCGTTTGAGGATGAGAGGGTTACGAATCTTTGCTGCTGAAAAATAAATGTGTTGAAGAGAAATGCGAGACCGCAACCTTGACCTTCTGAGGACGAGAGGGCTACGAATCTTCACTACTGAAAAGTAAAAGTGTTGAAAAGAAACGCGAGACTGCAACCTTGACCTTCTGAGAACGAGAGGGCTATGAATCTTCGCTGCTAAAAAATAAATGTGTTGAAGAGAAATGTGACACCGCAACCTTGACCTTCTGAGGACGAGAGGGCTACGAGTCTTCACTTGAGACCGAGATCTTGTGTTGAAAGGATCATTGCTCCGAGTATAAGGTTGACCTTGTATTGAGAGGGTCTTCCATTTTCATTCGACCTTGTATCGAGAGGGCCATTAAAAAAATGTGAGACCAAAACCTTGTATCGAGAGGGTTACGAGTCTTCATTCGGGATCACATATTTACTTGAAATCAAATCTCTGACGATGTTTTGGAGATTGTACACATACGCGGATATCGTGAGAGTGCTGAGAGGAAAACTGTTGAAATGACTGAAATTCTTTGGGCTTTGTGTTGAAATGCATTAATGCATGCATGAATGTAAGAAGTTTGATCTTTCTATTTCTTACTGAATGATGGTGTATGCATGAATGCGTGCTACCCTATTTTTGCTATTATTGGTGGAATACATGTGATTCTATTTTATTATTTTGTTATTCAAAGCAAAATGCATGACTACCATGAGAGTGCATGACATGTAGGTGCATTAAATCCCTCTTTTTCATTTTTACCTTTTACATTCTTTTTTTGTTAAGAAATCAAATCTTCTTTTACTAAAGTCGAATTCATTTGAAATTAAAGTTTTGTTTTTTGCTTCTTGAAAACAAAAGGGGGTTTACAAATCTGGTATTGACTTTTTTTGGAAGCATTGCTTTGGTGCATGTTCTTGTAAGTGGATGAAGAATGTGGGAGAGAAAATTAAAGAAGTTTCAAAAAGCTTGGGATTGCATGTCCTTTAGAAGGGAGAACCTTGTGATGTGTACATGCAACATAGGACTACACAAGTTTCAGCGTGTTGGGTAGGCTAGATGAAAGGTTAATGACTTATTTGCTAGGTTGAAAAGAAGTATGAACAATTGTGTTAGGTGAAAAAAATGGGTGGTGCATGTATATAGGTGTGACAAAATAAAATTGGCCCAATTTTAATATATAGGGGTGACAACGAGGTTTAAATGGAAGATGGCTTGTTCCTTTTGTGAGTGGACAGGAAGGATTGCCCCAGTATAGTTTTCTTCTCTGTTGCTTTACTCTCAGTCAACTTGTTGATTGATGCAAGCAAACATTTCTTCCAGAGATATTTTTATCATTTTTTATTGCCATGGGAGATTGGAGATAACCATTCAACCACTTGAGAAAAACCTGACGTTTCTGCCCCAGTGTGATGTACTCGATTTGCCATTTCTGACAGTGATAACCGTTACTAAGGCAAATCCTTTCATTTTAGAGGGATGAAGGAAGGCTAGAAGGTTTCAAGCATCATGCATGCAAATGATCCAATAGAAAAGTGTCAACCTTTATTTATCTCATGAATCTAATGATTTATGAATAAACGATTCACCACATGACGCGTAGGTCAAATAAAAAAACTGTAAAACTTTTCTTGGTATTTATCTTATAAAACAATAATGCAGATATACAAAAGTATTGCTAATCGTTGCACGAAAAGACTGAGTCAATGTATCACACTCTCCGTTATTACAAAATCATATCTAGGCATAGAATTTTCTAACTGTATTAGAGTTAAGTGGTAAAGATAACTCTCCCTCACAATTTGGCATCCACTTTCCTCTGTGATCCTTCTGGACTGATAAGATCTTCTTCATCACCAAGTCTCCTTCATGAAACTCTCGAGGGCGAACTTTCTTGTCAAATGCCCTCTTCATTCTCCTCTGGTACAACTGCCCATGACATAATGTTGCTAACCTTTTCTCGTCAATGAGGTTAAGTTGATCATATCAGGCTTGAACCCATTCAGCTTCTTCTAATTTAGTTTCCATCAACACCCTGAGAGAAGGGATTTCAACCTTAAATGGTAGTACTGCCTCCATTCCATATACGAATGAGAAAGGCGTTGCCCCTATTGATGTTCACACCAAAGTACGATATCCATGTAAGTCAAAATGAAACATTTCATGTCATTCTTTATATGTTACTACGATTTTTTGGATTATTTTCTTTATATTTTTGTTTGCCGCCTCGACTGCTTCGTTCATTTTCGGTCGATAGGGAGAAGAATTATAATGTCGAATCTTAAACTCATCACATAGCTCGGACATCATTTTGTTATTCAATTTTGTGGCATTATCAGTGATAATTTTACTTGGAAGCCTATATCTACAAATTAATTCTTTTCTTATGAATTTTGCCACTATTTTCCTCGTCACGTTGGCATAGGAGGCAGCTTCAACCCACTTTGTAAAATAATCAATTGCCACTAGGATGAAACGGTGTCCATTTCATGCTTTTGGTTCTATAGCCCCTATGACATCTATCTCCCACATGGAGAAAGGCCAGGGTGCAGACAAAACATTCAAATTTGTAGGCGGAATGTTAACATTATCTGCATATATTTGGCATTTATGACACTTCCTCACATGTATGCAACAATCGTTCTCCATAGTCATCCAAAAATAACCGGCTCTCAAGATTTTCCTTGCCATGGAATGACCATTCATGTGAGTTCCAAAAGTTCCCTCATGAACTTCCTTTAAGATTAGCTCTGCCTCTTTTGCATCGACACATCTGAGGAGCACCAAATCGTGATTCCTCTTGTACAACACATCCCCGTTTATCATTCATGACTCTTCATTTTGATCATTGGCAGTCCTTCTTCATGATTTAATTCAAACATTGATGACAAAGTGGCTAGGGCATCGACCAACTAATTTTCTTCTCGTGGAATATGATGAAACTCTATAACGTCGAAATACTCTACCATTCCCTTTATATATGCTTGATAAGGAATCAATTTTTGATCCCTAGTCTCCCATTCTCCTTTTATCTGATGGATAACTAATGCTGAATCACCATATACTTTCAAGCATTTGACTCTAAATTAAATGGTCGCCCGTATTCCCATAGCGTAAGCTTCATACTCTGTTATATTATTGGTACAATCAAAACACAATCTTGCCGTTACTGGTATATATTGTTTCTCTGGTGAAATGAGCACTGCCCCTATACCATGACCTAATGCATTAGAGGCTCCATCGAAAAATAAGGTCCACATGTTTTCTTCATTGTTCTTCTCGACTGTGGCAAAAAGAGCCATAATATCTTCATTTGGGAATTCAGGCTGCATGGGTTGATAGTCTTCAATGGGTTGATGCGCCAAATAATCTGCTAGAGCACTGCCTTTGATAGCTTTCTGAGTGACATATAGTATGTCATATTCTGATAATAGCATTTGCCATCGGGCTATTCTTCCCGTGAGAGCAGGCTTTTCAAATATGTATTTGATTGGATCCATTTTAGATATTAACCATGTTGTGTGGCTTAACATGTACTATCATAGCCGGTGAGCTGCCCAGGCCAAAACGCAACAAGTTCGTTCTAGAGAAGAATATCTTTGTTCACAATTGGTGAATTTCTTGCTCAAATAATATATGGCGTGCTCTTGTTTTCCTGTTTCATCATGTTGACCTAGAGCACAACCCATTGATTCGTCCAATACTGACGGATGCAGTATTGGAGGTTCTCGCAAATATTGTTTAATCTTGTCAAAAGCTACCTGACAGTCTTCATTCCATTTCACCGCTTGACTTTTATGCAGTAATTTAAAAATTGGTTCACAAGTGGCAGTTAACTGGGAAATAAATCTAGCAATGTAATTCAGTCTTCCCAAAAAACCCCGAACTTCTTTTTCCGTGTAAGGATGTGGCATTTTCAAAATTGCACGCATTTTGTCTGGATCTACCTCTACCCCTTGTTGACAAACGATGAAACCCAAAAGTTTTCCAGACTTCACGCCAAAAGTACATTTTGTCGGGTTTAACTTAAGTTTGTATTTTCTTAATCTTTAAAACAACTTTTTCAGGTTGATAAGGTATTCTTCTTCTGATTTAGATTTAGCGATCATATCATCGACATATACTTCTATTTATTTATGCATCATGTCGTGAAAAAGAGTCACCATAGCCTTTTGATATGTTGCCCCAACATTTTTAAGACCAAATGACATCACTTTATAGCAAAAGGTGCCCCATAAGGTGATGAAAGTCGTTTTTTCAATGTCTTCGGGTGCCATCATATCCTGAGAATCCATCCATGAATGAGCATAACTAAGACGTAGCAGTATTATCTACTAGAGTATCGATATGTGGCAATGGAAAATCATTTTTAGGGCTAGCTCTATTCAAATCCCGATAATCTATGCACATTCGAACTTTTCCATCCTTTTTTGGCACTAGAACAACATTCGCTACCCATAGAGGGTATTTTGCTACTACCAAAAATCCAGTATTAAATTGTTTTCCTGTCTCCTTTTTTATTTTTTAGCGATACCTTCGGTCTCATTCTTCTCAACTTTTGCTTTATCGGAGGACACTCTAGTTTGAGTGGAAGCTTATGTTGCACTATGTCAGGGTCTAAGCCAGGCATATATTGGTACGACCAAGAAAAAATATCTCTAAACACTCTTAGAAGAGTATGTAATCATTCTCGCATTTCTTTTGTCATGGTTGTGCCAATTTTGACTGTCTTTTCTTCTGCCTCTTCCCCCAAATTAATCAATTCAACATCATCTTGATGTGGTTTTATTTATTTTGTTTCTTGTTCCACTAATCTCAACAATTATGGAGAGGGTTCACAGTCTTCTTCGTTATTATTTTCCGTATTGTCAACGGGGATTGTGAAATTAGGGTATAACAATTTTCAAATCATTCATCATCATATCTGCATTGTTCAAATTTATGAAGATATATAAGCAAGCAAAAGAGTAAGATGGAAACACAATTTTACTGAAAAATGTGCATTATCGCCATCACTTAGTTTTATCAAAACACATTAGTAATGAAATCACAGAGTTTTGATGAGGGTATTTCATCTTCAGTAAATGTAAGATGATTGTTAGCAATGAGGTGACTAACAATTGCTTCAAATTTATCCAAAGAGATATTCTGCTACATGAGCCCCGCTCAAAATTTAAATCAATAGCTTCCGATGGGATGTAGAATGCATTAGCAATTCCAACAAGGAGATTCTCGCCGGCATGAGATTTAGCTAATCAACCACTTTGTATTTGCTTTGGTGAATAAATCTCAAGAACTCACAAGCTTCCTCATTGGTGATTTCTTTCTTATTTTCCCCCTCTGATTAGTTTGCAAAACCTTCCCTCTCAAAAATGTCTTTGCTTTTTCTATAGACACCTGCTCTCTATTTCTTTCATCGTTTTTCTCCTTTCTTAGCTCCGGGGGTGTGAAAAGGCGACCACTCCCTGTTATTCCTCCAATTCCGAAAATATTATCAATAACCACTTTGTCGGTATCTAGTGCTTCATCTATTTGTTCCCCGTTTTGTTCACCCTTCATAACACTACACCATACCTCCAAGGAACAACTTTCTCATTTTTATATGGAAAGGAGGAAGGAGCCTTTATCACCACGGGTTGCCGACTTAGAGACATAGGTAAGTTTTTATGAAACGAATCACCAATGGTTTAGGCCTGGTCATACTTAACTCTTCACCTGTTTGCACAAAGACTTCTTCTTCTAGGTTTTGATGATAAACTTGCAAGATGTGTCTGTCCATTAAATTTTTCAAAAATATTTTAAAATTAGAACACTCATTGATAGAATGTTCAGTGCTTGAATGGAACCCGCAAGTGTATAATGGCTTATATTTAAATTTTGATAAACTCGTATGACAAAGTGCTATGAAAAAATCTTTCAAGGAACTCCTGATTCCATCTACTCTCCTCACCAAACTTTGTCCTTCTTTATCCATGATAGCGTTTGTCGAGGCATTTGCATGTCCCGACAACGGATTCTTGTCTACACTTGGTTTCTCCTCTTGAAAGGTTAGCCATCCCGAATAAATTAACGATTGCACTTTAAATTTAAGTGCTTGATAGTTTTCAGTTGAATAGCCAATCGCCCCACCATGGTAATTACATTTAGAACTAGCATCATAGTACTTAGGATAAGGTGGTTGCAATGGGTTCATGGGACAAATCACAGCTAGTGCGTTGTTGAGAAGATTTGGTAGGAGTTCAGTCTAGGTCATTGGAATAGGAGTGAACTTTTTTTCTTGATCTCTGCTTATATCAAAACCCTGACCCTAAGCCTGATTGGGATTCAACCCTTCTGGTCTGGGTTGGTATGCATTACGAGGAGTAGGTGGAGGTCGATATGCGGGTTGAGATCGAGGAAAATTTTGCTGATATGTTGGTGCAGTATTCGCAACATATGGGGAGGGCGTCCAATATGGCATAATAGAAGCTGCCTGAACTTCCCCTTCCTTTTTCTTACCATAATTGAATCCAAGTTTGTTGGCACTTGCGACCGCGGACAGGCTATGTGCAATTTTGCCACTTCTCAGCCCGAATGCAATCCTTTCTCCAATAGTAACGATATCAACAAAATTAGAGAAGACACTCGCAAACATATGTTCGTAAAAAGGAGATTGTAGTGTATCTATAAACATGGTAACCATCTCCTTCTCATGCAATGGCGGTTCTACTTGGGTAGCAAGTTCCCTCCACCTATGAGCATATTCTTTAAAAGTTTCAGCACTTTGCTTTGCCATATTTTAGAGCTAATTCCTATATGGAGCCATATCAATATTATACTTGTATGGCTTTAGGAAAGCATCGACCAGATCTTTCCATGAACGAATATGGCCTGGCTCCAAATGAATGTACCAATTCAAAGCCACACTAGCCAAACTGTCCTGGAAGAAATGTATTAGTAATTTCTCATAATATGCATGAGCTGCCATTTTTTTGCAATACATCGTCAAATGGTTCTTAGGGTAGGAGGTGCCTTTGTACTTTCAAATTCTAGCAATTTAAATTTGGGAGGAATTATAACATCGGGTACCAAATATAACCCTGCAGCATCCCCAAACCTAGAACCGCCACTACCTTCAATAGTCTCTCTTCGAGTATTTCCAACTTGTTTTTCACTTCATCAGCATGGAGAGATACTCCTTGAACCTTCATAGGAGTTGTGTTTTTGCCTGTGGATCTTCACCGATTACTACTTGCAAGCCATGTGGTTGTTCCATTGTTTGTGGCCGAGTGAAGGCAGTCGTCCCGACCAGATGGGTGTTCATTGGTTCTTGAGTTCAGTCTTGCTTTCCCACATATATGAGAGGAGTAGGGCCAGAGGATGGTATCTATTCTTGCTCAGGATATTCCTCATGATGTGGTACACAGCCTGAGGGTAGACCATAAGGAGGGAATTCTACATGATTTGCTTTATTCCCCTGAGTACTATTATGTACTTGCAAACTTCCTTGTTGTGGAGCTTGAGTATAAGAGGATGTCGCTTCTGCATTCTTCATTGCATCAGTCTCAGTTTAGAGCGGCTAGGGCCTCTACAAGTTGGCTCATTTGTTCTTTAACCAGGTTAACGTTGGCCTTAATTGCCTCTTGTGCTTCGCCTTAGTTTTCCATTATCTCACGGTTAGCACGGGTTCCGTACAGGTGTCGTGGAATGTTAGCCGTTATTACGTTTCTGAATTCATTTTATTTTCAAAAACAAATTAGATAAAAATGTAAAAGAGGAAACTAAATGCAAAGTATTTAAGTAGTAATCATAAAAATTGTGTGAATGCTCATGAAAATAAACATGTGTTTGAATTGATCGAGAAGCCCAAATTGTCTCACATCAGAGTTAACTAAAATCTTTTAAAGAAATACAAGAGAGCAACTATTATTGTTTTGCACGGGTAATCATGTTCTTCATTACTCCCACCAACCACTTGTAATGCTCCAAGAAATTTTTGACTTTTTTTGGCGGATTGTAAAATGTCAACGCCACCTCAGCTTCGCGCATCATCTTTGGGATTCCATCGATTGCTCTATTAGCTAGAGCAACCAATTGAGAAAACCACATCTTCCAATGTGCTATTGCATATCCATGTTCAGCTATGAGATGCTCCATTTGAATCATTATGGCTTGGTGCTTCTCTTCTATTTCCACCCTTTGCCATTGCTTTTCTTTTACGATATCTTCATATTCCATTACTGTTTCCTTCATTTGTCGGTCCATGCTATTAATTCTGTCTTGGAGATCATGTAACTTTTGCAACGCCTCCTGCTTATCTCTTTTGGTTTTTTCATATAAGCTTTTTCCATTGACGCTCTGAAGAAGAAGCTACATTTCGCTCTTGGGCTCTTCGTGTCAGCTCTGCATTAGCAGCTGCCAAGTCTTGCTTAATTCTGAAGGTATATTCTCTTTCGACTCTTTGCTTTTCCATCAATTCTTCGTTTGCCTTTGTTTTATCTTCACACTCCCTCTTGAGATCTACATAATCATGGGGAAGACTATGGAGGTTGCTGCTCAATTTAGTATTTTTTCTCGTACAACCTTTCAATCTGTGTCTTTAGTTGTTTTACTTCTTCTAAATTGTCCTCTGGTGTCGGTTCTTCTTTTGCTAGATTTGGAGAAATGAGCCTGAAAGGTAATTTGGCACTTTTAACCCTTTCTACTGTCCACTGACGGTATGAAATCTCTTTGTTTACAACCCACGGTCTAGATTCCCTCTCCATGTAATTTACACTCTTCTAGGCATTTCTAATCTGCTGTAGAATTTCTGTAGCAAAGCCATCCTCATAGTAAAATAGTAATGGAGCTAGAGCAGCGGATGTTCAAGAGCCTTTTATTGGATATCGCAATTGTTGTTGAGCTAGCACTAGATTATAGTTGATGCAACATTTGGTTCCCAGAAGCGACACATTAGGATATTTCCTGTAATGGCAAATAAGTAGTGAACTCTGCTGCCAGGAAGGTTGCCATTGAATCTTTGTTTCATTCAAACCAGCCAAGAGTTGCAACCAGTCATTTTTTCCTCTTATTTTAAATCTTCGCTGCATTACTAACTAAACCGGGCAATTAATGCCAACTACCCATTCTCCGATACGAGAAGATAGCCTATAAAGGACAGGCAAACAACATGAAAGTTTCCTCCTTTTTCTCTCATGGGACAAATCAAGTGTCGTATAGGTGTTTGCTAAGATTGTCATGACCAGATTTTCAGATCAAGTCTTAACAACAACAAACACATCAATTGCCGAATAATCCATAAAATCCTCGATGTTAGGAAACAACAAGACGCCATAAATGGCTAAAGTAAGAACATCCATGAATGTCTCCCAGTCCTCCCTGTTACTTAGTTGATGAAGATACGCCTCCAAAAACCTTTGGGGAAATCCATTCGAACCTTTTCTGCCTTCTAGCTCTTTTGGATGCATCCTTATGATCCCAGCTAAGGTGGAAATAGAAGTGTATTGCTCCAGATACTGGTACGAAACCTTTCCTTCTAAAGGCATATCTATGATCTGCTCACACTCCTCAATTGTCGGCACTAACTAAAAGTCTTGAAAAGTGAAACATCTCAATGGAGGGTCTCAATGGAGGGTCATAATACTGAACCAGAGTAGTAATAACGAACTTTTGAACTTCAACTTCTAGCAATCCCAACAAATTCCCATACCTCTTCCTAAATATAACTCTCTAAACTACTTTAAGCTTTTGCCCCAACTCCCTAATACCGGTCAAATTGTTCTTTAATACTTTGGCATCTATCTTCTTTTTCAAACTCTTTGATTCAGGCTCTCTTTCAATTTCAAATCTCATGTTAAATTCCATGATGATATGCACACAACTTTTACAATTTTACTGCTTAAAAAAAGAAATGATAGACATGTGAGTCCAAATGAAATAATATGGAATGCATGCAATGTATTAATGAAAAAGAGAAAACATGAGATTATCTCAGATCCTTCTCCACCAATTATGCTATGAGTACAAAATATGCAAATATGCATGTTGCAACATCAATAAAAAATAACACGATTCACAGCATATTAGCAAAAGGTTAAAACACACGAACAACTCCCTTAGTGCCTTAAATGGTTCAATGTTATAACGTCTAAAGATCTAGGACTGTAAATGCATACTCATATAGGATGACTCCTAATACTTAGAGATTCAAGGTTACTAGAGCTATGGCTCACTTTATTGTATTATCCACATCAGTTGGTAAACAACTTGCTATGAACAAACAAATAAAGATAACAGACTCTAGCTGGGGTTCTCCCAAAAACTGAGAAAGGAAGTACATCCCATCAGCATTGCTACACAACCCCTATCTATTTCTATGCTTCCTCAGACCCGGGTATAGGGCCCCACTCATGATATATGCAAAAAGTAAATGTTTGTGTGTGTGAAGGGAGAATAATGTACCCGAACCCCACTTGCAAAAGAAACAGAAGATCCAGGCAAATATAAAATATGTCTTCTACCCTAGGGTTCAATATTTCAATAACAAATGTAAAAGCAAGTAAATGAAAAAAACATATACAAAAATAGAGGGAAAAGATAAACAAAAGCCACACTTGTTTTTGTTCATTCAATTAAATTGGCCTGACTCTCAGCACGTCCCTCTTCCTTTTTTGTGAATTGGTGGTGTCTCCTTTATGTATGTCATGTAAGTGAAAAAAGCCAAAACCGAGTGTGTGAATGGGTGTCCTTAATGACGTGCCTCCATGGCTTCATTTATACATAACACGAAAGAGGGGTCACATGTGTGGTAGGTTAGATGACGTGACCCCACCAAAGTGATAGATAAAAATATATATGTTATCTTCTATATTATAGCCTTTTCTCTTATTTTTTTTTATTTTTTTCCGTTTCGGATCGCGATGGCGGGATGATGATCCGAAAGGAGAAATTTAAAAATTAGAGAAAAGGAGTCGCAATCATAGTTTATTATGGAAAAGTATGGAAAAATCGAAAAAGGGATAAAATAGGTCTACGAAACTAGATCTGGGTCCGGGAGTCGGTCATGCATGGGGAAGGTATTAGCCCCCTATAGCGCCCGTCATAAGATGATACCTTTAATCGAATGAGTAAAATGAGTGTGGTTTTATAAGAAGTTTATTTTTCTCAAAAATAGTAACACAAAAGAAGTGTGAACAAAATAATGATTTTAAAATTAAAGGGCCTGACAAGGATTGATCTTGCTCCTATGTATTTCTATCGGTGATGGAAAATCAGGGCGTACGTAGTTCTAAGAAAGAGTTTGGTTGTTTTGGAAAATTTGATATTTTTGGGAATTTTTGTATTTTTATTGTTTGAAATTTTATATTTTTATTATTTTTCGAAGATAAAATTTCATTTTAGATAAGGAATTTGATAGTGTACCTTCTGGAAAATCCATTTGCCACAACGATCTTTGCAACACTCCTCACAACATAAAGGTCACCGCAGAATTAGACGATGTGGCTTTGCAGGTAAGGAGCTCTTCCCAACGGTGATGATGCAGCGACTATCCATGCTTTGATGGGATGACTTGCTTTGATCGACGATGTTAAAGGGGTTGACAGTGGTTGCGAGGATGTGGATTTGCATGCGGTGGTTTTTCTGAGCCTTGATGGGTGAGGTGACATCGCTTAGGATGGCTGCAGTGTTGTAGTCGTCGAGGAGGTGGCAAGGATGCAGTTAGAGATGAAAAGGGGTTCGCCGGTAGCATGGTGGCTGCGGAGAAGCTTTTTCTCTGCTGCATTTTCTTTTCTTTTTCCCTCTTTGCATCTTTGAATGTTGTTGGTTCCCTATTGTGACCACTTCATGTTGCTTCGGATCAATGTCTTGGTATCCAAAGCTCTTTTGACTTTATTTTTTAGCAACCTTGATAATGGATGTAGGCTCTCAAGGCCACAGTCTTGCATGCAAGAGGTCCTCCTTCTGTGCCTCATTTGGCTTCTTTTGGTTTCATTTTTTTAGATTTTGTTGCTGCCATTGGAGCTTCAAAGACTGAAGAAAAGATTTTGGTATTCTAGCGAAAAAAGAAAGAGAGAATGGCCTCATGGTTGGATATGATGATGAAAAGGTTTCGGCAAGAAGATGGATCACGACGGCTTGCCCCTGGCGATGTTGGAGGCAGTCTTGGTTGTGACGGTGGTGGAAAATTAAGGTGTAGGAGGTTTGTTTTCAGGGATTGGAGTTCTATCTTCTATTTACTCAAATAACATTTGTTCTTTCTTCCAATGACCCTAGTTGTGAATACCTTGGATTGATGCGCGAAACCTTGCAATGACACTGCAAGATGTGGTAGCTCCTTGATGTGACCAGATTCCAATTTGAAACCATAGCTGGCGCTTTGCTTCCTTACTCTATCCACACGTAAAGCACCACTTGGCATTCTTTCGTATTGGAAATTATACCTTCTTTGAAATTAAAGCCTCCTTCTTGTCGCCATGCTGCACACACTAAGTCTTCCATGTGCCACTCACTGTGATTGCTTCTTCGGGATTAGCACTTTTTGATACTGAATGCAAGAATCATGCAATCCAAGAATCTAGCTATTTGTATGTAAGGGATTCTTGATTCCAATCTTCCCCTTCATTAATGGATGCCTCCCTCTTCCTTTTTTGTGAATCGGTGGTGTCTCCTTTATGTATGTCATGTAAGAGAAAAAAGCCAAAATCGTGTGAGTGAATGGGTGCCCTTAATGACGTGCATACTTTAAAAGAAACAATTATATTTTTTATAAAAATCTTAATGGGCTAGGCCCAAACGTTTTATATAAACTAAATACTTTAAAAGAAAGAATTATATTTTGATTTTAAAAAACATGTGTTATCATTATTTAAAAATTATTTGGATAAGACATTTTCTTTATTTTAAAAAAAACTTTATTTTTCTTTAAAAGAAAAAAGATAAAATTAATAAAACTTAAATCATTTTTTTTCTTTTCTTTTCACAAAAATATGAAAAAAATTCCAAACTTCAAAAAAATAATAAAATTTTAATTAAATGATTATTATTTTTAATATTTTTTATAAAAGAAAATATTTTTTTTATATCACCCGAACAAAATTGGGTGTTGACAAACATAGATAAAAGATTCAACGAGAACCAAAGGAAAACGAAAAGGAAGAGTAAAACGGAAAGGCAAACCGTGGCAAAGTAAGAGTATGGACGACGGCGAGGGGACAGCACGAGAGAGAGCTTCAACCTTAGTTTAGGTGACGACAGCTAGGGACAAGGGCGAGACACGAAGACAAGAGTGCTGCGTGAGAGAGAAGGAAGACGAAAACGTAAAGGAAAAAATGAGCGAGGGCTTCTAAAACAGGCGATACGACCGCGGTTGTATCCACCCACCGTCGAGGTTGCGGCTAGAACCACGATGGTATGGTTCCACTTAATTACAAAATTGCCACTGCAATTTTTTTTAATGCGGTTCTCTCTTAACCGTAGTGGTATCCTGTCATGGAATGTGTTTTTTCTACTAGTGGTTCAATTCACCCCCCTATTGAGCTCAGCCTGAACTTATTTTACAATTGGTATTAGAGCTAGGACTTGTATCCTAGTCAAGTTTTTCGATCCATGGCTGGGAACAAATTGCCTTTTGCTGAGAGAGCCTACACACAAGCCGCCTATGTTTTCTAGAGTTAATTACCAGTTTTGGAAAGTGAGGATGAAAGTCTTTATTGAACAATTGATCATGGTATTTCGAATGCGATAGTGAATGGTCCTTATATTCCAATGTCTGTTGTGAATGGTGTGTTTGTTGTTAAATCATTTGATGAATTATCTAAAGTTGAAAATAAGAGACTACAGAATGACTTTGTTGCAAAAAAATATAATCACTTCTGCCTTGAATCTTGTTGAATTCTTCAGCATATCCTAGTGCAGTTTTGCAAAAGAAATGTGGGACATATTAAAAGTCACACATGAAGGGACAAATGATGTCAAGAGAGCGAGAAAGCATGAACTCATCCAGGAGTATGAGTTGTTCAGAATGCAACCAGGGGAAACCATTGCAGATGTCTAGAAACGGTTCACTCATATTGTTAATCATCTGATTGGATTGGGAAAACAATTTGATAAGGAAGAGATGAATATCAAGATCCTCAAATGCTTGGATAGTAGCTGGAAACCCAAGGTGACTGCAATATCCGAGATTAGAGACTTGACATGAGCTTGAGATGACGAGATTGAAAGAAATGGAAACAGTTGAGAAGAAAACTAGAAGTCTTGCACTCAAATCAAAAGCCGTAGAGGTTAAGTCTAGTGAGGAGAGCTCAGAAGAGGCCAGTGACACTGATAATCTCAACTTATTGATAAAGAGATTTCAGAAATTTATCAAGATGAAGGGAAAGACAAAAAATTTGCAAAGTAAAAGGTATAATAAGAAATCTGATTCAAATTCAAATAAATTCACCTGTTTTGGCTGTGGTAAACAGGGGCATATGAAAGTAGACTGCCCAAGCCTTGTTAACATGGAAAAGGCCAATGAAAAGAAGAGTCACAAAACTAGAAAAGGGAGAAAAGCTTATACTGAATGTGAAGACAGTGCTTCCTCTTCAAGCAGTTCTTGACAGGAAGATATTGAAGCAAATTTGTGCCTCATGGCTGGAGAGAATTCAGAGGTCAGTAGTGAATACTCCAATACTTCTTTTAATAGTGCAAACTATAAATCACTTCTTCAGGCTTTCCGTGAAACTCATAAAGAAGCTAACAAATTAGCCTTATCCAACAACATATTGAAAGGTCTGAATAATTGGTTGGAAGACATAGTCAAAGAACTGGAAGATGAAGTTTTGAAATTGAAAACTGATTTTGTTCAATTAGAAATCATTTACAAAGATTCCAGTGATCTTGACTCCTACAAGCCAATTAATTGTGAAAATTGTGAAGCTCTGTAGAAGAAAGTTAATTCTTTGATAACTACTGCTTCCAAACATTCAATGGGTACAACGAACCACAATGCCATTTCAGGTTCCCAAAACTGTGTTTTTGAAAAGCTGGCATTGGCTATCAAATTGGTTTTCAAGGAAAAGAAAGGAAATATAGTAGCTTCTTTAAAATGATTGAGCAACGGTTTTTATCTCCATTGATTTGTTTCTATTGTATGAAAAAAGGCCATTCTGTGAGAAATTGTAGGATTAGAAAGTTTGATGTGCCTAAGGGGCTGGTTAGGTGGGTGCCTAAAAACATCACTAACATTTGTGGACCCAAATTTAACAGGATACCAATGCCTCAAACATAAACTATTTTGCAGGTCCACTTGGCATCCAAGAAGCAATTGTGGTACTTTGACAGTGGGTGCTCCAAACACATGACTGGTGATGCTTCTCAGTTAATTAATTTAAAGCTGAAACCTGCTGGTTAATTAACTTGGAGTTGGTGACATTGGAGGAGATGTGATGTGATCATTAAGGATGTACTCTTGGTTGATGGATTAAAGCACAACCTGCTCAGTATAAGTCAACTGTGTCACAAGGGTTACAAAATCACTTTTGAGCCTAATGATTGCGTCATAGCAGATTCAAAAACCAGTGAAACAATCCTAGTAGGTAAACAGGTAAATAATGTCTACATGCTTAATGTTTCTTGCATAACATCCAGTATGAATTGTTTGCTCGCTAGGAATGATGAGTCTTGGTTGTGGCACAAAAGATTAGCTCATATCCATATGCATAATCTCAATAGACTTGCATCAAAAGAGCTAGTAATTAGTCTACCTAAGCTCAAGTTTGAAAGGGACAGATTGTGTGAAGCATGCCAAAAAGGTAAACAAACTAAAAGTTCTTTCAAACCATTGAATGTGATGTCAACATCTAGACCACTTGAGCTTCTTCACATGGATCTGTTTGGTCCCTCAAGAACCATGAGCCTAGGAGGTAATTATTATGGTCTTGTGATAGTTCATGATTATTCACGCTTTACCTGGACATTATTCATTGCTAGCAAGGATGAAACCTATCATGCTTTTAAGAGGTTTGCCAAAGTTATCCAGAATGCAAAGAATTGTGGTATTTCTTCCATTAAATCTGATCATCGGGGAGAATTCCAAAATGAGAAGTTTGACGAGTTCTATAGCAAATCTGGAATCAAACACAATTTTTCAGCATCAAAAACTCCATAATAAAATGAAGTAGTAGAGAGGAAGAATCGATCTTTGGAGGAACTAGCAAGGACACTATTGAATGAAATTGGGTTGCCAAAGTACTTCTGGGCTGATGCAGTAAGTACAACTTCCTATGTTCTTAATCGGCTGCTCATAAGACCTATATTAAAGAAGACCCCCTATGAGCTATTTAAAGGAAGAAAGCCCAATATATCTTCTCTAAAAGTTTTTGGTTGTAAATGTTTCATTTTAAATAAGGTAAAGATTACTTGGGCAAATTTGATTCTAAAGAAAATGAAGGTATCTTCCTTGGTTATTCATTGCATGCTCATGCATATAGAGCATACAATAAGAGAACCATGCTAGTTGAGGAATCCATGCATATTGTAATTGATTGAACTAACCAGAATATGTAGAAAAATCCTAAGACAGGTGTAGATGATGAGGTTCCTAATAGACACTAAATTGATACTGGGCTGGAAAATAAAATAGAAGAAGCCAGTAAACTACCAGAGATTCAACCAATTAAACAGATTCAATCAATTGAATCTAGAACTGGTACAAAAATAGTTAACTATGGACTACCAAGAGAATGGAGAGTGCCCAAGAACCTTTCACTAGACAACGTAATTGGTCAAGTTCAGAAAGGAGTATCAACTAGAAGATCATTGAATCGGTTCTGTGAGCACATGACATTTGTATCATAAATGGAGACTAAATCAGTAGCTGATGCACTTGAGGATAGCAACTGGATCAATGCAATGCATGAAGAATTAAACCAGTTTACTAGAAATGATGTCTGGACACTAGTTTCCAAAACTAAACAAATGAATGTGATTGGAACAATATGGGTATTCAAGAACAAGTTGGATGAATAGGGAATTATTGTAAGGAATAAAGCAAGATTGGTTGCAAAGCCTTTCAACCAAGAGGAAGGAATATATTTTGGAGAGACTTATGCACCAGTGGTCAGATTAGAAGCAGTAAGATTATGTTAGCATATGCTTGCATGAACAGATTCAAGTTGCACCAAATGGATGTCAAAAGTGCTTGTCTCAATGGATACATTAATGAAGAAGTCTATGTGAGTCAACCCCTAGATTTGAAGATCATAAGTGTAACAAACTGTTTTGACTGAAATACAACAAGGGGGGTGAATTGGATTTCAAAATCTTTTTCAAAACTATTTTATCTTTTTCAGAAAATGCAAGTCAGTTTGATAAACTGGATCTTTATTGACTTTACTGATCAGTGTAGTAGAATGAATCAGTAAACAGAACTCAATCAAGTCACAACATAATGCAGCAAACCAAATAAATTTATCAGAATTCAAATGCTTTTGACAAACTTGATTAATAAAACTGCGAAAGCGATCTAATTAACTACACTGAAACAGACAAAAGTTAACTGCACAAAATGAACTGGTCAAATTTAATTCAGTTAACAGTTTGAATTATTAAAAACCAATCAAAAATAAATTTCTTTTTATGAAAGAAACAATTATTAAAAGATGATTAAGTCTTAAACCAATAGAGTCCAGTTATTGATTCTGAAAACAATTAATACAGTGAACAATTCAATTAAATCAGTGATCAAGAAAGAGAAAGAAGATTCAAGAACACAAGGATTTTTATCCTGGTTCACCCAACAAAACAGGCTACGTCCAGTCCCTCACACACAGTAAGGATTTCACTTAAAATGATCAAACTAATCAAGTTTACAATACTTGCCCACAACAAGAATACACAGCACACCGCAGCAAACCACTACTGAACCTACAGTAGACCAAGAAACCACATAGAGTCCACTGTGTGTTTCAAGAATACCCTTGCTGAAACCCACAACAAGTCACAGTTATACAGAATCCACTGTATAACCCAAAAATGCCTCACTGCTCCCCGCAGTAGACCACTGCTGAACCTACAACAGAACAAGAAACCACACAGAAACCCACTGTGTGTTCCAAGAACTCCCTTGGTGAAACCCTACAGCAAGTCACAGTTATACAGAATCCATTGTATAACCAAGAAACCTCTCACACTGCTCCCTGTAGTAGGCAAACCACCAGTACAGACTCACTGTACCGCGAATTACACTCTTGTAATTCAAGAACTCAATAGCAGTTTTAATACCATTGAAATATTTACACAGAAATCAACTAACAAGAGCAACTCTAGACAACAGATCAGAAATGTAAGAAGAAACAGGTATGGAGTGCTTAGGCTGAGGTCAGATCAATGATGTAGAAATATGTAGTCAGTTTCCAAAGCTCCAGCAGAATGCAGAAATTCAGTTCTTGATGAATTCTTTGAAAACTTCAAATGATTTTGATCTTATAAAGTGTGGTAGCGTTTTCTCTCAAGTCAAATCAATGTAGTATGTTTGAAAATTTTCTGTGTTGTTTTCCTTTGAAAACGCACTACCTATATATAAACAACTGTAGTGACAACTGTTAAAGTTTAGTCGATTGATTTGACACTCAGTCGACTAAATTTTAAAAGACAATTAAAACGGTTTATCAAATCTGAAATCTGATTTTAATGATTTTTTTAAAACCTTGCTAAAGCCAATTTTCACAGTGGAGCTTATCAATGATCAACACATTCATCATCACAGATTTTAACCTCAATCTAGACACACCAACACCGCCTAAAGCCTAGACCCAAAAATCCAATCTTCATGCAAACTCCATGCATCTTCACTTGAAAGCACTTGGTCTTGACTTGGTCAACTTGACTGATTTCTTCAAATTAACTCAACAACTTTAGTTGTAATTGGTTTGGCTTCATCAAATCAATATAGCATCTCCTGGTGGTAACAATCTCCCCCAATTTGATGAAGACAAACAATGGTGTGTTGTGTTGTCTAGTTCAAACCTGTAACAACTGAACTCAATAGGAGTAGATTAGCAATTTTTATTAAGAACAAGTGTAGTAAACAGTTTCCAGTAAATTGATCAAACTATAATCAATCAGATTTCACCCAATCTTGTGCTCAAACCAGTTTTGATCAACAATTCTTCATTTATGGAACTGCTCCCCCATAATCCAGCACCTTCTCCATAATCCATTACCTCGATCACAGTTTTAAAGAATGAAAAAAAAATTAGCATAAACATAGTACTTCCAAATTTCATTCATATAAAACAGTGTTACATTTCGGGCAGTAGAATATGAGTGACTTAATCAGCCGAATAAATAGTACACTGAGTAATCATAACTAGTCCAAGAGCAATTCCATCATGCTAGATAAACCAGCAGTTACAACATCAGCAGATCAGCAGAAGTACAAATAGCAAACTAGCACAATAAACATAACACAAGCATAACAAACCTAGCAAAGACCTAAACAAACAGTCAAGCACAAACAACACACAACGTAAACTTCTCCCCAACACATAGCCTAAACAACCAACACAGCCTAAACTTCTCCCCCATTGTCTTCAACAAATGGAGAGATACAACCACTTATTTATGCAATGCATGGTCTACTCGTCTGGTGGGAAGAATAAAGTCCCAATCTTGGACTGAATATCATCAACTTGGTTCTCAATCAGTTGGAAGTGTGTCTGCCAGTACTCGTGATGCACACGGTGTTGGTTTTGCATGTTGTTCAATTGATTGAACATCCTTTGTTCAAACCCAGCAAAATAATCTTGTCCAGCAGCAACAGTAGGTATTTCACTCGCCATTCCAGCTTGATCATGATCCATATCAGCTTCATCCTCAGATTCCTCAGACTCTTCTTCAGTTGATTCTTCCTCATTATCATCATCAGTTGTTCCTTCATCAGCCTTACATCTTGTTTTTCAGTTTCACCAACCCGATCTTGGTTAAATTTTTTGTGGAGATCTAATTCACTGCCTTGACTTCCTCAACAATCTCGTCCTCAACATCAATCTCAAAGTAATCAATAAACTTTGATAACATTGTCACATAGGGGATGCGATACTTTAACTTCTTGCCCACTTTGAACAAGTGATCACGGATAACTTGAATCTAGTTGACTCTGATTTTGGACGTGATGTAGTACATAAGAATCAAGTCTTCCTCAGTCAAGGTAGCATGATTGAAGCCTCTTGGTGTGAGTATCCAGATGACAATGTAGGCCAGAATTCTTGGTATTGCTGCTAAACCACCAACATTATAAGTTCTGGGCACAGAGGACTGATCTCTAAGGCAAGATTTGTAAAACTGCACCTTGTTGAAACTTCCCAGATCAACAGAGTTTCCCCTGGTTACAACAACTCCTTCATTATTCAAGCTTGTGACATTCATCCAGACATCCTCATTGATACCAAAGTAGATTCCTTTCACCTGTGAGTATACGCACTCATCATCATACCACATATTTGTTAGAAAAACCTTAACCAAATCTGGATATGTATTTCCAGTCAGGTTCAGGTATTGATCCAACTTCTAAAATTTCAACATACTTCTTACTTCACCCAGTTTTTCTTCTTTAAGCCAATCTAGGCTTAACATCTTTGGAGAAATGATTATCTTCCTATTGTAGAGGTTGTAGTAGTCGTCTATACTTTCCTGGTTTCCGTAGAACCACCTCTCAACATAATCACACTCATTTGGTTCATCGGAACCAGCATTCTTAACTACGGCTAACTTTGTTCTCTTTCTCGGGTTGGATGATGATGCCATTTCGAATGTACGGATTTGAAATAGAATGGATTCCCACACAGAACAAGTAGTATTAGTGAAGTGGTGTGTGAATGTATGCATGTTCAGCTAACAATATAAAGACAGATTAATGCACTACACCCTAGAGCACAGATTGACAGTACACTGCACAACATCAAATCCCAACAGATTCAGATAGTACACGCTATCAGCATTCTAACAAACTGGGATACTTAGCTTTGCAGAGATTCCCTTAAAAACAACTTTCGACTTGTTGACTGCCAGTACTTCAGCGCCCCGTGGAGTCCTGGAAACTCTCTCTCTTCACACGTTGAGCATCACCTTGGTCAATTTTGTCTTATTCGGTCAACAACTTACTGTTTCGCAATTAGCTTGGTTCCAGTCTAACTGATTCGGTTACGCAACCCCATTCTTAGAAATGAATTGGGGATTATTGATTTGAAAAAAATTAAATAAATCAATCAGCCTTAGGATTTCAAAAGTTGGAGAAATTTGTAAGACTATCAGGGAATGTCTATCTTGATTTAGTCAAAGTGTTTCTAAAAAACATGTGGTATAACGAGGAAACAATCTATTCACAAGTTAAGAGAGTCGACATTTGCATAAATCATGAAGTCTGGCTTCCTGTTGATAGACTATGCAATGCTGGAATCCCAGTTGGAAGAAGCCATGAAGTTAGTCTAAAAGGATTCAATAAGCCACAGTTTTTCAGGTCCTTCTTGTGGTACTAGAACACTAAGTCCAGGAGTTACTCAGTTAAAGGGCTTTCTGTCATGCTAAGAATCCTTGCCTTCATTGTGATTTGGTTGCTGACACCAAGGGGATTCAACCATGCTGTGTTGACTGAAGAAGACCTTATGCTCATGTACTGCTTGATGGGAAAGATCAAAGTTAATTGGGTCAGTGTCATCAAGGAACACGTTATCAAAATAAAGAGGAAGGTCGAATTCAGGATCCCTTATGTTGTTCTCATATCACACTTCATTGACTACTTTGAAATTGACACTAATGGAGAAGTGGTGGAACTGGTCAAAGCACACAATGAAGTCACTAAAACAACACTTAGCAAGATAGGACTTATCAAAGTCAATGATGATCAACGAATATGCAAAGTTGACTATGATAGTGCTGATGAACAACCTGCTGAAGAAGAAGAAAGCGATGTTACTAATGCTGATGAGGGACAAGATGATCCCATGATTGATGCTCCACCCAGTGGATATGAAAATTACTTTGCTGTTTTTGAGGAACGAATGATGACACAATTGCATACTATGCACGAAGAGGAAAGAAGCCATCATCAATAGTGCGAGACAAGGTTTCAGAATATCAAAGGCACCCTTGAGGATGTGCAATTTAAATTAGGCTAGATGTTCGACAGCCCAGACGAATGAGCTATTTCTTGCATATTTTGTTCTTCATCTCACTTTGATGAATGCAAAGGGGGAGAAGTAGGTCTGGTGTGTTGGTTGTGTTGGTTCTTGGTCTAGTATTGGTGGTGTGTGCATTAGATGCATAGAGTAATATTGTTGTTGTTCTATCTGTTTCAGTTTGTTGTTTTTATTTCTATCCTGCTTCTTGTGTCTCTTGCTGGTTGATCCAACTTCTACCTAGATGATCCTTTAATCTTGTTAGTAATCCGTCCAAATATGTGTAAATCTGGCTGATTAAGTAATTCTCATCTATTGCCCGGATATATATGTATCTTTATATGAATGGAATGTGGTTTATGTGTTTAGTTCAAAATGATTTTGTTTTCTAACACTATTTCATTTTCATTATTTTAAACGAGGCAATGGAGTATGGGGGAGCAATTGCATGATTACAAGAAAGTCGGATCTGAACTGGTTGGAGAATCATGAGGAATTATAATTAATTGTTTCAGTTCAATCAGTCAGTTTTAGCTTTTGCTCTGAACGTGATGAATTTACAGATTACTAATCAATTGTTCTAGAGTTTAGTTTATTCAAGATTGAAGAGATGTAAGTTAACACACAATTGTTTACTTTCATCAAATTGGGGGAGATTGTTAGCACCAAGAGTTGCGAGAGGATTTCATGAAATCAACAAGTGAATGAATTCTAAAGAATCAAGAGGAATGCAAAGAGAACCATGAAGTTTGATGAAGCTTTTGGTCTTAGACTTAGGCTTTGTGATTGTTTGTGAGTTTTGATCTTGATATAAAATCATATGTTGCATGTTTCATAAGTCATAGTAAGTTCCAAAGTTAAAATTGTTTAGTAAAATTAATCAAAGTTTTCAAATAACGATGTGTTAGAAAGAAATTGGTTAAACTGTTTTATTCTAAACATATTAATGTTTCTGTTTCAGAGAAGTTCAATTGATTGAACAGTTATTACAATCAATTGAAGTTTTAACAGAATTTTAAAATAGTTTTTCTATATAAGGGAGAGGCACGTGTTTGACAATTATCGATTTTTATTCTATGCAAACACTGTGAAATTTTCACAGAGAAAAATGTGTTAATCATTTCATCTCAAGAACACTAATCTTAGAACATTACTTTGATAATGAATTCATGTAACAGTGATCTTGTGCAGAGCTAAGTGTTTCTACTTTGTTCTTGATATCTTTGTAATCTATCTTGAGTAGAATCACTGTTTGGTTTGGTCTACTCATTGAACTTTCGTGTACTGTTAAGTTGTTGTTACATATTACATAGGTGTGTGATTGTAACTGGATAGTACAATAGGTTTTATACTGGTTAAACTGCTACTGTAGGGTTCAGTAGGCAGGTTACTACTAGGAGTAGGGTTTGCTTGCAGGGTGAAAGTGTTGTATTGTGTGAGACTAATCTTTAAGATCTTTTTAGTGGAAATCTTTGCTAGTTTGCAAAGGACTGGACATAGCCCTTGAGGAAGGGTGAACCAGGATAGAATATTGTGTTCTTGATCTTTCTTTCTCTCTTCTTGAACACTTCTTGATTCTGTATCTATTGGTTAATTGTGGTTACTGCATATTAACTTGCAATTCTGGAAGTTTTGTGTTCTTAAAAGAATTAGTATTTCCTCAATCTTATTTAACCAGAATTACTTTTACTATTGGTAATCAAAACCTTACTGAACTGTATATCTGATTGTTATTGAATTTTCTTCAATTGAGTTCTTGATCATTCTAAGTGTGTTTTAACAATTAACTGAATTTTTTCTAACTAAAGCAACTGTCTATTTGAATATACTATTTTCCAGTTTACTCAATTGTTTTCTGAGTTTCCTGAAAACGTTTATGGTTTCAGTTTGTTGCTTCCACATCTGATTTGACTGAATTTCTATCATATCTTGGTTTAGTTAATTGTTTATGTTCTGGAATCTATTGAACATTTACTGTACATTTCCTAATAATCATTTGTCAATAGTTTTGATAAAGAATTTTCATCCAGTTTTGAAAATTGTTAATTGTTTGTGAAAATTTTCTAAGTTCACTAGTAGAAAAAACAATTTAATCACGGTTTTAGAAGGCTTACAACTGCGGTTCTGGAATCGCAGTAAAAGGTATTGAGGCTACCACTACGATTGTAGAACCGCAGTAGAAAGGACATACTACCGCGGTTCTTTGGTTAACAACTGTAGTAGTATGAGACATATTACCGCCAATGAAATGCAATGCACCGACTACCCTTTTTGAAGCTCGGCAAGCTCATTTCCTTTTCCTTCCCTCTCCCCATCCATGATTCTTCCTCCTCTTCCTTTTCTCTTTCTTTCAAATCTGATCGACCACCCTCTTCCTCTGCCAGCCGCCCTTCCCTCCCACTACCACCACCTCCCCACCCGCTCCTCCCTCTTCCTCGTCCTCCCTCCCCCACTCCCACTACCACCACTACTACGCTTGCAAAACCTGCCTCCCTTTTCTCCTCTCCAAGAATAAGAAGAAGAAGCCCTCGCCTAATGTATCCTCCCATCTCGTCCTCAAGCGCAGAAAGTCCACCGCCACGCCCAGGACGAATCACTTCTTCGTCGACGTCGCCATTCAGAATTTCAACCCCAGGAAAAGACACGAATATGTAGAGAGTAAAATGGAAATGCAACGCTTTCAACATCCAATTTTGTCCAGGTGAAATAATAAAAAAAATATTTTCTTTTAAAAAAGAAATTAAAAATAATAATCATTTAATTGAAATTTTATTGTTTTTTTGAAGTTTGGATTGTTTTTTCATAGTTTTGTGAATAAAAAAGAAAAAAAAATGATTTAAGTTTTATTAATTTTATCTTTTTTCCTTTAAAGAAAAATAATTTTTTTCAAAAAAAGTAAAGAAAATGTCTTATCCAAATAATTTTTAAATAATGATAAAACATGTTTTTTTAAATAAAAATATAATTGTTTCTTTTAAAGTATTTAGTTTATATAAAAAAGTTTGGGCCTAGCCTATTAAGATTTTTACAAAAAAAAAAAAATCAAAGAAAAAAATAATAAATATAGAAGACAACATATATATTTCTATCTATCACTTTCGTGGGGTCACATTATCTAACCTAGCACACACGTGACCCTCTTCCATGTTATGCATAAATGAACCCACGGAGGCACGTCATTAAGGGCACCCATTCACACGGTTTTGGCTTTTTTTTCTTATATGACATACATAAAGGAGACACCACCAATTCACAAAAAAGGGAGAGGGATGCATCCATTAATGGGGAAGATTGGAATCAAGAATCGCTTACACACAGATAGCTAGATTCTTGGATTGCATGGTTCTTGCATTTAGTATCAAAAAGTGCTAATCCCGAAGAAGCAATTACAGTGACTGGAACATGGAAGACTTAGTGTGTGCTGCATGGCATCACGATACCATTACGGTTAAGAGAGAACCGCTTTAAAAAAATTGCGGTGGCAATTTTGTAATTAAGTGGAACCATACCACTACGTTCTAGCCGCAACTGCGATGGTAGGTGGATACGATCGCGATTCCTGCTTACAACTGCAGTCGTATCCCCACAATTTTTAAAAATTAAATGATGCAGGAGATACAAAAACGGTTGGGGCCAGAACAGCGGTGGTAAGTGGACACGACCGCGGTTCCTCCTTTCAACCTCAGTTGTATCTCCTGCTTTAGAAGCCCATGCCCATTTTTTCCTTTACGCTTTAGTCTTCCCTACATAGCGCTCTTGTCCTCGTCTCTTGCCCTCGTTCCTCGCTGTCGTCACCCAAACTAAAGTTGAATCTCTCTCTCGTGTCGTCGTCCCTCACCGTCGTCCATACTCTTACTTTGCCACGGTTTGACTTTCCGTTTTGCTTTTCCTTTTCGTTTTCCTTTAGTTCTTGTTGAATCTTTCATCTGCGTTTGTCAACACCCAATTTCGTTTGGGTGAAATAATAAAAAAAAAATATTTTCTTTTAAAAAAAAATATCAAAAATAGTAATCATTTAATTGAAATTTTATTGTTTTTTGGATGTTTGGAATTTTTTCATATTTTTGTGAAAAAAGAAAAGAAAAAAAATATTTAAGTTTTATTAATTTTATCTTTTTTCCTTTTAAGAAAAATAATTTTTTTAAAAAAAGTAAAGAAAATGTCTTATCCAAATAATTTTTAAATAATGATAAAACATGTTTTTTTAAATAAAAATATAATTGCTTCTTTTCAAGTATTTAGTTTGTATAAAAAAGTTTGGGCCTAGCCTATTAAGATTTTTACAAAAAAAAAAGTCAAAGAAAAACTAATAAATATAGAAAATAACACATATATTTCTATCTATCACTTTCGTGGGGTCACATTATCTAATCTAGCACACACGTGGCCCTCTTCCATGTTATGCATAAATGAAGCCACGGAGGCACGTCATTAAGGGCACCCATTCACACGGTTTTGGCTTTTTTTTCTTACATGACATACATAAAGGGAGAGGGATGCATCCATTAATGAAGGGGAAGATTGAAATCAAGAATCGCTTACACACAGATAGCTAGATTCTTGGATTGCATGGTTCTTGCATTCAGTATCAAAAAGTGTTAATCCCGAAGAAGCAATTACAGTGACTAGCACATGCAAGACTTAGTGTGTGCTGCATGGCATCACGATACCACTACGGTTAAGAGAGAACCGCTATTAAAAAAATTGCGGTGGCAATTTTGTAATTAAGTGGAGCCATACCACTGCGTTCTAGCCGCAACCGCGATGGTAGGTGGATACGATCGCAGTTCCTCCTTACAACTGCAGTTGTATCCCCACAATTTTTAAAAATTAAATGATGTAGGAGATACCAGAACGGTTGGGGCCAGAACTGCGGTGGTAAGTGGGTACGACCGTGGTTCCTCCTTTCAACCTCAGTCGTATCCCCTATTTTAGAAGCCCACGCCCATTTTTTTCCTTTACGCTTTCGTCTTCCCCACGTAGCGCTCTTGTCCTCGTCTCTCGCCCTCGTCCCTCGCTGTCGTCACCCAAACTAAAGTTGACGCTCTCTCTCGTGCCGTTGTCCCTCATCATCGTCCATACTCTTACTTTGCCACGGTTTAGCTTTCCGTTTTACTTTTCCTTTTCGTTTTCCTTTGGTTCTTGTTGAATCTTTCATCTGCGTTTGTCAACACTCAATTTCGTTTGGGTGAAATAATAAAAAAAACATTTTCATTTAAAAAAAGATATTAAAAATAGTAATCATTTAATTGAAATTTTATTGTTTTTTGGATGTTTGGAATTTTTTCATATTTTTGTGAAAAAAAAAAAGAAAAAAAAATTATTTAAGTTTTATTAATTTTATCTTTTTTCCTTTAAAGAAAAATATTTTTTTTAAAAAAAAGTAAAGAAAATGTCTTATCCAAATAATTTTTAAATAATGATAAAACATGTTTTTTTAAATAAAAATATAATTGTTTCTTTTAAAGTGTTTAGTTTATATAAAAAAGTTTGGGCCTAGCCTATTAAGATTTTTACAAAAAAAAAAAAATCAAAGAAAAAATAATAAATATAGAA
>Ga0209700_100316_pt1 | contig 86366 bp, 30 predicted proteins | sample SiratroredBW_FD_187528 | JGI IMG/M metagenome (GOLD analysis project Ga0209700, IMG submission 187528) | Root nodule microbial communities of legume samples collected from California, USA - Siratro red BW (SPAdes) (version 2) | ecosystem: Host-associated > Plants > Roots > Nodule | place: USA... | reverse complement strand
GAACCTGATGTGCCAGATATTTCAGAAAATGTTGGTTATACTGCTACTTTTGTTCGTCTTTACAATGCTGGGAAGAAAGAAGAAGATCCACTAAAAGATATAAGAGATCCCAAAGAATTTTTTGTTGCCTCATTGTCTCGGCTGTCAACTCTTTCCCCTGGGAGATACCCGAAGGTCATCAATGAAGTTGTAGATCCGGCAAATCAAGCTGCATTACTTCAGCTTTGCAACAGCTATAGTCTCACAATTGTTTGAGTAAGTACTTGAGACACCTTAATTTTTATCAATCTTGCTTGGTAGGTTTGCTTTGTTGAAGTTTCCTTCCGTTAGAATTTTAAATGTTGGACACCGTTTTGAAAATATTTCTGAGAATGTATGAAACCAGCTTATGTGTTCTGTTGTGAACTCTTCAGTTTGGGTGGGATTTTGGTATTCAATGACTATTGTGATAATGCATCGATGTTTTCTGGCCAGTGCGGTGGACAACCTTGTCTATTACAAACTACTGTTTTGTTGCTCTAACTTGCCAGGTGTTGAAATTTGTTTCAATTGGACTGTGTGTATAGGGTGTATATCCCACAAAATAAAAAATAAAAAATATACATATAGTTCACAAAAGCTATAATGCCAAGGCAGTTGCTCATTTAGGTTTTCTCAACCCCAGTTTTTCTCCTATTAGTGGTTTAGTAGCAATTGAGGTAAGGTTTACAAGTCTAAAGTAGCCATATTTTAGTAGGTAATATAGTAGGAATATGGAATTGGATTGATCGTGAAAATCAAGAGTGCTGGCTGTTAGAATTTAAAATATTGGACACCAATATCTCTTTCAAGTTTGCCAATATCTGTGAGATTAGGTATGAAAGTAGCTTATATCTTCTATGGTGGACTCGATTGAGTGTGTAGGTTGTTACCGTGTATAAGTTGTGTAGGATTTTTGTAGTCAATGACTGTTGCTACAGTGTATAAGTTTGTGTAGGATTTTGTAGTCAAGGACTGTTGTTACAGTGTATAAGTTTTTGCTGACAGGTGGAATGTATTATTAAATTGAGTTAGAATTACAGTTCCATTATTTTTACTGAGTATTGAAGTTTGTTTGAATGAGTCTAAGATCACCGGTCCCAATCTTACCAATATCACTTGTTGATTTAGGAAGGTCCCAATCTTACCAATATCACTTGTTGATTTAGGAATTTCCGTGGCCACTTTTACTCTTAGTTATTCACAAATTGTAATACTAAGTACAAAATTGTGATAACTCGTTGAAGTAGGCATAGTTTAGTAGGTAAACAAGTTCGAAAAATTAGTTTATATTTATATTAAAAATTAAAATGTTAAAAAATTGTATAAAAGAACTTCTACATATCAATTGTTGGAGGATGATGTTATCTATAAAAGTTTTTAAAGAAAAAATGAAATAAACTTATCTTATAAATTAAAAATAATTTGTTTATAATCTAAAATATAAATTTTTAAAAAAGCACAAGTAAATTTCTATAAACTAGCTTGAATTCTTTACAAGGTAAAATTAATTCATGTACATATTTAAAAAAAATAAAAAATTATATATATTAATTTTTGCAAACGGCTATTTTGGATTATGTTACATAAAAGCTTTTAAGGCAAAAAACAGCGAAAAACGAAATAGTTTTTTTTTTTCTTATAAATTAAAATCAATATAAGCTTACTTTAAAAAATAAAAAATTTATATGAAAGAGTCTTTATAAATTTGTTTATTTATAATATAATTTTAACTTATAGAGAAAACTAATTTTAATTTTACATCTTACTTTTTCATATATGAAAAAATTTGTGTAAATATACCTAAACCCTTAAGAAAGTTTGAACATGGAAACATCATTGATTGTAAAAATGCATTATGCAACTTTTATAATTTTGACTTGTTTTGTAGAGGTTGAAAAATCATTCTGAGACCTTTATAATTTTGACTTTATAGGTGCCTCGGATATTGTATGTATCCTGTTACTCCGTCCGTCAAGGTTCAGTTGTTCTATATTGTTTTACAAAACAGGAATTAATTTATTTTTACTTGTATCATCATTTATGTATTTGTTTTGTGTCTCTTATGTGATAATGATGAGTTATACCAACATAATATTCTACTACTAGTTAAGATTCAGTATTTTGATGACTGAACCAAAAAAGGCAAATCTACCCCTACCAAAATGATTAGAATTCAACAAATAAAAAAAATATTTCATGGTTTAAAAAAAAAAAAATTAGTAACAGTAAGATATGAGGAGAAAATGATTTTTACCTTTGTTTTGGTTTCTATTTCTTTACTTCAACTTTTGTCCTTGTTAAAGAAAAAATGCATGATATTCCTATGATGTCCTTGTTAAAAGAAAAAATACATGCTATTCCTATGATCGTAAAGGTAGTGTTATTTTTTTTTTATATTATATGATAAGTTATATAAAAAGTTACTGATTTAATCAACTTTCAAGAGAGTGATTAGAGTTAGTACGGGTGTCTAATAATCAATCAATTTTGAAATAAATTAAGTAATAAAGAAATTTTAAACACGAATGTGGCTGTAAAAGAATATATAAACCGTTTGGATTTACAGGCTAAATGAGCCAAACCTAGTTTAATCTAAACTACATTTTTTTGTCTATTCAACATGTTTTTAGGTTTTTAGATTCATCTATTAGATCAACTTCACTTTGAAACCTCGAATTATATTATTAGTCTTAGTTATTTATTTGAAATGTAGTTAAATTAATCATTTTTAACATTAATGCAATCTTTTTTATCTCCTTGAACTATCGTAATATTTATTATTATTGAAAAATATATCTTATAAACCTTATTTATTACTTTAGTCTTTCTAAATAAATTACTTATGTGAATACAGTCTTGACTAATGTGTTTTTATCCCTATAAATGAATTATTTTTATTTTTATAAATTAATTTTTTATTCCATTTCTATAAGTTTTTTTATTTTTGTAAATACTTTTTTGTTTTAATATATGATGATATGTTGATATGACATTTTTGTGATACAGACATTTCTAATTCAACAATATTATTGAAATGACATTGGATAATTGCATAATAAAATCGTTACCATTAACAATATCTCCAACTGACAAAAATAACAGTAGAAATATTTTTTAAAAAATATGGAGGACGAAAGTAGAAAAAAAAATGTGTTCAGGGATAAAAAAGTTAGTTCAACCAAAATAGTATATATAGTAATTTTTAATTGCTTCACTGCAAGAAATATATACTATATTTGCATGCATGGTTAAGTTCTAATTCCCGGTTAAAAAAATGATTATGCTCTAAGGTTTTAAAATAAAGTAAATTGATTTGCTTATTTTAACGAAAGTTAGATAAATTCATATATGATTTAAGATTATACACAATAATTACATGACAAAATACATTTACGCTGTTTTAGATGTAAGCATTAGCATTTAAATTGAATAAACGACACTTAACAATTTGAATCATACTAATAATAAGTGAGAAAAAAATTATCACAGATTTTTTATTAAAAAGTTTGCTAATCATGTCTAGTAAAGTCTTTCTTTTCTTTTTTCATTTATGATTTCTCTATTTACTGCTCAAACTTAAAATTATTTTCAGAGACGCTTTCTCCACTACCACTAATGTATTAATAATTTGAAGTGTAGTGAATTGGAAATCATTGATAGAAATTGTTGAGAAGAACACAGATTTGTTATGCTTAGTCTCACTCACACTCATTGCAACTTCATAAAAACTGGGCTCCCACCACTAAACAGGATCTTGCTAAATGCAAAATGAGTACACAAAATGCCAACAAACAGATGAAGTTAGTATATAACAAAAGGACTCTACTCTATGCCCTAAACACCTTTCTTATTAAACACTTGGCTCCAGTAATTACATATTTAAGTGCTTCCCTACCTAACGGGCTTCCACTGAATCAATCTTTAATATTTTCTTCCCACATTCATAATTTAATCATAGTAATAATAATCATGCTTCTTCTATGTATCACTATTTCCTCAGAAATATGTTAATTTCCACCATCCAATACAACTACAAACATTACGAAATTTGTTTATGGTTTCTCCTTTCAACCATATTTTTTCATTCATAATATTTCAAGACCTTACTCTATTATAACCAAATCCTATTTCTCAAATTCCTTGGTTTAAAATATTAATTCAATACTTCATATTTAATACCAATATAATATAACTGCAGTGTATTTTAATTTCTTAACTCCATGAATCTCCCACTTAGTTGACTTAAAGAACAATAATTGTTAAAGGAATAATATGATAGATCAATTATTATCCCTAGTTTTGCAGAGGGCAATGCTAATTTTAGATTAGTGGTAAAGACACTTTTGAGAGGACTGGGAAAGGTTGATGAGGATGACCATGGAGATCCAATAGGTTTGACTTATAAGGAATCTTCATTCTTCACAGTTAGATCAAACAACTTCAAAGTTGACAAAGAAAGCATCATAGCTCAAAAGTGTTGTACGGAAAATCTTCACTTTCGAATCTGTTTTCAACTTGGAAGGGTTGTTCCTCCCCTACAAGAGTTAGATAACTATAGAATACATTATTCTAAATGTGGCTCCAAAACTTCTAAACCATCCATGGGAGATGAAAATGGTCATGTTACTTCAATCCTCCTGGTTCTCTTCAAATATTTTAACGTTAATTTCAACATCAATTGCTTCGGTTTTCCCTAAATAAAGCGTTAAGGGTATTATTTATTTTTTAATTTTTTTGATAGGGTATGCACACATCGACTGCACTAAAACCCAGATGAATCCAACTTCAATTAGTACAAAAAAAAAAATAATAAATAAATCAAAGTAAAGCAAAGGTTGTTAACAAAAATAAAGTGAACAAACCTAACATAATCCTCACTCGCTAAGGTTTCCGCACGGCGCGTGCGTTCAACTCATTAAGTTCTTATAAAGTTTTGTTTATAGAATTTTTTTATTCTTGTTCACTAATCTCGATGAGTAAGATTTTTTAAACTTATTTTGCTATTTTTTATTCATGTAAACAGTTATTTAATTTTTTCTTTTGTATTTCAATGGTTGTATTGTTTTCCCATTTTACTTATAATCCAAACATAAGGCTGGTTTAACGTCTTCAACATTAAGTCTTAAAAAAAAATAACACTAATATATTATTATAAAATAAAAAATATTTAATTTTAAAATTATACTGAAAAAATGTTTTAATTAAAAATTAAAAATCCTAGATCAAACTTATTATGTTAGTTGTTAATTAAACCGACCTAATAACCACAAAACTAAAATTATACTACCATCTAATTTATTATATTGGATGAATTATAACTACAATAATACGCTATTATTAAATGTGAAATTTGCACAAATAAATAATCATTTGATTATATACTTGGTAGAAAAGTTGTTAACAAGTGTTATATGATAATAAAAACTAGAAACAAAATTTAAACTATTATTTTTTTTTTATAGAGATTAAAACTAAAATTTGCCAATGTTAACAAGTTACACCCACTTCATATAGAAATTAAAACACACTCAAATATAGTATTATGTAGATAATAAATAAAAGTTCCCTTAATACAAAATTCTGTAAATGTGATTGCTATCTTAAAAAACGAATATAATATATAAGGCAGATAATAAATAAAATTTACATTGACACAAACTTTTGTAAACGTGGTCATAAGAGATAATTCAATTAAAGTTTATTCACTACTGACCATTATATATAGTTATTTTTTAGATAGTTAATAAATTTAAATGAATACAAATTTTTAAACTGGACTCTCAGTTATAGATTTTGTGATAATTCAATTAAAATTTATTTATTATCTAAAATTACTGTTATGTATATAGATAGATATTTAACCGTATATAAGAATATGGATCATGCAATTCTTTCTTTGTCATTGTTGCATTTAGCAAAACGTAACATAAATAATCAAGATTATATATAATTACATATAATTTGATCCTGCTTGTATATATAACTAGTTAGGAAAGAAAAATAATTTGTGAGGAAGTTATTGTGCTCCATTTTGCTGATTTTAATTTAAATGCTTCCCAAAATAACCAACTTCTACATATTCTTAATTTTCACAATCATAAATTTGAGCTTCGTAAATATTGATACTGATATTGATGTCTATCGTCTGAGGGTATCTTAAAACGGTAGTCATGTTTGTTATCTTTGAAGTAAAATATCACAACAATAGATTTGGGTCAACGGAAAAAGAGAGGCGACGATAATTGACCTCAATTAAAGAACTTGTTTTCTTGTTTAGCTTAGCCAAACATATCAGCATAAAAGTGCGTATTAAGGCTTCAACATAGTTAAGAATATGATTTGGATCCCACTCAAACACTTAACGTTTATTAACTTATGTAAATATTAATCTACATTTATATTCTCATTCGTGTGCCTCTTTTATTTATACATATATAACAACAATTATAATTACAATTATAATTATAATTTTAATAATAATAGAATATTATTTTGTTCCAGATTCACGGGATGGTCGTAAAGAACGGTCCTCTTTAAGCCTCGTAATATTTTAAGCAAAGTAGATGATCTAACTTTGATATGGTAACGTAATGCTGTTCACTCATTCATCCCTTTAGTCAAATAACAACAATTAATTTACCATAAATAATAAACTATGTTGTTGAAAATTTCTTTAGAGATATAATTTTAAATAAATAAGAATAAAAAATGTATAAATAGATTATAAATGTTTATTTTTAATTTTATTCAAAACTTTATCTTTTTATAGTTGTTTTAAAATTCTATCTATGATTTTGATTATTTATCTTAGTGATTATATTAGGAAGGGCAGTAACCATTGAATCAAGAAGGACAATTATTTTTATCAAAGTTTGTTTTTATATTTTCTATTATTGACTGTTTTGGAAAAGTAAATAATACAATATGACTGGTAAACTGGCTTTAATCATTCATGCTTAAACATATGAGTTTATAAATTACAGTATATTTCAATTAAATATTGAACTATCATTTAAGTGATACTTAAGCAATGATTATTATTATTATATACATTATTAGTATAGCCAAGAATCTCTATTTTATAGTATATGACATGCAATTTATGACTTGAAGAAGAGATATGTTTAGACAATTTTGTTTTTACTCTGATAAAGAATGGAGTGGTGACTTAAATGTATGATGTTTTTAGAATTTGTTAGATATACAACATGTTTCTTCACTTAAGTGTTGAAGGAAGAATAATTTATTTGGCTAAAAAAGAATGAAATATGTTACATCAATTATATAACAATAAATATCTCAAATAACATACAGTGACTCAAAGGATGACAATATTAATTACAATAATTTATTGTGAAAAAAATATATTTTATCTTCCTTAATAATTTAGATTATATAAATTAATATATTAGGTTATAACATGTTGAATGAAGTTTATATGTAAGTTCAACCAACAAACCTAATATAAGAAGATGAAAATAAACTTTTTAAAATACTTTTTTTTGTAAATTAAATATTTTATAAAATATGTTTAATATGAGTCTTTCCAAGACGTCATATATTACAAATTACTTTAAATCATATATATATATATATATATATATATATATATATATATATTAAATATGATATAGTAATATATGGAAACTAAACTAAATTGAATAACAAACTTAACTGTCTCTACATTTTGTGAACTTTATTTGAAATATTTAAACTCAATTGTTTCTTAATCTCAATTCAGAATTATCAATTTTCATAAATCAACCTAAATTTCATACTAATTAATTAAATTGAATTATACACCAACTAATTCATTATACCTAACAACATGTTTCAGATAAAAATACTTAAGATATTGAAAATATACTCGTTTGTTTCTACTAAATCCAAATAATGTACAAAAAGTTTCCAAATCTAACATTTTTTTTTATCTAAAACTCTTCACGCTGCAATCTTGTATATATCAATAAGTTTAAATATGAAGTAATAACTAAGATAATTTTTCATGAAATTGAATTGCAATTTTATATATAGTCAACTATTTAAATTTTTTCAAATAAAAAAGTTTCTTTATCTTGTTTCACATTTTGATATTGATTATCCTGTTTTATTATTTGATATTGTATAGGTAAATACAACATCACCTTCATATCTAACTAACTACTAATTTAGTAGTTCAGTACTTAAACTAAACTAATAAAGTGTTTTGGTTCAGTTTTTATTAGAAACAACTTAGTTTTATAAGTTTAATTTATTACACCTCTTAAAAGTTGAATTCAATCCAATTGTTTTTTCTCACCCCCAATGTATTTACTACATATCAAGTTGTCTGAATGTTCAAATTAATAATTTACCCTTATTTATGTAATTTAAATTGTGCAATTAGCATAAGAAAACATAATACTACATGTCATAGTAAAGAGATACAAAAATTAAATAAAAGAAAGGAAAGATATTAAAAGAATATTTAAACCTATAAGTTATGCAATGATAATTTTTAGAAAACAAGAGTGTAATCGATTGTATGTTAAATGTATAATCGATTATCTGGAATTGTGTTATATGGAAAATGAAAGATAACAATGTTGAAAAATATATGTAATCAGCACTCACTAAGAAAAGCGATTAATTAGTAATAACACATAGAATGATGGTTTCACTTCCTTTAATTAAATAATTGAGCTTGAATTTGTGGATAAAAAATCGTGATTAAAAAAAATTATACCAGAGATAATTTCTTAAGTTTGTTCGAGGAGATTGGTCTTTGATAAATTGATTGAAATTTGGTATGACAGCACAATTATAAAAAAAAATGTAAGAAATAATAAAATACGAAAAATGTTTGTGAAAATAATTGTAATTACCATGGTTACATGAGTTTGAATTAAATACATCTATATCTATATCGACGAAGAGCAAATTTAGATAATACAATCTCAAAGTGATTAAGATTTATAACCTACCATGCTCACCTTAGAACATGCTTGGCCAGGGATACGTATTACAAGTTGTACTTAAGTTTCAATTTGTATATAAAATACTTTTTTTCTAAAATAGGTTTATTCACTTTTAGTCTCCATATTTTTAGAATATACAATTTTTGTTTTTATGAAGTTTTAATTGTATAATTAATCCTTTAATTTCAGAAAATTAAATGACATATAAACCACACATTTACTTAAGTTTTAATTGTATAATCCTTTAATTATATGTGTGGTTAATAATTTAACCACACATAAATTATTCCTTTTTAAAAAAATTAAACACCAAATCTGTAATTACAACTACAAATATCAAAATTATATAATCACATAATTATGAGATCAAAAATAAATTTAAATATGAAAAATAAATTTAAAAATATTATCATTGGAAAACGAAAACTTATAATAAGAGAAAATTTATTCGTTGGAATAAAATTTTTCCATTACATCAATTAGTGAATAGTCATAGAATATCCTCAATAGAAAGTATGTCATAATTATTAACTTTTGACCTTTTAAGATGCCGATATTAACACCATTAATTTATTATTTATGTTAATAGAAAATGTAAACATATTTATTTCGATAGTATAGGTTAAAGTTTGTTGTTAGATTTTATTATTAACATGACAAAATATTTGATATTGTTATCGTTGAAGAATGTGCAGTGTTTTTTTTTTTTTGTTAGTGATTCATTGACATATTGATAGTAAATCAATATTGTTTCATTTTTTTAAAAAAATAGAGAATTATATTTTCAATTATATTTTTATAAATGTCAAATTTACACATTAAGAAAACCATAGAGAACAAAAGTGGATTGAAACTTAAAATTTAAAGAAGAAAAAACAAATGAATTTAGTATTTCAACTTCATATTATTCACAATTTATCTCTTCTTTAAATATGGGAAGTTAAATAAGATAATTGTTTACATTGCTTTATCATATTTATAATTGAAAAGAGTCCTTTCCAGGAATAAAATGTTTTAAAACACTTATACTCTTTCATGAATAGTTTTTTTTTTTGTCTATCTTAATGATATAAATTAAACTCACAGTCTACAATAAATTTATTTCCACAAATCTACTTTAATAGAATCAAAATCTTAAAGATAATATATAATATTTGATTTACTAAGATATGTAGACTCACATTAAAAATATCTAACGACTGCGTTTCTAAGTTACCAGACTCTGTTTTTCAAAGGAAGATACTAGGAACATATTTAAACAGACTTATCAATAAAAATTTGTATGGTAAAAGAAGTGAAAAATGAAATATGCACATAAGTTAATTTTAATTTCTAAATAAATTTATGTCACTCTTTTTTTTTCTTAAATTTTTATAAAAAAATTAATCGTCTCCTTTGGTGTAATTTTTTATATGTAATTTGGAGCAATTAAGAACACATTAACCTTGTTAAACAAGGGTAATATGGAGTAGTATCTCTTGCATGGCATCTTCTTTATGACAAGATTGAATGAATATTAATTATACTAAGAAATAACATATTCCATGAGATAAAAAGGTTCTTACAAGTAGCTTAAGAAGATAAGAGCACCATTAGGAAAAAATTATTATATTTTGCCGCCCAAAGCCACCAAGATCCTTTTGTTTTTACAGTTTCATTCTCTCCCTCTCATGGCAACGCCAATATTTAAAGCAAAAGTGAAAGAAATTATGCATGACAAGAGGTGATTGTGGTGAGTGGTCCATTGCAGAATTTAGATCTTCATTTTCATCCTTTAAATCAATTCCGAGATGTTAACTCTATTGCTTTTCAGCCTAAGAAAAGGGTCAGAAAATAGTTAGGTTAATCAAAAGAAGATCCTTTCTGTCCCATGCATTGGGAGTTTATGATACCAAGATTTTATCTTCTCCTTTTTTAAGCCAAAAAAATCAACCACAAACTGTCACCACCAATTTCTTTTTACACTCAATCAAATATCACCCCAACAATATATACTAACTTTCATTGATTTTATCTACTTGTTTGCTTGTTTATACATTGACGTGTAATATATTCTCTTTTAAGTGGAAGACTAGCATTGATGGACTTGTTGCAGTGCAAATCTGACAATTTGACTGCATTCATGTGTGAATAAGAGATTTGTGTATATAAATAATTCTATATATAGCTTAGTATGAAAGCAAAAACATATAAATTATATTTTCTGATTATTTTCAACACAATTAAGTTGTAAGGTGTCGTCATGCTGTGATTACCGGAATAGATAAAGGAGTGTGAATTTTATTATCAAACACTATTATGTTTAGATTAACTAATTCTATAAGAAGGAAAATTATAAGGGAAGCAATGTACGAGGAAAAAAAGAAAGAGATATATAAAAAGGGAAAAAAAAATATAAAAGTTGTATAAATGATATAAGGTAGAAGATAGAGAGAAAATAAGATAAAGGAATATAATGATAGCATGAGTAAATAAGAAAAAATATTAAAAACGTGTCACTCAATCTTCAATTTATTGTTACTCTACAAAGTTTAATCTTTGGTTTTGAGCAATTAATATGTTTAATCTAACATTAATATTTTTTTTCTCATACATTTGACTGATTAAAAGTAAATGATTAGGACATCTTTTATAAAAAAAATTATATTTTCAAGGAATAATTTTACATGACCTGTATGGAGACTTTATTATTATACCATACATTTTACACCTTATTAGACTTCAGATATCGAGGTTGAGTTGGACACATCAATATTCAGATAAATGTTGAGAGATTAAGCGAATTGATTTCTTAACTTCTTTATTACAGGCAAATCTATGTAAATATGATATTTGAAAAAATGGTATGAACACCCAGAATACCTTATCAATATTGAAAAAATTGTTTATTTCTTTTCATTTATCAGAATGGATTTGGCCTAATGTATTTGTTTCATTAACTTTTTTTTATTAAGCACATAAGATAATATATGATTTAATAATCGTATTATTATTTAGATTAAGATAGTTAAAATAAGTTATTAATAATAATTTTAATATATTATATGTGATTTAAACCTCATACATAATTTTGATAAAAAATTAATAAAATTGTAAAAATATGTGGATCTTAGACTTTTTTTCTCATTATTTGTTGCATTATAAATGAGTTCAGTTCAAATAAAATTTAATCATAATTATAAAAAAGTAAAATTTTATCTTATTTATATCTTATTTGTGTCTGTTTTTAATCATAACTCTATTTAATCATAATTTTATTTAATTGTGACTCCACTTAATTAAAATTAATATAATTAAAATTATTTTGTATTTTATGATGCATTAATTATCTTTTTGAGTGGATCAGATTCAATTAAAATAAAAATCTAATTAATATATATTTAATGTGTGTATATATTTTGAGACATCTTCTAAATAAAGTTTGAAGTTTTAAAATAGACAGTATCTCAAATATAATGATTTATTATAATAATATTATGTCGATTAATTTTAAGGATTTTTAAATTTTGTAAACTCTTCGTGATCTTAATTTGTTAAAATTATATCTTAATCTATATTAAAAGAATATCATTAAACTGATTCTAATTATATCAATATATAATAAATATTATAAAAATTTCTTTCTTAACTGAATATAAATATTATTTAGGATAAAATTTTATTAAAAAATATTATTTTAGTTTGACTTGTAAGTCACACACAAAATACAATGAAAATTTTCAGTATCTAAATTAGTCATTAAATGATAACTACCTGTACATATAAATGAGAAACCAAGCTCGCTTAAAAACTAAATTAATTCTAAATGCTCCAATCGTGTTCCTAAAACTTTTTACCATATATATTATATTTTATAAAATAGGTATAAGACCATTTATTTATGTAAAGATATCCAGCACAAACAATAGATATCAGCATCCTCGTTTGAAATCCTAAACTTAAAACAAACACATTTTTAGCCGAGGAAAGAAAATCATAAAAATCAGATAAATACTCATCTTATATTTTTTAAACATAAGTTAGAAAAGCTCATCTCGGAATTAGTTAACTTATGCAAGCTTACAAAAAAAACACTTGTAGAGCACTCTTAACTTAACCTTCCATTAACAAAAATGCACAATCCAAATTAAGTACGTTCGATTTATAGATTTTCAATGCTTGTATGTTATAAATTGTTGAGTCTATCATTAATAAATATATAATTAATAAAAAAATTAGGTCTTTTTTTTTATCTAATATATGTATTTTTTCTAATTAACAGTAGGAATTAACTTAAGAATAAGCTTTAGAGTAAAGACTGAAATGAAAATATATTCTACAGAGACGAAAATAAAAACCCATATAAGATATAATTTAGTGGGAAAGGATGCTATTTTACTTCATAATGAGGACATTGGTTGCTTTTAACTTTTATTATATTTAGAATAAGTTGATTGTTAATACCGTCGTGTACGACTAAATTAAACTAATAATTTTCTAAGGGAAATTATAGTAATAGATTAGGTATTATTGGTTCACGGTAAAGTGTAACAACTAACATCCACTAATGATAATAATAAATAAAATTCAATGCTCTTATAAAAGTTAGTAGGAGATTTAGCCCCTCTGCCTCTCCCTATTCACGTCATTTGAAAATTACATTATTTTTTACCTGATTTTTTAAACTAAACTTTTGGAGATATAAATTTTAGTGGTTAAATAATAATAAAATATATATGTACTTTAATGCTTATAATTTTTATTTCGTAAAAAAATATTTTTTTAAAACTTTTTTCTCTATTTTTTCTACAAATTTAAATAATGAGTTATTTAATGCAACTTGTGTAAATCTCCTATGTACCTTATTTACGAATAAATCATTTATACATTAATTGAAATATTATTAATTTACTAAGAGCATATTGACAAACAATACCTATAAAATAATAATACCTCAATATTCTAATAATAATAATAATCAAGTATAATAAATAATATACTTAAAATAAAAAAATACACCGTTTTACAGATATCCTCTTAATCTTAAAAAAAACTATATATATATATATATATATATATATATATATATATATATATATATAAAATATTTTCCGGATTTAACAGAAAACATTATATCGTGCTACAGTGTGGGTTTCCACTACACTTCTTTTGCTCCAAACAAATACAAAATTAATTGAGCCCATAGCTTATTTCAAGTTGAGTAAGAAAGTACTACAAAATCTGAATAAACTTGGTACCAAAAATTTCATAGTTACCTAATCGACCTTTTTCTGTAATAAGGCATTACTAGATAAATAATTTTTTATAAAACTTAAAATAGTTTTCATAGTACATGTTTCTATATAAATTAATTTATAATTGGTTATTCATAATTAAAGATAAATGTGTTACATGAAAAGAGGAGTTATTAGTAAAAGACAAATCCAACACTATTAGAGGATAATTATGTTATGATGTGTTAAGGGTTGATGAGTCATCAGTAAGGACAAATTACTTGATATAATTATTATATAATATTATTTTTTTTCTAAATATAATTATAATAAATTGTAAAAGATCAATCCATCACATCAAAATTATATAGTTTAACCTTTATAAATAACATAAGAAGTGTATAAAAAAGTAAGTTTTCAATCTTTCATTCTGAAATCCAAATACTTAATTGATATAATTATTATATAATATTAATTTTTATTTCTAAATATAACTATAATAAATTGTAAAAGATCAATTAATCACGTAACCTTTATAAATAACACAAGAAGTGTATAAAAAAAAAGTTTTCAATCTTCCATTCTAAAATCCAAATACTTACTTGAGATCAAAGAACCTTTTCCAAATACTCTTTCCCCCTCATATAAAGACTATGAGGGAAAACCAAACATTCATATTGAAAAACACACAACAAAGCTAACTATGTTAGAAGATATTTTCCAAGTCCAAAACAAGATCAATAAATATTAACCTTTTTATCATAAATTTAATTTTTCAACTAATTAAGTAATAAAAGAGTTTCTTCCTCATCATTTGATAATGTTTACTACGAGTAATCGATATATTATATGAGAATAATGAACGAGGCGTTTGTTTTTGCAAATTTTATATCTCAGAAAACTTATGAGTGAAAATATATTTATTAGAAGATTATAAACAAATATCTTCAGATATTTTTGTTCTTCTATAAAGGTTATTTCCATAAGAACAAGAGAAGTTATTTTCTATTTTCTATTACAATTTCCATTTCTATTTTAGTTAATTTAAAATTTTAAAGCTATTCTAAAAGCACGTGAAAAGTTAACCAAATATATTTTAAAACATGAAAAGGTTAACCAATTGTATTTCCTATAATAATACTCCCCTGAAGTAATTCACAAGAATAAAAAACTGTAATTTGAAAATAAACACACCGTAAGACTTATTAACCATGTGAGTGTGGAAGTATTTACCCTGACCACATATATTTTTTATATTAATATGCACAATAACATTTTTCCAACAAAATATCAATTATGTACTCAGAAAATTAATTTTTTGAAATCAATGTAATGAAAAAATATTAAAATAATTTGCTTGTCTGTCAATCATAGTTTGTTTACTACTATTTTAATTTTATATTATAAGTAAAAAACATTAAAATTTACTTATTAAAATAAAAATACTATAATTTAAATATCATTTTTGTAATGAGTAGTTTGAGAACGTAATTATATAATACTGTAGTTTAAATTGTAAATACTTTTAATTGGATTAATAATTTATCATATAAAAATAAAATAATTGTTAATTTATTAACCTATAAATATTCATTAACTAAATAGAATTTAGAAGTTATTTATACAAATAATATTTTTTTTAGTATATATATATATATATATATATATATATATATATATATATATATATATTAATGGATCAATAAACACAATCCTTGGAGTAAATAGACTCAAGTAACTCAGTTTGTCATTCTACAAAAGGTAAATCAATAACACAAACACACGTAACTTTTTAATCATAAAAAGTTCTGGTTAAAATTTATAGATGAAATGGTTAACTTGAAACTTTTATCATATAGATTTGGAGTGATTTATCAACAAATCTCAACTATTTATATTATAATTTTGACTCTCTAAATTAATGTTTAATTAATTTTTTAACTTATTCGTTCTTTTGATGATGCGTATATTTTATCATGTTTTAATGCTTAACCTTATCTGACGAAAATACAAAATAAAAAAGAAACTATTGGAGCTTACATTTATCATATGTTTTTTTTTTCATTAAACTTATAATTTTACTTTAATAACTTGTAATTAAAGATTGGCACTGAAAGCTAAAGTAAATTACCAAAACGGAACACGGATTTTAATTTGTGGACAATTACATAAATGCCTAAAAAAAATACTAATCATGACCAGTGATGGTTTGGTTGACACAAAGTAATGAACATGTCTAGGTCTAGCGAAGGGATAAAAGGAATTGTTGACAGAGAAGAATTAGAATATGAATTTTGTTTCTCTTAAAAAATATACCCACATGTTCTAAAGTACAACCATACACACTCGACCAGCACTACGTAGGATATAAATATAAACATAAATACTAAATTGGCATGATAAAAAGTGGAGGAGAAATGTATTTTGATAAATAAACTTTGTACGAGTTAAAAAAAGAAAAGAAGGATATGAGTATTTTGTAACATAATTGAAAATGGAAACAAAAACACGTTTGTTGTTTAATAATGAAGTGTGGTTTCCACCAAAATGATGGCCAATGAGTTTCTTCTGAGGAGAACAAATTACAGTAGGCTAAGCTGACTCTGTACACTAGAGGACCATACTTTATAATCAATCTATAATAGATAGACAGAGAAGACAAGAGAGAGAAGAAGAAGAAGAAGAAGATGAAGAAAAAAAGACTACCACACCACTTCTCTGTAATTTCGTAACCACGATTCGGCTGTCTCCGGCACCAGAAAAAAAAAAAAGCTTTTTGGAGCGAAAGGAGGGAACAAAAGAGAGAGAAAGAAAAACCGGTCTTGTGTTCTGTAACTGAAGCAGTGAGAGGGAGTTAAAAGCACATGAGATAAATTCTGTGGCAGGATCGTTACGAGAAGCAAAAAGGAGGAAACTTGTTAATTCTTCATCATTACTTACTCACTCACTCACTCGCGTATAACTGTCTTGTCTCGCCATCTATTTCTCTCTCCTTTGTAATCGTGGGGTAATCTCATCTCATATTTCTCACTCTGCACCTGCTTTCAGCTTTGGCTTCTCTTTCTCCTCTTCTCTCTGTGCGACGTCGTTTTGAATGGCACATCTGGAAGCTGCTGTCCGAAGTGTGCCCAGTTCTCAGCCGGAAACAGGTCAATGGCTTATGCTTCGTTGGGATTTTATGGACCTTGCTCTGCTTGGTTGCTTAGAAAGTTTAGCAAATAAAACCAAGTGGTTGTGTGTCTTTTTTTTTTAATGTTTGAAGCAGTTTCTGAGGTTCTCAACGAGGTTTTTTGTGGTTTTGAGGAACTTGGGTCTGAACGGTTTTGGTTCAATTGTTGATGTGTTGTGTCTTCCTTACTGGGCTGTGTTGGAAGGGGAGTGAAGGGGAGAAGTTGTTTGCTTTCCGAGAAACCACGCAGAGCATTGGCTTTCATTTGCGAAAGCGAGGATCTTACTTAATTGTTTTGATTTGTGTTGGGTTAGGTGTGGAAGATGGTGATCTGTACACGCAGCTATGGAAGCTATGTGCGGGGCCTTTGGTGGATGTTCCTCGCGAAGGGGAGAGAGTTTTCTACTTCCCGCAGGGTCACATGGAACAAGTATGTTTTTCTTTTGGGTAGCTTTCGGGATTTTGTTTGCTTTGAAATTTACCGGAGTTTTGGTCTTTTTTTTTTCGGCAGTTGCAAGCTTCGACTAATCAGGGACTGAACCAGGAGCTGAGCCAGCAAATTCCTCATTTCAATCTCCCGTCAAAGATTCTCTGTCGTGTTGTTCACATTCAGTTGTTGGTAATTTTTTCTTTACCTTTCATTGCATGTTTATTATTGTGATTCTTGTACTTATCATAAGATTTTATGTTAATTTGTAGGCGGAACAAGAAACAGATGAAGTTTACGCTCGTATCACTTTGCTTCCGGAGTCAAATGTGAGATTATACGTGTTTCCCATCAATTTTTTTTTTTTGTTTCGGTCTTATGGATCCGTTTAGTCACCCTGAGAGAACTTGATTGGTTTCTGATGGGTTTGTTTTGTATTTTGCTTGCTTTACGATTTCCTCTGCGCCTGTGAAATAGATAATGCTAAAGGAAAATAGTTTTTCAGGTTGGAAGTTGAGAGTATTTTTTCTATGGAGTTATCTCTGTTTATTTTTGTGGTTTTATTCAGCAAGATGAGCCAACGAGTCCAGACCCAAGTCTACCCGAGACCCAGAAACAGAATTTTCACTCTTTTAGTAAGATATTAACTGCATCTGATACCAGCACCCATGGAGGGTTTTCAGTTCTGCGGAGGCATGCTACCGAGTGTCTGCCTCAATTGGTAATTACCTCTCTGAGTTTCCTTTAGCCTCTATATATTTAATGAAAACCCAACTTTCCTGATTCTCACGCTTGCTACTTTTGTGTATATATTCTAGGACATGACCCAAACTATCCCCACTCAGGAATTGGCAGCAAAGGATCTTCATGGGTTTGAGTGGAAGTTTAAGCATATATTCAGAGGTAACTTTGCTTTAATATTCTAAGTCTTCTTTGGGGATTTATGATCTGGACCCATGATTGGTATGAAATAAAATTAAGGCGAGTGAGCGTAAATTTTAGATCTACTATTTTTCTTGTGGCCAATTTAGTTCTCCCATTGTGTAAACATGATCAGGTCAACCAAGGAGGCACTTGCTCACAACTGGCTGGAGTACATTTGTGACATCCAAGAGACTTGTTGCTGGAGATGCTTTTGTGTTTCTAAGGTTTTTAATTGAGGAGCCTTATTGAATTATTATTTCTGATTTTGTTTCATCTGTTGTGGTGGTGTGAACTTTTTTGGTCTTGACATGATTGTTGCAGGGGAGAAAATGGCGAACTGAGAGTTGGTGTTAGGCGTGTAGCACGACAGCAAAGTCCGATGCCTTCTTCTGTGATATCAAGTCAAAGCATGCATCTTGGAGTGCTTGCCACTGCCTCTCATGCATTTTTGACCAGTACCATGTTTGTGGTATATTACAAACCCAGGTGGGTAAACAAGTTGAAATTTGTTTTTGGTGCCATGAAGCTTATAATTAAAATGTAACATAATGTCTAACCCTTGGTCCACATGCCTTTTGATACATTCAGAACTAGCCAGTTTATCATTGGTCTAAACAAATATCTGGAGGCAGTCAACAAGTTTTCAGTTGGCATGCGTTTCAAGATGAGATTTGAGGTGGAGGACTCACCTGAGAGAAGGTATCTATTTTAGTACACAGCAAATTTTCATAAGCACTTTATTGTTGGTCCCTTGTTGTCATATTACTTTAATTTTTTGGTCAGGTTTTCTGGTACTATTGTTGGGGTTGGGGATGTATCTCCAGGATGGCGGAACTCTCAGTGGCGTTCATTGAAGGTTGAACTTATACCTACATTTTTCCATCTAAATTCTTATTCTGTTTCGGTTTAGCATTTATAATGTTTTCGCCTTTCAGGTTCAATGGGATGAACCAGCAATAATTCCAAGGCCAGAGAGGGTTTCTCCGTGGGAGATAGAGCCTTTCGCTGCTTCCACTGCTTTGAATGTCCCTCAACAAGTGGTGAAGAGCAAAAGGTCCAGGCCTCCAGAGGTTTCGTCTTCTGGTACTAGATCCTTTACCTAACTTTTCTTAATTAGACTAAACATATTGTAGGAGGATAAAATAAGATAAGGTAAATTCAGTTTTTTTTTTTTTTTCTTAGCTTTTGAAAAAATCAGATGAGATACTTTGTATGAAAGTTGAAGAGCATAAAGTAAATTCTAATTGAAGAAAAGCTTCATTTATTTTATGTAATTATTTTCTTAATTTTTTGAAAAATAAAGGTATCTAAACATGTCCTTGGTTGTTTATGGATTAAATGAGCATTGACTTAAATTATGTGATGATCGGATGTAGAAATTGGCCCCAATTCCCCTGCTGCAGCTTTGTGGTATCATGGACCATCCTTATCCCATGACCCTACTGCATTGGGTGGCACTTCAGAGGTCCAAAGCAATGAAAGCCAAGTTATATGGTCTACAAGGATGAAAGAAATTAATGTGAATCCTATGAATGGTAACAAGAGCAGCTCCAGCAGAGTCCGTGTGGAAGGAATGTGGCCTTCTTCCCCACATTTGAGTGTCTCTTCCAACCTTTTTCCGGACCCCAAAAACAGCAAAGCTATGACAGCACAATCCACTGTCTCTGGGTATGCCCCTGTTTCATCTAGGCCGAATGATGATTTGGCACATGATCCCGTGGAATGTGGTAAAAGAAGTGAGAATCCCATGGACTGTTGGGTATTTGGAGTTAATTTGACTAACAATTTTACTAATGTTGCCCTTCCTGATAAAGAACTGGGATGTCCAGCTATAATAATTCCTAGTGGTCCCAAAGATTCTATTCCTTTTGCTGCATGTGAAACTCAGGCTGGTCAGAATCACAATTATTCACTGTCCAATAAGGTGCAGAAGCAAATTATTTCTGATGGATCACCCAGTGAGAGACACGCCAAGCAGGCCACAGTACCATCCACCAGGACTCGGACCAAGGTACTATATCTTCCACCCTAAGACTGATATTCTAAAGATTCCTTTTCCTATTTTCTACTATGTCAAATATATTAAAATAAAACCTATGCATAGCACAAGGATATTTGTCTAGGTCAATGTTAGGGTAGGATATTGAAACTAACATTTTTTTTTTTTAATTTATTTTTGGAATATAATTTGATTCTTTTTGCATAATTTGTATCACATGTTGAGCGTTGTTGTTTGAGAAGGTGCAAATGCAAGGTGTTGCTGTTGGTCGTGCAGTTGACCTCACTGTCCTAAAAGATTATGATGCTCTCATAGACGAGCTTGAGAAAATTTTTGATATTAAGGGGGAGCTTCGAATGCAAACCAAATGGGCTATTACTTTCACTGATGATGAAAATGACATGATGCTCGCTGGTGATGATCCATGGACGTAAGTAATTTTAGCGATATTGGCTTTACCTTCAACTTTATCTGATTCATAAAAACTAGACTTTAATTGTCTTCTTTTTCATCCTTCCCTTCAGTGAGTTCTGTTCTATGGCGAAGAGGATTTTCATTTGCTCAAGGGAAGATGTGAAGAAGTTGAAAAGCAAGCATTCGGCCTGTTCATCAGAGGGTGAGGAGACTTTGCTGAGCCAAGATTCACAGAATAGGGAAGAAACTCAGCAAGTCTCTTGCGATTTGACAGCTTAATCTTTTTAGCTTTTTTTTTGGTTTGGGAGGGGTTTAGGGTGCTTGATGGTTTGAATTGCTTAATTTGATGCGACTTTAAATTTTAGAGTAGTGAACGTGTGTAAGTGGACTAATACAATATAACTACATTTAGGCACTTTTATATTTGTGAATACCTTTTTTGGGGTGGTACCATCTGCATAAACAAGCATGCCTCTTCTTTTTCTCCCTTTGAGTTATTTGCCTTTAATGGGTTAGGCATGTTCTGATTGATTGAATAAATATTGTTGGGAAATGACATTACCAACGACAATGCCACGAATTGGTACCAAATTTACGTGGTTAAAACTAATTTGAAACATTATTAGATTGGCTCTTTTCGTTACTGATGTTACAATTCATACCGAAACAAATAACAGTGCCCGTTCTCGTGTTATCAAAATAATTGGCATAACATTTAAATGTTTCCGTGTTGGGTAACGACCCAACACTTAACTTTGTTTGGAATTTTTTTCGTATATCCATAATTTTACCGTTATAATCATGATGCAGCATATTCACGACGCTTTCCCTGATAGCAGTATGAAAGTATGGTTAATATGGAGGTTAATTTTATTATAATAAGATTGCCTTTTTTTTATGGATAACTGTAATCTAAATAAAAAGAACCGTCCATAAATAAAATAAAAGTGATTATGATATATAGTTTTTTCATCATGAGTTGTTCTTGTCTTTCATTTAAAGTATTTTCTAAAGCTGTTAAATAAAATTAAAGCATATTCAATGATGATACGTAACGAGAAATTTATTCCATGTGCGCCGGAGAATGTCACTTTTCCAGATGTTACACATTTAAAGACAGGTTATACAAATGTTTGTGCGAATATAGAATTATGTTTCTTGCATTGTTTAACTGGTAAGTTGCCTAAATATTTGAGGCTAAGATTGTTTCCAACAATATCCTCAAAAAATAGGGAAGATTGCTTTTGAAAATGGCATAGTCAAAGGAAGTGTTCTCATAAGAGGTCAAAAGGAAGTGTGTTGTTTTAAGTGCAATAATCAGACAGCCTTCTTTTTCCCTTTCAAAATTGGGTCTCACAGGAGCACTACAACACTTTGTGCTTTGCCTTTTCTTTTTCTATCTATTATCTTTATGTTATTATGTCTTCAAATCCTCTAATTATATTTTTTTCTCATTCTACCCTTTTTTTATTAGTTTAGTCAAATTTAGTAGGGTTGTTTCTCTTCCTTAGTCAAAATTTTGTAAATTTATATCGCTGTTGATGGTTTAAATGTGTCATTTTTTAACAATGTGTAAATTTCAGCGCAAGCATTTTAATAATACGCCTAGAATAATAATCTATTGTTCAAAGTCATACACGTGTACAGATAAAACAAAATGACAACCGTCACATATTTGTTTTTATACGACATATGATTAAATATTATTAATTACTTTATTTTAATTTTAAAATTTAAATACCCAGTACTAGAATTTTTAGAACCACATAATAATTTCCTCTACTTTAAATAAGTCCGCATGCAATTTAAGGTATACTTTGATAACTTTCTTTTATAAATATTCATTTTTCAATGTTACTGGAAATGAATTAATTTGCTGCTGTAAAATAGAAACAGCCATAACTACTACTTATATATGAGTTACAATTGCACGAATCTTAAATCTTTTCTAGGGTTGATGACAGTTATGCTTAACATTTCCCTTACAATAATTATACCATTCAGGTTTAAATTCATGAATATATGTGGGTAGATATCTCTAAATTTAATTTTAGGATTAAATCTGATTTTGTCCTCATAAAATGAATATTCTTTGATTTTAGTTTTTATAAAAATGAATATTTATTTATTTTTATTCATTAAAATTATAAATTATTATTTTTAGTCCCCTTAATATCAATGAAATTTAGTTTTAGACATTGTATACAAATATTTGATTTTCATCTTTTCAGAATTTGAAATTATTATTTTTCCTTTAACATCTATTTTACATATGATTATTTTAAAAATTTATTTAAATAACACTTGTCAAAGTAAAGTTATTTTTTAAACATATCACATGCTAAACCTTTTATTTAACCCATGATTAGATAACAAATGTATGGTAATACTATGGATAAAAAAATAGTTTATTTCCAATTTGTGAGGAAAAGAAAACACCTTATATTTTATAGAAATCAAAATGCTTTTTTTTTTTTTTTTACTTTATAAAAAATAGGTTGTGATTATTAAAGTGGAGGCAATGGCCATCATGTTTTGATGAAGATGGTGAAAATTGAATGCATATTAAATTAGTCAAGACAACACAATCTAAGTGGGACCTTTTTATGATTTCCCAATAAGTGTAGAGCTAAATATAGGTGATATAACATAAGATGAATCAAAAGGTAAAACAAGTAATCGATGTTGAAGCATCTTCAGTTTTTCTTGCATCACAACACCATCACCTTTTCTTTCCATGTTTAAAAGCTGTTACTTCTATAATCTTTTTCAAACATAACGCCTTCATTCATTTTCTAATTTATCTTTGCGTTAACTATTTTATAACTAGAATTTTCAAATAAATATAAAATTGTTCTCAAATTCTTAAAAATATGTTTCAGTCTTTTAAATTTTAAAATACAACTACATTTTCACAGACTCATTAGTAACTAAAAATCGACTTTTGAAAAGCAATTTAACCTTTCAAATTCATGACTTAAGTACGATCAACTTTTTTTTTTAAATTTTATGATTAATTTTTCTTAAAAAAATTTAGACACCAAAATCATTATTATTTCAAATTTCAAAAACTAAAAATACAATCAACTCTAAAAAATTCACCACTTTTCCTTAAGATTTAGTTAAAAAAAAATAATACAACTAAACAAAACCCGGCAGCGTCGGCTACTCCCCAAATATTATTATAGTTTAAACATTCATTAATATGCTTCTCATGTATTATTTTGATATTTTAATTTGAAGTAAAATTTATAAATAAAAAAATGGTTAAAATTATAATATATAATTTTTAATGATATAATAGGTCAAATTTAAAATTTTAAATAAACATATAATGTTAAAGTTTACCTTATTTAAAATTAATAAAAAAAACGACGTTTATAATTGTGTTTCTAAATAAAGGAAAACATATTACATTTATTACCATCCTTAGTGCTACGATAAATAATGAATTAAAATTTAATCCTAACTTAAAATATCATCACTGGTTAATTAACAAACAAACTTTACGAGTATTGCAAAATATTGTCAAGAATATAATATCATGTTAGTCATACTACAGTTCGCATTTAGATGTAGCAATAATAGCAACAACAATAATGATAATATTTTTTTATGTACGAGAGATTATTTAAAGATAAACGAAATTCTCATAAATAAAAATGTTATCATATACAAAATGGAAAATTCTTTTATGGTACCACCTGCGAATTGTGTTTTGTCTAGGGTCTGAGGCCACTTGAACCCACTGAGCAAGAAGGAGGTTTTGTTTCAAAATTCACATTTTTATGGGCCTTGTGTAACTTGGCCCATATAAAGAATTCGCATTTTTTAACTTGGCCCAAACTGCCATCCTACTTAAACCCAATTTCAATTTCAATTTCGTGGGCTAACCTTTTACAATTTTAGGTAAAAAAAAATACCAATTGGGCCAATCAGGTACCTTAGGAAATGTTCAACCAAACCTATTTGATAGGTAATGGGTTAGGCTGACCAACAATTCTGTAATCAATGGAAAAAATATGATTTGGTTCGGTTTTCATACCTTATTTCTTAGGTTACGGCAACCTACTTGCAAGCTTAAAGTTAAACTTAGGCATTTATAAAATTAATAAAACATTAATATTATATACGATACGTGACCATATCTCATGTTTTCTCGTATTTAAACACTTCATCGAGATCACATAATGAATTTTAGACTTTTCTTTAAGAAATTCAATCTTTACTAAAGTACTTATAAATCCGTTAAGTAAAATTTGGAGTTGAAATTAATTTTCATAAATTTAATTGTACTCTTGAAGTTGGAATTTAATTGTAGAATGGTAAATTAAATTTCCTTATAAAAGGAGGCGTTAAGTTAAAATAATAAGTAGCATATATTAATTAGATTCAAGGTGTTATCTATATTATTTAATTTTCATTTAAGATGATTGAATTAATCGATATAAAAAAAAATTAAGATAAGTAAGATACCCTAACTTAAAAAATTATAATATTTTAAATCATTGTAGGTGGTAAATAAGTTCAAATTGGTGAGTTTAAAAAATGTGCCGGAAATTTTGGTTTACGAAATTGGTGGAAACATTGTCAATACCAAATCAGAACGATTATTTAAAAATTGTTTGGATGTTGATTTGAATTGTTATAGATATAGAAATGTGAAATCGCTTAATTTAGTTAATGAAGCTTATTATCAACATTGCGAGTATTAAGAAATCTGATGGTTACAACTAATTTGATGGTAACATGAAGCTTTTAATACAAAGAGGAAAGATTGAAAATAATTCTTTTATATTATTTTGACGAATAAAGTATTGATGTTTCTTATTTTATTATTGCATAAAATCGTACAAAACAACACAAAGGATGAGAAAACTTTTGTTTGAATAAGCAAAAGTGGTAGCACAGAGAAATAAGTTAAATTATATTGAAAGTTAGGTCTGTGTAGAGACAAAGCATTGCTTATCGGAGTTAATATTGAAAGGTATAAGACAATTGTACATGGGACAATCATTCCTCAAACCTTACAACGTACAATCTTAAGATAGCTTCCTTCAAAACGTACTTTTAACTAAACCACGTCTTCACAAAAAAATCACGTTATTCAAACTTGTTATAGATCACCAACCCTTATAAGTTATTCAGAAAATAATATTTGTATTCTTTCCAAACTTTAGGGTTAAGCTATCTCAACTAACAATTATGATCAAGAAATATAAACTTTGTAAAATAATATCAAATCTTCATTAATATAAGGATTTTATAAAACTTCTCCACAATAACCTTTTCTTCCTGTATTGTTTGCAAGAACTTGATAATTGTTGAAGTCGTTACCTTAGACTTAAGTTTATAATAACTGAACATAAAATATATATATATATATATATATATATATATATATATATATATATAATACTTATTAGAGAGAGTACCATTTAATTATCACTTAATTTTTATATTCATTAATATTTTTTTTTCTCACTCACTTTATTAATCTTACTTACTTAATTCTCAAAATATCTTTTATAGATAAATCTCTCACTAAACTTTAAAACTATACCAATTCAGATATTCAAATACTCATATTCAGATTAAATCAATTACAATCCATCTTATCAAAACACGAGTTCAAATATAAGTAAAAACAATTTTCTTTATTTTTATTTTTTGCAAACAAAATGGTTTTAAAAAAGATTTTTATAGATTTTTGCACTGTTAAATTAAACTTCTGCATTATTACTGAATGACTGTCTGCAAGTGTCGGTGCTGTGTCCCATATGCAGCTGTATACTGTAGCTCTTAAGTTCATCATTTTGTCTTCTATCAACAAAATCAAATAGTGTCGCTGCACCTAATGAAGAAAGGGGTCACATTTGTGTGTAAAAAATTGAAAAATGTTATATATCAAATAATTCATAAAGCAATATATTATTTTCATTTTTATATTGTTATTATATGTCATAATAATAAAAAAACACATAAAGTGACAGTGTATAGATTCTTATATCTGTATGACATTTTTTAAAAATTGACACGAGCTTAATAAAATAGATAAGTCATGTTTTACCTACACATAACTTGTCAATTAAAGAACAAATTTCTCCTTATATTGTAAATTTCGAGCTCATAACAAATCAATTAACTAAATTAATAAACTGACAGTTTTGTTATCAACCTTTTTCTGTGTGAGTGGCATTTTGTAAACACTGACACACCTTATAATCAATGTATATTTTCAAACTAATCCTTAAATATTTTGAATACCAAATACTAATTTAAGCAGCAGATAATCTTTTACATATACTTTTCTCATCTCCCAATCAAAGATCCGAAATAAAAAATTCGAAAACCGAAAAGTAATACATCAAAACATAACATTAGGGAAGACTCTTTCAGATTCATACAATAACATAAACCAATTCAAAATATAAAACTACTATAAAAACTAAAATAAAAAGCAAATATTTTACAGAAATTAAAACAAAATAAAAAGAATAAAAAAAATAAAAAGTTAGAAGGACTACAAAATAAAAGATAAAATACGATTGTATTTGATATCCTAAAATTATATTTAAGTTTAAAATTAAAAATATATAAAAGGTAATCTAAAAGAAAAACTATATGAAAAAATTGTTCTAATCAAATGAGTGTGTTATTTATATATTCTGCTTTACTTTATATAGTTGTTTGACTTTGAAGTTGTGAGGGTGGTGGGCACAATGATGAATTTTGGCTTGGCTTATTTGACAGAAAAAGAGAGGAAAGAGTGCTTCTTTTGCTTGTCTTTTCAGTGTACCATTCCTAAGCTTGATTTTCGTTTTCTTTCTCCCTCACTCCAGTCATGGAGAGGATCCAGTGCGGAAGAAAACCCTCTGCAGCTTTGAAGATTACTCTGCATGAAATTTCAGTCTTTAGTTAATTTTAATATTTGATAGATTAGATGTATAAAGTATAGAAAAAAATGCATGATCAATTAGATTTGTAAGTTAAAACAAACTAGTATATTTTAACAAGATTTTTGAATGATTTAAACATACAATGATTCTGCAAAAGCAATTTGGTTAAATTAATTTTGTTGTGAAGTGATTTATATTTTCTAAATGAAGGTAGCTATAAAATTTATTATAATTTTTTATTGAAATGTAATGAGGTTGCCTTGATTTACTAATAAATTTTTTTTATAGATTTTTAAAAGTAAAAGCTAATTTATATTTGTTTATAATATATATATATATATATATATATGTATATATATATAATAAAAAAAAGTAGATTACGTCTGATTTATTTTAACAAAAAAAAGGAGACACGCATGTAAAAACTGTAAACAATTATGAAAAGGAATTCATGTTGGACAGACAAGGATATCATAGAGTCAACGTTGAACATGTTCAATGATCTCTCAATTACTAAATAATTGGATAAATTTGTGCCAGCATATCTAACCAACAGTTAGACCTCAGAATGATGATCAGAAGAAAATATATAAATTATCGATACGATAAAAAAAATATTATGCGAAAAGAAAAGTAAATGAAGAGTGTTGGATACTTGTTCATACATTATTAACCTTGATTCGTAAGATTTATGTTTGAATCGACATGTCATGTTACCAATCTCACTCCAACTGTACATGCTCTCTGTTCGTGTAATGTAACTCAATTTCCACCCCAATTTGGTATCCAAAGCGTGTGATATAACCCATTTTCACTATGGGCAAACACTAACAACACAATCTTTTCTTAAAGATAAATTAGCGGAAGGGGTTCTTGTGACGGTGTAATGATAAATATGGGCTCATGCACGTGTCTCCATGGGAGACATATTCACAAAATTTGTGGTACTCAAATAATGGTTCAAGTACACTGCAAGAGAGAAACAGCAGTAGGGTATGTGCAAGATTCATCTTGTTATAAATCTATCCAAGAGATTAGTAACAAAACAGTGCTAGAAGATAAATAAATAGTGTGGAGAGGAGATAAAATTGACAGAAAATAAAAAAAAAGATTGATATATTTGAAAGAGGAAAACAATTTTGGACAAACTTCTATACAAATATATTTTTAAGTCAAAATTAAAATTAACACATAAGTCGTGCAAAAGGTTTACTACTTTTCTAAAACTAACAACACTCATATTTATTTTAATAGGTAAGTATGTATTTGATAAGGTTTTTTGAGGAAATATTCTCTCTTTGAGTTTTATATATAAGATCTGACATAGAAAGGTTTGGTATGAGAATGTAGTAGTATTAGAAGGAGAGAGAAAAATAATAGTGGGAGAAGAAGAAGCAGTGGTGAAGAATGGGTATTGAGGCAGAGAATGAGAATGGAAGCGAGGAGCAGAAGAAGATAGGAAAGTTAGCCTTGTTCTCTATCCCACGAATGGGGTCCCCAGAGAGATCAGGAATGGCGACTCCGCCACTTCACAGCTCTGCAGCTGTTCCTTTTCGTTGGGAAGAAGAGCCGGGAAAGCCAAGGCCATGCAGTGCCCTAATCCCTTTCTCCAACCCCGCCGATTTCGTTCCCAAGTGCTTGGAACTCCCTCCGAGGTTGCTCATACCCTCTCCCTATGTCTCCTCCGCCGACACCTTTCGCTCTCCATCCTTCACTATCACTTCCAACTGCTATGGTTCTGATACCAAGATGCTTGGGGCCATGGTTCTCGCCAAAGCTGAGGGCTTCAAGGACTCTCTCTGGAAAAAAAAGCCCTTCAAACTCAAAAAGAGAGAGGTCACAGGGGCCAGTCATGTCTTTCCTTCTTCTTCTTCTTCTTCCACTGATATTAAGGACACTGACACCATCCCAAGCATCAAACGTTCTGGCGTCTGGGTAAGCTTTTACTCTTCCTAGTTTCATTATATAGTGCTTCACTTGGGACTTCCATTCTTAGCTTGTATTATCAGGGGTTTCACTTAAATAAATTTACTTTTAGTTACCCAAAAGAAATTTGCCACTTTGGGTGGAGTAAAAATTGAAGGGTCATGACAAAGTCATTTTGTGTTAGTGTTTATGTCAGATCTGTGATTAAAAAGTTTAATTTTGCAATGTCTAAAATTTTTTGCAGACAAGTATTTGTGAAGGGTTGAAGCTGGTGGTTCCAGGGAGGAGTAAGAAAGTGAAGAAAAATGAGAGTGGCGGTGGCCTTAAGCCATAGGGTCATATTTTAATTTAATTTTTTTTTGGGGGAAAGCATTGTACGGTGAAAAATGAGTTATGGAGGAGCTAATCGCATGCATGTGTTGATATTTTAGTGTCTGAGATGAGTGTGACATGTAGAAGGGTTGCAGACAGAAAAGCTGTTTCCTCTGATGCTATGCTATAAAACTTGATCCTTGTAACCTGGAAAGTTGTACAGGGTATTTAGTTCACGTGTTTAGTTCGTAAGAATTGTTCTTAATGGAAGCAGGTATTATCATTATCAAAGTCTTCATCTTATCGTGTGCCCGTGGCCCAGGGGAAAATGATATGGACACCCATCACACACTTCACAAGTTTCTTCCTGTTTTGTCGGTACAATATCAACGATCTTAAGTCAGGTCATTGGGCTTAATTAACAAATTAAATATTTTACGCATGCTCTTCGTCATGCAATTTCTTTTAATATTTTTCTTTTACGTCTTTCTCTTTCCTTGCTCACAACACTTCAAAACCATGCTATCAACTTTCTGTATTGCTTTCTTATGAATATTTCATACGCATGTCTATATTTGTAAATCGCCGTGATCCAATTTTTGTGGTTTTTAATGCTTTTCACACAAAGATACTATTTTTGCTTTATAGATGTATTAAATTTGAACTTTTTGTGAATATACTTATTTTAAATATATTTTAGGTTTGATTTCATATATCATTCAAAACTGCAAAACATATTTCGTCGTAAAAAAAAATAAAATTGGTCACGTGATATTGTTGAATTTTTTGATGAGCAAAATGTAGCAGTCACGTTTAATTTTCTATATGTTTCTTTGTTTGGTCGGTTCTTGGCCTATTAGGAAGAATATAGGAAAGAAAAAAAAAATTACAAATAATGATAGATTTTATTTTATTTGGTAGAAGAGAAAAAAAAGGAAAAAGATCTAGAAATAAAAATTATAAAATTACTTTTAATTTTTCATTTTTAGGAAAGAGAAAATAAATAAATAAATTTAAATTTAAGAATAAAAGAGAAATATATATGTCTACTAGATTTATCACTCTCACACACACACACATATATATATATATATATTCTTTATTAAAAACATCAATTTTTTTATCCCTTTTCATTTTATCTCGTTTTTCATGTGAAGAAAATAAAAGCTCAAAATTCATATATAAATTTCAAAACATGCAAATAGAAAAAAAAAACAATAATAATATTTACTTGTAATTATATGATAATTAATGATAATTTTTTCAAGTAAATTCATTTTTTAAAAAATTATACAAATAATTTCTCCCAGATTTTATTTACACAAATAAAGAGTTTATTTGAGACGAAAAAGATTCTCCCTACTCCCACTCTATTCTAATATGTACTAATAGCACGTTGGGTTTTTCATTACCACAAACATTCACGTGTGAGCGAAAAAAGGTTTTTCCTTTCTTGACAATCTCGGGGCTTTATCCACACTTGGCCTAATTGGTTTTCGTTTTCTAGTCCGTAGCCTGTGGGTAACATCAATATCATTTTAATAAAAATTATAAAGGTGACTTCTAAAATCTAACTAATTACTTTCTTTTTATAACAGACAAAAAAAATTGTACACATTATTACTAATTAATTAATTTAGTCATCTCAAGATATATTATAATTATATATTGATTTAAAGCTGTATTTTAGATATGATTACATAAAAAACATCAAGTATCCTTCCAATTATCATTATATCCTCAGTTCGAATTTCAAATAAAATTAGATTTTATTTTTAAGATTTGAAATCTTGAAAATGAAAAAAAAAATTGTAATTAAAAAAGTCTTTTACATAAACACATGACAAATTAAAAATCTTAAGGATGAGTTAAAATTTGCTTATACATGTGTAATTATTAGTTAACAAGCACGTTGCTAGAATGTTTATACTTGTTTAGTATGGTAGGGGATACTTAAATTCTCAGTATTCAAGAGAACCGCCAAGACCTCGTGAAGATGTTATAATGTTTCAGTATCTAAATGCCAACCAGCTTAAACACTAAATAACATCCATGAGTTCACGTATCAAAAAGTCCTTCACATTGATCCATGGAAACAGTTCAAGAAATAATATTTCTAGTACAGCAGAATTAATCAAGCGGCAGAAAAAACTGATATTTCAACCCAACTCATAACTGAAATTAATATGAAATGGAACCACTGACTGATTCCGGAACAGATGAGATCGTCAGACAGGGAAGCTAATCCAATATTCCGTACTCTTATTTCTCCCACATAGAGAATTAAAATAAGTTCAAACAAGGAAGTCAACTAATTTTCCCTTGCATCTAACAAAAGTAATTCACATTTACTTTTTACCAGTCATACCTGCAACCACCTGCAATGAACAAGGCACCAATATCAGAAAACCATTGATGTGGAATTGTTGGTGGCAGAAAGAACATAGAGCATCTCTAATGATCAATTACAGTGGGATTGCATAACTCAATTTTGGTTCGCTCTTTTATGTCACAAGGGATTTTAGTACTTCAATTTCTCTCACTATCCATAGAAGGAGGTCTTACAGGTTTTGAGGATGGTTCGGAGTGATAGTTTATGGACATGTTTGAATAATCTTTTCGAAAAACACTTTTTAAGATCAAATAAGAAAAAAATAAATTAATTTCTTCAAAAACTAAAATGATATCATGCTTAAGGTAAAGCTAATTGCTTAAGATAGTTACAAAGAAATTATATAAACTATCTTATAAATAAATTAATTTTAATGCATAATCAAACTTATTTATTTTTTTAACAGTGTTTAATAGAAATATTATCTAAAAATTACTGTATAAGGTGCGATTTTAAATCAGAATTGTCACATCGATTGTTTCGACGGTAATAATACATAAGAACTGGTTCTTAAGTTTAACAGCTAGCCCTTATGCAACTCCCATTAGCTCCCTTTACAAATGTTCTTATAACCCTTCAAAACGAGCAATTCCTGCTATTAACGGCAGATTAACATCCAATGAGGAGGGCAATAAAAAATCATGAAGGTTCGTCTAATGTTGGATGAGAGTGGATGAAAAGAAAGTGAGGGATGGTTTTCAAAACCCAGACCATACATTCTGATGCTAAAACTCGTTTGTTTCAAAACAACCTTTTATTAATTATAAGTTTATTCAAAAGAAGGTGACGGAGTATTCTCTCTATGAACATTGGAAGCAACTGAGGCTTATCTTGGAGTCTGGAAATTTAAATTTTAGGAGATAGCACAACCAAAAATAATTTTAGTATGAATAATATTACTTACCAGTGATGAAACAAAAATATTATCTATATTTATACAACTGCTTAGATTTGAAAACAGTATTACAAAGTTAGTGTCAAAAGCAACACTCACATCACTTAAAGCAGGTTGAGGAGGTTGCTTGGTTGCCTGATATGAATCCAACATGGGCCTCACGACAGCTGGAAGAAATAGACCTGAGGGGGATTACGGAGCATGATAAGTGATTAGCCTGGCAGTACAAAATAACAACAACCACGATATGTACAAGTTTAAACTAAATCTAATTTTGAGTAGACTCGTTACAGGCCATACACTGGTTATAGATAAAACTAAGTAATCAAAAGAAATTTTAAAACCAGAGGCAGAACTCTTACTGGCATTCTGCCCTTCCAGACACACCAAAAGGGGTGCTAAGAGAAAGAAACCAAGAACCACAAAAACAGAACTCTATGCTTTTATTCTCGGCCCTAATTTTTTAAAAGGATATTTAAAGAGCAATATGAATTCATCCCTATTAGTCTAGCAGTTTTATCAAACAAAACAGAAAAGATTCAGGCAATTGGGCGCACAAACTTCAGGCTAGACCAATTTCTTCAATGTGATTCAAGTGATGCATACCAAGCTCCAGGTAGTCTTATCAAATAAAAGCATCACACATTCAAGCAAATTAGAGGCTAGAATGACAAGAATTATTTTAATGATTGTGATCCATATGGTATGTGCCAGTTTGAATTAGCATGATTAAAGGAGGATTAAGACCCACGATTACAATTTTCTAATAGAAAAAGTAGCAAAGTCAAAATCTAACATCACAGGCACCCAGTGGTCACCCTAAAACGAGCAAAAAACAAGTAAAAATATCGATAAAAAGAAAGTTCACGAGCGCATGAAATAATCTGCTAGGTGTAGGAGATACTCATCTAGTTAACAATGGACAAGCTCAATGTCCAGGGTATTCTGAAAAATACTGAATCTACACTAAAATCTACATCCAAACCGTTGAAATACTAACATTAAAAATTTCTATAATTCTCCGAAAATCCAGGGCAGCATTCATAAATCTCACAAGAATGAATCCCAATAAGTAATTGTAGATGGAAAGCTAAATCAATCACCACCAACGGAGTCTTTGACATGAAATTATTCGCGAAAGGGAGACAGTAAAGATTAGGGTTTTTTAGAATACCGAAGCCAGCAATGAGACAGGAAGCGGCGACAACAGGCTCTTGTACGACGAACATCTTCAACTTCTCCATCACTGCCATTTTCGATTTCGTTTTTCCTTTCTGGCTTCCGATTTCTTTGCTTCAATTGTGTATCTTCTACTTTCCTCTCGTATGTGTTTTTATTTTTATTTTTGTTCCTTCTCAATTTTACATTGCTGGACCTACAACTCCGACCCATCTATGCTTCTAATGGACCATTGGACCGTTAGTGGGCTGTTAACAGTGCCACACAATGAACCCACAATGCCCGACCCAAACTGCCAGACGGAGCCCGTTATTATGACATTGCTTTCAAAGTTAAAATGTCAAGGGTACTTTTGAAATATAAAAACTTTGTAAGTGCAGGTCATAACTTGTATAGTGTAAGAAGCAACTTCCTTTAGAAGGAAATACAATATTGGTCCGGAGAAGCAACTGTTCACCATTTTTTAGTTTACCTCTGCATGTGACGTCTACGACGTCTTTGATTATAATTTTTGGACAAATTAAATATAATTAACAAATATTATGTCAAATACGATATAGGCTTAAGAATCCAAAGGATAAAGACTTTATCATAATTTCAGTTCTTTTAGTCAGGGACGTACCTTTATAAAGAAGAATATTAGTACCACTCTCTTTAACATATTTCTAACACACTCTATTATTTGTTAAAATAAGAATTATAAACTGATAAAATGCTTATAAAATAATTAGTAAGACTCCCTATTTTTGTAAATTCCGATAAAATTTTAACTAATAATAGATAGTATGTATAAAAGATTGTATTGCTAGTATATCTGTCCTTTTAAATTAGATCGTTTCAGATTTTGATCCTCAAATCATTTGGACCAATTATGTTAATCTATTTTTAAAATTGTCAGCGTAGCTTTGCTATTCCTCTTTCTATTTTTTCAACAATCCTCAAATTATTATTTTCTATTCAAATACTTGAGTATTTACAATGTATTAAAGGTAAGAAAATAATTTTGGAACCTCAACAATTGTAAAATTTGTGAAGATGTAAAGACGAGGTTTGAGATTTTTTTTTTCATATTAGATAAAATTTGATGTTTAGTTTAGTAAATTTTGAATAGAGATATTAAAATTATTTAAGCGATTGAATTCATATAAATTGAATAGAAAATAAATATTTGAATTCTGAGTACAACATAATCAACTACAGAACCAAATTCACTATTTAGAAAAATGCTGAATTAGCTAAAAAACTTTAAAAGATTGAAATTAAGCATAACATTTTTTTTTTCTTTTTTGTCTTCTGATAAAAACAACTTGTATTTTCACTAGAGACAATCTAAGTCAAATATAATGGATCCATAAGGTCAACAATGAATTATACATAATGCAAACTAAAAAAACTTAATATTGATAGAAATTTTATAGTGACAATTATTTGTTAATCTAAAGTAATAAAATTGTTGGAGCCGTCCATTATTGACTAGACTTGGTCATAATCAGTTAGTTTAATACAAGTAGAATCCGTGAAAATAAGAATAAAAGCATAAAACCAAAATACGTCTTATAAATTAAAAGATTGGATGCAGGATACAACAAACTCAACTACTACAGTAGTGTCCTTCAAGATGTTTAACCTTTCTCCTCAACAAAGAGTCATCCCCAACATTTCTATTGGAGTAGTTAGTCACCAAAGAAAGATTTTGGCAGTTAGTAGCTACAAAATAGCTCATAAAGAATCTATTTCCTGTGGAGGGAGGTATCTAAAGAAAAATAGCTGATTCACATTATCTACACAAAGATTTATGTACATCATCTCATTAAATATAACAGATTCAATACAAAGCACAACTTAGAATTTACAGTAGAAGAAGCAATAACAAATCTACAAAATTACATACATATCCGATAAAATAATTGTAGCCACTTTACCTGTTAACCCATTCTCTTTGTTCATCAATCTATATGACAAGTAGGACTACGATCAAATCTTACAACAGATCTATGAACGAGGCAACATCCAACCCATTGTCCATCCCAAAAGCAAGCCAGCTCCCACAAGACTCAATCCTAAAGCAAAGGCAACAGCATATGTTGTAATATCACATTTTGCATTGACTTGCCTTTCTTGTTTGGCATTGGATATTTTTTGTTTCCTCTTCCGTGAGATTCTACCATCATGGGACATCCATGGAAGAGCCACTGGAAAGAGAGTAGAGATTGGCTGATCCTTGTTCTTAAGTGTTTCCAGCTGCAGCAGTTGTAACCATTGCTTATAAGCAAAAAGTTGTGAGGCCTGTTTAAAAATGAGAGTAACAATATGCTCTTTCTCTGCGTAGGCCTTTTTTGCTGCTTCCTCTGCTTCCCTTGCACGTGTTTGAGAGTGACACAATGCTTCCATTAATTGAGCTTTGCTGGGGTCTTCATCGAAAATTTGTTGACTCTTTTTGACATCCTCATGCTTGGGGGTATCACTGCAAATAAAAAGCACAAAATGAGCATGAATTGTCTTGAATAAAGAAAAGTAAAATACTAGCAGAATAAATCTACAGTAGAATATATCATTCCGTTATTAAGGCAGTAAAATGAAATTGACAGCAAAATACCTTGAACATTTGTCAGAAGCAAAATATAAAAGCCCTTCACGGGCAGAAGGTCCCTGGTTCTTATGCATCAATCCTGAATCTAAACTTCCCGTCTTTCTTTCGTAATTATTCATGCGAGCACATGGGTATCCTCTAAGATGCTTCTTCTGTGGTGGGGGAAGATCACAGTTTTCAATGTGGTTGAGTGATTTCTGTGAAACAAATGAAGCTAATTCATCTCTATCTGTAGTTCGCCACCATGGCTCGGCTTTATCACTTTCAATCCAAGAATAATCTGATTCCAATGAAAATTCATTACTTTTCTTGGAGGATTCTGAGCAGCCAACGCATTCAATGTCCACTGCCTCATGTTTTGCCATCACATTCATTAATTCCTGAAATTCTTGAGAATTCTTACTTACATCACTAGCTATCAAAGTTTCTACCTCTTCCTCTAATGTATTTAACTGTTCATATGTTGAACCCTTTTGATACCCATAATTAGGCTGCAAATGCAACCACCACCTACAGTCCGGTGATAGATTAGACACTGATGATTTCCTGTTAAAATGGATGACATTAACTGCAGTATGATCAGATTCATCTGCTGTACTGGCAGGTTCAGTATCAAACAATTTTGAAGTTGCACATGAAGATTGGCAACAAGCCAACTTGGGAGCTCTTTTTGCATCTTCTTGGACAAAGCAACGATTTGCAGTTCTCTGCCACAGAGCCCTTGCTTCTGCTCCTGCCATCACTTATCTATTCTTTCTTCATAGTTACTGACCAAAATAGAATTATTAGTAGTTACAAAACCTACTTATACCACATTTACACAAAAGAAAGATATTAAGTTTTAGTACAAAGCATTCAAGAAGGAATTCATATAATGGTAGATTAGAAGTCCAACCTCTGAAGTCCAAACATACTATACTGTGTTTTAGCAAATGCTGAAAGCATGAGTTCCAAGGTGAGGCAAGCAAACCCAACCACTCAATTTTGTTTTTAAAGGATTGAATATGTATACTCTAATTTTATAAAAAAAATATAATCTTAATAGTTACTAATATAATTATATATGCTGCAGTTTGTTCATTATAAACCCCTTCCCTAACTTGTTTCTGCTTTTGTCCCTGATTGTATCTAAGGCTATGTAGGAATATACCTTCATCTTTCAAATACCGTCTTTCTCATAAACAAATACATTTCCATTTCCCACCTATTCAACCATGCAAAACCTACGACAAATGCACAGTATATCAATGTTGTTTAAGCTAAGTAAGGAGCAAGGTTTTTGTCGCAAGAACAAATCTGACTCTTCTTTCTTCAGGGAATTTTGTCATTGATTATTAATTTTCTTCAAATAGTTCCTGTGTTTGATTTCTTTTAATCTATACCCTAAGGGAATACAATAACAAAACTCAAATACTTATGCCACGGTAGCCAGAAATTATTAATAGAACATGCTTCAAGTGTGTGTGTACGCAAATCACCAAACCTGTGATGCAAATGACTAAAAACCCTGGAAAAGGACGGAGACCACCATTTGAACTGACAATGTAAACGTGCCCCGTATGATAGAGGGAGGCCTCAATCTCAATTTCCACAAAACCCGTCACAAAGTTTTTGGCATACACTCACCAAATCATATAAATTGTTCAAAAGGGCGGGGAAGAGATAATACAGAAACTGAAAACCCTCTTGCACAGCAGTGCCTCTCCGAGGCTTCAAGGTAAAAACTTACCAAAACAGATCAAAATGGTCAAACGCAACCATATTCATAACAAGCTTATATAAATCAGTCAACACCTAAATGAAATCTGAAGCAATTGCAGAAAATAAACACAAACTCCACAAATTTGAGGCTCCAAAAACACGACAATTGCTAAAATAAGTACAGACATACATATTACAAAACAAGGACCATATCCCGGGACTAATCACACAAAACATGCAAACATACGAACAAATTGAGACAAAAACGGAGAAAAGGGAAAAGGATTGAGTGAACGAACCAAGTAAGAAAACGGCAGATCAGGGATGAAGGTGAAGGAAGGGAGGAATGGATCCAACCGAATCAGAGAGTGAAAAAGAAGGAAGAGATGACGCTCTTTGTTTTTTCGTTTTCGTTATCATTCTACTACTCTATGCTGTCGGTTTTCTCGCACCCTTTTTCTGCTCCGTTATGGACACGACAACAACCCAAGTTCAGGACCGCAGCGACGCCGTTTTCGGCATTATCTCTTATTACTTACGCAGTCTTTGTCAAATGGTTGGTGTGTGCTTGGCAATGGTGGCCCCACGGGAAATCAATCTAGAGAGGTTTTAGTACGCTCTTGATAGTGACACGTGGCAGTGAGCGCCAAAATCAAATGATAAGAATTAAGTACACTCTTATCTTTCTTAGATTACAAGATTGAGCTTTCACTCTTCTTTTTCTTTTCTTATTTATAATGAAGGTGCACAATCGCATAGGAAAATCCCAATCATGTAGGTATGCCAAACACCATTTCTATACAAGTCATAGATGCTATGTGGTCTAGTTATAAAATTTGTTCAACTGCAACTTTTTATCCAACTCCTTCGATTGGTTTTTATATTTTTGGCACTTATTATTTATAGGACATTAATTTAAAATAATAAATGAAAATTTTGATAAAAAGGTATGGTTATTGATTTACAATGTTGTACTATGGAGTAATAATTAATTATTGTTGACGGAGGTGACGGGGCATTATTACAATAATTGCATTAATTGGATGGGTTTATAAAACAATGTGCTTGCGTGAGCTTAGTTTTATTTTATTAATTTTGTGGTGGACAATTAATAGTAGTAAATATCTATGACGGAAAGAGTGGGAAAGAAATGGAATACTATATTCAAAGGGTAATGAGCATAACTGCGATCCACGTTATATTTTTCTTTCTTTCTTCGTAGAGGAAAAGATGGCAAGATTCGTCCACACATGATGGCAGTAGGTGAACATGAATCTACACAGTCACCTTCAAAAAATATACATTCTGTTTCATAATAAGAAATAGATTCTAATCTAAAAATAACTTTAAGTTCAACTATTTTTAGACGGTTTTTGTGTTCAGTACAAAATTCCATACAAATTTCCTTCAAAAATATTTTTTAAACATATAATAAATTTAATTCATTTGAAAAATATTTGCTTTTAAGTTTATTAAGATAACTTCTTTACGGGATAATTTAATATTTCTCAAAAATGGTGCAATGAAATTAATTATATAAATATGCAATTTTTTATATAAAAATATTTCGAAATACTCTACAAATAACTATTAGTAAACTACTACATAAAGTCATTTTACTCAAATGTATGTATATTAAATTTCAATAATCCAACAGAGAATTTAAATATTATTATAGAAAAAAACTTACTCTACAATTGTAATAAAGTTCTACAATTATTTTATAGTTCAACAAATGAATCTAGCACAAAACGTAATTTATCCATGTAAGTAAATAAGGATTATAAGATTATATTATATATATAACACTCATTACAGGAAATATTATTCATTATTCAGTTTTCATATTTACTGATACACTTTTCCTCATTCCCTCATCTCATTTATCACCTATTTACTTGATTATTAGGTGGACCTCTTCTCAATCTTCTGTACTACAACAATTCAAATCTTCAAGTATTCAGATTCGGATCAAGTCGGTTTCAGCCTACCTTATCGAGACACCAGATTAACTTTTGATAAAACTAATAATTATTAAAATATCATCTAATTTACTTGTCCAATTGTAAAATTAAAACTAAAAAATTATTAAATATAATAATTTTATCAAAATTTACTCTTAAAATAAATCATGTGAGTATGATGAAAAAAGTCAACATAGACATTGTATAAAATTTTAAAAGAATTAAAACAATTTATTTTTTTATAAATTTTTATTATCATATAAAAATTAAAGATTTATGATAAGTATAACAATTAATGAAATTAAAGATTTATTATTTATTAACATGCTCTTTATACCAATGGTCAACTCAATATAAAATTCTATATTTTCTTTTTAACAAGCATCAAAGTATTGTGACAATATATATTATTGTGGGAGAAATGCACGACAACAATATATCACATGGCCTATATGTGCTTTCAACAACATGGAAGCTGATATATATGCTCTTCAATTATATAATTTAACAAGAAGCCTCGCAAGAAAAGACTTACTTGCCTCTAATAGGAAGAAAGTAAGTTAAAGTATACCTTTAAAAACATTCTTTTACGAAACAATTCTTCGTGTCATCATAAAACTAACATTAGAAGTAGATTGTTATTTACATTGACGTTTATTTAATTCACATATGTTAGCATATAGCATTTGCAGTATCTGCATTTTAAGATTTTTTTTACAACTTTTTCTAGACCCAAAATAGGTTGTTGGAGTATCTTTCCAAAACATTAAAAATAAAAAGAGAGAATAAAAACAAACTTGATATATATCAACCTATTAATAACGACATATATGATATATTTTTTTATCTTTTAATTTTTATCATTTGAACTTAGGGAAACAAATTACCTTTTCAAACATGTGCACCACCTAAAGGAGAAAAAAAATCCACACAATTACTCAATATTCTCGTAAATTATAAAATATACTTAAAGAACTTAAAGTTCGAGTTCTCAAAATAGACTCGAACTAATGAACTAGTTTAAAAAAGAAACTTGAAAATTTGGCTAAGTCAGTAGAAAAGTTGTAACCTAAATTGATTAATATTATTTTTGACCTATAGGGACGAATAGTATACTCATAACTTGACCCAATCCGTATAGTTATATGTTAACTCATTTTATAAAATAATATTATATTTAAAAAAGAAAAGTAATATTATTATTTACAACGCATACATGTATTAAAATTTATATATCAAATAATTATTTGTAAAATTTAAATTTAAATTCAATAATATGATTTCAATTTTAAAAATATATACTTATTTTCCATTTAAATTATTTTATTTTAATTTTTAAAGTGGATCAAAATAGACTTAAAATTAGATTAAGACGATACAATTTGTTTTTATGATCCATTAACTCAACGGGACCAATCCGTCTAACAACTCAAAAGCATCACCTATTTATGAAAAAACAATTAAATATATGTTTAGTCTTAGTTAAAAATACAAGGAGAATCGATATCATAAATGAATTTGCAAGATATAATAATCATGAACATGCTCTAATCTCTTCAGGTTAAACTTCGTCTAGAAATGTTGTGTTAACATTTGTATTTAAAAATTAAAATACAGACTATCTAGACTGTGCTTAGTAATGAAGATCTTTTTTACATTATAATTCTTACCCATTACCCATTTTAGTTCAATCATAATCTTGACTCCTTCTTTGATAGAGTGATGGGAGAATGGTACAGAGAGATTGAATATTAAATGTTTGGTCAAGGATAAAATTAAATAAATAAGAAATAGTTGAACGCATTATACTATTTTTAGTTTATTTTTATATAATTTTTTATTTTATTTTCTTACACAACGTTTAAAACACCTTCTTTCATTTTTTATGTTTTCTTACATATTTTTACTTTACCAAATAATTAAACATTAATATTTTTTTAACTATTTTTCTTTTCTTAATTGATTTCTTCTATATCCTGCTCCTTCAAACTAAACATGACTTAGAGGACCATATACGTCCATATAAATTCAACCCAACTATAAAAAAGCCACTTATTTATGAAAGACCCAAATTACACCCAAGATTATGGAAGACCTAAATTAAATAATTAAAAATTAAAATATACCCTAGTATCTCTTGTCATTATGTTCATATTTAAACTTCTATATTCATGTTAATAGGAGTTATCCTCTAATTATTGTTATTATATATGATATTTTTGTAATTGGGTAATATTAGAAATAATTTTAAAAATAGTTGCATGGTTAAGTTTCATCTCTTAATTATAATTTAATTAATATTAATAATAACAAATATCAACTATAAAGTATAATTTAAGTATTTCAAATGTAAATAATTACATAAGTTATTTACTATGTTGGCTTTCTCATTATTCCTTGCTACACAAATAATTAAAAGAAGTTTATTAGTATGAAATCCCATATGCTCCCTCAACCTTTTAACAACCTTATACATATTTATTAACAACTCTATTAAAGATGAAATTTAATATTTAGAACTTCTTATCAAAAAGTGGATTTTAAGTCCCACTCAATCTTACAAAATCGCTTGAAAGGTGAGCTTTGCACCCATTTATAAACTATTAAAAAATCTCATCTCTAATCGATGTAGGATTTCCAACACACCCCCTTATATATAAAGGTGGTCTGATAGCGAGTGGCTCAATAGGCCCAACAACCTTACTAGGATAGGCTCTAATATCATATCAAGAAGTGGACTTTAAGCCTAACTCAACCTTATAAAACCGGATTAAAATGTGAGGTTTGCACTTACTTATAAACTATTGAAATGGTTATAATCTCCAACATTTCTCTAAAAGTCATAACCAAAATCATAAATTTAAGATATAAATTCTATAAAACACCTTATATTACTCATTATATTGATTTAATATGAAATTTAAAATTTCAAGTATTAAATAAGATTTCAAGTTGTAAAAACAATTTTTTTTAAGTCTTAAAGAATTAATGCATAACTAAAAATTATTAAATTACAAGTTCTATTATATTGATATATTAATATAAAAGTTAAAAAAAATCTTCAAAATATGTAGCACACTAAAACTTAATAAGTTATAATGTGAGTATGACTTTATTCAATTATCTATTATTCTAAAGTTTAGCAACGCTACGATTGACCATGCTCGTGTAAACTTCTCTTGTTCTTCAATGAGCAGTTGATAGGAAGCAAATTAGGTCTTGCTCTGCGTTCTAGTTCTAGAACTTTGGAAATGTCTCTTCTCCACTTCTCTCAACCAAACATTTTTGCTTAAGCCTTCTTTAATTTTCTCTGTACGACAGTTTTACTAAACAAAGAAAGCTTGCATTTACTTAGGTCTATGAATTCCATGCAAGTTCTTTTCCTCCTTGCATTTATTAGATAACTTGCCTCCTTCATACGTCAACCATTACTATTTGCCATATATTAGAAATTCAGAACCCTTCTGTCTCTATTCTCACAACTGTATCGGTAGAAAACAAAATGTTAGGCGCTGATGAATCCGATATTATTGTCTTCAGCTTGGGTGGGTTAAGGTTATGGGTTCCGTTTTCTAATTTTGTAAAGTTTTTCATTTATTCCAAAAGTAGTATTTTTTTAGTAGTTATTAAAGTCAAAAGTTGAGATTTTAATTAGATAATAATAATAATTTGTACTAAATAATAGTGAAACTCCATGTCACCAGAAACATATAAATTAATGCAATCTTATATTTAAAAATTAAGACATAAAAAAGAAAAAGAAAAAAGAGCAACGAAGTGTGAATGGTACATTTAAGTAATATTTTTCATGTAAGAAAAACCATGCACGATCGAGAGAATCCATCGATTTAAATGTGGTAAATAAAAAGTTAAAGATTTATCTATCTATTTACTTTAAGTTAATTACATTTATATAATATTTTATAGTTAAGATCAATATGAATAAATATTTACTGCTTTGCTTTATACATAATAAATTTTGAGTTTAATAATTTAGATTATTGGTATAATTTTTTACATTAATTAAAACATAGTATAACTTTCTACATTACTAAATAAGCGCAAATAATATTTTTTTTTCCGAAAAAAAAAAAAACTTTTAGCTATATGATGAGTGTATTCCGCATTATCCAGTGGACGTTGCCAATTCTGATTACAATCTATTTTATCTGGCAAAAACTTCTTTTGCACCCCATCACTTTTGAGCTGCACCCATCAATTTTAGAAAAATTTAAACATACCTTTTTAAGTAAAAAAATTTTCAGAAAATAATTTTTCAAAAATTTCAGAAAAATGTTTTTTAAAATATCAATTTTATATTCTAAAATATATTTTCTGAAATTTATTTTCAAAAAGTATTTTTCAGAACATAAATATATATTCTAAAAAGCTTTTTTCAGAATTTATTTTTAAAAAACATTTTTTAAAATGTAAATTTGTGTTTCAAAAATTTTTCAAAGTATTTTCGGAAAACTAAGAGAAAGAGTATTTTAGTATTTTAGAAGAGAAAAAATGGAAAGAATTTTTTATTTATATACAAACTATTTTGTATGAATTTTATTATATAACTCTTCTAGATTTTTTTTTTTAAATCTGTGTATAAAGTAGAGAAATTTATCTATTTGCCATAGGTACACAGAAAAGTTCTTTAAGGCACGTCTTCTGCTAATATTCATTAATCAGTGATCATACTTTAGAAAAGAAAGTAAATTTGTTAAAATATGAGCACAGACGTGTACAATATAGTGAACCATCTAGTGTTCTAGCAGGAGGGTGCTGAGATATTGCTGTATAACCAACCACATTCCAGAGGAAATTCAAATGGATCTGAGGCCATAGGAGAATCAAACATAGGATCATTGACGCCAAACAAAGGGTTGTAGTTGTTACTAATACTCAACAACTGCTCCTTTTCTTCTCGAATCTCTGACATCCGTGTTTTTATCGAATCCAGCTGTGCCTTCAGTTCCTCAATCATCTTCTGTAACTCGTAAATAGCTCCAGCACTCCCATAAACTGGATTTCTAAGCCTTGCTGTGGCTTCATACACCATGGATTTAACTGCATCCTCTCTCTTTGTTTCCTCAACCATCTACAACAACCAAAACACATGTTTAAGAGAGTTCAATGTTTTCTGTCTCTTTCATCATGTTTCATGTTTAAGAAGAAACGACAGAAAGGTGCATATATTTATCAGTTCATGCCACAACAAATTTTACTAGTATATATCAATTGGTATAGATTTATCAGTTCTCAATCACCGAAAATAGTAAAAATTGGACAAAAAAAGCCGTCTAATAAGATATTGAACATCATTTTAATTAAAATATCTAACAAGATAAATCTTTTGTTACGACCAAAATGGATGTATCATTATATATATCCCACCTGAATCATTCTGGCAACGTTGCTAGCACCGAACACTCTATGCACTACAGCAAAATTCTCAACCTTATCGGTTGGGAAATATGGAGCAAGTACGCACTTACTGTCACATCTGCGGCGTAACATCCTGCAAGCTGCGCAAGGTTGATGTTGCATACTCGCCTTTGCCTCATCAGCATGGAAACTCATATCTTCTGATATATGCAAGAAAAATGTTATTAGTGTCTTAACGCAGTATAATCAAGGCTATATATAGAGAAGATGAAGTTGTTATAATAGGAAAAGCAGAAAAGTTCTTGCTTGCGTGTGCTACCTTTTCAAAGTTAAGTGCAAGGAAGATGCAGAGGCGGCCACAAAAAGACAGATTTTGGATGACGGTAATCTTAAAAATATAATAAAACCAAGAACTTGAAAACATTCTGTGACTTTTGCATGTTTAACTGTTGGGACAGTGGACCTAACACACGGTGATCCAATTAGGTTTTCCCCAATGGAAAATAAGACCAAGCACCGATTCAGTAAATTAATACAAACTCCCACGTGGCTAGGTCCAACTCCAACTACATTGGAAGGAGCTAGTTAATTTTTTAAAATCATTACATAAAAATCAGAAGAAACATATATTAGGATCCACCGTGAGAAGTTTAAATGTTTGGTATAAAAGTTTAAGTATAAACTTCATTTTTGTACCCTAAAGATATAGAAAATATATACATACCATATGTTTTGAATTTTGGACATACATACCATACGTCAAATATATAGGGGTGGATTCAAAGTAGTAAGTGTAAAATGTCTTACCATGCATATTGCGATATTACATATTAATTTCTTTAGTGTTCCTTTCAATGGCTTCTTTCCTTGAAAATTGAAAAGAAAACAAAAACGTTAGCTAGCTTTGGTTGACAGATAGCGGTTTATTAAACCTATCTTACGTGTTTATCACATTGACGGGTGTATCATATGCAATCACAGGCAGACTTTGACTACAGTGGACCGCAACTGCAAAGTATGTACGAAATCTTCAAAATAAAGTGGAATTAATTAAACCATTATTGTCGGTGCTCGCAAGCTAGGTGCCACTCATGCTAGATCAACTTTAACTAAGAAGTTACGTGTATATATATATGTATTGAAAGAAAAATATACATTAAGATCAGTCAAAACTTAACGTAAATGGTGAAAAAAAAATTGAGGTTAAATATAAAATACTGTCAAGGAAGGTAAAAGTAAAATGTTAGTTAACTTATACCAAAATGGACAGGAAACTGACAAATAATATAATATCACTTTAAAGTAAAATCAATTTAACTAGCATTAAAAATGTAAGATTTAAATAATAATAAATTATTTTGTCTGTAAAATTCATGTTAAAATTAATAATTAAATATTTAATAATTTTTATTATTTTATATTCTTTGTCAGGCTCATTGTTTTTTACGTAATACCCTATCTTTTATTGATATATTATTTTTTTTTTATTTCTTTTATTAGTAAAAAGATTAATTAAAAGTCTAAAATGGTGTTTCAACCGGTGTATTAGAATACAATTACATATGTAGAGATTCAAGTCTTGTTTTGTCTTGGTGTAGGTATCCCTTCAATCCTATGAAATTGGAATGTGTTTGTAGGCATGTTGTTCTTGAACAGGTAAGGGAAGTTACAATACGTGACTTGTAGAATATTAATCTTAATTTCATTAAAGTTTTTAGTGTAAGAAAAATGTATGTTGAAGTGATTTCATTTCCTATCAAATTTGTACAGGTTTAAAATGTGTTAATTAAGAAAAGTTATAATGTGTGACTTGTAAAATGTTAATCTTAATCCCATTAGAGTTTTTAATGTAGGAGAAATATATGTTAAAGTAATTTGATTTCTAGTGTTCAAATTTGTGTAGGTTTGAAATTGGGTATGGTGTTGGTTTGAATTAATTTGAGGATATGCTTTAATATTATATAAATGATTATATTAGAAATGGAGTTTGAAAACTGATAATTATGTGATGAATAGTTGTATATATATGATATGAGAATATACATTATATATGATAGATTAGCTGGATGATAAATAATAGATTATATAATCTTAAGATGTTATAGATGAAATTAGGACATAGTATTTTCAAGAAACAAAATATCTGTGTCGAGATTATTAGGATGTGCATTGTTATTAGGATTTGTCTAGAAGAAAATATCCCAACTTTAGTGGTAGTTTATAATCATATAGAGGAAGACTATCAGGTGATGAGAGTCAAAAGAGGTTCATATGAATAACTGCGGTTTAAAATATAGTCGGCCACATATGATCATATGGATTAACCTACTATTAATGGTTTCATGTTACAACAGTGTGATACAGCTGAAAGTTATATGATACGTGCAAATCTCTGAATCTATCTCAATGCACAAGTTTTCCAAAAATAGAGTCAACTGTATGTGTAATTGAGACAGTGTCATAGTGAAAATGTGTTTTCTAATACTTTAAATGTTCCATGAATGTGTTATGTTTAAATGAAGAATAGTATGAGAGTTCTAAATGTTATATTTTTTTAAAGCATCTTTATATTCTTGTTTTTATTTATGCTTGTGTTTTGTTATTGTCTTTTATCTGAGTTGATCGTGTGATATACTGTGAACAGATGATTTAACAAATGATAAAAGACTATAATAAACTACTGAAGGTGTTTTTTAAGTTCTTTTGAATAACTCTCTTAGTAAAATAATATTATAAATACTAAAAAGTGAGTAATAATTATATTTTAACAGATTTAATGAATATAATATATATATATATATTATGCATATGTTCTTATTTAATCTTAATCTATCATTAATTCTGTATGATGGTACTTATTAGTTTGAGATACACTCACCTTCCTTCCAGTGTGTTAGTCTTCACTCAACCCATTATAAAAGGAACATAATATATTATGCAACTCCAATATTCCAAAATTCACTAGTAATCAATTTCCATAATAATTGAAAACCTTTTCTCAAGATTAATGTTTTCTTTAATGTCTTTATATCAAGATTAATGTTTCAATGTTTTCTGATACAAAAAATTGAATTCAAATTATAAAAAAAACTTATATACAAAACAAAATCAATTACGAAGAGATAAATAAAATGAATTTCACTATTATCCTTATCCTAATGTTTGTAGTTGTTGGGGTTGATTAGGTTCACAATACCATTATACACTACACAAAAATAGACCTTGTGGCATAGGGATGATCTTTGACTTATTACTAAATAGTTTCTATATAAAATTGAAGATAGGTAAATTGAAGGTCCTTGGGATAGGTAAGGTATCTTACTCTGAAATTTTATCAACTAATTACCTATATGTATGTTGTCAATAATTAAACCTACATACCTTTCACCTACTTTTTGTCTATTGTTTACCTATAGCATTTCAAGGAATAAAATACCATATGTAATTTTGCAAACAAAGAGAAATCAATGGTTGTATTTCAATTATTAGACATTAAAAGGAGCTTTGCACAGAAAGAGAATCAAAAGGATAAAATCAGGTTTGATAATATATCTTCTGCTAGAAACATTTTTTTTCATAATAAATGTAAAAATCATTTATTATATTTTAACTATTGAAAATCAAAAGTATCCGATTCGTACAAAGGAAATATATACAGAATTAAAGGTCAAAGAATTTTCTTATAAATTTTGCTCTTGCTAAAGATGAATCTATCAAAGAAATATAATATATTGAATCTATCAAAAATAAGATCCTCTTTTTGGAGGTAGGTGCCATGATATAATTTATTGAAAATATATTTTTATCATATAATAATTAGTTATTACATCAATTCATTTATTTCTAAATTTGTCCATTTTTAACAAAAAATTTTTGCTATAGAGGCGATAACTAAATCATATAAGAAAAAGTATAAAATTGTTAGGATGTATTATTGATGCTACCGCATGCCATTTTAATATTCGCAGATCTTAATCGAGAAAATGCATAATTTTCATAAATAATATATATATATATATATATATATATATATATATATATATATATATATATATATATATATATATATAAAGTGTAGGTATAGACACAGACCTGAAACTGTCACTTAAAAGAAGAACTACTAATTCACTCAACTTATCTCTCACGCATCCATAAACACATCACTTCCTCTTGCATAAATTTCGGCGACTTTAGGGCAAACGTGTTGTCAGTAAGTTGAAAATAGAAGAAAGAATATACCGAGATATTATTAGAATAAATATATTTTTGACATTCTGTATTTTTTATGCTACTACTTTACTATTTAAATTAACAAAAAAAAACTTAAATACTATACTAAGATTTTGTTAAAAAGTTTATACAAAATAAGGATATTTAAGATGTCTTGGTTTGTATTAAAGAGAAACTCCATGCTTCTCACTGAGGACTGGATTCTTCCATGGGTTAACAAATCTCAACAATGGATGATCGTTTTTCAAAATTGGGAGTTGCTTTAATTTATAATATATAAATGTAGCTTTTAAACTGGTTGCACCTTTATTTATTACATTCGTCGAAATTTGTATGAACTTTAAAACAGATACAACCACTTCAAAAATAAGTTCTATTAAATATTATAAATTTAATAATGTGACAATTCTCATAAATTATTACTCTTATATTTGAAAGTTACTCTGTATTTTATACAAATTGTGAAAATACAACAAAACAGATAACGTGATATAATATATATATATATATATATATATATATATATATTATGAAAATAAAAAAACAAAAAAATATTTTTAAAACTAAATAAGTCTGTCATTATTTTTCTCGGGAACTCAAAATATCAAAGAAATCAATCTATCAGTTGTTAAAGTTAAAGTTAAACCTACTACGTTAAGTATTTTCGAATTCGTAAATGTTTGCTAATGTTATTTATTGTACATGCACACTTGTAAGATTAACTAAGAGGTAAATATGGTGTAAATAGTGTTGATGTATCTCTAAATTCTAACGATGAAGGGCTAGAAGGTAAGCACGTGAGAAGCTAAGTTTCAAACATCTCACTTAGCTGGAAGTTTATCTCACTTTCTAACACAGTAAGATATCTTAGTTCACATTTTAAAACTATAATATGACACTATTGAACCTAACTCGCTCATAGCTCATAGTCTCTAATCCAGAGCCAAAATAGCCATGTCCACTTGTGTTTCTATTACTAACGAAATGGGCAATTTTGTTTCTCAATTCATATATATAGATCTCACATTAATTAAATGTAAAATATATAAATAAGTATAAATTTTATTTTATAAATTAATTTTATAAAATTAAATTAAGTTTAAAATTTATATTTTAAGATGATATGAGAACTTATTTTAACAAAATTTATTAGATCTATTATGTCAGCTATTATTGATGTCATTTATTATTGAGTTGCAATCATTCATAAATATTTAATATTATATATAAGATATAATTACTTCAACATAAAAAGTGTTGAAAAAATTCACATAAACTAAAATTAAAAAGAAAACTAAAAAAGAAGTTAAAACATTAACACAAACACCTAACAAATTAGATCATCATACAATCTAAAATGTAGAAGATGATTTCAAGACGAAGAAAAAAAAAAATAGACCATCACACACTTTATATGTAAAGGAAAAGTTTTTGGTTGATGGTATGCTCTCCATTTTCCTGATCTAAATCATGTACTAAACAATATTACAATTATATATAATATCTATATAAACATGCTCCATCATAAATTAGGAGAAAATCAAAACTAAAATTGTGGAGTTGAGAACCAAGACAAGTTAATCTATGTTCAATCGTTGTTAAGAAACGGGAATCATTATGTTCTACTTAACCATCAGTTCAGTTAACTTCACAAAATTTGATGGAAAACAAATTTCTAGTTATTAAATGAATAGAAACCTCTCCACTAACATGATGAGAGTGACCAAACTAATGTTCAGAGGTCATTAAAAAAAAGGCTCTATATTATCAATTCCATCAATAAATTAAAAAATGCTCTATAATTAAAATACTGTTTTCCTAATTGTTAATTAATAAGTTAGAAAGTTATTCTAATTAGTTAATCAACACCGATGAAGGAACAAATAATACAATGCTCACATGCTAGCTAGTGCAAACTTTATTTTATTAGTTCCAACCATATATTTTACCATTATTTCTACATCTACACCAATAAAGATTGAGCAAAAGAATCTAATTCATCTGCAGGTTTCTCTTCATTCTTCAAGAGCAGCAGGTACTCCTCGTAGAGCTTTTCTAGCGTACCATGATCAGTGTGAACATCATCAGAATGACATTCCACGTAAGACGAGCTGTTGACTAGGTCATGCTCTTCCCCAAAGAATATTCCAACCCCGCCATTGTCTCCTTCACTGCCTACCCCCCAAACCATGTTCACCTCTCTTGCTTCTTCTTCGGGGCTTTGAACTTTCTCCTGGCTCGTTGATGCACTACCTGAATTCGAATCCAGGGTGAAGGTGCTCTCCGTTCGAGGCACACATGACAAAGCCTTAACCCTTACTGCTTTTGGTAGATAAACTAAGGTTTTCTCTGAGGTCCCTTTCTTGTTCTCGCTCTTTTGCTTGTTCTTCTTTTTGCCCTTCTTTTTCTCTGGTGGTACAGTTAACTTGTGGTGGGTCTTGGGATCTGTTCCTTGATTTCTCAGCTTCTTACTAAGATGGGTATTCCAGTAATTCTTTATCTCATTATCTGTTCGTCCTGGTAATCTTCCTGCAATGAGGGACCATCGATTTCCCAAAAGTGAGTGCATTCTAATTATGAGATCGTCTTCTTCTGGAGTTATGTTTCCTCTCTTTATATCTGGTCTCAGATAGTTCATCCATCTCAGTCTGCAACTTTTTCCGCATCTAAGAAGCCCTGCATCAACCACCAACCATCATTATCTAACTCAAAACAAAACTAAAAGACACTGTCAATGGCTATCGTAAACTTACCATGTTCATATTTGTGGTAAAATAAAGCTCACTTAATTAACTCAGATGATTGAAGGTGGGGGACAACAACTTGAATTAAAATGTTACCAAGAAAATATAATTTTTGACAGCTATCACGGCACACCTTGTCCCCACCAATATTTTCTATACGCATGTTTAGAAAAAGAAAAATACCTGACATAAATTTTATTAACCCTTATTTATAATTACTCAAAAAATATAACTTTTTAAGCAGTTATTCTAAAATATAATTAATTATGACAATACGATTAGATGACGCGTTCAAATCAAGGAACTGCGTGTGTATGATAAAAATAATATACGATTAAAAAATGAAAGTTAATAGAATAAGACAATCAGATGTAATGGTATAACAAAGAACGAAAGATGCCATTTACACATACTCATCACAAACATATTATATAGCGAAAGGTTGACGATAATAACAAGGACAAGAAAAGCAATAATAAAGAAAGGAGAGAAATGAAAAGAAGAAAAAGGAAGATGGTGATTTGAGAATAATATACAAGAGTGATTAATTAAGCAGGGACAACAAATGAAGAACATTGACATAACATGAGAGATGGAAGATGAGGAAGGAAGATTATGGAAAAGTGAAGAGACATGAAGTGGGAGGAAATAATATTACCAGCTCTTTTTGGCAGTGATCTCCACTGGCCTTCTCCATGAGCTTGAATATACTTAGTGAGCAATGCATCTTCTCGTGGAGTCCATGGACCTCTGTGCAACCCTACTTTGGAGCAACAAGGAGCTCTTCCCATCTTCTTCTTCTTCACACAAGCAAACTAAACTCACCTTCAATGGTGGATAGAGAGAGATCCAGAAGGTTCTCTACCTCGTAATAAGGAAGCATAGCAGCTTCTCAGGTTCCCAACACCTTAACCCTCCTTTTAAATACCACGTTTCATCTCTTTTAAAATAATATATTTGTTTTATTCCATGGACCACGACAAATCTGATTGATGGTTGTTGAATTTTAAATTGATTAATTAATTGAAACTTGAAAGCCAGCCAGCATTACCCGTTCTCTCATCCCATTTCTCACCTCAGATTTGTTCATAATTCTCTATCACAAGTTACATGTTTTAAAAATATTATATGCTTTTAATAAAACCATTTCTTAATTAAATACCTTTACCAGAAAATGGTTATGCGTTTTATATGGAAGGTTGTGATATTATTATGTATGTATAAATAGAGTAATGTTATTCTAATTTATTTATTTGTAAATATAGATCCGTGCACGAAACTCAACGACCTTTCTTCTATCTGTCTTTCTACCGCATGCTTTCTCTTATTGCTTTTACATGCATTGATATTCTTGGCACTTGACGTGAACCTATTGGACATGTCGATGGAAGGAAGATATTCTAAGTGAAAAGTATGTCTCGTAAACTTGTTTTATGAAGAGATTGTGGTCGTCAAATGGCTGGAACTATTTTGCCCTAACCATATTTTAAAAATATTTCGAGATACTAGAAATAGAAATAATTGTTTTTAAAATAAATTGAACCAAACGCAGATTTTATCTAATGTTTTTATGATCCAGCCCATCGTGCACTACTTTTTATATGCTCTTACATTATAATTGATCACTTCCTTATATAAAAATTAAAAAATGTATACGTCGTGTGCATGAATTAAATTTATGCGATATTATTGACTTTTGGAAGGACTAGTGATCCACGCTTTATTTTCCAATATAAAAACTGTCCGTAAATTTCGTCAAAATTCTTTTTATTTTTTATTTTAATGTATGTAGCACTATCAAATGCAATTGGATTTAAATTTCAAAACAATGTTTTCACACTAGCATTTCGGTTAAGGAAATATGTCGAAATGTATGGTTGTTAATATTTAATAAAGAAGGAGTGTAAAGATAATATATTATTGACGTATTAATATTAATTAATATTTTACAACTTAATTTATGCGGGAGTAATCCATTTGTTTGTTTATTTAAGTTCCTCTTTAATTTTATTCTATTTTCTCCTCATGGGGTCTTTACATTTTTGGGGAATGAGATTATTTTTTCACAAGTAATAATATATTCAAAACTAATATTAAGTATACAAAATATGGTTTTTTTATCGGGAAATAATTTTTATAGAAAAAACACTTGGATATTTCAACCTTATACGAAATTATACTTGTGAAATAAAATTTGTAAGACCACCTTATATGCTGTGGTTAGTATTTATAACAATTTTAAATAAAATTAAATAAATATACAAACACAAAAAGTTGTAGTTATAGTCCCCTGTTTGACTCAGTTGTATATAATATTTAACATTGTTGGAGGGAGTCTATTTGTTTGCTGACTACATGGTAGTGAATTAACGAATAATTAATATTTAAAAAACACACTTGGAAAAATTCCATTTTGTTCTTTTCTTTTACTGACTACTATAGCAAAGTAGAATGGAATTAGTCATTGATTGAATAAAGAAATAAAATCTGGATTCGTTGCCATTGCGAAGGATGAAGATTAAGTAGTAACAGCTGCAAACATATGAATTGTGTCTTCTTTCTGCTTAATAAAATATTTGTTGCTATAAGAATGAGTATAGGAATTCGATCTCAAACCAAGTATAAAGCCAAAAGTTTCACCATGAAAAAAGTCCATCGCCAATAACAAAAAGAACAATGAATCTATCACTACAAGCAATTAATAAAATTCTAGAATTAAAATTAAATTAAGAACAATATCTAAATGGTTAAATCACCAAAAAAATTATCAGCAAAAAGTAATACCATTTTAAAGATACTTCGACCATTGTATAAAAAAAATTGGTTATATTTTCGTTGTATAAAAACATTATATGTATTGTATTATTGTTAAACATACATTAATATATTTCCACTACTATGATTTTCTTTTGTTCAACTTCCAATCCAGTTAGTAAGGTTCATGAGAAGTAATCGGTAATGCTCTCCTTTAAATAATATTCGCCTATCAAATATGATTCAGTTTGATTTGGTATATCATCAGGTTGTCCTCTCTACTCTTATCTATCAAACTAAATTCACATTCTGCTTTTGTTTGTTACTCAAATAGTTATATATATATTGATGTTCACGGTAGGAACAATGTTGAGTCACTTGTATGCATTGATTTCTTATTATGTATATTATTATTGGTGTGTGTGACAGTTTATCTTTGTTCAATTGATTAAATTGCAGATCTCAAATATTGTGCCTCTTATTGTCTTTTGATATTTTCTATTTGTTGTTACTAGTTATTACTTTGATGGCTTGCTGCTTACCAGACTCTTTTTCAAGCCGAGATCTTCTTAAAATTTCTTACCAAGATCGATCTTAATAATATAGACAATCGTCTTTAAAATTGAGTTCTCGTATCCGATTATTATAATATAAACAATCTCTACAAAGTCGGTCTCATCACCGTCACCATATAGGTCTCAAACTCTCTTAATTCACTAAATAAATCAATAAAGTAGTTACATGTTCCTAAACTAGAACAAAATTTAAGTGGTCCCTCCTTTTTAAATTATTCATAATTTTTAAAACTAAAACATATGTTAATTTGTAAAGAAACTATTTCCAATTTTTCTTTCTCGAAGTACTTATAAAAACTTGTCCAATGTTTTGGCATAAAAAAGCACCTCAGCTTCAAACTAACGAGTACAAAAATAATCCAAAATAGAATAAATATTTTTGAAATATTCTTATAAATACTCGAGAAATATTTTTGTACAAGGATATACATGTTTTTGAAGCTTAACCATCTTTATATTCTTTTAAAACCTTATAGCTCTAATAAAATGGGAACCTTGATATTTTTCTCTATATTAGTTTATCTTATATTTATTTAACATCACGTTTTAAAAGTTTCTTTGGCTTTTGTCTGAAAATTATTTTAAAAAGAGGTTTTAAAATCAAACGTGTTTTAAAATGAATTTTAATTAATAGTCTTTTAAAAAAGATAAATATAAATTATTTGAAATAAAATTTGAGCTATCTTCTTATGTTTTCATAACGCTTTTTAACTAAGAAACTTAAAGTTTTTTTTTATTAACGAAAAATGAATTAAATTAAATGAAATGAACACTTCAGAAGTATTCTAACCCTTAAACAACACATCAAATCTAGATATACATGTTAAAACTACCAATACACCTATCCAAAATGAAAGTATAATATGAACAATGATGTCAAACTAATTTTTTCCTAAACATAAATATACATTCCACTAGAGTAAATTAATAACCAAGAAATTGAATACACAAGAAAGTGGAACAAATAAAAAATCAAAGACAAAGTAAAAGTCAACCAAGAAAAATAAAAGCAGAAAACCCAAGTATTAGACCCTCCCCAAAACCAAAATCAACTATCTTCCAAACTACCTAAAACAAACCTCACCTTTCCACCCTAAACCCTCAAGAAACGTAAAGTTTAATACTTATTGTTATGTAGTTTCTATGTGAATTTATGCTTTGATATGATAGTTTAAGATTCTTGTAGAAGATTAAAGTACCCTTCACTGTCTCTCAATAAATTTTTGGTTAAAGTTTAACCTAAGTTAGAAAATCTCCGTCCTTGGTTTTGAAAATACCGAGTCATCAAATAGCCGTTCAAGTTATCATTGTAACATGTAGCAAAATCAGTGGCACATCTTCTTCCACTTCTACTCTTTAATTCATCTTCTTCTGCTCCGTATATGTGTCTCATTCGACCTCATGTTTGTCCTACCTTCTATGCTTGCTTTGTTATTCTCAGTATTATTATATTACACCTAGTGGCGGAGGTTGAACCAAAGATTCAGATAATTAAAATCAAATTTAATGCGTACCTTTAATATGTACTATCAAGTATAATATCTACAAGTTAAGTTGGAATATAATACAAAGTTGATAAAGAAAAAAAAAACAGAAAAAAATTATAAACTATAATCATCTACATAAGCAAGCATGTAAACTGACTCAACGCAGGAAAAATTTGGTGCATAAATATAATATATACATAGCAATAAAAAAAAAGACGATTTAGGGGGGAAATAACTGAACATGTTACGAGAATATATACAGAACAATATGGTCAAGATAGATAACATAAGCAATAATAATGCATAAAAATTAGTGGGGTACTATATCCATATCAAAACAAAAGCACGGGACAATAGCATATTTCAAATATATATATATATATATATATATATATATATATATATATATATATATATATAATTAAAGAAATTGAAAACAGGACTAAATAATAATACTTAAGACAAACTGTTCAAATGTGAAAATTAAGCCTTCTGAAATTGTTGAAAATCAACAACACTAGAGGTGGTAAAAAAAAATAAAACGAAAAGAGAAGAGATAGATAATATTATGCTTACGTTGCTAAGGAGAGTTTCAGTGTCAAAGTATATAATTTATAGTATGCAATTGAAACAGAAAAAACTGTTTGATGTAATTGACTGAAATTAAAATGTTAAGGTGTTTAGTTACTTGTTAAATAATAAAATTAATCAGATACAACATTTTATGCAGTTTTCCACTCAAACCTTCAAAGGATAAACGAGCAATTTTACGTGAGGGAATGTGTATATACGTGTGCAACACTTGTCGGAATACAACCGTTGCAACGTGCAACGTTAAATTTCAAATTTAGATAGCAAAGAACTGTGTTTCAAACAAGTAATATTCAACTTAATCGTAAGTAAGGCACCGTGGTGAGTTCTGATTAGGTTTCACATAGGTACGTCAAAGACAACGGTAAAAATAACTTCACACGTAAAACTGTCCTATGATGAAAACGAAGCCACTAATTCGACCAGAAACTGTTGAGTGAGACAATAGTTGTTCTTGTCAGAGTTGACAAAACTAGTTTCGAGTACATACCTTTTAAGAAGTCAAGAGGTGCTTCGATGACCACATAGTTATCATGAATCCTTGTACACATGGCTATTTTGAAAACCTTCCCCCATTGATTGAAAAATGAAAGAAATAAGTCATTGAATTAATGGAGATGTTGTTGACAATATAGACCACAGTTAAGATCAGAGGATGAAGTGAATTTGCTGATATGAATTCGCTTCTTATTTTGAAGCCATTAACCAGGGTTAAACAGATCTTAATTTCCTCATTTGTCATATATATCAACGTTTTTTTCAATAAGCAAAGACTTAATTTCCAAATTGATGTTTGGTTTATAAGATTTATGTACTTACCTTACTTAGCTAGCTGCTCTGCGTAAACGGTCTTGATTGGCAATAAATTGTCTTAAGCATTCACGCATTAACAGGTACTCCTTATTCTGATTTCGTAAGTTTAACCATAACTTTAAGCATTTTAATTACGTGTCCAAAATCCTGGCTGCAAAGTATTCTGTTTTTTAAAGGATTTGGAAAGTGTTATGCGAACAAAACTCATCATAACGCATGAGTTACGTAATAAGTATAATGGTAATTATATTATTTATTTATTAATTATGCCATTTTGGATTAGAGGACTTGAATTAATTAATCATTTCAACTAATAAGCGCGAACTCTAAAAATTATTAGTTTTTAGAAAAATATGTTTTTTTTCATAAATAACTTGCTTTAGACAAACTCGTGTTTAAACATAAGTATCATAGGTAATTATATTAATTATTAATTATGAAATTTTGGTTTAGAGGAATTGAATTAATTAATCATTTCAATAATAAGCGTGAAATCTAAAAAATATAATATGTTTTATGCGATTATGGAATATAAGATTGACATTGAAGTAGATAGTTTTTATGATTTGATGATTAGATGGTCAAACTCCTTTAATAATTCCGGTACTCACATCAGTTCAATGATGGTAGTTGTTATTGTCTGATATTCAGCCTCCTTTGAAGATGCAGCAACAGTATGTTGCTTTCAGAGGACTAAGAGATATAAATAAGATAGGTAATAGTAAACTTGCAATCATGAGTATTTCTAGACCAATTAGAATCACAAAATGCTATGAGAGAGATATGTTATGCGGGATAGGTGAAGACCATGGTCAAATGTCCCGTTAACATAGCGGAATAGACGCTTGACAAATTTCATGTAAATTTGAGTGGAAACTTGCATGTACTGTGATGGTTTATTCACTAAGAAAAAATATCTATAAGGGTGAGATACAAATATTATAGAGAACTAGTAATACGACGAAACTCTTAGATATAATATGAGGGAGCATCAGACAATGGAGTCAAATTGCTAGAAGTATAAAGAGGGATGGAGCCAAGATTTGTATCTTGCATGTTGGTAGAAATCAATAACTCACGTATATAGTGTTGTCGTGAAAGAAACAAATCGTGAGATGTACGCAAAATTTCCATGTTAAGGAAATGATAAGGAGACCCGAGATCCTTGAAAGAGAACTTCAATGCAAGGACATTCTTAAACGCATTAAAACATAGATCATTATTATCCGTGAATAATAGATCATTAATATAAGCACCAAATTATACAACAATCCCCATTGTACACAAATAAAAAATGTCAAATAGATAATTAAGAAATCTATATGTATTATTAAAAAAAATTCTTTAAAGCAGAAGGTGCTTGTTTGAGATCATAAACACTTTGTGAAGTTTACAAACATAATATGGAAAATGAGAATTCTGATACATGTAAATATTTATGACATGAAGGAATGCAAATTATTTAAATATTAAAAATTATTTTCGTGTGATTATTTATACAATCATCATTGTTAATATTTTTTTAAAAGATACAGACGTGCAAAGTACTTCTTTTCAGGGATATTAATAATATGTTTGGAATTAAATTAAATTAATTATTTTTATTAATTTACATAATTAAGTTATAAGTTGTTTTGTTAAGATCAGCTTCTTTTATAAATGTGCAATATTCTAAAAGTAAAAGTAAATAACGATAAGCTTTACAAAATTTTCTTTTATTAATTACTATTTTTATTTTTATTATTATTTTGAATTTCTGAAATTTAAATTTTGTAGAAAAATTATCTTAATTTTAATATTTAAATATAAATAACCATTTAGACATTAACTTAATATAACTTTACTCTTCATTTAAAATAAAATATTTAAATTATTTTCACGATTAATTTTATTTGTGAATCTTTGACATTGTTTTATTTCTGTGTGGTGGGCTTTCTGTTGGACCTGATGTATGTTAGTTTGGTTTCTCTAATTCATGCGAGAAACGGTAGTTTGATACTTCTGTTCATTCTTCACTTCCATTTAACACTGAATTTTATTAATAAAATATTATATTATAATAAAATAATAATATATATTAATATTATGGAGGCGTAAAGAATAAGAGTAATGTTAAAATAATTATACCCAATTGATGCTGGCTTCTTCTCCTCCATAGAAAACCTAAAACGACCCAAATACCCTTAAAAGAAGTTCAAATTAATCCTAATACCCCAATCCTTTCACCCTGCACCTCCACAGCTGCGTTTCTGTTCACTCTTCATGTGTTGTTCGGTTGCACCTCCTTCCTTGCGCGCGTGGTATGTGGTTGTATTGTATATTGTACAAATGTGTTTTATACAAAAATCTGTCTTAAATGTAAAATTATTTTCTGATAATGTAATTTAAAATATTTTTATTTTTTAAAAAATATTATAAATTGCATAATCCAAAAGATAATTTTAGATTAAAGAACGATTTTTAAATTGTAAAATTCAAAATATTTCTTTTTTATAAAATATATTGTAATTTATACAACTCTAACCATACACTTTCATTCTCATTCTTCACCCACCTTTATATTCATCTTGATAAGGGTAATTTAGTTTTTTTTCCAAAAAAATACTTTTAAAATATCAGATTTTATGGAGGTGCAGGAAGAAGCCGTCCTAATTCATGGACTAGACGATCAAAAAGTTCAAATAATCCAAATCAGAGTGAAGAAAAGCCCAGGTTTTCTCTGACCACGGATAATCAATCAACACCAAAATTTTCTCAATGGAAATTGAATTCAACATGCAATATTATTTGCTTACTTAATTAATCCCATTAACATGAAAACTTTAAGATAGAATAAAATTTGGAATTGATACTTCTAAAATATTTAAGAACCTATATGCATGGTTAGCGAAACTAAATACCATGATTAAAAAAAACAAAAAACTGCATATTTTGGACACAATTTACAGGGCCAAACCTTTAGTTTGCTTAGGATCTTCTATGGTCAAATCTCTTGTTGGTCATTCATTATACACGTACAGAAATTGCAAACAAAAGTTAATGAACGATTCAAAACTTATGTCCCTCTTTAAATGAAATAAACAGACAGCAAGTAAGAAAAGTACTAAAGTTAACGGTTTGCGGTCAAGGGAGTAATATGCACGATTAAATGTCCATCACAAAACTATCTACATATAAGAAATATTTTTTTAAGAAATTTAAATATATTGAATTTGAATTACCTTATTTAAATTATTTTATTTAGATAAAATAATTTAAATTTATTAAATTTAGATAAAGTAATTCAATCATCAATAAAAAATAGACATCATCCAAAAAAAATCATATAAGTTTCAATTGAAAAATATGGTTGACACAAAACCTTAACAAATGTCAACTGAAAAATCAACTAATAAATACTGTTAATTAAAATATAATCTCTATCAACCTTAATTAAATCACTCAAACTTATTTCAGACAAGAATTAATATCATTGATATTGATAAAAACATTATGAATAAAAAATATTCTTGACAATGTTGCTTTAATCTTTGATTAATGGTGATCAAAAACTAATTCTAACATACCTTTTGATCGATGTTAGTAGATAAATCACCATAAATAGTATCAATTTAAAATATTCTTACTTGATAGTTAACAAAAAAATTATTTAACATTAATTAACACTGTTAATATTAAAAAAATGTTAACTAACGGTTGAAAAATAAAATTGACATATGTCAATAAAAAAATTGAATAATAACAACAAATATAGTACTTTAACACAAAAACCTTTACCAACATCAGAAAAAAAAAATCAAGCTGACATTAAATATAGAGAATTTTAAATTATTACTTTTAAAAGTAAAATTTAAAATTTTTTAATTTTAATTAATAAATTATTCTCATGTATTTTTAAAATTTTATTTTTTTAATAAAAGTAAATTATTCTCATGTATTTAAATTTTTTTATATAAAACAATTTAATTTTTTCATAAAAGTAAATTATCTTCTAAAATATTCCGTCTTAACAAATTATTAACTTAGAATGTCAAGAATAGTGTTAAAAATGCAACGACAGCAGAAAAAGTGTTAAAAGTAATGAAAATGAAAATTTTTGTTAAAAGTTAAAAAAAAAAATTGAGTTTTTTTTTATCATGCCTGTCTTTTTTAAAATTTATTTATGCCATTTTAGGTTATTTTTAATGGAGTTGTGTAGAAAGATAGATTAGAATTAAAAAAATCTTAACAAATTTTATTATTGGAATAAATAAATAACATGACATTTGGTTGCATAAATTAACGTTGTTTAAGAAAAAAACACTTTAAATAAGATAAATTAATAAAATAATATTTTAAATATTAATCTTAAATCAATTATAAAAACACCCATTAATATCTATTTGAAACGATTATTTTATATAGATTATTTAAATATTTACTACGATATAAGATTTTATAAGTAGCTCATTTACGCAAAATAAATATGAATCGTATTAAGTATAATTTTTTTTTGTGTAGATTTCGTTATCGTAAAAAAATAAATCACTTCATTCTCTTCTTTCTTTTTTTTCTACTGTTTTCTTTTCTTTCACGTTTGTCTCTAAAGCAGCTTTATAGATTGCCAACATTTACATTTTTTTCTCTTCTTTTGTCGTTTGCTGTGCCAAATTACGAACAAAAACTTATAAGCTATTATTAAAAATTAATTTGTGTTAAAAAAACTTGTTTTACAAGTTCGTTTCTAGAAAATAAAATAAAATAAACGAAATGAAATTTTATAAATAAAAAAATATACATAAATAATTTTATATTAAAATTCTGAGTCAATTTGCATAAATTATTTTATTGAAGGACTTATAAAGAAGGTATGGAAGTATAATAGTAAAGTAATCGAAATGTGAAGAGTGAGTGAGATTCGGTGATTGTTAGGGAAAATTTTAAAGCAATTGGTGTTGCCATCACAACAAAAGGTGGTGCAAGAAAGTGACAGTGAAGTGACACACACCTTCCACCCATCATAACTCATATTATTACATTTGTAACTTTATACTAATAATACATATTTTATCAACATTTTATTAAATAAACTTATTATCATATATTAAATATTAAATAAATCCATCACCATGGAGGACCCCCTATTGCTTCTTTTTGTCGCCTCTTGTCGGCTGTTGGAAACTTCTCTCATCTTTCTCTCTTTTCTTTTGGACTTACTGTGTTGTTACAATCATGTCTCATAAACCTTGTAGCTCATTTTAGGATGCATAATTATAATTATTACTTTTCTTCACCAACATCCACTAACACATAAAAAAGATTAGGAACCTATTTCTATCTTAAATTTTAATCATTTTTAATGTACCTTTTATTGCTTATTTCTTAACTAATTAGCTTTGAATATTTATAATTATGATAATCTTGCATTCATGTTAAACACAAGACCATAGGACCGTTTTATGAACCGACATGCATAATTAACTTTATATATGTACTTACTTTATTAATAAAGAGTTTCTTTATGATTGCTTTTGAAAAATTATTTTTTAACATGTATTTTAATTTATAGATCCATTTGTTTTGAGATATTATATTACTATTTTGTCTTATATATAAATACTTATGCATGATATATTTTATATCATAAGATTATATTGAGAATATATATTTATATTTGTATTTATATTTATGAGCTCGTTATAATATGATATAATTGATGAATTTTACTCTATTTTTAGATAATTTTCTATCGAAATTCAAGAATAATTTTAGGTGCTTTGATATCTAACAAATGAAGATGTTTTTATAATATTTTTCCTCTCCTCTACTAATATGCATTTGTTTGATATAATAAAAAACTAAAGCAGAATCTCGTGATTTGTACAGTGATCTAACAAAAAGCAAAGAGGAGTCACATCAGTAAAAGAGAATATGTCCTTTTCTTCCGCAAATAGTAATAGAGAATATGGTTGAAATAAAATTAAATAAACCGAGAAAAAGAAGAAGTAAGAAATCAATTAAGTATTTAATCATTAGTACAGGAGACGTGGGAAAAATATAGAGAAAACATTTTTAAAATTATCTTATTTAATTGATTTTAAAAAAAGAACACAGATAGGAAATAATACAACAGGTTTTATCCTTTTTTAAGTTATTTTTTCATTTTTCTTAAAAAATAGTTATATGAATTTTCTCTTCTACTCTTCTTGTATCTGCCAAGTAATGGTAATAGAAGAAATATAATGAAACAAAAAATTCTAAAGACGAGATAATTATAATAGAAAAGTGAAAAAGAGAAATAACAAAAAATAAAATTAGTAATTAAAAATCAAAATAAAACACAAATAGATAATTTATGTCATAAATATATAGCTTTTTAGTTATATTTTTAAACAAATAAAATGAGAGAAAAAAAAATAGCGGACACATTTTAGATAATTTTTAACAGTTGAAAAACACACAAAAGGACAAATTTTCAATATCGTTAAAAAAAGGCCATTCTTTTACCATTAAAACTTGTTAGAAAATGATTTAAATTATCACATCAAACTGTTTATTTTCACTCGTTTCATCATGCAAATAAAAATGGACGTTCTCTGTTTTTCTTTTTTCTTTTCCTTTTAAACTACGTTTCTTCTTTTTCAATCTTCCAAATTATTATCTTATCTTCACTTTTGTTATATTTCTTTCTTTTGTTTTTTATTTTTTTCAATCCTAAACAATCCATAAGTGACTGAGAAAGCACTTCAGTTTGATTTTTGGGTTTTAATTGTCTGAGTTTGACAAAAAGTTTATAAACTTTTTCAAAATCTGAATTATTTACCTTATCAACACTTTATTTTTAATCATTTAGGTCTCACATCTTTAAATTATCTTAAAATAAAGAAAATTAGATTTTATTAAAATTTTAAGCACTCAAATTAGGTTATGTTTTTTCTTAAAGTGTTAGTACTGAGATATGTTGATCTTTATCATGGAACAAGCAATAATTTTTCTTCAATAATTACTTTATTGAAAATAAACTCATGAGTATAATTTTAATACTAATTATTTAATAAAATATTTATTATTATGCTGAAAGTTATTATTGATAGTTAGAATCTAATTTTTATAATTTAAGAGTATAACCATCTAAATGTCATCATTCAATTATATTTGACCCACTTAACTTGTACTTGCAATAAAGTTTGATTTAATTTAATATTTATTTATATATAAATTATTATAATTACATATTTTTTCACCTATGCTTAGATATTTATTTGTTTGATGCTTTACTTATGGTTAAATCTTGAAGAGTATGAAATAATCCATTTTAGTTGAGTTCAAGAATTTTTTTTCAAAGCAAAAAATTATCCTATTAAGAAGTATAGTATACTGAGTATTTTACATGAGACTTCACCAATTTTTAGATAATATAAGTAAGAGGTTGATAGAGATTCTTGTATTATACCTTTTGTATGTATGAAATTACCTTAACTTTTTATAAGCTTTTTTGTGAGTGAGCAGTGATTAATCTTTAATTGTGTATTAATTTCTACTAGAGATGCTTAATAAATATTGATTATATTAATTAATTGTTAAGTTAAAACTTTTATATCATTACCTCAACCTTTATATATTTACATATTTATGATAATAATGATCATATAAGTAAAATGATAAAAATATAGGATCTCATAGACCAATATAAATTGTTTAGCATTATATATATATAAGTATATATTAGTTGAGAATTTTTTGGTAAATGATTTTAATAAATTTTTATTTACAGTGTATCTTGGTCTGTGAATTCATTTTTTTCAATATTACGTAAACTAGTGTGTTATGTCTTTCTTTAGTTACATTTTACATAGTTGAAGATGAAATATCTAATTATGATAAGTTAAAATTACTTTATCTATATTTTAATAATTAGAAAAGAAAGGGATGAGGAGATGGTGGTAATATTAAAATTTTATATTACGATCTTAATTTTAATATTTTAGCAAATTCGTAATCCGTCTTAAAATAAAAGACAGATTCTTATTCGAGCACATTGCTTAATTCCAAAAAAACATTTTAAAAAGAAATGACTCATTTCCTCACGTTTTAAGTTCCGTATACAGCGTGTTTTTCGTATTATGAGTGCACACAGAAATACACACGGTTTTGGTGGTAAGCTTTATACCTACTTACAACGGTGCTCGCTACCTAATTTCATCTTATCCTTCTAAATTCTCAAACCTAATTTTAAACTTCTGTGTGCATGGATTTAAATCTTGACATTGGCAAGTGAAATTAATTTCAGTAAATGGTTTTAAAATTGTGACAAATATATAAAATTATTTATTACAGTACAAGAATTATATTGTTTTTCATTCTTTAACCTTTAAGATCTTCCATTATGATCGGGTAATAAGCTTTGACTTAAAACTATAACGAGCATTGAAAATGTCCAAAATTAAATTGGTGTAATTTGATGTGATGCTTAATCTTATTGTGGTGGTTTGGTGACGGAGAGTGTCTAAGTGATCACGTGCATAAATATATATTCAACTATGGAGGCAAATACCACCAACAACTAGTCCACTTATGGCACTCGTTTATGCTAAAGTGAGTATTTATTTTTCAATAACTAAAATAATTTGTCTATACAAAATATTTTTATTACATATTTTCACTACTAAAGGACAAAAAAACAAAAAAAAAGTTTATAACTATGAATAAAAAAGTAATTAATTTCTAAATTTTCATTTTCAACCGTACTGCCTAGTTATTTAAATCAGGAAATCAAACAATTCGATATTTCTCAATAAATGTTTATACATTTCTTACCTCTTTGTTTATCTTTTTTTCTCTCTATATATGTGTATATATAGTATGGCGGGATAAACTAGTTAATGTAATTTTACTTGTTTTATATGAAATATATTAATAAGTTAGAATTTTGGATTATTGAGATGTTTAAAAGTGGACTTGCAAAAATATTTTTTCTAAAAAGAAAAAAAAAATTCAAATTATTTTTTATAATATTTATTTTCACAAATTGTGGCAATTTTATTGATTAACATACTTTTAAAATATATTTTTTAGTATATTCTTTAGACATTTTTCAAGTATTGATAATCCATATATTAGGTAAAGAACCTAATAACTCTTGTGATTTATTAATCTGATTAAAAGTGAATACGGATGAAACAAAAAGTTGCAAACTTAAATTAGCCGTTAAAGGTGTGTTTTTAGATATATATATATATATATATATATATATATATATGAGATATAATGGAGAAATTTCTCTTCACCTGTTTGGCTGATAGGAAATAACAATAATAATAATAATAATAATAATAATAATAATATAAAATATATAGATCATAAAATAAATTTAACATATAAAAAAATAAATCTTATTTTAATTTTTTAACATATTAAAAAGTATATCTCCCCACCCCCATTTATCTCAATTCACGGGAAGAGTTCTTATATGAATCCCATAAAAGAAAATCCGACTATTTTCCTATCTCTTCTCTCCAGTATAAATACTAAAACGTAGTACTTTTTTGTTTGTGTAACTAGAGTGTATCTATTTGTAATGTAAATAACCTTTACACTCCTCCAATCACTCATTATAAATACTAAAGTTATTGATTAAATAACTTTTTCAAAAGTTATGTTTTTTACTAATTGATAAAGTAATTTTTTATACTAGCATTACATGTAAATTAAACTCCTTTTTATTTTTATCTTCTAGCAGTTATCTTCCTTTCTATTTCCTATATATTTACTTTGAAATAAATAAAGGGTTCTAAATATACCTTTTCCCTTTTATTTCAAGGGGAGGGAGGGTTGTTTTACCAAGGTATCTAAGAGACTGAAGACATTTGATGTGGGGAACCTGGAGTTGATAAATTGTAGAATGTAGACAAAAAGAATTAGTTTCCTCCAAAAGTCTTCGAAACACTTTGGGTATGTTCGGCTTAATTTATTTAAGGAAATATGTGTAGTTTTTTAAATGAGCATTTACCAAAATAAGATAAGTGAAATACGTATTTTGAGTCAACATTCTCAGAATTCCTAAATTTGTTTTATTCATTACCATCCTGTTAGTCCACCAACGCCCCAAATGACACGATAGCTTTAATTTATGCACAGTAATATATTGCAATGAATGCTGATAATTTCTTAGTTTAAAAAGTGTATTGAGTATTCAGAAGAAGAGAAATTAAAAAAAAATATATGAAGTGAGTATAAAAATAAAATGTAAATAATTAAGGATATATTATGTTTGTTGCCTATGTATGTTTATATTAAACCGACATTTTGTCAAAATAGTTCATCCCTTGTTCAATTTATTTTCCCTTGAAAACATTGCAATTAAATATAAACTAAAGTAGATCTATAATTGATAAACTATAAAATATGTTGTTATGGACTTATGAGCATCCTATGTGTTGCTTAGTGGTTAATTAAGTTTGTAAGTTTTGTTTGAACACATTTTTTAGCTGCTAATTGGGCAGGTCAGAGAAGTTGTGGAGTTGATCAACACTAAAGCATTTGAAAAGTTCTGTCTAGCATAGGCAGTTCACAATAGATAAAAGAAAAAATGAAGTGGAGGAATGAATATAGAAGAGAATTGAATTTGTTTGACGGCATTGTAAGGAAACCCTAAAACATGGAGAAAGTTTATTAATTGAAGCAAAAGCATCTTTGATAATTAAAGAAAGACATGAATAAAACATTCAAATACATTAATCTCTTGGATGAACCTAAAAATCACATCCATTGAAAGGTGGTCCTTGATTAGAGAAAAAGAAGGTTTGACAAATGAAGCATTAGTGAAGAGTCTATATCTTTAAAAAAGGAAAAACCCACCATGACCACACTACATACTCATTATTCCACCACATAAAATTAAACAAAAGCAGACAAAAAGAAATAAACTTGAAATTAATAGGAAAGGAAAAGGAAATTGTAGACATTAAAAAATTAGAGGGAGTCCTTAAAGAAGAGGAATTGCAAGTATAGTCAAAACTGACACATTTCTTCTCAAACTTTATTTATTTTTCTTTCTCATCGTCCATAAAGTAATAAGCCAGAAGATAAAGCCATTCTACAACCAAACTAAAACATTCTTTCTTGCACTAAAGAGCAGCTGCAGACAAACAAGGTGAACTCTTTCTCTCTCTCATATCGTCTTTGTTGCTTTTCTTTGTCTTTTCTCTCTGAAGTATTCATGGCTACCCTCCACTCGGCAAGCACGATGGTTGGTTTTTCCTCATGTCTTTTCCTTAATGCACCAACTTTGAGCTGTTCATTCCAAGGTTTAGTTTGCTTAAAAGCTGACACCAACATGAGGTTCTACTAGATTTAAGATTTGTTTGAATCTTTGTTTCAAATTTCTAGCTATATCAAGGAGATGTTATTCATGGCATGAGGTGCAAAATCCACCCTATATTGCTCTCCTACCTTCTCCTTTTCTACCAAAAAAGGTTACGATCAGATCCTAAACACAAAAAGCGCTGCAACTGCTTTAACTTTTGCCCTTCTTTACCGTCTTCCTCGTGTGATAATTATTGTCAAATATATATATCAGGGTCAAAAAAAGATTTTTAATTTGTTATTATCATTGATTCGTTAAGTTTACTCATTCCTCTTGTTTTGACTGTCTTATTAATTATCTCTCCAATCTGTTTTGGTGTAATGAAATTACGATGTCGTGCTCTTGAAATTCTTTTTGTCTGTACGAATTATTGTCAGATAAGAACATACGTACTTATAGCCTCTTTTGCGTTTGTTAGGAGGTTGAGACAGTGAGGAGACATGGAAGAAATAGGTCCCAATTCATGCGCACGGCCATCGTTAGAGAAGAAAGCAAGACCGCAAGAGCAGTTGAATTGTCCAAGGTGCAGTTCAACAAACACAAAGTTCTGCTATTACAACAATTACAGCCTCACACAGCCAAGGTACTTCTGCAAGACTTGTAGAAGGTATTGGACAGAAGGTGGTTCTCTCAGAAACGTCCCCGTCGGAGGTGGCTCCAGGAAGAACAAGAAGGCCACCTCATCGAAGGTTCCTGACTTGAATCCACCAAGCCTTTCCTCAGTCTCGGCTATTTCTTCCCAAAACCCTAAAATGCAAGGAGTCCATGACCTTAATTTGGCTTTTCCTGCAGCTATGGACAAGTATCATGGCATGTCTCCATATGTTGAGATGCCAAAGCTTGAAATTGGTGGTGACAGTACTGGTCACCACCATAGCCCTTCTTCTGCTCCAACTTCTCTTTCACCACCATATGGCATGGTGTCTAGAGGGTTGAATCCTTATGCTCCTAATTCCTTCATGACAAGCTCAGATTCACTTTACACACCGAACTACCCCATGCAAGAAATTAAATCAAACCTCACCTTTTCAGTTGATGGGTTTGGAAATAGATCACATGGGGTTCAAGAGAACGGTGGTGGAGGGAGGCTTTTGTTCCCTTTCGGAGACATCAAGCACCTTTCTGCAGGTGTTGAAGTGGAACACAATAAAGAACAAGGGAATAATAATCCTACCGGATACTGGACTGGAATCATCGGTGAAGGGTCATCATGGTAATTAAGGAACCGAAAGAAATATTGGGAAGACATGGATGAAACCTGCATTGTTTTTTCTTTATCTTCACTCTTTCTTTCTATCCTTTCTCACGTGAATGATTATGATCTATTTGTTTGAAGTTGTTCAGAACACTAACAATAGGATACATCTGGCTACTCTGTTTTGTATACATTTGCGTTTCTATTGGAGCAATGTGAGGATTTTACAGCTCATCTTGGTTGTGTTTCCATTTAGAGAGAGAGGTAGATAGAAGAAGAGGTGAATATAGGGTCTAGTTTTTTTTCCAGTTCATGCAATAGCCTGTATTCATGAATTCTTCTGTCAGGAGTAGAGATATATCATAATATCACCTTTATTGATGTATGCATGCTTTCAAAGATTTGGTCGAAATGACTTTTGATGATTAAGGAAAGACTCAGATACTCAAGTTTGTAACCATAATTATACATGTATTGGATTGGTTGTGTTGTGATAGTGGTTTGTGTGATCTTTCCTATTTCTATTACTATTTCTATCTCTATCTGTGTCTGCAAAAACTAGTGGGTTGTCAGCTTTGATATCTAAATTATCACATCCGAGATTCTTCCAACTATGAAAGCACTTGGTGGAATTATTCGCAAGAATAATATAAAACGAAAACTGAAAAAGAGAAACAAAAAAAGTGTTTTAGCTAATTTGTAATGCAAGCTTGATCTGTAATTGTGTATTTATTAGTTAAGCGCATGCATTTGAACAGCACGGGTCAACATATATTTAATAAATTAAGTTGTTCAAATTAACCTTGAAAACTTGATTACCTGCCCCAACCAAACACTAATTAACCTAATATTTGGTGCTTATTTTAGTTGGAACATGTTACAGGGTTTATTCCATGAGTCATGAGTGATGATGTCCCGTGTAATCCATTACCTGAATTTAATCATACTATCTGCAATGCAAACACATTGTTTCGGTGTTTCGTAGATGGGACCCTCAAACATTCCCTTGCTTGGGTCAAGTGGAAATCATTTCATTCACCAAGGTCAATGCCTTCACATGTCGATGACTAATTAACTATTATTTTTTCGCCATTATCACTCATGATTTTCACTTCCAGTAACTTCTATTGGCAGACAAAGCAACTTTTTATAAACATTTATGTCTCTCTTTTCTTCTGCCATAGTCTCCTTACCGATTTCTCCTTTTGGGCTGTACCGATATATTTCAAAATCAAAATGTTCTTTCCACACCGTTCACATTCTTTCCCCCGAGTTCCAGAACTCATAATATACATATAACAGAGAAGGAAAAAAATGAACAAAGATCATTTGTGGAGATCAGATCCTCAAAATGACTTATTAACGTATTTTTAAATTGACTTTATAAGAGAGAAGAAAAAAGTAAAAAACAAAAATGCACCGGAGAAATAAAATCCTCGTACTAATTTAAATCGATATAATTTGTTACAAGTATATCGTTCCTAAAAATCATTAGTTCATTAATTTTTAGTGGGTATAATTAAGATTTAGTATACTTATACTCTTGAGTAATTTTTTGTAGTAGAAAAAAAAATTATTCAGCAGAAAAGATAAGTTTTCATACCATAAAAAATGTTGAAAATATTAAAATTATATGTTCATCGATTTATTTAAAAATAAAAAAAATCCTTTTATTCATTTAGAAATAGACACTACACTAGATATTTTTTAATATTCTTGAAAGAAAATATAAAACTAGATCCAAAAATATTTTTTTTATCAGCAAATAGATCCAAAAATATAAAGTACTTGCTAGCAATATTTACCATTGGAAGAATAATTAGCTGCTAAAACATGCAATTACGAATGTATAGTTCTAGTTAGTTTTACACAATTTCATAAAATAGAGCAAAAAAAGGTCTCAATAAAACTCACAAAACGGTGTTGGTGTGAAGAACAGTAAACATAAATACCAAAAAAAAAAAAAAAAAAAAAAAAAAAAAAAAAAAAAAAACAGCAAACTGATGAAGAACATTGAAAACTGCCAATCATGGATTAAACTTATATACTAGAAAAAAGTTTTAGCCCCAGGGACTCAGGCAAGTACATAGAAAGGTATTGCATACTGCATGGACCTTGTTTCTGTGTTAGGGTTATGGTAAGGTGTAGGGTCGGTTTATGCTGAAAGCACATTGCAATTTTAGGGATGTCAGATTTGGAATGCTCTATTCATTTACCTTTCTTGTATATATCTATTATACATGGATTGAAACATCCTAAATATTTAAGATATTATTTTTATCCATAAAAAAAATACACAAAAAAGTACAAAGAAAACAAGGAGAGAACCTTGCCTAACTGTCAACAAAGTTACCAAAGAGACAAAAGTGGCCCTAATTTCATTACTAAAGGCTGTTTTTTAATAGCCAAAACACAAATATAATTTTATAAGCCTAATTAAATTCTAAAATAAAATAAAATAGAAAATGGAAATATTCTGATTAATCTCTTTATTCCCCGTTAGATATTGTTCAGAGCCACTTTAAATGATTGATCTTTACCTTTAATCAATTACAATATGAGACGCACCTTTCTTACAAAAAAGTAAAAGTAGTAATAACATAATTCAAGGAGATAAAAATATACAATTTTCTAAGAAAACATTTATATATGTAAAAAATATGTATAATGCACAAGTAGTTAGCACATGGAAAGGTTAAGCGATGCCATTCAAAGACGAAGGCAATGAAGAACAATTACACTGCGGTGTATATAAAAAGAAGAAAAAAAAAGAAAAGAAAAAAGAAACATAAAATTGTATATCCTTTTCTAAGCATTTTTGTTTACTTTATTTCCATCATGATTTGTCATTGATTTTCCAATACTTTGTGATTCTCTTAAACCTTTCGTTACCTTTTTTTTAGTGAAATGTTTGAATACTCATCGTTATAGTAATAATGATTTTAATGAAGTGTGTGAAATTGAAATATTAAGCAAAGAGAGACTAATTCTATAAGGTTTACTATAGTGACATATTAAATCATTAAAAAAAAACTTTATTTTTTGTAATTTAGATGACTTTCAAACCACCGAATAAGAAAACGAAAAAAATATTAGACACTTTTATAATAAAAAATACTGTTAATATTTAAGACTTGAGACAATCGAATAAAATAACGGAATATTAATAGTGAAAGAATACTAAAACACCATTGAGACAAACAGAGAAATATTATTAAAAAAGTTATGGATTGAGTTGTAAAATCTATATTTAAAAGGAGTAAATTATTAAACACAAGAATAGTGTCACGAGTAAAAAGATAGAAATGCGAAAGACAATGCATCAATTAAAAGCTTCAATAACCACATATACCGTAATAAAGAAAATAAAAACCAAGAAAAAATATAAAAGAAAAACCATATATACTTTATCATTACGGAGACTCAAAAACAGTAAGATTAAGTACTTAAATCATTATTAGGCCCAAATCCTAATAAATGCATTCGGGATCCACACTTATACAAAAGTGATTCTCTACTTCTGTACTTAAAGTACGTTTCTATATTCTCTCAAGTATTTTAAAAGATTGAAAAAAGTTGAAGAATTATTTTCTTTTACTTTTCAAAAAAATCATATTAACTTCTTCAAAAGTGATTTTATCTTGCCCATAAACTATATTGAAAAAATATTATTCTATTTATTTTCGTATTTACTTCCACCATAAGTGTTTATAAAGAAATCTATTGAAAATACTTCCTCCATACTTAATATAAGATAAATTTTAAAAGAAATCATTGATACTTTTAATAGGATATTTTATAATTTCTACACAACTTTATATTTATTTTTCTGGTCTACTCTATTAAATATTATAAGTATTTGTGTTTTTATATTAATAAGTAGTGAGAATAAAATTTAAAAGTCATTAACAATGAAAGTTAATTTGGTATATTGATAAAATATTTTTAAAAGTAACTAAGTTAATCATTTTCAGTGGTGTATAATTATATTAAACATGTCCTATATTAAAGATCAAGAAGTAGAAATTAAATATGTAATTTTTTTAAAGAGATGTATTATATGTAAATTATATATTAATAAAAAACCAATTTATACAATGTTTTTTATTAAAATGTTTTTTCTATTTCTCTTTTATATAAGTTACCACGACTCCTAATTTTCTTTCTTTTTTCTATTTCTTTTTAATTACCATACAGTTTATTATACAAATAATATATATCTCAAATTTAAATAGTATATAATTAGTTCAATAAATTTGGACTAACGTCTTGAGCAATTGAAAGGGATGTTAGCACTAAAAAAAAATTTGAAAACAACATTCATATAACCGAGCACATGAATCAACTTATGTAAAATAATTTCAGAGAGCATCTCTTGATGCTTATTCAGGTGCCTGAATAGAATATTAGTAGGTTGAAGTAAACTTTCATTAGAGAAATATTAGCTCACATTAAAAGTTGTTTAAAGTTGCTTCATTAAGCAAATTCTTAATTATCCTGCTGATAGCTATTTTCCTCTTCCAAGGTTAGTGCATGTTATTTTCCATCCCTGTCAATTTCAGCTCTCTTTGACTTCACATCACAGTGACAGTCTTGTGAGAAGTGTCGGTGGTGCCATAGACTAAGTGGAGACTGAGATATTTTGGAAATATTTTAATTCAAAGTTTTTAGATATCCCTAATTATAACTGTTACAAATATTATTTCCTACCAACACTTTTTTATATATATGAACCCATTTGGAATAGAGATGCTGAGTGTCAAAAGCATGATTAACAACATAGCATAAATATAATTCAATGTGATTTTCTATGTCAAACAAGATGGTTCAATCACTATTGTAGGTAATGTTGCATTATGGGCAATCCAAAGAAAAATTGTCTCTAAGGAATACATCAGATTATAGTTACTACTGTAAGTAATATTATTGCAATTTCATTCCATGCACAACTTGAATAACTAGACAAACACTGATGAGTCTTGTCTTACAGAAGGTGTAACATGCATGAAGACACATCTGCTATGAACTGGTGTATCAAGAAACAGTGAGACACGAAGCAGTTTCGTATGCGTATAAGAACGAAGTGCAATGCTAAATCATGTGGTAGTAATCTGTCCGTCTGAAGTTTCATGTTCAGCAACCTCCTCCTCAGGATCATTCCATCCAAGGTTCACAGCCAAATCTTCGACTGGAACCTTAATCACATCACTTCTGACACCAATGTCAGTTGCATATCTGCTCATGCAGTACATTCCTGCTGTTACAGTAGCAACACCAACAGGACTTGGCATTAACAACTTGAGGGGAGAAGAAATTATTGCAGCCAATGGGGCACCGATGATAGAAGAAGCTTGGCCACTTCTTCCAAGCCCTTGCTTCTCTTGTATCAAAAGACCGGTTTTGCAGTACAGGGCAAAATCCTCACAATTGTTCTGAAAAACATCGTAATTACCAAAGCCGTTTTGAAGAAGATACATTGCTCGATGGATAACAGTCTCTGCTGGGTCTGATGATGCAGTAGTGCATGTGCCACCCCTTATTTTGGTGAGGAAAACAGATGGTGAAACTTCATACTCAAAACAGTAAAGAGATCCATTTCGAAGGAAGCAATCCAAGCAAGAAAGAACTACGCCACTGTTTAGCTGTCTGAATCCACAGTCAGGAAAGGTTGGACATGGGTTGGATGTTGGATCGTCCAAGTTTGATGATGTCTCAGCAATTGACTTTAAGTTTCTTTCAGGTCTGAAATGTACAACCTTGCTTCCCCCAACAAAAATGCCTGCATGGTATTTACACATAAGTTAAATTTAAGCTTGATTCAACACACAAGATTCTCTGCAGCCATTCTGAATTTAGTTAGATGCCATATTTCTTGATCAAATCAACTTGAATAAGGTTGATACTACAAAGCAATATCATCTCACATCGGGTTCTGACAAAATCAAACAATGAAAGATATTCTTCATCATGGATGTCGTAAGGATTAGAAATAAGCAAGGAGGTCTTAGCAACTAAAGCTGAAAAGCTAAAGTATAATCGACCAGCAGCATACACTGAGACAGTGTAAAAGAAATGTGTTATACATGATGTAATGCAAACGCAGAATGATAGCTAGTTGTTTATCAGTAAGAAAGTACACAGCTCAGCTTCCCTTTCCAGTGAATCGTTCTCTCATTGTGTAGTAAAAATAGAATTTGAGAAGGGAAAACAGCTAGTACTAACACAAAAAATTAGATTGCTGATATAATTCGCATGGCTCGTAAAATAGAGATTGTTCTTTGAGTAGTAAAAGAAAGAGTATTGATCTTCATGGCAAGATAAATTCCCTAGCCATTTGGCTGCATCATCTACCTTGAAAACTTACAATGAGAGGTATAACTCTATAAAAAGAGTCTAGCAAAATATGAAGGCATATAAAGAAACATTTAAACAGACAAACACATCATATTTCACAAAATAATCCAAGCATTTGGCAGAGAAAGAAGATTTTCCTCTATACCCTGCTAACACAATGATACCATAACTTCTATATAATAAATAGAGTTAATGGCAGAGTTAACTTCTATACAATGTTAAAAAAAATAAGGAAATAAAGAAAACTAAGTAACTTAAAATTCTAATTCCGTGATGCCACAATTAACAGTCTTCTACGCAGAGTCATGACCCCTGAAACAGAACTTCCATTGTCCAAAACCACTATATGGTTTTCATTCTGAATTTAGTTAGATGCCATATTTCTTGATCAAATCAACTTGAATAAGGTTGATACTACAAAGCAATATCATCTCACATCGGGTTCTGACAAAATCAAACAATGACAGATATTCTTCATCATGGATGTCGTAAGGATTAGAAATAAGCAAGGAGGTCTTAGCAACTAAAGCTGAAAGCTAAAGTATAATTGACCCGCAGCATACACTGAGACAGTGTAAAAGAAATGTGTTATTCATGATGTATTGCAAAAAACAGAATGATGACTAGTTGTTTATCAGTACGAAAGCACAGCTCAGCTTCCCTTTCCAGTGTTTCTGTAGTAATAATAGAATTTGAGAAGGGAAAACAGCTAGTACTAACATAAAAAATATAGATGGCTGATATAATTCGCATGGATCATAAAATAGAGATTGTTCCTTAAGTAGTAAAAGAAATAGTATTGATTTTCATGGCAAGATAAATTCCCTAGCCATTTGGCTGCATCATCTACCTTGAAAACTTACAATGAGAGGTAACTTTATAAAAAGAGTCTTACAAAATATGAAGGCATATAAAGAAACATTTAAACAGACAAACACATCATATTTCACAAAATAATCCTAGCATTTGGCAGAGAAAGAAGATTTTCCTCTATACCCTGCTAACACAATGATACCATAACTTCTACATGATAAATAATGTTACTGACTTTAATAAGAATAGAAAAATACCACATTGATGGCAGGGTTAACCCACCTACAATGTTAAGAAAATAAGGAAATAAAGACAACTAAGTAACTTCAAATTCTAATTCCGAGAGGCCACAATTAACAGTTTTCTACGCAGAGTCATGACCCCTGAAACAGAACTTCCATTGTCCAAAACCACTATATGGTTTTCATTGAACTATAAACTTATCTCTAGAAATTGTAAAGATGATTTGTATAGTAGCACTGTTACCATCAATACAGAGGCACAGTATTTGTTCCATGACAAAAGTTCTCTCCCAAAGGTACTAAATTAGATTAATTTAAGTGGATGACACTTGCTTCATACTCGTCAATCAGTCCATATGACATCTGCAAATGATCATTTCATTCATATATGTTGAATTTCAAACAAATAAAGTTTGATTTACATCGAGTGGCAAGAAAGCTTAGTTTAATTGAGAGCTTTGCTTCCTCGCTTTAACAAAGAAAAAAGAACTAAAACTATTCTATCTACATAATACCTCTGCTTACAACTGTGTATGTTTATCAATTGAACCGTAGACAACTCCTAATCCAGCAAAAATAAATTCATAATTAATTTGCTCACATTTCATACGACCAATCCCACACACATTCTGCTTTAAAATTCCAATTTGACACCATGTTGAATGTTACCAAATTATTGCAATGCCTCCTAAACATAAAGCTTAAAAAAATATGTTCATTGTGCCAATGATAGCAGCGTATGCACAAATAAAATGAGTCTGAATCCACACACCAGCGGGTAAAGGAACCAAAATCAAACGACATGGACACCTAGAAGAGTAGGAGAAACAAAAGGGTCACGGGACCCAGCAAACATCACACCAAAACTTAAACCTTGAAAGAAGAAAAAATAAATCCTCTCCAACACCCATCAATCGAAAGTCAAAAAAGAACAATTTTTTCTTACAAATCACGAAACCCAAATTGAATTGACAAAGCAAAAACAAACGCTTTCCCCGTGGCGGGGGACGGGGGTCCTTCAACAACAACATCACTATCGACCAACTTGCAATTCTGCAAACACATCACACATATTTTCTAAAACAGAAAAAGGGTAAACAAAAAAAACAAATACAGAATGCAGGAGGCGATGCAGAAAACCCAATTGCTGAAAGTTAGATCACAGAAGCCACATTTCCAATAAAAAAAATCCAAAATTAAAAAAATGAAAATTTAATTTTGAGAAGAAAAAGAGAGATTGAGAAAGACCATGATGAGAATAAGTGAAAACAGCTCTGTAGGTGTAGATGTGGTCGCCAGGCTTGATCTCATGTCTCTCCACTCTGTTAGAAATCAGACCCATTTCTCACTCTCACTCTGAAACTCGCCACTGTCACCGTAACACCGTTCCAAGCTTCAGTCGTTGTAGCATAGCAGAGCAGAAAGAGTGCAACTTTTCTTATTATATTGGACTTGGCCCCACACTCATCCTAATTATTCAACAACAAGAATATTATTTTATTGTTGTTCTGAAAATTAACCGAAAACCAAACGTAATAATGTGTGGAATTGGAATGTGTGTGGCAATCAATGGTAACCTTCTCATCAACTACTCTCACCCAATCCAAATGCAAACCTTTGTTAAAGGTTTGTTCTGTGGCACATATCGATAGCGACGATGGTGATGATGATGATGATGAGATCATCATCATGGATTATGAACGGATGGATGGTGATTAATAAAGATGGACCTTTGGGTAGTTTTTATTTTTTGGACTCTTCTCCTAACAGTTGACCCGGCGAGGACAATGGTGTCGAGGTACTAAACTATTAACGTAATACATAATTAATAATCCTTGAGGGTATCTAGATAACGTAAACATATTTGAAGTGGCAATTTTGCTACTCATTAATCTTATTTAATTATTTCTTTAAAAGATACAAGTACTTTGGTTTTTGCTCTTTTGAAAATTTGTTTCTTGATTTACGGATTTGGGTAAATTTTGTAGAGTTTATAAAATTGGGATGTAAAATAAAAATCGACATTCATTACATCTTTTTAAATAGAAATCTACATGTAACGATTATAATTTTTTTCAGTGGAGTCTCCATATATTTGATGACTTTAATTTTGTCATGTTAATATATAGTAATTTTATAAAATTGTGTTTTTTATATTTTTTATGTGGGGATGTGGATGGTATAAAAGTTTGTAAAGGGACCCAATCATAACCAACTTTGTTGACGACAGTTTTATGTATTTGAAAGAAAACGAGATGAAGAGTAGTACCCTTAACATGAAAAGGCTGCACATTAAGCCATTAACATGGCAAAAACGAAGATTTTATGTGATGCTAAAATGAGCTTGTAAACTAAATAAGCCATTAACTTTATCTTGGGAGTCTAAAACTGTTTGGACACGAAAAAAGTACTTGGACTTGCTATCTATTATTGGGAGGAAGAAGAAGGCTGTGTTCAACTTCCCTAAAGAGAGGGTGTGGAAAAAGGTTAATAATTGGGAAAAACATTTATGAAAATTAGGAAGAGAAATTCTTGCGAAGTTTGTGGTCCAAGTAATCCTAACTTGCTATATAAACACTTTATTCCTTCAATCCTTAACCAGAATATGATCAAGTAAACATCAAGCAAATGTGAGGAGAATTTTAAAGATTCCAGCTTGTGAAGGGGTTGAGATCAGTGTGCTGAGAAATTTTATGTGAAATTAACCACTATTACATCCCGGAGTTCGTTTTGAACTTAAGGCCAATCTAGTACTTTAGGAGATTGGGGTAAAGTTTGGCACATAATCATCAAGAAAGGTGGGGAATTTCCATTGGTTTGTTGCAAGTGATTGTCTTCCTATTAGGCAAATAGTTCAGGCTCAAGTTCCATGTCCAAATACTGAGAATGAATGAAACTACCTTCTATTTAAAAATTTAGAACTTTAAAATATTGGATTTGTAGATTTTTTTTTTCTTATATATTGTCTGATTTATATTTAAATATCTAATAAAAAAAAAGTAGTGACTTGCGTGAAAGGCGACTTGCTACGTCTGAACCATAACGTAGTCATTGTTAAGCTTGATTGTAAGGTTGCTGTAGATGAAATTCAAGGTGGATCAACAGCTTTTTTTTTTAATTAGGCCTGTTCATAAACATATGTTTACAGAAACCTAGTTATTCCAAACTTTGAGATGAGTTTTATCAGGAGACAAGCAAATACTGCAGTCCATCAATGGTGACACCATTTTATGTTAGTTGCCAAGTTTTTTATCACATACCACACCGATTCTACCAAAGTTATCCAAAAAGAAATAATACGAGCTTCATGAGTCAAAAAGAGATATCAATCAATACGATGTATTCTTAAAAAGAGATTGAGAAGTATTACGTGAATTTCATAAAAATTATAAGAAGTTTCCAACATAATTTATTTGTACTTTTTACGTGAGGTAAGAATCTTATTATTTTATTATGTATATATGTATTGAAATAAATAATAAGTACTATGTTAATACTTAATATGTATTTAAATGTATATTTAATCAGATTCATAATCCTTTTACATAAATTTTATGCATAAATAATTAATATCAATAATTAAAAATATATCTATCTAATTACCATTTTAAAATGTATTATATTGATTATATCTTATGCAGTTTGATTGATGTATCTGTATTGCAATAAAGTATCGAATTTTTACATGTCGGATCCCAAAAAGTAACATGGCAGAGAAGAAAAAGCGAGGAAGTTTCTGCAGCGAAGCAACCCATGGGACTTTGGATTCTTTGCCACATGAACAAGTGATACCCCTCCCTCCCTTTTCACCCTTTTTATCACCCTTCTTCTTCACGTCACTGCTTTTGGAAGGAAATGATGAATAAATGGCAAAGATGGAAAATGATTATCACGTTCTCTCCCACTCTTTAGTGTGCAGCAGAAGTATTAAGGAGGCTCAATTGGTATGTCTATTAGTGGTTATTTATGTCAACTATGATTCTCCGTGGATTTTCAAACTGTTATATCTGAAATCACAGCTCTTACTTTTACGATTCCTTAATAATTTAAGATAAGCCTGCAGTTTGAAGATAGACCATATCCAGAGGCTTGCAGTGTGACCATATCCATAGGCACCTCACCTTTCAATGACCATTCATCTCACTAGAAACCAAGGAAGAAAAAAGTTATTCTCAATTTCTCGTTTAGTTTGCATCCTTCATACTTGTCAATGCTAAAATATGTAAAAATTAGTGGATATTGGATATCTGCTTTGCTACGTATTTGATGACAGGCAATTAAACAATCACAGAATACATTTCAATTTTTTACTATGAGAAAATTCAGTACAGAACATGCCCTTGGAACTATCAGTCGCTCCGTTTTTATTCCTGATTTGGCTCAGGATCCAGGCAGAGTGAAATATGAAGTAACTTGTAAATTTGTTCTTTCGTCTAAGGCGAGGACATGCATACACAAACGGATGTACAAATTTACTTCATATATAGGCTAGAATATACAAAGAATGGAAAAATAAATTTGATAAAAAAACAATACAAGTGTCTAAAACTAACAAAATATTGGTATTCATACCATGTATTATAGGAATATCTGCCAATCATATATTTTCACGTCAAAAAGTTTTTCATGTTCTAGCCTGTGTCTCAGTTCCTTCGCACACTGTACATCCTTGGCAAGCAACAGAGCAAAGCCCCCACCACCAGCTCCAACCAGCTTGTAGCCACAGCAGTACGGAGAGGCAAAAGAAAACAGACTATCGACATACTCGTTGCTGCAGTAAGGGTCAAGTTCCTGATGCAATCTCCAAGCTTCTAGCATGATATCACCAAGTTCATCTAAGTCACAGTTCATCAAAGCTTCTCTCCCAATCTTTGCCAGTTCAACAAGACGTTTGATACTTGATACAAGAAGATTATCACGGCGAAGATATCTAATAACCACCTTCTGCAATACCTTATGTGCAAGTCGAACCTACAAAAAACAGTTCAATGTACAATAGAAATCAAAGTTAATTATAGAAGTTATTGAAATAAATGAAGTGCGGCATTAGCTACAAAATTACAAAACTGACTAAAATTTGAACGTTTTGTGATAAGATTTTGCTGTTGATTATATAAAAAAAAAGGAAACAAAGCAAAACAAATAACATATCCCACATACAAATGATTTCCTATATGCTATCAACAGAAAACACAGTTACCCAAAGATCATTTAGTTGCAAGATAAACTTACTACAAGCTTATAGGTAATATCAGATGAAAGATAACACTGAAAAGAGTCTCTTTGATGCATAGCTCTGTGAAGGAATACCAAGTACATTTCTATAAACAAACTGTTTACTTACTTGACCAGTAAATACCACAAGAAGTCGTTGTTGCAGCTCGGAAATTAACTGAGGGGAAGCCAACAGGGGAACAACTTGAAGCCTCAAGGGAATTCCTGGAAAGCTTGAAGTACATTTAATCCCAGGGTACAAACCTCCTATCTGGTCCTGCCAACCACCTCCTGTACCCATAAGTTGCTCCAACACCAAAACAAGTCTAGCAACATTCTCAGTGCTGTCATCCCCATCAATTATCTGGAGAAGGCCTTTCACCACTGTAGCAGCTAAGATACTAGAGGTACCCAATCCACTGCCACGGGGGACATTAGCCCATGTTTTGATGTGCATGCCCATATCTACAAGAATGTTATCATGAATAATTCCAGTCACAAGTAATGCACATTTGACCAGCCGAAATGGGTCGTCTCCATCAAATGGTGCACAAATAGATGTATAATCTTCAACAAACAACTGGTTATCTGCATCATCGGTAATTAATATTCCTTCTGTTTTAGTTGTCTCTATGATGGTGCCAATTGGTGAAGAACCCTCCAAGCTTATTGCCATATTCAAAACACATCCAGCACGTTCAATGCTCCATGGAGGAGTATCACTCCAACCCCCAACAAAATCTACACGAACTGGCAATTCTACCTTTACCTTTCTAGGATGGAAAGGCTGACGAATGCAGCTATTGTGATTGTTATTCTGGAATTCGTGTCCGAAACGGCTACTAGGAGACTCTGATAAATGTTCTGCAGAAAAGACAGGTTTCAACTTCAGAAACTTCATATTTATGATTTTGTTGAATGAGTTAAGAAGTAACTGTCTTGTTATTCATAATTTCATACACATATATGAAGTCATGGAGAGTATGATATTTCAAATAGTGAAAAGTCTAACTTAAAAGAATTGGTAACCAATCTTTTGGCGTCAAATGATCCTGAATAGAAATAATCATTCTTATAGATACTCTATTCCAGTATTTTGAGAGGTAAAACACTTTGACAAAATAATATTACTCACCATGAATTGCACATAGAAGCTAAATTCCTAACACTACATTAATTGATCTTTGTATAAAAATTGGGCGTTCTTCTTAAAAATAATCACCATATTTACATTTCCATTGATTATTTTGAAACCAACAGGTAGTTTATAGTTATATCGTTATACTAAGTGTGCTAATAAACAATATCATGGAAAAGAAATTTTGCAATAAATTGTACCTTAAAAGTTAAAACTAGCCTGTGGAAAGCAGCAAATGATCCTTACTTTTTTTAATGTAATTTAATATTGCATTCTCATAATCATTTCTCTAGACAGCTTATCCTATGCTTAAAAATCATCAAATGAATCGTGTGTATTCTCTCTGTTAAGTTGAACAAAAGTCAATTTATCAAGTTGTCCCAAGATTCCTCCCTGTTCTCCCTCAAAAAAAAAAAAAAAAAAAATTGAATGAATCGTGTGTATTTTCTCTGTTAAGTTGAACAAAAGTCAATTTATCAAGTTGTCCCAAGATTCCTCCCTGTTCTCCCTC
>Ga0209700_100315_pt1 | contig 86537 bp, 49 predicted proteins | sample SiratroredBW_FD_187528 | JGI IMG/M metagenome (GOLD analysis project Ga0209700, IMG submission 187528) | Root nodule microbial communities of legume samples collected from California, USA - Siratro red BW (SPAdes) (version 2) | ecosystem: Host-associated > Plants > Roots > Nodule | place: USA... | reverse complement strand
GGGCTTTACAGTGGACTCTGTATAAGTGCCAGTTACTGCTGTAGGTTCAGCAGGGTGTTTTCTGCAGGGTGCAGAGGTGTTCTTGCGGGGAGCAAGATTGTATAAACTGATCTGTGGATCATTTTTTAGTGGAAATCCTTACGGTGAAGTAGGGGACTGGACGTAGCCCAGTTGGGGTGAACCAGGATAAAATCTGCTGTGTCATTTCTCTCCTAATCTCTCTCAATTCTTGATGAATCTTTGCTGTTCTTGATACATCTTACTGCATGTCTTGATTTTAAAGAAATTGACTCAAAAGCAAAAACTGAATTAAGTGATTTGTTCCTAATAATGTTTGAACAGTTTTTGAATTAAAAAATAAAGTCTTTACAACAGATAAACTTGAATTACTTCTGAAATACAGTTTACAATTTATTGTATTCACTGTTCATCAGTCAGTTTTCCAGAAAAACCGTTTTTGTGTAATTGATATCTTCTTAATCGTTTTTCTGGTATCAAATTCAATCTGATTTCTATTCTGAATCAGTTTGTCTGTATTAATGTGCATTTGATCTAAATCTTTAAAGTTCTTGCATAATTCTTTAAACCACTTACTGCTTACTGTTTTCCAGAAAACTACTTAACAGTACACTGTCTGTTCCTGAATTCTAATCTGGTTTTCAGTACACTGGTTTTCCAGATTTCATATTTGTCTGCAGTACACTGGTTCTGTTTGATTGGTTTTTATATTTGTTAATTGTTTGAACCTTTGTAGATTGCATTCTAAGTTTCTTTAAAGAATTTGTATTCTCACATTGAAAAGCAAATTTCGAAAAGATTCAAAAAGGGTTCAATTCACCCCCCCCTCTTGAACTTAGGCCAAACACTTATTTTAACATATTGTATAAATAAATCAAACATCATTCAGCACCCTTTCCAAATTCCAACAACCGCCCTATAACATCCAATATGTTATGCAGGTTTTGCTTACTATATTGTGCCATCCTGGGTATCAACTAGTCCCAAGAACAATTTTTTTTTTTTTTACAAACTCATTGTGTGGTTAGTATGTATTAATTTCCTACCAAATAATCAAAATTTCCAACCCTCTTGCAGTATAATATAGCCAAGGTATAGAGTTAAGACTACAATACATGTTCATAACATTATAATACAAAATCAAATATTGTCAACAACTGTTAAAAAAACCAATTAAATATGTATTTTCATTCATTACAAGAATTTACTTAATTACCACTGCCCTATGCATCAGTTAGTGTGTGCCTGTACTTTATGGAATTAAGACATTCTTGTGGAAAAAAGACCCAATCAAAGTATGTAATTGTCTTATGAATTTTTTTTGTGATCCATGTTCAGACCCTAACTTGAGTTAAATGATTGCTCAAGCCGGATACATAAAACTAGTGAAAATGACTTATTTTTCTCATTGTTATACCATCTAGAGTATTTTAAGAAAATAAAATAATATTCCATAATAATCTAAAATTACAAGGGTGGATGCTTAAAAACATGAGATGACACTTTCAAACATATAAGACTGTTGTAACTATATAACTACCTTCACATGTCACTTTAAAGTGCATGTGATGGTTGTAACTACTTCACATTTTAGGAAACTAAAAGCCATTAAGTGGCACATGAAGAGTTTATAACTTTCAAGGAGCATTTTCTAAGCACAGGTGAAGGTTATAATGACTTCACATGTTACTTCCTTATTTCAAGGAATCTCATGTGCTTTCATATAACTAACTCCATGTGCTTCACCTTAAATTAAGGAACCACTCAGGTGTCTTTCCTAAAATCAGAAAACAACTCATATGTCTTTCTGAATATTAGGAATTAACTAAGTGTTAATTATATGATTAATGAAACATAAGTGTAATCATTAACTTAATTAGGCTTGTGTTTACACTAGATATCATCATTAGTAGTGTGTTCACACTTAAAATTTCCTTTCTTATGTTCACATTGTAACCAACTTGTAACCATCTTCCTTTCTTTTTAGCAAAAATTTTTGGTTAAAAATAAAGTCAAACTCTCTTGTAAACACATTTTTGAAGATTGAGTGAAATTTTTTTTCTATGAGACATATATGAGAGTGTTCTTGTCTTATTTTTTATTTTTGTCTTGAAAAACTTTTTCAAGTGATAAATCTTCTCTAGACTTATCCTTTGGGATTCGTAACAAAGGTGGTGTGTTTTACTTTTCTTAATCCATTTTCTATTACTTTTTGAATATGTTCTTATTTTCTATATTGTTTCTAGTTTTTGAATTAAAATTACTTTTTGAATATGTTCTTATTTTCTATATTGTTTCTAGCTTTCTGAATTAAAATGTGTATGACTTCTGCAATTGTATCTTGTTTTATCATAGAATTATTCTTTTCTAACACTTTTTGAGTCCATCAAGATTCTGTCATCCCTTTACAATAACATATTTATGTATAGTTTATTCAATATTATTTTATCATAAAACTCTTTACATGCATGAAAAGTGTTAGTGTTTGAATTTAAAAAAACTTAGGATGGAATTAGTTCATATTATCTTAAATTTTTTATCTCTTAATTTCCAGTAGAAAAAAGAGATGTCTCAAAATTTTAGAGAAAAATCATTCTATTAAAAAGTATTGTCGAATTATTGTATATATACTAGTATTCATAAATACTCACAAATACTTTTTATTTTTATATTGTTAATTTTAAATAAAACTATTAAAAATTTATTCTATAAAATATAAACTGAAAAGAAATTATATCCTAAAGTACAATTAAAATTAGGTTTTCTAAAAACAGCATTTTACTTCACTAATTTAATTATAGAATATATTTAAATGAAAATACTACTAATTAATATCAAAATATTATTTTTAAAATTGAACTAAATATGTCTTCTGAAAAAAAATTGAAATTGATTATCAAAAAATTTAGAAATTATAGAATATACATAAACACATACATACACAATCATCCGTTAAGATGTGAATACCTATTATCCTTTTTCCTAAGTATCCATTCAAAATATCAATAGTGAGTTTTACCTGTGTATTCTCCTTTTGCCATCTTTATCTTTAGTATGAGAGAATAATATAATTGTAGACATGAAAAACGAGGAATCTATTTACACGTTAAATTAATGATGCACTAAATTTAGATAAAGATTTTTATTAGAAATTAACCTATTTTTTTACGCCAGCATAATGTTATTTAAATATCATTTTAAATACACTATTTTTAAAATCAATTTCACTACTAAGGCTTTTTAACTATTAGCAACAATTGAATTTTTAACCATTAACAAGAACTAGTATTAACTTCTATAACTAATCTTAAGTACTCTTACCCTTTAAAAGCAGATTAGGAAATAATAAACTGTACATTATAATTAGAAAACATAAACTATTTGAGAGAAATTATATATGCTAAAATTGTATGTAATTTGAGACACAGATAGCACGAGTCATCGTTTATGACAAGCTCATTTCCCAAGAAAAATGAACCAAATAGTGTAAAAGAGACAGAAACGAAAGACTGACACGAAAATTTGAAACGGTAATAAAACAAAACAGTGGCTGGATTTTGAAGGGTCTAGCACTGTACCATAAGGGACCCCCAAAATTAAAAGGTCACTTACCCTAAAGCTACAGGATTGGGTGTTGGAATGTAGAAACCCAATGCTTAAAGGAAGAAGAAGGGTCTCTTTCCCAACTCTCTTTCCCAGGAAATTACCTTCCTTCCACTCAACATGCAGAATGAAATTCTCAAAATTACCACAACCCAAACACTCTTAGGAATCTAAATGCCATCTAATTAGTCCCACATCGATCAGAAAGAAAAACTTCATTAACATTTCAAAAAACACCCAACTTAAAGATTTGTAGTCAACAGTGGCGTTTTATCTGATTGTGATTCATCTCCAATGAATCTTTGTGAAAAACCCAAAAAAAAGAAAAACATGAGATCATAAGAATAAATCAACAGAAATACTATTTTCTTTGGCATTATTTAATCTCAACTCCTTGCATATTAACATTGGCTGAACAACAAAAAGCAAAAGGTAATAACAACAGAAGAGAAACAATAACAATGGTATGAGTAAGCTAACAGATTGAGCCGTCTAGCCAATATCACGATCGGCAGCATCAGAAATCAAAACTCAAAGCAGAAGATGAAAGGAACAATGCAGAATAGGAGTTGAGAAACAGTTTCTGCTACGACTGTCATCCTTCACATCAGCTAAGAATACACAAGATTGTTGTGTCAAAGACTGTATTCTTCGATCCAGTAGGCCCTTGAAGCTACAATCCTCACCATATTCAGCAGTCTCAGCTTCAGCAGCTGCCACCACAATCATAATGGTATCATCAAATAAAGAAATATATATGGCCAAAATATGGGACAGGTGAAGAAAAAACTACAACTTTATAGCAGTGTTTGATGAGAAAAGAGTGAAGGGACCAAATAGTGGTGGGGGTGCATATTTTGGCAGAAAAAAAAAGGGAAAAGAAAACAAAGAGAAAAGGGTTGCATGAAGGCAACAAAATGTCTATGTTTGAAAAGGATGCATGTCTAGCTGGGTTAGCAGTGAGTGCAATTTGGTCCAATAAACATGATTTAGACATGAGATAAATCTGCTTGCTTCTGCTTAACAACCACATTCCCTCATCTCAAATCACTTCTTCACTTTACCCTTCCTTTTTCTTTTTTTTTCTTTTTTTTTTCTTTTCTTTTGGGATGATGCTTGACACCGAAGACCAAATTAGCTACATTTGCGCAAGCAACCTCTGTCCGTCTTGTTCCCCTTGCCTACCCTTATTCAACTACCACAATTCCAATCCTGCCCTTGTTAAAAGTAGGCAACTTTTGACTTTCTTCCCTCCCTTATCTTAAAAATATTGATAATTGTTTTATGGATATAATCTAGATACCTTTAGATAAATTGTTGTCAATAAATTGGGTACTAATAATATAAAACCTAATAGCTTCACTATTTTGTGTGATATTATCATTATAAAATTAATTAACAACTTTTATGGAAGATAATTATTATATAGTTGTTCGTATCTTTGTGTGAAAGATTAAAAAACTATTTATAATGGAAATAAAACATTATGAAACACTTCATCTTTAATCATCATCGAAATATATATATAGTACAGTAATATCCATATATTATTTGAAATTAAATATATATTTAATTAATTATACCACATCAATGTTAGATGAAGTATTCACTTAACATTTAATTATTTTTAATATTCTCTATATAAAAGGATTTTATTAATGTAAAAAAGTTTTCAATAGATGAACCTCCGATAAAAAAAAAAACCAACAACTCAAAATTCTTCCACAAATTATCTAGAAAAATGAAAACATCGATAAGGTTTTCTCTCATGTACACCTCCGAAGGACACAACTTTAACTTTTGAAGAACAAGTGCTGTTACATCCATTTCTCTACATCCTGCGTGTTGCCTAGAGAGAAAGAAAATACATCCATTTCTCTTTTTCTCTCTTTGTATACACACAACAAAGAATTTGTTCCAATTCATAAGCCACGAAAAAAGAGATGTTTCTTGGCCTTGAAGATGAGGACAAGTGATTGATAACTTTTGTTTCTTTTTTGTTCCGTTAAACACAACTGCCACATTTCTTATATACCTACTTGTTTGTAAACTTGTTTTAATTTGGTCAATTTTGGAACACAGAAGGACAACAACAACATCTTTAATTAATTTCACAGGTAGTAGCCAATTTGTTACTTTGCTGCCCTTTATCTTTTTCATACGTTGTCATATTAAAGATAAAATCTCAATTTGAACAATCTCAGATTCCTGTTTTCAACTTTATCTTGGTTTGCCCGCTGTCCTACTTTCTATTCATTTTCTTTATCTGTTTTTATGTGACTTTTTCTCAGACATTCTGTCCCTTGTCGTGACAGTCTTCAAACCTTTGATTTGAACTCAAACCATTTTTAAGAAAATTGCAAATTTGGTATCTCCAAAAGTTAAATTGGAAATTTCCTGCAAGATAATTGTTGGAGAGAAAGGCTGGAATAATTATTAGAGTGATTAGAGCTGCATACCCGAAAAGGAAATTCCACTTGCATTTTACAGAGCCGCATAAAACTTTTTTCTTCTGTTTCCATGGAAACGTAAAATCCTTGTTCCTTTTGGTCATTTCCTAGTTCTTTTGCTTTACAAATGAAAATGACTTCAGTACCTTGTTCATTATTGGCAGTGCCAAAAGTTTTTTACTTATCAAATAAGGTTCGAGTCCTTATATTAACTCTTTCATTAATTCTTGAAATATTTCAAGTTATTTTTTATTTCTCAATTTATTATCAATACAGATAACAGAAACATATGATTTTAACTTAACAAAAACGTAACACTAGAATGGATGGGGTAACATCAAAGATGGGAGATACATTCTTGATTGAAGACTTGTTGGCTTAGTCCATGTTCCCTTGTTTGATTTTAATAAAAAAATTAACTGATTTATAATTAATTATAAATATTAAACTCTTATTTTATTTAGCAGTATGTCTATTTTGTTTAAAAAATAGAAAAACAAAATAAAATTATTTTTTTTTACACAAAAATAATAGTAACTTATATAATACTTTATTCTAATTTTATCTTTTATATATTAATAATTAATTTTTATAATAATAGTTGTTATTATTAATTTTCTTAAAATTATATTTATTATCATAAAAATGTCAAGATATAGTAGCACAATGTATATATTTCCAAGATTAATAATAATAATAGTAATGAATGATTTTGAAAGATACCACTATTTTTTTTATCTTATTTTAGAAACAAAAGTCACTTCTCACTGTGCCACTTCTTCCGTGGCATACTCAGAAGAAACCCAAACTCCAATTCCTCTTAGTGTTCGGCCACCCCGCTAAATGGAGGCAGTCGGTTCCAGACTCGGCCGCGCCTCCTCTCGTTACGGCTCCGCCACCGTCTTCACCGGTCCCGTCAGGAAGTGGAAGAAGAAGTGGGTCCACGTCACCCCCTCTTCCTCACCCAGTAACACCAACACCACCACCCGACATAACGCTCACGCTCCTGCCAATTCCAACGCTTCCTCTCTTCTCCTCCTCCGCCGCTGGACCCCCACCACCGACGAAGACGCTGCCGCCACCGATGACGAGCCTCCTAGGAGGAAGTTCCGTTACACCCCTGTATGTCTCCCTCTAACCCTGTCTTTTTTGGGTTCGCCCTTTGCATTTTGGGGTGAATATTTAATTGGGGTTTTGTTTTGTGGTGAAAAGTTTCGAATTTTGTTAATGTGCTGTGTTGATGGGTTGTGGTGTTTAGGTGGGTTTGGAGTTTTGCTCTGTAATGAAGAAGTGTTGGGTTGGATTGTCGTTTGCATGTTGCATGAGTTGGGATTTCGGGATGTGATAAAGTGGTTTGTTAGCTGCCTTGTGTGTGAATTTTAGGTGGTGATATATGTGGAAGAGAGGCAGGAAAACAGAGGAGGTAGATAAGAAAATACAGATTGAAGTTTTCTTCTTTTTTTTTGTGGAACAATGTGTTTAGTCCCTCTGCTGTCCCTGAAACTTAATTTTGGTGCATGTAATCTCAGAGTGATGAATTCTGATCTCTAATTTATAAAAATATGTAATTTAGTCCTAATCCATGATCAAACTTCAGTGTCGGATTATGATTTTTAGTATACTGGAAAAGGGATTAGATTCACATGTTTTTGGAGACTAAATCCATGATGTAGTTTGACCATAAGTACATTAAAAAACACATCTTTCTCTTATTTTTTGGTTGAAGGAAAATGAAAAATTAAGTTTAACTTCTAAAAGTGCAACAACAACAATAACCAAGTGTTGTCTCACTGGGAGAAATTGCCTATAGAAATCATGCAGTGTCATTCAGGTTGATTAAAGATCAATGTTTCATAGAAGTAATAATTCAAAATTCTCTTTTCTTTCATTTTCTCTTTTATGTTAAAAGTTTAAAAAATATTTTTCCTCGTTTTCCCTCCTCAATACCAGACCAGGTGCTTCTCTGTAATATATGGATAAATGTAAAGTTCACCCAAAAATGAGGTGTATTGAGGTGGAAGAAAGAAGAAGGTTGAGAAAGAAAGTGGTAAATGTGCTGGATAATACGATGGGAAAAGGATTGAGAAATAAGGGGGCAAAATTGAGAGGAAATGATATAGTACGAAAAGTGGATATATATTTGTAAAGGTTGATATTTTATATGTACAAAGTTGCATTAGTCCTTATGTGGGTTGAAATTGTGGTTCCACTGAGTATTAAAATTTGTATCTTTTTTTGTTGGTAAAAGCTAGTTATGTCATATATTTGTGTATGGGAAGATGGGTGGGTGGATCATTGCTTCTGTCAAATGAGTCCTTTTGACCATAAGTGAGGATTGGTCAATTTCATGATGCAGATTGCTGTGCTAGAAGAACAGAAAAAGATTATGGTTAAGGAAGAAAATGAACCTGCAACAGAGAGTGACCAATCGGCAGCTAGACAGACAAATGTCACTCTTGAAATGGACGGGAAACTGAACATGAATGAAATGTTGGATGGAACCAAGGTAAAGTAACAGAGTCCTCCATTCCTGTTTTGAATGGTTTAGAACATTACTCTGGTTTCAATTTTGATGTGCTTGAAATTTATCGTTTCCTCTCTTTCATTATACTGCTCTTAGATTATCCTTTGCTTACTAAGTTACACACACAAACCTTGTGTTAACATTCAAGAACAATCATGTGTGCTTGCTATAAACCATAAAGCCATGCAAAGACTGCTATTATGTGTCCCTAATGGATTACTGATCCATTTTTCCAACTCAGGTTTATACTATAAACATTGCCTATATTGTACTAAATTAATGGTCCCAAGATGAAATAAAAGAGGAGCGCTTTGTTAGGCAATTGAGAGGATGACCATTGACATGACCTTATCTTAGAAGATTTGGATTGAGTTGAACGATATCGTGTGATTCATAGAATGCATTGTTATTTTTATTGATGGTGAGTGTAACATTGGTCTACATATCAATGTGTTGCAGGATTCAAACATCCTTAAATTGGATCCTGGTTTGGTTAACTTGCAAAACCACAATGATGAAACCAGCCAGAACAGTGATACTCAATTGGAAAATAATATGTAGTGGTTGGTCCATGAACTGAGTATATGATATGTAAGTAGAAAATCAATGTGAGGCAGCGAAGTGTTCGTTCAAGAAATACTGAGCTTGTATATAATACCTCTTATCACCTTATATCCCACCATCCTACATTGACATGTAATGTAATTAGCCATAATCTTGTTTATAGTGCTGCCAGTAGTATAGGAATCATCAGTGACTGGTTTTGGTCAACAAAGGATGATCACTTATTTTTCACCATCTTCATATACATGATGTGATGCTTACTATGTCCTGCCTTGATTCTGCATTGTAGGCTTTGGAAATTGATTACTATAGACGACAAAATTTAGGTGCAAATTCTCAAGTTTTAATTTTAATTTTAAATTGAAACCTCTGGTAGAAAAGCGGGTATGGGGAAATGACAAACCGTAACAGTTCTCATGTTTGTGGTTTACTTTGTTTTAATGGAATCCTTGGCTGGAAGGTGAAAAAATAGAGAAAAAAGCTCTCTCTATTTAGATTCATAGAAATTAAGAGCGAGTTTCTTTGAGTTTTTTTTTTTTTTTTATAGAAAAAACAATTTTTACAGAAAAAATCAATTATTATATGTTTCTTAGAGGTGTCTAAACTTATTTAAAAAAATAAAAAAAGGCTAAAACCAATTTATTTTGGTAAATTATTTCAAAAAGCTTATCAAAAATTTGTTACAGAAGTTGTTTTGAAGATTTGAAGCGATACGTTTAACTAAAAAAATATTTTTTTCTAATTATAAGCTAATGTAAATAATAATCGCTTTTATTAGAAAGCACTTTTAAAATTAAACAAATCATGCACAAGGAAATGTAAGAGAAAATGTGACTTGTATAAATAAAAATTTAATTTTTTTTTATCTTGTACCCATTTTTCCAATTTTAGAGACTTGTCTTGTCTTCCGTCCAACTAAATGGACCCAATTGCTCCAAAATATAGCAACCCCTGTTGCGACTTTATCCCTTCATAACTTTTTCTCCTGATGCGCATCCAGACTAGTTTCCAACATAAAATTCATTAAGTTACATTAACCTTAATTTTTTTTTTAAATGAGAAGTCATATTGTTGATGTACTAAATAACTTCCATTTAAACATTAATAATATTAATTTTCAGAAATTACACGAATTTGTAACAGTAGCCAATTTTGTTTTAACTTGGATTCAAATTTCTTAATTTCTCGTACAAAATTAAATAAATCAGTTTTCACTTTAACCTATTATGTCTTCCTTTCTATATCCACTAAGATACTCCTTGTTTTTCGGGTGAGAATTTTTCTATTAATCATATTATTTATATAAAATACCAGTAAACTAAATCAAGAACTAATCTTTGAAAAACGACAAATTTTTTACACTTTTTTACTAATACCAACAATAACAATTGAATATTTATCGAATACAAAAATTCTCAGAAGAAACTCTAATTTTGCAATTGAAGATATTAATGAGGAGTAACACATTTTTGCTAAGGCCTGTCAGAAGAAATTAGCCTAATTTTTTAATAACTTCATCCAAACAAACTTGGTAAAACAAAGTAATATAAAGCACAGAGCAATAATAATAATAATAATCATATTTTCAATATATACTGTCAAAAGAAATTATTTTACATCATCAACCAATTAAAAATCATTTTAATTATGACTTACAAATAATTAAAAACAACCATACCATGCATACCTAACCATCTATGATTTGATGACAGTAAAAGATCTTTATACTAATCAAGTATTGTAATTACTGACCCAAGTATTCATTAGATATAATTATATGTAGAAAACGATACAGAACTCAAAACATAGACAAAAATGGGGGAAGCGGGCAACTGCATGTGAAAATTACCCATCAGGCACAAAAAAGTCTTACAATTTCGCCCCTTGTAAAATTATGATTTGCAAAAAGAAAGGGATTACAACTCCTGAACTCAGCGGGTTTTCAGAGGTTACAAAAGATGTTACTCTAATGACCATGCATATAGCATGTATACATACTATCAAAATCTCATGGAATCAAACTCATCGTACATGATATTTTTTGTTATTAAAAAAATAATACTCCGAATAATAGGAGGAGAAGCATATAGCAAAAAGACATTGAATAGTATTCAATAAGAACTCACTACTCTGGCTTTCCTTCATGCCATCATCACTTAGTTGCTTCGTTATCTACTTCTTGAGTTACACCAACTTCTGCCGGACGAAGAACACGATCATAGAGCATATATCCAGCCTGCAAAAATGACCACATGGTTAAGCCATGCTAGGATTGATGGTAAGGGATGCAAAAGAAATAAAAAAATGGTGGTATTGTTTAAGTGTTTATGAATGAACCGTCAAGCAAACCTAAGAACAAGTCCACATTTATTCCAAACTCTCAAAAAGTGGACTTTAAATCCAGCTCGACCTCATCAAACTAACATGAAAGATGAGGTCTACATTCACTTAGAAACTATAATTTAATCATATTTCTAACCACCCTAACATGAAAAATAAGGTTTATATTCATTTATATATTATAATTTAATCATATTTTTAATTGATACAGGATATCTAACACCACGTTTTCTTATACCGAGGACTAAACAGCTCAAGTGCAAAACTTGATATTTGTGAATAGTTCGATAATAACTCAATAACAAGTAACACTATAGACTTAACAAACCTTATTAAAATACGCTTTGATACCATCATACAAAGTAGATTTAGAATTGAGACAAACCTACAAAACTAACTTATAAGATAAATTTGCGCTCATTTATAAACTATAACTTGGCCAAATCGATCTCTAATCAATATGAGATCTCTAATACACCTTTCTCGCCAAGGACTCAAGCACAAACAAAACCTCTTAGAAAATTAATTTAGAAAGTAAAAGACCTTTGATAAACATTGATGGAAATAATCACTATGCTAATACAATAAACCAAAAGCTAATCATAAATAGTGAAACACAACCTAGACTACATATATTTTTCGAGTTCAAGAAAGTTTTCCAAATACAACACAATTTTGAAAATAAAATGACGTCAGGGGTTAGAAATCACAGTACCACAACAAACAAGTGTATAAAATACCTTCAGAACAACTCCAACAGTGCCAGGGGGCTTGGTAGCATCAGGGATTTGGAAGATGGCATTGTGCCTGTGTGGATCAAATGGCTCATTTGTAGGATCAAATTTTTCTACACCGGACTTTTTTAGTACCTATAAGCAATAGATGTCAACCAAATGAATGAGATTACACACTGGAACTATTTCTAGGAGCACATTAAATCATGCAAACAATATAAAATGATTAACTTAGTCTCACTTCACTCCCTTATTAACCACTCTAAACTCTATTCTAACTTCACTCCCTTATCAACCACTCTAATAAACTCTATTCTAAACACGGACGTACTGATATGGAGTTGATGGTAATATTCCATTAATCACTAGATCACTGTTACTTATGTATTGGCCTAACTGTGCATTCACTTTTCTTGTACTTGTTTGTTGTTGGACTCGGGCTTAAATTGGGCTTTAATGTCTTCTTTAATTTGTGTCCAAGCTTCTTTTCAATCTTAAATATAAGGGACAATAACATTAGGATTCTAATCATAATGCTTGAAGGATGTCATTTAAAAAAACAGAATGATTCACGAAATAGTTATTACAATTCACAGCAAATTTGTATCTTCTTAGAGGTGCTTGCACAATCAGACACTAGATTCCCTAGTTTTCTTCTAATCTCTACTTTTGTTTTCTTCAATCTTCTCTACAACCAGGCTACTTCCCTTGCAGGTAATACGGACAATTCAACCCACCAAAACCAAAGTACCAGAGTTTTTTCCTTTAAGATTCCCTAATACCAATCTTAATCCTAGAAACTGTAGATTAAGCCAAAATCCACTTCCTATTCCTGGCACATCAACTCCCCAACCCCCTCTTTCAAAAAGACCCAATGAACCTTCAAATCCACCTATTATCTACAATTTACCCAGAAACCCATATAAGTGTGGAATACTGCAACAAGCTGTAAAACAACCTTATAAATGACATTGAGAAAATACGTTATATTAGCTAGGACTATTGTAAATAAACAACAAAGCCATAGACTATAACGGTCTACCTCTGCAAGTTGTTTCTCTGTCATTTCAACACCTTCTAGAAGTGTTTTCAGGAGTTGTGCTGCTTCAGAAGACTCCTTAGGAGATTCAATTTTTGAAAAGCTGTCCTTTACAACAGAGGAAGCTCTTCCCAAATTGTCAGCAACATCTAGAAGATTCTTCGCAAAATTCTACATCACATTAAAGCCATTCAGCACAAAATTGAAAAGCACATGACTGAAGAGCGAGTACCAAGAGGTCAAGACTCTTCCCCCAAATAACAATAAGAATTTAGAAAAAAGAAAAAAAAAAGGGGGGGGGGGGTCAAAACTCAAGACCTGTATAGCAAATTTTTTCGAATTTTCCGCTTCACGCCTTGTTCTACCCATGACATTCTCCATCTCCGCATAAGTTCGCAGAACTTTGTCCTGCATTTCCCCAATCTCCTTGTGTTTCAATTTCAATAGTTGTTCCTTCTCAGCAACAAGCTTTATTAAATCATCCCTGGATTGATCACATTCACTCTCTCCATCTGAAGAAGAAAATGCAGTTCATTTAAAACTTCAAATATTTCTTTCGACCAATCAAGTTTGAGACCGAGATTTCGAAACCAAACCTGATTCTTTGGTTTGATTCTCATCTTTGGCTTGTTCAGACTGATCAGTCACCTTTGCTTCCTCACCTGCCTTCGCAGGGTCATTATGAGCAGGTTCAGATGAGGCCGTAGAAGAAAGTCCAAATCTCGAAGCCAAGGATGAATTCAGCGGATTCCGCAAAGTAGCTTGAACTGGAATCAGCTGGAACATCAGAAAGATCACATGATGAGAATATTTACCCAAAGCTAAATCTACTCAACACAGAATTGCAAGGGACAAAATAGAACAATTACAAAATCTACAGAATAATTCATAGCCGAAGTATCATAAAGATAAATTAAACTCACATGCATACAAAATGCCAAAATGTAAAAGTTTTCAATAAACCCTAAAACCCTAGTTAAACCCCAACACTAAAATTAGCGAAAAATAAAATTTTGTTCAGGTTTTCGGAGTTGGGTTACCTTGTTGGGTGATGGGTGGAGGAGAGAATGAAAGTGATTGGAGAAGGGTTGGGAATTTCGTGAAACAGAGAGGGTGAAGCTTCGACAAAGGGTTGCAGAGGAACGGGACAAGACCCTGTGGAAGAACATGGCCGGAGAAAATGGATTGAGCAGAGATTTGGATTGGGATTGAAGAGAGAAAGTGATTTTTGAGGAGAAAGGCGAGAAATTGAAGGAGGGAAATTTGCTTGGACAGAAAGAAAACGAATGTTGGGGGTTAGGGTTTAAGGTAAAGGTTGCTCTGTGGACGATATCACCCTTCTGTTTTGGAGTTTAGAAACTGCAATGTTATAGTTTTTGTGTGACAAAATGGGAATTTCACTTTGGGTTTCCAAGTTGGAAGAGTCTAGAACAATGGAAGATAAGCATGTTGTTTGATGAAAATCCTATAATTCTAATTGATGTTTTCTTTTTTCTCTTTTATCATGTTTTGGTTGGAGAAATATGACTTTAAGAAAAATTACCTAGATTCTCTAGGGGTGTCTTTGTGCATGTGTCATGTATTAAATAATAAAAGATTGAGTAAATTTTTGTTAGTTTAAAGATTAATATTTTGAAAAGAAATTAGTATTTTTTATATCAAAATTTAATAAACTTTGTAAATTTGGTTGTGAGGGTAACTTTATCATCCCTAAATTAATATTATTGACATATAATGATTAAAATATTTTAACAATATTACATACTTATTTTAAAATAGTAGAATAATTTTTTAGACTAATTTATTAAATGTTAGGAATAAAATTACTGAGAAAAATAAAAATAATATCGATTGATTTTAGAGTTACTCAAAACTTATTTTACATTATGTTAACTTACGTTAAAATACTTCTTAACTTTTGTAAAATAATACAAAAATCTTTCGTTGTTGTAATATATTTATGGTAACTTTTTCAAGGTCGCGATATAATGTTTTCAAACAGTTAAACAACAATAATATATGCAAAGAGCTTTCCATATAAAGTTTATTAAAGAAAGATGAGTATAGAAATAGAAAAAGAAAAAGGTATTATTTATACAATTTTCCAAAACCTTGAAGTAATTACTATAATTTGGTTTATAATAAACTACAAACTTCACATACTGTATATTCTTTTTCTTTTTTTATCTTTTTCATTTGTGGCAGAGTTAACTTGAAGTGAACTAACAAATTTGGAATTGTATATATTGAATATGTCTTCAACAGTTTTCCCAATATATTTTTGTTATGATAACCACAAGTTATCTTCCTTAAAAACTTTTCATGCCAATAAGATATCTTATGTTCAACTCTGAGATTTTTCAAGCTATTTAGTGTTACAACCAACAATAAATGTATTCCTCGAATAAAATAAAAAATATTTTTTATTATGAAGTTAATTTCGTTTAGCTTTTTTAACTTTTTATAATAATATCTTTTACATTTAATATAAAATCCACACAAGTTGCTCCATCTAAATTTCTTTTATTAGGTTAACATGAAAGAAGTTTGTCCATAGATCAAGTTATCTGCCTCCAAATTCAAATTAGTTATAAAATCAAATATAGATGAAATTGATGATATTTTTTTACTAAGAATCAAAGACATCGTGAACATATTTATTATAAAGATGTGATGATATACTATGGTAAATCAACAAGAATTTATACTTCATTATATTATATTATTAGAAAAGTACTAAGTTTAAGAAAGAAGTAAAATAATTTTTTAAAAACTTCGAAATTTGTTAAAAAAAATAACAACATTTTTTAATCAATTAAATAAGAATTATAAATAATTTCAGTTTTGATTACGTTTTTTTCAGTATTTTTTAAATTTCAATACAATAGAATATTTTAATATACACAACAGCAACAAAAATAAGGATGAAAGGGAAAAAAATACAAAAAAAATATTCTGATTTACCCTAGTAAGATATAAGGTTGTATTCAATTATTTTGATTAAATTAATTCACTAATTTTTAAGTTTAGCAAAAGATTGTCAAGAAATATACATCTCAAACACAAGGTTTTGAATCCTACAAAATTTAAAGATATCAAAATGAGTTACTTTCACACAAGTTCATTAAGCATAAGTTGAGCTAAACATAGGTCAACACAAAATGTCTCACAAAAAAAAAGTAAACTAAAAATATTATAACTCTGTTGGACTCATCATTGTCTCTTGCAAGTTAAGTGAGTTGGTTCATTTAAGCATGTTTTACTCTCTAAACTTGTTTTATACATTGATTAGAGTACAATCAAAGTGAGTTAATTCAGCCCACCTAAATAAGGTGTGTTGGGAGAATCCTAGGGGAAAAACTTTGGGGAGATCTCACAAAAATAAGAACTGAGTCAAACCAAAACCACATATAAGGGAATGACACCACCTTCAACCCAAAACCTTAAGGCATTAGGTTTGTGGATCTTCTTTCTTATATATTGCTCACAGCCCAAGCCGTAAACCAGCTTTAATACCACTTGCTGGGAGACTCCGAGGGGGCAAAACCAGGGAGATCTCACAAGAATGAGAACTGAGCCAACATATAAGAGAATGACTTCACCTTCAACCCAAAAAATCTTAAGACATTGGGTTTATGAGTCTTCTTTCTTATATGTTGCTCAACTTTCTCATTTCTACCAAATGTGGAACTTAGACTCACACTTACATACCTAACAAGGTGTTTACTATTTCATTAAATAGTAACAACAATTAGAAAGTGAAATTATAAAGATATTAAGAAAAATTGAAAGTATTAACTTATATAATTTGAATAACAAATAAATTAAGTATCTAAAGATTTAAATATATTAAACAAACATTATAGTCTAAAAAAACATAGTGTAAACATACTTAATTAAAATTAATTAAAAATAATTGTTGTTGGTGGATTATGAGTCAACCCGACTCAAATCTATTTAACTTGCGGGTTAAGTAATTTAAGTTCAATTTGATTCATATTTAAAAAATTATATGTATTTTTTAATCTAGCCTGACTAAAGCCTGACTAAACTTATTTTGATATTTTTATATAAGATCTCCTGACACAACTTGTGAAATCAAATCACATGCATACATTGATCACATCTGATCAAGAAACAAAAACTCTGGAAAAAAAATTGAAAAAAGATCAGTTAAAATAATTCTAAGTTATTGTAAACAATGGGAAAAGGTAATCTTCTGTTAAGAGAATAAAACCATTTTGATCCTTCCATCTTTAAATAACACTTCAAAGAAAGTGCTTTTATGTGTGAATGGCTCATCTAAATTTTTTAAAAATATTTTTCAAGTTTTAAAAGAATTTAGTACAATTTATACTTAAAAGATACGAACCTTGGTGTACTAATAGTTTTAGCCAATTAAAAATAATTTTAACAAACTAAAACAAAAGTATGTGAAGATTCACGATTATTTAATCAGTTGAAATAATATTTTTCTAAAATCACTAAAAAAAGTCTTTAGTAATTTTAGATGATAAAAAAATGTGCTTTAATAAGTTAAAACAAAATGAACAACAAATCTTAAAAGTTTAAGTGATTATAATAAATTAAAATAAAGTTTTATTAAATGAAAATGTTGTATATCGTAAAACTAGAAAGATTAATAATATTTTAGTTGATTAAAAAAATTAATCAACTTAAAATAACTTATCTTTTACGAGAAAGTTATTAATATTTCTAAAGACATTTTAACCATAACTACTCAAGATAAAAATAGGTAAACTTCCGACTTAATTAAACATATAAGATTACAAGTTAAACAACACGACTATCAATCAACTCAATCTTTGTTAAAACTATGCCATTAGAGGCATCAAATATTCATGAAATAAGTTTGCTTGAATCTTAAAATTTAACAAATTTTCTTAATGACCATCATTCTTTCACTTTAATAATGTAGTTGATGTTGTAAAAAGTTGTAATGCTTCAAAAGAAATAGATTAAAGTTTAATAATTCATTTTTTAGTTTGATTATATGCTTAAATAACTAAGTAAGTGTAAAACATTATTTTTTGAATATCAATGTCAAACACAAAGTATCTAGTCTAATTAGACAAATATAAATGTGGTTTAAATTGTGTTTCGTCTGATAAACTTAAAATGTTGTGCACATGCATCATTCCATAAGTTTCATAAGTTTTTATTAAACAAACAATAAGTATATATACTTAATCTAAAAGACACGAACCCGAATCATTTCATAATATATGTCAACCTTAATAAATATTTATTCTATGCTTATATGATATATAGGTTTCTTCATTTTTTGATATTTAAATATCTATTTACTTTGATAAATACTTTCTTAGACTTCACCATTGTCTCTATCTTTTATCTAATATTAATTTGGTCTCAACTCCTTATAACAAAACCAATGACACTTTCTCAACACACATGTTCTTAACATTTCTATTCAATGATCACATGACATAATGACTATTAAGATATGTCTTATTATTTATTATTATTATTATTATTATTATTATTATTTTAATTTTAATTAGTCACAATATTTCTTAAAAATTACTTTTTTTTTTAATATTCAAACTTTATCTAGATAGAATAAAAATATTTTTTAAAATGAGAATTTAATCACATAAATTAAATTACAAAAATTCGAACCAGTGCTAGGATTTTATATTCTTAATCATTGTAAAATTGATATTAAGTTTACTGTTATTCTTGCTATCATTCTTATGTTGGAAAGTTTTCCGGTTGAAATAAAAAAGTTGAAATATATAAAAAAAAAAAAAAGTTAAAGGTACACCTAGCTTAGTAACTTGTTGAGAGATCTTTCGAGACAAAACAATTATAGTATTAAGTTGTTTTCAATTTTTCTTAGATTTATTTTTTCGTTCATGCTGAATTATTAGAGTCTTCCGAACCATTGATGTTTTTTTTTTATAAAGATTGACATAGTTTCTGGTGAAAAATCATTAGGATTTACGGATTTAGAGTTTTGAATTTAGGAAATCACTGTATTAATAAACTTACATGATTTGGTATTAAAAATATTATGGGTTGATATTTTTGATTTTTTAAATATAATTTATTTAGAAATAGTTGTTCTTTACCCTATAGTATAAGTTTGTTTCATCAAAAGGTTTTGGTTTAATTCTAATGTTCTTTACTTTTTTACAGTATTTAAGTATGTTGAAAAAAAAGTCTTAATATTTATGTTTAACAAAATATAACAACATCCAAAGAATTAATATATATATATATATATATATATATATATCATATAATTATCAATCATGATAACTTATTATGATTCCATGTTATTTAGCTTTGTTTTTCTTAAACCGATTTCACTAATGACGATAATTTCTCAAAAACATTTACACTAAAATAATGTAGTATAATATTATTATTTAATTAAAATACATGTTTAATTTATTTATCTTATTTATTTGGAAGCATAGCTTATTAGTCATATACTTTTTATAGCTTTTTCTTTTATTTTATTCTTTTAAAATCTTGGCAGAATAACTCAAATAAACTTAGATTCTAGTAGATTTATACTGTTGAATTTTTTAAACCAATTCAAAATAGATACCAACTCAATCCCATTTGTTTAACATTAATGTAAAGTCATTTTCCTCAATGTGAGTTAATGGCAAAGCAATGTTTCTTCTATGTTCAACCTTTCCATGGAAAAGCAAAGTTATCTCTTTAAAGTTTCAAACTGAAAATCCAAACGCACAGAGGTTTGTTGGCTCCTTGTGACATTTCTAGGCCTAACTCGAATTCTCTCCTACTGTTAACCTAATTAGATTAAATAATTTCAAAACTCATAGGTAACAAACAAGAGAAAAAAATTATGAAAATATGCAAAAAAAATAAAAAAATAATTAAGAACTTCAAATCACAAAAGAGTATTATTGTTTATAATTTCACGTACACACAGATAAGTGTTTGTCTCATGCATGCCCAGCATGCATGTTGACATAATAACCCTAGAAAATCAAGCAATAGTGATTAAAGCTCTTGGTTTTTGTGTCCTCCAAAAGATGACTTGACCACACTCTTAAAGAGTCCAACGAACAACACAATAAAGAGAAGGACAACTAAGTGGGGCACTTTATTCTGCTTTTTAACCTCCAAAACCATGTCAGAAATCATGTCTAGGGTTCTTTTCATCTTGGCTACACTACTCTGACCTAACCCTTCAGGACCAGTTCCTTGAGCCTTAGCTCTCACTTCCCTCATCTCTTTCTCATTATCTGTTTTTACTTGTGATTGTGACACCTTCTTTTCAGAATCTTCACGACCTTCCTTCTGCTCCTGGACTGTTGTAGGTGTGGTTTCATGCATTTCATGAGCTTCAGAAGTTCTTCTTTTGTCTTCAGTTTCTACTCTGCTCATCTCCTTCTGTGGCATCTCTCGAGGTTCTTGAGGTGGTGGTGGTTGTTCCTCAATCTTGGATTCTTCAGTTGTGTCCTCTTTTGGGTCTTTTTTATCATCATGGTGTTGAGGAGCCTCAGGTTTGTGATCATCAGTTGTTGTACTTGTTTGTTGGTGAGGCTTTGGAGGTTCTTGTTGTGTTGGTTGTGTTTTGATGACTTTGGGAATCTTTACATAGAGCATTCCAACTTCGAACTTGGCGCTGATTCCACTGGTGTCATGAGAATCAGAAAGGGTTTCTTCCTTCAGAAACCGACGCCGTTTGTGCTCACTGATCTTTCTTTGACCACTCAACTTTAGGACACGGTTAGAGGACACTTGAACCCTCAACTGCTCTCTTGTAAACCCTGTTAAATCAAGCCCAAACATATATACATACACATTAATTATTGAATTTCAAATAATCTTTTACAAAGAAAATTTTCATCAAACATTTTTCCTTACTTCTTTTTCTTTTTTTATTTATTATTTTTATTGTTTAGGATCTCACCTCAATCAAATATACGTTTTTCATAATTTATAAATACAAATCTCACACTTTACAAGTCTGTTTTTATAAGATTAAATTAAACTTAAAATTTATTTTTTAAAATAGTATTATATATATATATTCGAGTTTCAGGGTCTCAGAATAAAGAGAATGTTTCATAGTAGAGATAAGATTTACCTCAACATCTTGAAAATGCCTGTGTATAATATTATTATTTGTAAATGGACAAGGCATAAACTAAACGAACTGAACCTGGAAGCATGAGAATCAGCGTGTCACTAGATTCCTGACGATCCCAATCAGAGGGTGGTTGAAAATCTTCGTGAACAGGTTCAGCTCTTGGTCTAACAGCTTGTGCATTTGTCTTTTCACCCGACGGCATTTTCACCTTTGTTTCTTCTTTTTCTGTTATTTTTCAGTGTACGTATCTTTGTTCTTCTCTTGGTGAATGAAATCTCAAGTTATGTTAGTTATATATACACCTCGAAACTAGCTATGTTTTCTTCGAACCTAGTTCTTCCTTTTCGTGCAAAGATTGATTTAACTATGTTAAGGACTTTGCTTTGTTGTCATATGCAAGAGAATGAGAAAATAACACATTGTTCCTCCAAAGAATACTTTGCTTGTATGCTAGGCAATGTGAGCTTCTTTCTCTCTTTCTCATGCATGCGCCTTCTCCAAAACATGCATCTAATGTGTAAATTAAGATAAGAACGTGAGATTGTTCCTTGCTAAGGGTTTACTTATTCTTTATATGATATTGTCTAAACAAAAAAAGTCTCCTAGCCAACAAATTTGCAACTCTATTCTTTGGTTTTGACTTTCGATCATTCTTAGTATTATATATTCTGATTAAGTTGGTACCTTAACCTTAATCAATTATCTCTACAATGTTATATCATAAAAAGAAAAAAAGTTAAATATATAAGGTGACTGGGCATAACTCATACAACAAATTACAAAACCTATATTTCAAAATATCAAATTTATTTCTAAAACAACTCTGGAATATAAAGGGTAAACAATTGAAAAAATCAGATTTGATGTTAATATTCTAATTAGTTAAAATAATCCATTCCCAACCCACAAGAAACCCACCTAAAAATAATAATATATTGCAAACAAAGAAATTATTACAGGATACCACGTGCCCATGTTTTTGGTTAATTTCTACATGATGTAATAACTTTTTTATAAACAAGAAAAAAAATATTAACTTCTTCTTCGTTAAGTCTTTCCAACTTAAATTTATATGTTTTCTTACTTTTTAATCTAGGTTGTCATGTATATCTCCGCAACGTCTACTTTGAATATTGTTATGACTTTGGATTGATAAGACTCTTCAAGTTTTTTAATATTTTAATATTTAACTTTTCAATTTCGAATTTCTTACCTAATGTCACAAGATGGAAGATGGTTAAGGATGTATTTAAATCAATTTTGTACATAATAGATATTCATAACTTAGCATTATTCTTAACATTTCCTATTCTTGAATTAAGGTGTTCTTTCTAACTCTTTTCACCTCTTCAGTTTCTTTATAGGTGATCTCCAAAACTCAACATGTTTCTTTGTAGTCTTGCATATGAAAATCATGTAAAACTCATTCACGATAAGTGTAGAGGCTATTATGTTTCTTGCATTGACATCATATTGTGCCTTCATCTGTTGTCTAGACAGAAAAGTTTTTTCCTTTTATAATGTTGTTAATAAAATGCACAAGAACAAAGGGTTCATTCATGGGAGTCTCCCTAATACCTCTTTCAACTGATTTCATAAGTAATTACATTCTTACATTCGAAAGTTTTATTAATATCACCACCTTCCATATGTTTGATTTTGTAAAGTCGTTACTAAAGAATTGAAGATCTTTGTTTTGAATAACTCTCAAAAACTAACTCTAAGATCAATAGTTAGAAAAGAATGATTGGCTTGGCTAAACAAAAAGTGGGATGAGTTGGTTTTGAAACTTTTTCACAAAAAATTTCCTTTCTTCAAGTTCTTTTAAAAACTCTTTCAATTTGAAAACAAAATGCAATTAGGTTGGAAATCAAGATTAATACAAGATTGGATAACAACACAATAAAAGAAGATAAATGATTAAAATGATTTATATGGATTCAGATCAAATGATCATACATCTAGTCTCAATTATTCAACCAAATAACCGGTTCCACTATTTTCAAAAAGTTTGTATAAAACACTCCCTCAACAATTACAAACTCAAGACAACTAAATCAATTCTTGAACAACACTCTCAAGAGAATATCAACAAAAATAGTTCTTTTGAATCCGATGTACAAGTGTTTTTTTTGAAGTTTTCTTCCTTTCTATTCTAGTTGTTCAAGTATTTGTTGTATAAAAAAAAGTTTTATAGGCAACAAATTTCTAGTTAACGTGTAAGTTTAGTATTACTTTTAGTTTGAATTTTCGTTAGATCTATTCTTTTTGAGTTTAGAACTTGGAAAACATTTCAAAATCATATAACATGAATTTTAAAAGGCCTAAAATAAAAATAAAAACAATTCCAATAAAATTGAATTGAAAAATAATTAAGTACTCATCAAGAAGTATTTGAATCATCTAAGAGAATAAGATCAAAGCTTATTAACTAGTTACAACAATGGATACTAAAATTCTCAAATCAATAGGAAACAACAAAGTTGTTTGACTAAAGTACCATTTTTTTTTTGAATAAATTGTATGTCTCATTCTTATGGTGAGGTGTACTCTAAATTGTGACAATAATAATATTAAGGTATACACGTATATATTATTATATAAAATACCTCTTAATGAACCTCATGACAATTATTGTAGGGTTGAGTCACAAATCACTTTTTGAGGGTTTACCTAGTGAGTGTGGTGGTGAGACTATTATTGTAGAACATGGAGAGGTCTATGAAGGACACTAACAAAACAAGATACATGTGCAAGTTGATGGATAACCATCTACAAAGCAACATATTGAACATTTAAGAAGGTTCATGGCTAAGAGGATAGAAGAAGACTACTATTTTGGAGAGTAGAATACTAGGATCTTGTTATTTTTTTCCTTCTTAGTCTTATACAAATTGTATAATGCATATTTTTTTTTATAATTGTAGGACTTTGTAGAGGCATGAATGGGTTAGATGTAGAAATTAATTGGGCCTCAATTTGGGCTTGTAAGAGTCATCTAAGCCCTAGAAAGTAAATGTCCAAGCATGGAGAAAAAGCATCATAGGGTAAAGTCCCTCCTCACATAGGATAAGCCATTTTAGGCTATTTTAGAGTACTACTCTCCCATCCTTGGACGTCTCATTTTGACTTTGTTTAGTCTCACATTGATTTAGTAAAGCTTATAAAAAGAGTTAAGTCATCTATATATAGAACTCCTTAATCCCATTTACAAGTCACTTTTGATTTAAATGAAAATTGAATCGCTTATAAATATTTTCTTATTCTCTTTGAAAGTTATTTAAAAAATGTTTTTCATATTTTCTTCTTCATTTAATATTTCTTAAAAGAGAATCCAACTAAATTCTTTTATAATTTAGTTAATTTAGTTTGCTACAAGAATAGAAAAAATGTTTCATTATAAGGTCTTACACACACCACTAAATAGAACCTAAATAAACATCGATATTGACCTTGTTATATATTAATATATGATTAAAGGAATGTAACTTGACACACTTAAAATCTCTCAAGTGGAAACTCATATGTCTTATGTATAAGGCTCAAATTGGTAAAGTTCCCTATACTAAAGTACAATATATTTCTTTTAATAAAACATTTTATACAAAATTATAGTTTACAAATATTTTAACTTTTTAGATATGTGGGGGAATATTGGTAAATATTTTATTATAATTAAAAAAAGTCTTAAAATATTTAATTATATAGTATTTTAAATCAGTTTTTTATACCAGTAACTTTCTTTTATATTATAGGATTGTTTATTTTTTATTTCTTTAACATTTAAATAAAAGAAAATAATAGCATGGTGTACGTTATTTTTATGTGCACATTGCACATTCACTTTGCAATTACATATTTTTAAAGTAGCTACTTAAAAGTGTGAAAAAAGTCAGGTATTATTTTTTTAGAATATGATTATAAATAAATATAGCTCTTTATAAAAGAGTTAAAAGATAGTGAATTCTCTCCTTTTTTTTATATAGTATTCATATTCTATCTTAGAAGAGAAACACATATTCCTTCTATCTACTCGTGTAAGGAGACTCGTAATGGTCTTCAGCAAAAGTGAATCATCAAATCTGTATCTTTGTAATAAAAACCTTTGAAAAACTCAATTTAGCATAAAAATCTAAAATAAAATTTACTGTGGTGTCTTGATAATCTTATCTTACGAATTTAACATTCTAATGTGTTCAGATAATTAAATAATAGTGATGATTGCTAAGTAACGAGATGAAACAAAAAAATAGCTGTGATTTTTCAACTTGCAGATTTAAGGCGCAGTCCTAAGAAAAAACCTCACATCTGCTCTTTCCAATTTTAACACGTATTAAAAAATCTTTTAATATTTGGCAGAGGCTTAAGGCAGCAAATGGTCCATAAAATCGATCATACCTGTGATTAAGGTTTATTATTGTTCATTGAAAGGGGCAGTGAAGGAGGAAAGATCATATAGATAAAGAGTACTCAGTGACTTCGTGAATTACAGAGGCATACAAACCTGAAATGATAGCGTACGAAACCAGAAATCCTCAAAATTTGTTAAGGATTCAAACATAAACTACCAAAAAATGTTTGCTAAAGCGTCACGACACCTAAAAGGCGACCTTTCTTGGAGGGATCACAACATTCTTGTTTCCTGGAAACGCATTTTGCGATATATCAACCAAAGACTTGAAGGTATAGGGTTCGTGCATAGATAACTCTGACAGAACCTTTCTGTTAAGTTGGATATTTTCCTTCATCAGCCCATGCATAAAGTTCCCATAATTGACCTGGCAAATAAAGGAAAAAATGTTCAACAGAGAAAATGGCAGAAGATTAAACACCTCATGGCATGCAAATATAAACTCAAAATAGAGGTGTTAATGCATGAGAAAAATTACAGATTCTAGACGCATGTTCACCTAATATTCATTTAATTTGAGGTTACAGATGTATCACTCAAACACCATGTATTCAGTCCGTCGTCATTTACTACAGCGAACACTTTCACTTTCATGGCATACTCCTATACTCCTATCACACATCAAAGACAAAATCCATCTATGAAGAAATAAATTATTGATTTGCTCATCCCATACATCCTCCTATGCTTCCTAAATAAATAAAAGTACTAGCGGAATATATATTCATTGATCCCATTTACCATCAGGCAAAGCTCGTATCCTCCTGAGCTTCTAACTAAAACCGATTGACAAGAGAGCGGTCTTGAGATGCTGGATACGAATGATATGATTGGGGAAAGGGGGGACTCATTGAAAGTTACTTCATAAATAAAATAGGACCAAGAGAAAAGCAAACACAAAACTTGAGCAGAGAAGCCAGTCTCATGTTTGCAGACAATGCTATAGCAAAGAATTATTCTTATACGCACGGCAATATGACTATAATTTTCATGCAGCCCATTGAAAGAAGCAAAAGTTTAACTATATAAAGCATTTCAAGTGGAGGTGTTGCTAAAGTTAGACGTCTATATATAATAACATCTTGACATCACGAGCTCTGGCAGAAGATTCAAGGGGAGAAGTTGTTAGAGTTATAACAATTGTATCACCAAGATTTTAGACTATGTTTGGCTTTCTGATAGCACAAATCCCCAAAAGTGCAAGTGCAACAGTAATAACTATTTCTCTCTATTAAGCATATTTTAGGCTCTTTCTCAACCAAAACCAAACGTAGTGAAAGTTTGAAAACTTAAGACTGAATTTCTTGGTCAACTATTAAATTGTAAAAGATTTTGGATCAGTGAGAGAAGAAAAGAAATGAGAAGACATACCCCATGAACACGGGTGCCAGCATTGATCCTTTGGATCCAAAGAGATCGCATGTCCCTCTTTTTGTTACGACGATCTCTGTAAGAATATTGCAAGGCCTTCTCCACTCTCTCCCTTGCTATCCTTATGCAATTCTTGGCTCTACCCCTGAATCCCTTTGCTAACTTGAAGATCTTGTCCTTGTTCATTTTCTCCTCTTTGTTCTTTCTACAATGAAAAACACGTATTCATCAAATCCCAAACTAAGGGTGAAGTAACAAATCTCCCTACTATAATTTATCAGACATTGCTCTAACCACCACCCCAGCAGCTGTGGATGACAACAGGTAGGGACGGATAGTGAATAATCAGACATCCGCAAAAAATATTCATCCTGTTACATGCTAGATATCTGTTTGAAAGATATTGACATACTTTTATACCAGCAGAGTATCGATATTTCAAAAAATATATTTTATGAGTTTTTAGGAGCTTGCTAGGAAAAAAGTTTATCCTGGTTATGTTGCATAACTAATATCCCATCAAGCAAAGCAGAAAGATAACAGGAAAGGAGGTATATTTTGAGATTCAACTGAATAAAAAATAAAAACTGGGATATCTAATCAGCAATCAGATTGTGAGACCAGCGAAGAGTGCAAATCAAATCCGAGAATCAGAATCAAGGATAGAGATCACCAAATCATGTAACAAGACAGCTACTGCTTCAACAACCAACCACACATTCACTGTTGTTTGTCTCCCCTATGAGATTGAAGTGGTGAGAATAATGGAAAACTAAATCAAGTTAAAACTCTACAAGTTTTAGATGGCAAATTCGAGAATTGAAAATCTAAGATAATAAAGATCACCAAATCAAGCATTTGGTTGGACGCTAAATATCATGTAAACCCAAAACTACTCAAACACACTGCAAGAAAAAAGTTTCAAAGCTAGACACATTTGCCACCATAGTCAAGAAACTAACAAAAAGGGGATGCTATTGAAGAAAATTAAATTTATCTATGCATGCCAGCTATCTAATCTTCTGCATGAAGAATGAACAGACAAAATGATCAACACCAAAATCTCATCTGTATTACAGAGTCTTGCGAATGAATAAACTTGAGCAGTTTCATTGCCAAGATCTCCACTTAAAACAGGAGAATAATATTAATTTGATTGATACAAAGGAAGAGAAAAATAATTTCTGATTTCTTACAACCTTCACACAGAATTTCGCTGAAGCAAATAAAAAAAAATGCCCTTCAAAAAATCCGATTTCTTACACGAGTGCACTTGAGTTTGCTTAAATATATACCAATCTTAACGTTATACGAATCAATACAAAGTACACACCCTTTGGATTACACGACAGCTGAGACCTCGCGTCACAAAACGAAACAAAACCCTAGAAGAGGCACAGTCACTCACAGATAACTCGCGGATGTGAGGTGAGGTTCTCACGGCGCGGGAGGCGGCGGAGCGGAGGTTCTCACGGGTTACTGGCGGAGCAGAGCGGAGGCGGCCGGTGGCGGAGTGGAGCAAAACCAAAGCAACGCAGTCGAGGCACCGCCGTCACGATCAAGCACGGAGAAGAGCTTAGTTTAGCTTACAAAACGGTAGAAGATATTAGGAGAGGAGAAAAGAGAATTTTTTTTCATGAATAGATAAAAAAATATATACCCAATACAAGATGCCGTGGTTGTTTTTGTTTTATATTTAATAATTTGAAATAATAATATTTCATATGATTAACCATAATATTTAATATATTTTTCATAATTTAAAAAATTAAATATAAATTTTTGAAATTAGTTTTAATACAAATGAAGTGGTTATGAATAATGATTATTAAAATTTAATTTAAATTTATGAGTACTATGTCATAAAATATAATTATGAATAATAATAATTAATTGATATTTTAAAATTATGTTAATATGAAATTATTAAAAATGTTTAAAATATTAAAGATTATCATTTATTATTATTGATATTTAGCTTAAATTATTCAATATTATAAAAATGTTATAAACTGTAACTAGGAATAATAATAATAATAATAAATGAATAAATAAATAAATATTTTAATATTACGCTAACATAACAATATAAGCATATTTAATATATGAGAGGTTAACTTTAAAATGCTTTATTTAAATTATGGCATAGTGGATTATAAAGTTTGGAATGATTTTTTTATTTAAATCATACTTAATAATAGTTTTAGTATAAAATGTAAAATGGTGTTGGAAATTATCATACAGTTAATGACTCTAAATATTAATAATCGATATCAGTTAATAAGAATTTTAATTAAACTGACTATTAATTTTACTATTAAATTTAATAATAACAATTTCAATATTATAAAGGAATAAGTTTTCAATTATTAAAATAAAATGTAATAACTTTTCAATATTAATAAATTAAATTTTTGGCGATGTATATGAGGAGGAATTGTTAAGTTAAATTTGTTTCCTTAATGTTAACGGTTTTGTGTGGTATTCATGTCATTTATTTAAATAATATAGATTGTAGTATTGCTAATATTAAAATTACTTTATAAAAGTTAGGAAACATTTATAATGATGGTATAATTAAAATTGTTAAATATATAATATTTATTTAACATTTATTTAATGATTTAAAATTTGTATAGCCTTTGTTTACCGTGTGATTATGATAAAAATATTCTTTTATAAGACTTTGTTGTTTTATATTACTCTTTATTTTTATGTTATTTAGGATGAACTTTTTAAATTTGGATATAATATCAATTTTGTGTAATTAATAGTCTTTGTAACTTAATGGTTTCAATAATTTATTATTAGTATTGAATATTTCTAATTTATTATTAGTATTGAATATTTCTGTCATCAATATATTAAATTGATATACATGATTTAATTTATTATTAGTATTGAATATTTATGTCATCAATATACATGATTAATTTGTGTGTATATTTTTATATAGTAAATAAATTGAGTTTATGAAACTTTTGAGAGTTATAATATAATTAATCTAATTTAAGTGTGAATCTTCTAGTTAATTATACCTATATCAAATTTATGGTTTTCTCAACTCATAAATCTTATGTTTGAACTATCAAATTCAAGTAGTCAATGAGTATTTGTCTTTGATTCTATATTATTTGATGACTTGGTTGTTTTCTAATAATTATTGCAACCTTCCTTCTTCTATTGGTGAAATTTTTATTACATCATGATTATGTAGTCATCACAATGAAGAAATTGAAGGTTTCTAATATTTTTCACCATAAAATTTATTAACTTTTTCAGGTTGATTGTCATGTGTCTCCAACATCATTCATCCTCTTACAAGTATGCACTTGTCCATCTAAATGTCACCAAACCATCATGTTACTTCCTCATTTAAAGTCCTTACTATGTTGTGATAGTAATTAAATTTGACCTCAGTCACTCCATAGGTTTTGCATTAAAAAAATGTCATAAACAAGAAACTCTCCTATATTACAACATTCTTTTTGAGTTGTGCATTCCAAAGGCATCTCATGAGTTTTGTTCAAAATATATCAAATGTGTACATATTCATAAAATCTTGTTTAGTTCAGCCACTTAGCCACTTCCCTCTCACAGGTATATATTTCATATAGACTCATGGTGATCCAAAATAAGGTACAAATCTTCTTGTGGCACGTCATGTATGCGAAGGTTTCTAAAAAATAAAGAACCATGCATTAGTTGTGTCACCCCTGACTATAACAAAGGCGATAAAAAGAATGTTGTTGCACCTATCTTGCATAACAACCACAAATAATATCCTTTTGTATTTTACATGTAGAAATGTTCCATCCACTTGAATAATTAATTTATAGAGAAAACCATCAATACATAGTTTAAAAGTCTAAAAGATCCTCTAGAAAAAGATGTGGCTCCAACTGACTATTGTCTTTGATATGTGTCTTACAATTCATATTCCAAATAAATTTTAAAATGTACAACTTCATGGCTTTTAATAAACTTGTTAATTTCTTGTAACTTCCTCCCAGATTTTTGTAGATGTTTGCTATGGTGATTTGTTTTACCAACCATGCATTTCTTTAGGTCATGGTGTATTTAACATCCAAAATTTGTTGTTATGGTATTAGGTAAGAAAGTATTTTAAACTTAGTTCCAAAGCACCTTTAATAGAAAATTTTTGCTTAGTGATTTTGGTCACATTAAAAAATTACGAAAATAAGGATTTTAGAAGCTTTTGCTACATAATTCACTCAGTCATTTCCCAACCCACTCAGTCATTTTCAAATTCGCTCAACCATTTTCAACTTTGTACCTAAGATTGTCTCTGAAGTTAATTTGCTTAGCACTTTGCAACATTTTTAATATAAATTGGCATAAAATATATGGTAAACTAAGAGAAAAAAAAGTTTCCTTACCACCTAGGGCACAAGGAATCATAATATCCTTATTTCTTCCCTTTTTCATTGCTTCTCCAACACTTCTTCTCATTCTCTTCAAGTTTTACTAATGAGTTTTCTGTTCAGGTGAGTGATTATCCTATTTCCATCTTTTTCTTTATTTTGTAATATGAGATAAACTTTTTAATGAGATATATGTATTGGAGGGAATTTATCCTTTCTTTTCCTCTTGGCTAAGCTTGGCTATGTTGTTTCCATCAAATGTCTCTGGGGCCTCCAACAATGGCCTTGTTAACGACTAGCACAAGGGGAAACACCACATAAAACGAGGACTATTCTTATTGGAGGAATCAAAAAAAGAAGAAAAAGTCATCAGAACGTAATTACAAAAGAAAAAAAGACGACAGACAAAATGGCAACGAAAAAACAAAGGAAAAGGCTCACACACGAAATCTAATGAATTCACGATACAAGAACTTTAAGGATTTTAAATTGTTAAAATAGAAGATGAAACATTTAACTAATGTCACTTTTAGGCGTCAAATAACAAGATGTTCAAATGTCTAATTCAGGATGTGACACGAAAAAATGAAATACTTGTTGCCAAATTAGACATCAAATAACAAGATGCTCAAATGTCACATCCAGGACGTGACACGAAAAAATGAAATACTTGTTGCCAAAGCGACATATCATTTTGAAGATGTAAAAATTTATCATTAATACTAAAACCTATCATAAATGTGTACAAGGCCAACCCTACATACGACATGTATCAAAATATGAGTGACATTACTACATACATAATAACTTAATGAAATCAATTCAATGATAAGATTGCAAAGCTCTAACCTATAAAAAGGTTGTGAAAATACAACCTTAAGACAAACCAATCTATATTTGACTTATAGTTAACCTTGTTTATCCTTCAATTTGATTCTCTTGCATAATTTTATTTACATATTCCGAACTTGAGGAGTTTATATACTCCCGTATCCAAAAAATTCAAAAACATGATTGTAACAATACAATAAAATAATACATCATTATGAAATCCAAACATCTTTGATATATCTACCTAACTCGGGTAAACAATTGATATTACTACGTGGTTATACAAATACTCAACCAATATATATTATTCAACTACTAGAAAACTATTAGGCCTTATTAATAGGAACCAAAAAGCCTATAAATAGAAATTAATTTCACAAAAAGGTAATCATTCAATACTAATATATCTCATTTTTAATAGCTCACTTAATACTTGCATTGAATAATCTACAAGTACTTCTTCCCTCGATTTTAATCAAAAGCTCCGGGACAACACTCCAAAGATCCAACTCAGCATTCCCAGAACCTTACCCTTTCTACCTCTTCTACCTCAGAAGAGCAATGCTCATCTCTGATAAAAACATAAATATAATAAAAATATGATAATCAATTTTAGTTTTATTTATGTAAGTCTTTGTCGTATTACCAAAGATAACTATGAAAATAACCTAAAGTAGTAGCTAGATAAAATCTCGTCAGTGGAGACTTATGATTCAAAACCGTGCCAGCTCAGTTAGAATTCATTTTAATCCTATCAAAATCGATTTGGTAACGTACAGCTATTTGGAAGTCCATATATAAGCAAATGGTAAAATTGAAATGGTACAAAATTTAAAATTTAATATGTAAAACGTGAAACTAATTTAGATACACTTTTCCTTCCATGAAGGAGTAAAGTCATGAAGCTCTTCTTTCGTTAAGAATAAAATAAATTGACCTAACTGCCTCCTTTTCCTGTAGGCATTTTCCGTTTATGTGACCTCTTCCTTTTCCTACTTCTCTTGTATAGGAGAAAAATTAATGAACATGTAACAAATCTGTGAGGAAAAGATGTTCATTTTCAGAGAATGCTGAAAATTGCTTGCAGAACCAAAAACACAGTTAAGTAGTAACTATAGTTTCTAAATTGTTCTATATTTACGATGTACAACAACAATAGCATAAATTATATGGTTTTAATCTGAATGGCTGTGATACACCATCACAAATTAAGCTCATGTAATGATTGATGGAAAAACATTACACGAGAGTTGAAGCAAAATTAAATTCAAGATTTACAGGCCAAGTGTTTATGTGCTCAAATTAAAAAATAAATAGAAATTGCTAAACCTACCTTCGAAGGACCAATATTTTGGTTTTTACTTTTCTTCTTGCATTAAAGTGGGTTTGGACCCTGCAAAGTTTAAAAACACTGTTATAAGGAAAAAAAAAAAGACTAGAGCACTGAATGGAAATCATAAACGGCTAAAAAGTAATATAGTATTAAGAACTTTGATCATCAATCTTTTCATAAAACAATTTCACCAAGATTTCCTTTTAACTAATGCCTGCATGTTATTAAACTTTCCACAAACAACCTTAATGCTTGAGAATACTCTGTTTTCCATTGACAATAAATGTGCCATGAAAGTGACATGCCTATTATACATGATCAAGGCACATAATTGAACACAACGAAATAATAGATGAAGTCATCTGGACCATATGTTTTCTTAGGACTGTGTGATTAGGCTTTTCTTTTTTTAAATTAAAAAATACAAATAGCAGAATGCCATTATGAACTAGAGTGAATATGATTCAAATTACAATGCTCATCACCCCCCATACATAATTCAATAAAAATATTTTTTCATTGTTATAAACAAAACAATTCATTGCATAATCAATATAAATAAAGATTTATTTATGGAAAAATAACAGGATTAAAAAAAATAAACAAAGCTTTATTTATTTTATTCCAAAATTTATTTTATTCCTAAAGACCCATACGGTAACCAAAATTGAACTTAGGAAATAGATAAAGCATAAAGCACCAGCTTAAATTATAACCTTAGCTCTTTTTCTCTTGAACTGAGGTTTATCCTTGATTTCCATCCGATTCCTTGCAGCAATACTCTTTTTTACTGCCTGAACATTTATGGTCTGATCTCCTGAATCCACATTTTCCACTATTTCAGTAATGGAATTGTTAGCTTCCTCATCATCAGTCGTCACCCTATTCTTAAATATTTTGTACTCTTTCTCAGTCATATGCAACCGTCCTTCTTCAGAAGTTTTGACATATTGCCGTTGATATGCAGATGGGGATTCAAGAAAAAGAGCATTTATGAGAGCATATATGAGAGGTACACCAGGTACCGGATACAAGCATATTAAAAACAATAGTATGTCAGAATGTACAATTCTACACATCTTGCAGCATTATAAAAGCATTATAGCACTTCAACTGATTTATAGACATAAATAACCAGAAATTTTCATTTCATTTTATTTTTTTCTGAGAAGGTCACACAGAAGGAGTGCATACAAAGAAAACATGGTCAGATATCATTTATAAGACAAAAAGGAGGAACCCAATGAAACACAAGTTAAAAATCAGAAATGAAAAAAAACAAAAACGATATAGATGCCAAGGCAGCAAGATGTTAAAGAAATTTTTATTCAACCATTCTAATTAGAAATAGCTATTCCAAATGACTCAATCAGTGACATCAAATAGGATGATGCTTCCAAGTGACTCAATAGTAATACCAAGTAGGAAGATGCCTAGGTAAGGTGATGCAACCACAATCGATTGATTGAATGGAATTAGAAATAGGAGAGACGTATAACTGGATCAGAATATAGGAGCTATTTATCGACTGAACATCTCTACAATTGAATCTGTATCAAAAAGAATAAAAGAGAAGAAATGGGATATAAAGATACAAAGATAAGACAGATGCACTAGACAAGAGAATGTCTTGTTTCCCACAACGTATCAACTAATTTCAAAAACTGTCATAATCTTGGGTTTAATAAGTAGTTCCACATTCAAATTGTTAGTTTGGACAAGGCAGAAATTCTTCAAGATTGTTTTTCAACAGTCAACTAAACACTAATCTCATCAACTGGACTAGCATATATCAAACAGTAACCAATATTCCACAGACGACAATATTAAATTGATGTTCAATTGAAATCCACCACGTCCCACTAACCAAGGTTTTCAGATAAAAGTTTTGCAAAGACAATGAGTTTCAAAGATTACTTGTAACAGGCTACAAATAACCTAATATCAAACAAATGTATTCAAAGTCGACTAGGAGAGATTATCATCGCTGGATATCATTCAAAAAGTAATTCAACAGTTATACAGATTTTGCCATCATTACAAAGAAAATACTAAAAAGAAAAACATATCTATCTATTGGAATCAACTTTTCAAACAAATAATATATGATGCAAACCTCTTGCAACTTTTTCCTGAGCTCAGTGTCCTGACTAGCAACAAAGAAATGTTCAGAATTTTTTTCTCCAACAACCTCCTTGATGCAAGCATCTGCACTGACGCATTTATCATGCTCACATCTGCAAATTGGTTGGAGTAAATATCAAATTAATGACCATTTCCACACAAAAACCAGCACTCAAATATCTTAAAACCCAGATACACAAACAATAGTGATCATGACTTGTCCACTAATAGACTCTGATTATTACAGACTAAGAACAAAACACTATTTCAAATTAGGAAGCCTTCTAAAAATAATATTAAAATAACATCAAGTAGTCATCCTGACCAGTTTACTACGAATTAAAAATATATAAAAATACAATGGTCAAATAGTGTAATTAATAATAAGCTAAGTATTCTTTTGTATTCAAATTTTCATAAAAGAACCGCATCAGTTATTTGTCTTGTGTACTTAAGTTGGGTAATTAGTTCGACACGCTTTTCAGAGTGTGCTCAAGATCCAAAGTCTCAGTTTTTTTGTAAGGATGACCTAGATTGATAATGGAATATGGCCTCCAACCTGCACTTTTACATAAATTTTTGGTATAGAGCAGTGAGCTGGCTCATTTGGCTCACAATTTTGATGGTTAGAGATAGACAGTAAAGACGCAGTCCCTTTCTGTCCGCTAAAATAATAGGATTTTAGAGGGAAGAGTGACCAATTGGTTGTAGGCTCAAATCCAAACACAGCCTCTTTACATATGCAAGGGAAAGGTTGCCTAGTTACCCTCTGACATTAGGTACTTTAGTTAGTTAATTCTGTATGTAAGGACTGACATTAGGTACTTTAGTTAGTTAATTCTGTATGTAAGGAGGGGGGTAAAGACGAAATACTATGAAACTGATATTAACTTAAATGATGTGATATATTCCATGCAATGATGATATGACCATTAGTCTAAGAGAAACAAATCATGAAATATAGAAAAATGATCAACAATTCTAAGAGGAATGGGAAAATAGAAAACCAATTCTAAAGGATAACATAAGTGTCTAATGTAATATTTCAATACATTCTAATAGAATCAAATAATAATTTAAGTAGTCGAGTTAAATTACATCTCTGTTTAGTGATCCCTTTACAAAACAAGCAAAAATCCAAAAATGGTTTCTGTTATTTGGATTCGGTTATCGTTCATTGTGCAGGAAATATATTCATTGAAACAGTAAGCAAATAAAACAATCCATCTCACATCATAAGTGCTCGAGCAGGAAGGTAATTACCTAGCAACTATAAGTTTATGTGCCGCCCCCAGACTCTCAGAATATGAACTACCAAGTCGCTTCAACTCAGCAAGAACACACCTGCATCATCTCCATAAAAACACAAAACCAAAAAAAAATAACAATTTATAGTTCATAGCAAGTAGAAATAAATCTAGTTTAAACACACATAAAGAGAGAGGGACCTGGTAGTGTAGAGTTTGACAGTAGCACTGAGGATATTGCCAAGTGCGGTGTCAGCAGGGGTTATTCGATTCACAAGAAGGTGATGCACAAATGTCCCATCGCATAAAACCTTGAAAGGCTTCCGAAAACCAAAGCCAGCAGTGTAAAACGTCAACGTTTTTCTATGTCTCTTCTGCTTTTTCACCTTCATCTGCAACAACACAATCTAATCACTTTGCAGAAAATTGTTATTTATTGAAAAACTCAATTTCTTAAAAATGTTATTTTTTTAAAGGCAAACCTAATGTCAAAAATATGTTCCCTCAATCTCAAATTCAATATCATGCACAATGGCACGTTTCCCCCCACACTCTGTGATTCTAATGAATTCATATAACTATTTATCCAGCTTAAAGAATTTAAGAAAAAAAATATAATATAATAAAAAAACGTTATCAATGTTTTAAATCTTTCAAATAAGTAGTAATCACCGTTGATCGTATTTAAGAGAAGTTTTTTACACAATATATTTTCTTATCTTTTTAAATTTTAGGTAAAACATTGGTGGTGAAAATAATTAAATAGAAGATAAAATTGAAAAATGACATTATGGTAGCTTTTGTTCTCACAAGAGACCGGTTGGCTCATGTCTCTAAAATAACAATACCTTATGTGTTAGCTCCTTGACTGTTTCGAAGGGTTTTTAAAACAACAATACCTTCTGTATTGGCTCTTTAACTACTTTGAAGGGATTTTGCAAGCGCTAAAGTCGATTTGGAATTAGAGTGTACATAAATGTAAATTAGAGTCTAAAAAGACCTTGTATGTATTTATAGGTATATAGATAATAAAAATATGCAATTGTTATTATAATATGTCTTGATTAACAGTATAATACAACTTCTTTATATTAGACACAAATAACGTAATAACTATTTATTCGGCACGAAAAATTCATGAGAAAAAAAACTAACACAATAAAAAAACTATTATCACTCAAATAAAAATTCATATAACTATTTATTCAGCGAGAAGAATTCACGAAAAAAATAACATAATAAAAAAGAAATTATCAATGTTCCAAAATGCTTTACCATGGGATAACTATTAATCACATTGATCGTAATTTAATGAAGCTTTTTAGGCAAGATATTATCTTATCTTTTCAAGATTGAGATGAAATATTGGTGGTAACAATAATTAAATAGAGCATAAAATTGATGAATGATATTATGATACTAAAACTGAACAACCGAATAATAAAAAAGAAAAAAAATGTCAAAATAATAATTATAAAATAATAATAATAATAAAAATAAATATACGAAGTAAATCGAAGATAAGTTCTTTACGTTAGACACGATTTTATATACATTTCTATGTCTTTTTCGTTATTTATAAAATTTTTTTATGATATTAGATTAGTGTGTCTAAATAATAAGTTGAAAAAAGAGTTTGTTACATTAAATTATAATTTTTGTAGTAAAATAACTAATTATTTTAATATATGGTGTAAAAAATAATTATAAAATGAAAAAAATTAAATAATTACTATTTATATTGTACAATATTTGATACCATTAGCATGCAAGATTGGTAATATGTGTGAATTAAAGTCAACCTGATTGATAGATATTTGTTGGAGCTGTCACAGATTATGAAGGAAGAAAAGTGGTTACTCTGACAATTGGATTCAAGATAAGATTGGCTGATGATATAATGAAGAAAATAAAAATAAATATTAGTTTTTTTTTTTTTTTACTTTAGCAGAATTAAATTTATTGCATATAGTTTTAATATATGTGATTTTTGTTTGGACATGAGGTTAAATCCCTTTCCATTACATTTTTAATATAATTTTTGGAAAAAAAAAAATCTTAAAGTTGTAAATCATCACTCTTCTTATCTTAAAGTTACACTTCTTAACTTATCTTTTATATTAAAGTTTATCTCAAAATCATCAATGTTTATTAAAGTTTTGTCACTAGATTACAAATGATTAATCATTATCTTACTTAAGTTATTAAGTTTGAGCGGTTATTATTTTAATTTATAACATTATCTTTTTTATATATTTTTAAATATGTTTTATTTAAGATCACACTTTATTGATAATTCTTCAAATAATTGCTTTAAGAATCTTTTCAATCATCTCCTTCCAAAAGTTATTCTTCAAAGGAGAAAAAAAATCTCCAAATCCAAATATTTTTCTCTTAGATTTAAATCAATCCTTGTTGTTTAATGTTTCGTAGACAATTGTGTAATAATTAAGATTTTCAATGATGGATTTAAATGATTGAATTTGCATCATATTTGTTGGGTCTCCTTTTTTCAAATGGATGATGTAGATGCTGCTTCAACATATAATAATAAATTTTTCTCCTTATTTTTTCCTCTTGATATGCAACTTAGAAAACTTGTCATTTAAATTTAATAATTTTTTACTAAACTTTTGGTCTTTGAATCTCACACGAATAACATTTTCAACTATTATCGTGTTAAAGTTGTAAGTTTTATAGACCTTAGACATTTTTTAGTGTCCAAATAATATTCTTTTATCAGTCTCAGAGTGAAATTTTCATGAAATTTTCTTGGTATATAAAATGAAGTATCAACATTTAAAACGATGAAAATAAGAATTGTTAGGTTTACAAAATTTAAAAGGCTATAAACTTATTTGTTCGCTGTTATCATCATTTTGTTGTGACGTGTATGGAGTTGAAATATAATGACGAATATCATTATAGAAAAAATATTAAAATTATTCATTCATGAATTTGTTCTAAAATCACCTTTGATAGATATAACAAATAAACATTTTTTATTTTATCTTTATTATAAATTTTATAGAAGATCTTGAAAACTTAATCCTTTAGGATAAAGAACTTAACTTAAGTCTATCTAATATAATCGTCAACCATTTACACGATTATTGTCTTTTCATACATATTTTACAAACAAATTAAGATAGAATAAATCTATTACAATATCATACTTCTACAATTTTGAAATTAATCTCAAATTTCAATTAATATTAATTTTATATTGTATCCATTAATATTTTTAATAGATATTTAATTTAATAATTTAGTAATATCTATAGTGTAAAGTACCATGTATCTTAATGAAAAATATAACAACTTTATCATTTTTAACTACACAAGGATATTTATGAAATGAAAGGATTATAATCAGTCATATAATTAATTAATGCTCAATGAATTATGCTTTACAACTTGTACTACCAGAACTGAATTTATGTACTCTCAACACTGACAAATCTATTTTCCATGAAGATTTTTACTAACAGCCTTATTTTAAAAATCTATTTTAAACATACAATTTTAAACTTGAATATAAATAAAAAATAATATATATTAATCTAATTAAGAAAAAAGTTGTTTTTTTAAAAATATCTTTCATTAGAATTTCATATATATATTTTTTTCATCATAACATGCATGTCCCGGACAATAAAATCATCATATGATGTAATTGTTTAGAAAACATTAATAAAAAATTAACTGAATTTTAATTTGGGAAAATTTATCTTATTAATTTTTTATGTAAAAAAATTCAAATAAAATAAAAGAAATTAAAAATACAAATTAATTTGGATTGATTGTCACGATTGAATTAACCTAACAAAATGTAAGAAATTTCATATTTTACACTAAATAAAACCAATTATATTATCCTTGCTTAGAGAAATAACAACACTTGACTTTTGACTTTTGGTGATCTCATTTTCGACAAGCACTGTCTGTTCCCTCTTTTCTTCCCCGCCCTTCCACTCTTCTATATTACTGTACAAGTTTATCTGCATGATGCTCTTTTTTATTAAAAATTTTAGTGTTGTACTTTTATTTTAATATGATGAGAGACATAATCAATAATGTTATGATTTTTTTTTTTAAATTATACGTCCTCACATTTTAAGTAATTTTACTTCTACGAATGATAAACTGTATGAGCTATTAACTGTTTTCTATAATACATATTTATTTATATTTCACCTTTTATGCTCTGTAATATTTCATATTTTAAGTAATTTTACTTTTATCATTTTCTTTGAACACAAATAATTTTATTATCTATAAAAAATAAAATTATAATTTTTTATTATATCATAAAAAAATTATTAGAACTCATATTGCCTGTCATTCTACCAATATCTAAATATATATTTATTTTAATATTTTTTAATTTTTTATTTAAATAAAATGCGATTTTTTTTTCTTCTGAAATTACAAATTTTGAACCAAACATGACATCTAACATTAATAGGAAATTTAGCATGTAATAAAAACCAAAACAAAAAATAATAAATATATTTTTTACTTTTTTTTTTTGACTTTTTCTTTCCCTCAACTCACCGAGCGGTTTCAAAGTTCCCACAATAATCCTCTGTCACCAAACTTTCTCTGAGGTTCTCTCACTCACTTATAGAAATTATTTGGTATGTTTCTGCTTCTCTTTTCATTCTCGCTCTGCAATATCTGTTTTCACCATCAAAGTTTCACACCTCAAAACCCTAATACTATCCACGGAGTTGACTTCGTTTGAATTTGAATTTCTCAGTTTCTATACTTTGATTTCGCTGCGAAAACGTGAATACACTCTTCCTACCGCGATTTTCCCCTATATTGTTCATAGCACTAGCGTGTTTTCTGGTTCTAAAGCCAAATTGCACTGATTTTTTAAATTCTTTTAGAACAGTACTTTCTCTTCTGTTTTATAGAATATACCATTGTTGTGACTCGAGGAAGAATGTATAATACTGTGTTGTGTTTGTAATGTGATCGTGCCTATGGAATTTTTTCATTTTCTTGTGCAGGTTGTGGTGAAGGTACGGTGATGATACTTTGAACAACATGTACATCAAGCAGGTAATTTAATTTTGGAGTGAGTGTGTTTGTTTAATTAATTTTTGTTACTTGTCACGGTGACCTAAACTATCTGATTCTTTGCAAATGGTTTTTTTGATGGATTTGTTTGTATTTTAGGTTGTGATTGAAGGTTTTAAGAGTTATCGAGAGCAAATCTCCACAGAACCTTTCAGCTCTAAAGTGAACTGTGTTGGTAATTTTTAGATGCTATCTTCTATTGACTCTGGCAAATTCGTAGACGCGTATGTTGTGGGCATTTCATTCATGACATGTTATGATGGCAGCTAAATGCAAGATGAAAATGAGACAATAAAATAATTTGTTAATTCAATTTTTATTTGAATTTCAGATATATTTTCTTATACTAATAAGATAGATATTATAATAGTTCATATTTATCATCAAAATTTGTAAATTGTTTATTGTTGCTGATATACATATAATAGTACTTATTGATAGATAGCTCAGAAAGAGGACGATTTGTTAATATTGTGACTAAAGATTCCTCCCATACAAAAGTGTGAAGGATATATAAAGAAGAATTTTATTGTAAAACTGAAAACAATTTTATGAACACATCTAACTTGTATTTATTTGTAACTAAATCTATCTGTTAAATTATTTATTTTGGCAGTTGGTGCTAATGGATCTGGGAAGACAAACTTTTTTCATGGTAAAAATGATTCCCGTTTCTTCTGTGTATAATTTGGAAGTGACTAAAATCCAATCTCTGACCTTCAATTTGCTACGCCTCTTTTTTTTTTTTTAATTTTGTAGCCATCCGTTTTGTATTGAGTGATCTCTTTCAAAACCTACGCGGTGAAGATCGACAGGCACTGCTCCATGTATGGCACTGTCATCCATTTATTTATACTTGTAGTTCTCAATGAGAGATAATCAATTGTAGTTTTGAATATGCTTAAATAAATTATTCTTTCTACACAGGAAGGAGCTGGACACCAGGTTTTATCTGCATTCGTGGAGATTGTGTTTGATAATTCAGACAACCGTATCCCGGTAATATGTTGAGGATAATAACTTGTTTTCCAGTGATTAATACCATAGATTTCCTATTTATTTGACGAATTACATTATCAAATTAATTTATTGAGTTATGCATACTTGCATATATTATTTTTAGGCTCTAAAACCAGAAATGCTATTATTTTCTGTTGTATTCTATTTGTTTGATTGACATGGTGCGAAAGTGTGATTTAATTTGACAATTTTTTTTGAAATTTTTAACTAGATGCAGAATATTGATATGGACAGACACACTGATTCTTTCTCTTTAGTTCTAGTAATTTGTAACGTTTCTAGTCAAATGCTAATTCTATCATTCTCCTTTCCTATGTTACCATCATCCAGAAGAAAAGCATAGCTTCTAGTTGAAGGTAATGCTCATAAACCAAATATGCAACTCTTCAAAGAATAAATGAATGAAGGAGTGTGTACTCCAATGCCTCTCATAACATAAAATGAGGAAGAATGTTACTTTTTAAACAGCTTTAAGGAAGTTTTTCAGATACTATTGTAATATATCCAAGCTATATCCTATAAACAATTAAAATTCCAATAAAAAAGTTTGTATACTTTTAAGATACACATGCGTAAGTATTTTAGAAGTGTCCAAGATGTATTAGAGAATTATCTTAAAAAAAAGGTTAAAATAAAAAAAAGTATTGGATACTTTGTGGATATCTTGATGTAACCGAGGAGTATCAGTATTCACTACGAATAATACACCTACACTTTACCTTCCACAGGGATAGATTGTCTAGAGGATGTCACATGATTCTTTGAAACAGTTCACTGATTTTACCATTTTGTGTGTGCCTTTTTGACTGTCGGATTGTTGGATATTCATCCGTTCTTGTGAAGTGAATGCATATTATGGCTCCTCAATTTATGGACAGAAAGTATTTTGTAGGAAAATAAAAGAATATAATAACATATAAATTTTGTGTTTAACCGAATCAAGACTTGATAACTAGCTGTTTATTTTATTTTTTCTCTTCTCATTTTACACCATATTAACTTATTTTTCTATTTTGAATAAACTTCTCATTTCATTAGTGAAAATCTTTGGGATTGATGGTGCATATTTCTGCTCGATGAGAAGTAATATGATTAATGATATGTTTTGCAGTGTTTTGATTTCACTGAGCTTCTAGGCTACAATTTTCAATCAAATAACTTTTTCAGCTTGGACTGTAAAATCTTTTAGTGCTTGTTGATGTAATAACTGCATTACTTTGAACTGATTTCTTTTTACTTTGTCAGAACAAAAGTGCTTTATTTTTTGGTGGGAATAGTGCTTTTTGTTTGATAACATATGCACTATCTTAGCATCTATCCATGTTGGTGAATAGGTTGACAAGGAGGAAGTGCGATTGCGCCGGACTATAGGTTTAAAAAAGGATGAGTATTTTCTTGATGGAAAACACATTACGTGAGTTAAATAGAATTACATGTTAAATGTAGTTTCCTTTTATTTTTCACTATAGAGAAAAATTACCTATTTTATCTTATGTTATTTGGTCATATGAGTATTTTCCCTGATTCTATCTGCAGGAAAACTGAAGTGATGAATTTGCTGGAGAGTGCTGGGTTCTCCCGTTCAAATCCTTATTATGTTGTACAACAAGGAAAGGTATTGGCTCTTGGTAACAACAGTACTTGAATTTGGTCTGGGGTTTATTCTTGTTATATTCATACACTTTGAAGTTGATTTCTAAACTTGTTCTATTTCTACTATTGCATAGATAGCATCATTAACCTTGATGAAAGACTCTGAACGACTGGACTTGCTGAAGGAAATAGGTGGTACTAGAGTTTATGAGGAGAGGCGCCGGGAAAGTTTGAAAATAATGCAGGAAACTGGCAAGTTTATGATTTATTTGTTTTTAAGTTCATGATTTATCTAGTCTTCCCTATTTATTTATTATTCATTTATTGTGTTCATGATTTGTAATCTACATATAATAATAAGGTATTCTTCTAAAATTACCACATGACACTTTTCTCGTAATTTAATTTTGTAAATTCTTTTAATTTATTACTTCATTTATTTTCGTTAGAGTTAAGAAATGCATTATGATCTTTAATGAAATATCACATTCTCATATATATATATATATACCTTAAATATACGAAATTCAGTTTATATTAACTTTTATTAGATTTAATATTTTTTTATTTATTTTTTATTTTTTCTTACTTTTGCAAGAATCCTTTGGTTTAGGGTAGGTAAATATAATTTATTTTTTAATCAATCATTTCATATTTATGTATGTATGCATGTGTGTGATTGATGTATTACGAAAAATATAGTAAATTATAAATTAACCTTTTGAACATAATACTTTAACATTTTTTTTTAAGATTGAAATGTTAATTTACTATTTGATTGATAGGTATATACTTGAAAAAGAAATAACTAATACAATAAGATATATAAAAGTGGCTAATTTTATTAATTAATGATGACATAAATTCAATTTTTATTCCAAATATATCCTGAGTGTTAAATGTATGATGTAGTGGATGCCCTACCTTTTATGTACCTAATAAATCGACTTTACAATAAATAAAGGATATAAAAGAAATTTAATAACAAGTAAGTTTGAAAATAAGTAATTGTTTCTTTGACAAAGAAAAACACCTTTAATTTCTTATACACAGGGCCAGAGGTAGTATTGATTTAATCCTCTAAATATTGCTATTAAGTCCTTCCAATTAAGAATTACAAGGTGTATAAAATATTATTTTGGTTTGTAATAATTTGGTAAAAGAATTATATTTGTTGTTATGTGAGAGATATATTTGACATTGTAAATTTTTAGCTAAATAATTTAATATCAAGTTTTTAAGATACTAAACAAATAGTTTAGTATTTGATAATAATGTATTAAAATATATTTATATTAAAAGTAAATTTTGACTTAATATTATCATTATTAGTAAATGATGAATAATATGCAAATAAAGTATTACATTAGAGTGTTTATTAGAAAATATAGTGTTTATTATTCTTGTTATTGATGCTGTTATTCTCATGCATTTTTCTGTTGTACAGGTAATAAAAGAAAGCAAATAATCCAAGTTGTACAGTATTTAGATGAAAGGTTGAAGGAACTAGATGAGGAAAAGGAGGAACTTAGAAAATATCAACAGCTTGACAAACAAAGAAAATCGTTAGAATATGCTATTTTTAGCAAAGAAGTTCAAGATGCTCAGCAAAAACTTACAGAGGTTTTGTTAAATGTTATCTCTTATATAATTATTTGCATAATTTCTTATTGTTGGAGTTATTGGGTAGGTAGTTTTGGTGATTATTCTTTTTGTAACGTGAGGATTGTACTCCACTTATATATTATAATTTGTCTTTATTCTAATTGAGATGAGATCTCCAACATGATCAATGACATGGCATTCATGTGAATAATGTAGCAGGAAATGGTATTTCTAGGAACATTTAAATATATGACAAATATCCTTAACAAAGTTTTTTTTTTCTCCCATTATCACCCATGACCCATCCCTACAAGACTTCAGTTATTACCCTTAAAGAAATTATAACTATCTATCTAAACTATGTTGAATAGTTCTCATTCAAAAAACTGTCAGAATAATTTTTAAATGGAAATATTTTTACAAAACATGATATAAATATTGGAATGCTAATCTATCCATCTCAACATTCCTCAGATTGTAAATCTAAACTCAAATAAATGTCCCCAGGGTATATTTTAGTTTGTGGGTTTAGCTACTTTGACTACAGGCCTGTGTTGGATATCAAAATGACGTGTTAGATTGGATTATGTGTATCAGTACAATTATAAACACAAGTGACTGTTAATTTGTGTGCCGAATCTTAATATTTCAAATGTTTATTATCAATACTTAATATAATATTGTTGGAGTACGCTGGCATCTTTAAGTTAGTTTTTGTACTGAGAACTAGTTTATTTTTACTGTGAAAAATGTTTTCTGATGATAGAACTGAGTTTTTATGAATGAGAATGAACAATAGAGGAAATCTTCTAAATAGTTAAAATAGAATTTTAACCCGAGATATAAATTAGAAAACTTTGCTTAAGATCTTCACAGATGGTCTAGAGGGTTGTGGCATGCAGAACTCTTTTCCGACTCAACTTTTCCACTGACTAAAAACTTCCTTCCCTTCATTTATTCCCAAGTCATCGATGTCACTGAAAACCAAAACTTCCACCCTATTAGTGTCGTACCAGTTGTCCGCTGTGCTATTCCCCTTTCTATCTTTTGATTGTCTCATTTTGACCCTGGGGTCCATTCACAATTTCCTTGATACACTTAGCTCCTCTTTTCTTGCTATAAAAATACAGGTAAAAGGCCTGCTATATACTTGATACAATTAATTGGAGTTTATAATTGGGCACTTAATTTCTCCGTTGATTCTTATAGACCAATCATAATATTGGGTGGCAAATATTTATTGTTCAGGCATTTTGAATCCCTTTTTTCTTATTCTGATTTCTATAATTGCATGCTTATCACTCTGTTTTAGATAGAAGATGTTCGTGCCAAGGTTTCTGAAACATCAGCAAAGAAGTATAATGATGTTCTTGATGCACATGAGAAATCCAAAGATTTAGAGAATACATTAAAAGAAGTATCAAAAGAACTTCAAAACTTTAACAAAGAGAAAGATGCTATTGAAAAGCGACGGATAGTTGCTTTAAAGAAGCACACTGAACTTGAGCTTGATGTCAAAGACTTGCAAGAGAAGATATCTGGAAACGTCCGAGCCAAGGTACTTGCTTGAAGAAGACCTTTTGTGAGTTGTTTTGATGGGATTATTTTGTACATGGCTCAACTTTTACCTAAATGCTTTCAGGAAGATGCTGCAAGACAACTGGAGATACTTGAGAAAGAAATTCAAGATTCAACCATTGAACTGGGCAAAATCATTCCTTTACATGAGGATCAAGTTCAGAAAGAAAAAGACATTGCCATGCAGTATGTTTATGGTTATACTTGCTTTTATACTCTTGAAAGTACTGTATCTAATCTAACTCTCCTAGTTTATGTTCTCTGACTTTTTGACATGGTGGTTGTGTATTTTAGTGCACTCTATTATACTGGATTAATCTTACTTTTTTAGTTCTCATTGAGCTATAATCTTCGATTAGATAGGTTATAGGATAGTGAAATATACTTTTAATCTTTAGCATTCTGTTAGAAGTTACAACAGAGATTATATAATTAGATGTCACTTGCCACCTACCTAGGCTGAACTAACTTGACCCAACCCTGTATAATATTTCCATTCTACAATTCTTAAATATCGTGTTACATGTTTGTAGCTAGTACGTCTTCTGGCACATATTTCTATCATTTGTTGAGGATATTCAGCAGATCTAATTAGTATTTCTCTCAAATAAATGAATTGTTAGAATAATGGAGCGTGAAAAGAAACTCAGTATACTTTATCAAAAGCAAGGACGAGCAACCCAGTTTTCAAGTAAAGCTGCTCGTGATAAGTGGCTTCAAAAGGAGATTGATGATCTTGAACGGGTGCATTCTTCAAATAAGGGGCAGGCAAGTATTTATTTATCTATGTGAGCTATGGTGAATTTTGTCCTAAATATTCTTTTAACAAATTCATGGCATGAAGATGTCTGCTTTTATTTAATTTTGATTTCTATTAATTTTAAGTGTGATAACAAAATCGTTTTCCTTCTCATTTGAATATGCTTATTTTAATGTTTTTTTATGCTTAACAGATTGAGTGCATATGTCTATTTGTGATAATAATCACCTACTTTTGCCAACTTTCTTAGATTGTTTTTTATAACAAGGTGATTGTTTTTGGGGAATAATCATTTCTATGATGCAGTGTGTTATTAGAGAATAAAATTAGAAAATAAAAAAACGAGATACTCCCCATCCAAGAAACATTGTTTGGCTACCAAGGGTGTTAAAATTGATTGTTCAAGTAAACACGACTTATAGTAAGAGTTGCTTTTAAAACATATTAAAATACCATTATATAACATAAAATTCCATAATATCTCAAAATAGAAAACGATAATATCCATTATCACACTCAGAAATTGAGAGAAAAAAATCTATTTAGTTTATTATATATTTTAGATTTTTATATGATATCTTATATTTTTATTAGTTTCTTATGATATAGTTATTATATTATTTTGTTTTAAATATTCTAATACTCATTTTTTATTCTTTTTTTTAATTTATTATATTATATAATAAATAACATTGTTGGTTAACAAGTGAAACATTCATCCATGCTTTTTTTTTTTGGTTCAACAAACCACCAAGAAATGATGGACTCAAATAGGATACAAGTTGACGATGAACAAATGAAAAGGAAAATACACCTAAACCCTAACTGGGACCTGACACACTAGTTTGCCACCACTTCTTTGTTAGCTGGTGCTGCAGTAGAAACATTCCCCAAGAGAACGAGACTGCTCTAATGTTTGGTTTAGGTTCAATGTGAAAAAGGTTTGTAGTGGCCATGAAATATGCTATCGGAGCATGATTTTGCTTGATCTCTTTCTGTGGCATAATGACCAGTACTCCAAAGTGACATGGGTTTGTCAATAGCGGGAAGGTGCTATTTTGCTCCACAACTTTGTAATCACAATGCTTTCAACATCTATGGAACATGAGTTTGCTCGCTATTTTGATAAAACCATGATTTCCACTACAAAATCAATATTGTTGTCTGAAGTGCAAGCACCATGACACAAAAGGACTTCTCTATCCGCATATTTGGCCAATACTCTACCTTTTCGAGTTGTATTTCTTTTTTATACAATTCTTCATTAACTATTCTTAATTACAAAATTGACTTCTTTCCAATTATTCCAACTCAAGTTAGTCTTGCTGTTGCTTTTGAAAGATGCTTGTAGAAGCTAAAGTTTATGCTTTAATGAATAGAGTTGTCAGTTTGACCCATGGTTCTCAACTTCAACCTACTCCTAAAATAAGTCCCCTTTTATTGACCCACCAAATGAATGGGTTGGAAAAGCCTTATGCCTCAAAACCCCCACACAAAGTGGATTAGGTTAGGGCCATATTGGGTTTTTTGCCGACTTCAATTAACTTCTAAATATTTTTCAGATTTGTATCAATCTTTAAAATATTCTAAATTGCAAATAGATTCCCAAATATTTCACATTAATGGTAAATTGATCTTTAATAAATTTTTTCTATTTGCAACTTAATTGCAAGATTGCGGTATAACCCAAATACATGGGCAAAACCAACTTGCCTTGGTCCAACTTGACCTTTTATGACTTGGCCCCAACTCGAGCAGAACTTTCCTAAATTGGATCTGACTTAGACCCAACATGACTTAACCTGAGTTGAGTTAACTTGACTGTAGCCCTACCTGACCAAGCTTGGGTTGGCTTGAGGTTGACCAGGTCCGACTCATATTGACTTGTGCTAAGACTTACCCAACTGAATATTGGATCATCTTGGCACGACCAAGACTAAGTTGGGCTTGACCTAACTTAGTCCTATCTTGACTTGGGCCAGACCTAGTGTAGTTCTGTTTAGCTTGGGCCCAACCCAACCTAACCTAGCCTGGTTTGGGCTAGGCCCAACCCAACCTGATATGGGCCAAGCCTAACTCAACCTGCTTGCCCCTAGCTCGAATGAGCTTGACTTGGGCTCAACTTGACATGGGACTCTGTGACCTGAGCCAACTTGGTTTGACCTTGGTTTAACTTGACTTGACTTGGGTTTGACCCATGTTGATTTGGGCCTGACCCAACCTGGAATTGGACTCCAACTCACACATTTCTCCAACACTAACAATATCTCGGCTGATAATCTAGTGGTTGTTAATTTTTTTCCTTATCACCATATCCTTTTTTTTGCTATAAATAAGAAAACTTATGTGTGTACACAACCCCCAATTACAACATTCCTCTCTAAAAGTCCCATAGTGTTGGTAAAACTTAATGGTTATCAAGCCGTATGGTGCTCAACTTGTTAATGTTGGTCTATGAATATTCTTTGATTATAGAACTTTGATGTGATCAGTGACCCTTGCCATGATTTCCAATATTTATTTTTGTATTTTCAAAATTTAAGAGTAATTTTTATCTTCTGTTGTATGAACACTGATCTTTTGAACCATGCTCCTTTGTTTTTAATTGTTGTTTTGGTCTGTAGGAGCAAAAGCTTTTGGATGAAATTGATAGGCTTAAAGAAGAACTGCATGATTGTGATGAGATCATAAATAAGCGGAAATCAGATATTACTACTTTGGAATCTCTAATTGCTGAGTCATTTAAAGGGCTTAATCATTTCAAATCGGAGAGAGACAAGTTAAATCTCGAGAGGAAGTATGTAAAACTCCTCCTTTTGTCACCTATAGGTATACTTTTTCCTAGAGGAAAGAAGAATTAATAGTTAACTTTTGAGTATAAATTGTTACATCATAGGGCCCTATGGACAAAAGAGAATGAAATTACTGCTGAAATTGATAAGCTGAGGGCAGAAGTTGAGAAGGCTGAAAAGAATCTTGATCATGCAATTCCTGGTGTGAGTAATCCTTCTTTTATAGCTTCTTCAACATCCCTTTCGTAAATGCCATTAAATTATCAGAATTCTCAAAATGGTGTTTCTAGGCATGGCATTTTTTGATATGTACGGCCTAATCTGGGCTTGTTCAGTGTAGAATTTTATTTTAAGTTATAACGTGCTTGATGTGAATCAACAGAGGGTTATGATATTTGTAAATCGATGTCACTCTAAAAGGTACATGAATAATTTTGAATTTTGGCTTGTGTGGGGTTTCACATTTCCTATGCAGCATATAGATGAAGGGAATTGCTGAAACACTTAACTTCCAGATATTATATTACACTTAAAATGATAGAAGATATAAAATGATTCTGTTCTGTTGGGAAGTACTTTTAATTTTTTTATTTGGTACTGATTGCTGGTTTGCTACCACTTAGTATGGTACTAAAATATGACAAGGTTGCAATTTGTGTAAGTCAACATCCATTAAGGAGTTTCAGAGAAAATTAAGACCGAGTCTCTTCAACAGAGACTATAAAAGAACATAATCTGACTTTGTTATTCTGTTAGAGCCCAACTGACTAGCCACAGCTAGGAAACAGAATATGAGAACACAGTTTAGATGTGTATAGTACTAGCCACCGCTCTAATTAAGCTTTGTAAAAGTAAAAAGGGAAAAGTCAAAATTTTGACATTAATGTTAGTTAAGGATGTAATTTTCTGGTTTTGATTCCCAGCATGTTTTTTTGGTGTTCTTTAATTATGATTTTTAATTGGTAAATCTAATTTTCACAATGGATATGTGAATAAAGTTTGTAATGTTTAGGAATGACAATGACCTTATGACTATATGCTAAAATTACTCATGATTGATAGGGTAACCCCCTTTGTGGGCGTTGGCATGGGTAACCTGCTTAATGGATATCTCCTTGTTGGCTGACTGGAAGACCTAGTGGAAGATGACAAAATAAAATTCTCATAATATATGTGACCCATAGATGATATCATAAAAATGGATGCAAATTTTTGGCCACAACTTAGTATTGGCAATAGGTATGAAAAAGTATCCAAAAATATGAATTTTAAAAATTTTTACCCTATCAAGGTAAGGAGTTTGACATGACTTTCATTTTGACGAAGTGATAATCAACTTCAATGAGCTTTGTCCTTGATAGAATACTGAATTCAAAGGCAATATGCATGGTGACTTGGATACCACATATTAGTGATACCTGTATAACCTCCTCAAATATTAATAATTGAAGCAACTGGTTGTCTCATGTAAACTTCTGATTGACTATATCCATACATTGATACTCTGTCTCTGCACTAGACCTCGCTACAACATTTTGCTTGTTGTTTTTCTAGGAGACAAGGTTATCTCCGATAAATATACAATACCCATGAGTGGATTTTCTATTAGTGGTGGAGCTTGCCCAATCTGCATTAGAATATCCCACAACTCGAGTGTATCCTTTGTCTTCATACAAAAGTCCCTTTCTTGGAGCTGCTTGGATTATCAAGCAATGAGAGAGTCATTGCATCCTAGTGTTCCTTGCATGGAGAATTGAGGAATTGACTTATTCCACTTATTACGAAGAAGATATCTGGACAAGTAATAGTAAGGTTACTTGTAGAGATGTTTGTTCACATTTGTAATGCCGACATGATCACTTCCATAATTACAATGTGATCAACACAAATAATCAGATAGATGCAAGTAGGTGAATGGTGATAGAAAACAAAATGATTAGCCTTGGAGAATGCCAACCTATTGAATCATAATATTGAATCTATTGAACCATGCTGTGGGTGACTACATAAGGCTATTTAAAGATTTTTGTAATCGTTATACAAGACCAAAAGACTCCCTTTGAGCAACAAAGCAAGTTGGCTGTTCCATGTAGACCAATCATATGTCCTATATCATGTAGAGTCCAACACTTATCAATTGTGTCTCGACCTAGGCAAATATTTGAATCAGGGACAACCTTCATTGCCCTTATGTGGTGTCTGTTGTTGTTGAGAAATCTAAGTAGAAAAGTCATCTGAAACAATAGGGCACAAATACTCACATGAGGTTTGGTAGGAACACAAAGGATCTGATCATAAACAGGAGAATACACTGAGTAGATCATATAAGGCCAAGGAAATGAAAAAATATGGTGATTTTGAAGCTTTGCAGCATGGAAGGAAAGAATTCATTGAAGTCATAGAGAATGCTAGAGACTTGGCCCACATAAATTGATATTGAATCATTAATTTGACGAGCACTAAGAATGCTCATGAGATCTTCACAAATCTGATAGGGCTTGTCAAAGTGTTCGTATAAAGTAGTTTAGCATGTGTTCAAACACTATGCACGTTTTGTGTGTGAAATACTTCGTGAAAAGATTGGTGAATGATGGCTTTTATGATACTACACAACTATGTGTCAACCTTTTTCCACAAAGGACGATTTGCATTGGGAAAATCATCTTCCATTTTAGTGAGATGTATCTCATAATCACCCTATCTTACAAGCCAAAGTTCAATGTGAGAAGCCCAGAAGTTGTGGCTCTTAGCATTGAACAACTAAGACGAGAGCTATTGGCTTCAAAATCTGTTAGACTTCAAAATGCCAAGGGTGGCTAGCTAGAAGAGAAGAAATGGCAAGCAGTACCATTGGCCAAAAATATTTGCAAAGAGGTGCCCAACACTAATCCAAGACTAGATCTAGGTAGAGGAGAGAGAGGCGAGCAAAGCCAAGTTGATAGTGTCAGGAATAGAGGCCGGATGGCCGTCATGCATGATAGATTTTGGCAGATTGTGAGAGAAACACACATAGAAAGAGGCAACATCTGTGGGGACAAATGGCCTTTGATGGCTGTCATACTTAACAGGATAGGCCGGTCTTGAAGTGATGATGCTGATGGTATGGTTTCCAGTTGGAGAAGACCAGTGTAGGTGGTGAGAACATTAATGACTTGGTAAACAATTTAGATACCAATGAACAGTTGGTTCTTCGGATATCCTAAAAGTAGCCTCTAGTTAAACTCCGATAACATGTTGAGAGAGAGAGAAACAAGAGGAGAGAATAGGGTGAATTTTGTGTGTATAGACCACAACGAAGCTATTAAATTTATAAGGGAGTAAACATAATACAAAATATTGGTGACATTCTAATTAATGCTAATATCCACTGTTAATGTATTTACTTCATTCCACCGTTACCTTATTTTAGGCTATTAACATAAATATATAATCATTCTAATTAATGCTAATATCCGCCATTACTATATTTACAATGTTCTTACACAGTTTTAACTGAATCTACGCAAAAGGATCCGTGTTGTTGTAGAGGTTCATAATTTCTGCATCGGACTTGAATTTTTATAAATTTGTTGTTGTGGAAGTGTATTATAACACTATAGTTATGTTTGTAATCCTTTATAGAAAGAATACTTGAATATTTGTTTGACGATTCTGTTGCAGTTAATTAAAATGTGGGTAGCATATACAAATATGGGTAAATAGATATTCAACTGGTAACGGATAAGATGATTAAAATTATTATCCACTGCAGTATGAGTCCAAGTCCGGGTATAAATATTTTTTAAATGTGTATGCGTACTTAGATCTTATTCCGTTGTTTATCTGTTGAGTTTGAGGGTTAACTGTCATGATGTTTGACTTTATTATGATGTTTAGGATGTGAGAAGAGGGCTGAATTCAGTGAGGAAGATTTGCAAGGAGTATAATATTTCTGGAGTTCATGGTCCAATTATTGAGTTGCTGAATTGTGATGAAAAGTTTTTCACTGCTGTTGAAGTTACAGCAGGAAACAGGTCATTTCTCACTTTGATATTTATTTTAAAACCACTTGTTGCATTGAGCATATTTTCCTTATTGTTTTGGGCGTGGGGGAAAGAAAGGAGACATTGGCTGACCTTTAGCGTGTACTTGTTCAATCTTTTTATTTTCAGTCCTTTGTTCTTGGGCTAGTTTCTTAATTGGTTTTAAATTTTTTTGGCACATTTGGCTTAATGGTTTTATTTAACAACTTTGTTTGAACAGCTTATTTCATGTTGTTGTTGAAAACGATGACAAGTCAACCCAGATAATTAGACATCTTAATTCACAGAAAGGTGGTCGAGTTACATTTATTCCGCTTAACAGAGTAAAGGCTCCACGCATTACTTATCCACAGAGTTCAGATGTCATACCTCTTTTGAAGAAATTGAATTTTAAACATGACTATACTCCTGCTTTCAGTCAGGTTAGCTTCTGAAAATTGTTATCTTTTATTTCACTCAGGTACAACTTCTTTAGGTGCTATTTGGTAATAAAGTAATTCTGATGTTTTGGCTTGTCAAATGTCAACTGAACATGAAAAATTCAATGCATAATGGAGAAATATAATAGTTGTGATACGTAATTATTTGTTGTTTTTTGTGTTCCTTAACATCACTTGTGATATTTCTTTTAGGTATTTGCTAGAACAGTTATCTGCAAGAATTTGGATGTGGCTTCAAGGGTTGCTCGTACTGATGCTCTGGACTGCATAACACTGGATGGTTGGCCTACTACTTTTCATTGTCTGGCTTCTTTATTTTGGCTGGTCTTGCGTTTTCCCTAACAAACTCTCTGACTTATTACAGGTGATCAGGTAAGCAAGAAAGGTAGTATGACTGGAGGATTTTATGATCACCGAAGATCGAGATTAAGGTTTATGAATATCATTAAGCAGAATGCAGACACTATTCACATTAGAGAGGAGGAATTGGAGAAAGTTAGATTTAATCTACAGGATATCCTTTGTGTTAATAAATTGACATTCTTCCTTTGTAATTTTTGTTTCTCTTACCCAATCAAATTTTGGTTGGAAAAAATAGCTCCCAGAGTGAGGGTGAAGGAAACTCTAGTTGCATTTGCTCACTTATGTCATGGCGCCTATTTTTCTGATTAACTGCAAATTCACCACTGTAATTTTATTACAATTTGCTGATTATTTGTTCTTGTTTATTGGGGCATATGATATTCATGCTGATGCCTTAGAAGATGTTTTAGTGGGTAAGAGTGATTGCCTCATAAAATTGTTTTATTTGAAATTTGTCAAGCTTAAGTTAACAAATAATTAGATTCTCTACCCGGGTTATCTAGGACAAAACTTAAGTTTTGCTGCACTATGCTTATTCCTTGCCTTGTTTGAAAACCAGTGTTTCTTTGGGACTCTATTATCTAGGAACTTTTTTATTTTTATTTTTGAATTTTTTATTTATTGATAATGATTAATTTTACTTTATATGGTTTATTTGCTTCATGTTATGCTAAAAGTTTTTTGTAAGAGAGCCTCAATTTGGCTTTGTCCTGACAATATGAAATGTGTCATTTCTCTATTTTGTGAATGACCTCTGATGCCTAAGCTATTCCTTGTCATGAAACAATTTCCTCCCATTGTTTTCGCTGAATTAGCCTTACAGATAGACCAAAAGATTAATGAACTTGTTGCTGAGCAGCAGAAGATTGATGCCAAGCGTGCTCATGACAAATCCGAGATAGAACAGCTTAAGCAAGATATTGCTAATGCTAATAAGCAGAAACAGTTGATTTCTAAAGCACTTACAAAAAAGGTGTGATGGAATATCTCAGTTATACATAATTATTTCCAGGGAGCTACTTTTCTGTTGTTTGTTGGCTAAGGGAATTTTTAACTATTTGTTTTACCTTTTTTCCTTTATTGCTTGTAGGAGAAGTCTGTTGGGGATATCCAGAATCAGATTGAACAGCTTAAGGCTAGTATCGCGATGAAAAATGCTGAGATGGGCACTGAGCTAATTGATCATTTAACACCTGAGGAAAAGAAACTTCTGTCAGATTTGAACCCTGAAATCAAAGACCTTAAAGAGAAGCTTGTTGCTTGCAAGACTGATCGTATTGAGGTTATTCAATCATTTGTATTGGTGCTCACAATCTTTTGAAGTTAGTGGTCTTATTTTGACTTAAAATTTTAACAGACTGAAGCAAGGAAAGCAGAATTGGATACCAATCTAACTACTAACCTTAGGAGAAGGAAACAAGAACTGGAGGCTGTAATATCATCTGTGGATTCTGACTCTCTGGTTGGTGAGGCTGAATCCAAGGGGCAGGAACTTAGTGATGCTAAAATGTTGGTTGATGACTTAACAGAGCAGCTTAGAAGTAAGCCCTACAAAATTTACGTCAATATAGTCTTTTATCTGTATCTTTATTACGTTTCCTTTTCTTATCAAATATTCATCTCCAGGAGTTGCTGAAAGTATAAATGATCGAACAAGGCAAATTAAAAAGATCAAAGATGACTTGAATAAATTGAAGGTAACGATCTTTTAATTTGATGCTGGTTGTATGTAGTTTTGCTCCAAACAATGATGAAATCTTTTGGCTGCAGTCTTTAGAGGACGAGTATGAAAGGAAACTTAAGGAAGAAGCAAAAGAATTAGAGCAATTGCTGAGTAAAAAAAATACTTACGTGGCTAAAGAAGAAGAATATGCCAAGAAAATAAGGGAACTCGGACCATTGACATCAGATGCTTTTGAGGCGTAAATATTTTCTTTCAACATATTTTTCTCTTTTGTGTTTGCATAAGATGATGGTTCAGCTCTATGGAAAGTATTAAAGCTATCCATTCTCAATATTAGCAATATTTCACGTAATGAAAAGTGACAATTTTCATCCACAATGAATTTGATGTTATCACATTCTTAAGTAAGCCTTGTGCTCTTCAAACTTCTGCATTTACACATTTCCAGTGAACACATTTGCTTTTACTCCATTGTCATTAAATATGGCATGACTAACCCCTGCCGCCATGGAGACAGAGCTTATGAACAAACAACACCATAAAGTCTGTTGGAATTGTTTAGCTTGTTTGAATAGTTGAACTTGTTAGAATAGTTTAACTTATTTCTTCAATACCCATCTGTTACCTAGGTGTAATATTTTCAGTCTTTTCAAATCTTCTCTCTGTTTATCTGATGTAAGGATTGTTCTAAATACATGAGTTAGCTAAGAGAGAAATTAATAACTTTAGCATTCCTTCCTGTATTTTCACCCTCGAGTAAGTCCATAGCATAGTTCTAAAAATCTTTATCTGGATTTTTTTGTAACTTCGTTTTTTTATACTTAATATTCGGTATTCAGTCTTTCCTTAGGGTAATCTTGATTACTATACCATGATAATTTTGAGGATCTAGCAGATACCAATGCTGTTACAGTTTATTGCTTGTTGCATAGCCATATATCATTTTCTCTGTGCTATGGTTTTAGCTAGCTTTATTTGATTTCTTTTCCTTTCCTCGTTGCAAACGACAGGCATAGACGAAGGAATATAAAAGATCTGCACAAAATGCTGCACAGGTGCAACGAGCAATTGCAGCAGTTCCGTCATGTAAACAAGAAAGCACTTGACCAGTATATAAATTTTACAGAACAACGTGAAGAACTTCAGAAAAGGCAGGCCGAACTTGATGCAGGGGATGAGGTACTTTACAGGGATTTCAATTATGAAAATGCCCTTTGTAATTGTTTCCAGAGAAACAAAAATCTGATGGCTACACTGCCTAGCATTCTGCACTTTGCTATCTAAATGATTTGGGTACAACTGATCTGTAATGACTCAGATCATTGTTGTTTCTTTACGTGCCTCTTTAGTAGGTCTTATTTACCAATCCCCTTTGCGTGGGATAATCTAGGATGGTTCGAAGCTGTTTTTTTAGATCCGACTGATTCCAGTGCCAACTTTTTCATTTTTGGCTATGTTGTATCATGCATTACTAACTTCATTGACGTACTGAATAATTACAGAAAATTGGGGAGCTGATATCAGTACTAGATCAGCGGAAGGATGAATCAATAGAACGCACTTTCAAAGGTGTTGCAAGGCATTTTCGGGAAGTATTTTCTGAACTTGTGCAAGGTGGCCACGGTTATCTGGTTATGATGAAAAAGAAGGTTTGTGATGGTTCTTGAATTACACATTCAGTCCTTTTTTGAATGGAAAAAAATTAGTGCTTTGTAGCTTGTTGTGTTGGTTCATGTTTTAAAAGTTAACGCCATCACTGTGTTAATGTTTTCATGTCCTATTTTCATTCTCTTGTTTCAGTGTGGTGCTTGATCATTGCTTTATTTCCTTATGCTTTAAAATAGTGAGGATTCTCTAGAAAGGTTATTTAGTTATTGTAATTGATATAGAATTTTATTTCAGTATTAAATTTCCTTTCCCTCAGGATGGTGATCATGATGATGACGATGATGAGGATGGTCCTCGTGAAGCAAATCCAGAGGGGAGAGTAGAAAAGTACGTTGGAGTGAAAGTGAAGGCAAGTGTATTCTTTTTGTGCCATTTTGGAAAAGAAAAATTGACGTAAAGTTTCTGCCAGAAGGCCTGTAGGTTTTTGAACCTCACCCTTTGGGATAAGGCTATTGATGTTTGTATCCGAATGGACTAGGGTTTGTTTAGTACATTGAAAGAGCGAAAGAAAGATGATGGTGTGTGGGATAGGAAATAAAATTATCATTGCTGGTATTTAGACAGAAGTTACATTCATTAACTATTGCAATCCATCAACAGCAGAAATTTATATCATCTGACGAAGCATACTGCATTAAAATAGCCATGCCCTATTTGCTGCTATTACAAATACATAACATCTAAGTTCTAACATTTCTGGTCTCCTTTATTGCTTGCAGGTCTCTTTTACTGGGCAAGGGGAAACACAGTCCATGAAACAGTTGTCTGGAGGTCAAAAAACTGTTGTTGCCCTTACACTTATCTTTGCCATACAGCGATGTGATCCTGCTCCCTTTTATCTTTTTGATGAGATTGATGCAGCTCTGGATCCACAGTACAGAACTGCTGTTGGAAGTATCCATTTTTATGTTTGCTACCATATCGTGTCAATTGATTGCTTACCTCATCTTCAATTGAAAATGTGGCTCAATTTTGAATTCTGTTGATACTTAACTGTGTGAAATGGGATAAGATCGGATGGGATGGGTTGGGATGGAATGCAATAAAATGGAGTGAAATAAAGTTTTCATTTAATTATTTGGACATTTTTCAGATGAAATAGGAAAAAAGGTGGTTTTATATTTGTCCCCTTAAATTGGAGAGGAGGGAAAAGAAGGGGTTATTGGGACAGAATGGAATGCATTAACATTAGATTCCGTTTCATCTATCCTATTTTACAAATTATTCTTAACTATCTCGGTAGACATGATTCGTCTCCTAGATTATTTTGAAAATCTGCTGTCCTTTAGGGTTAATCTCCCCTCTTTTCTTATTCCGTCTGTAAACATTGATTACCCTATTTCTTATATCATGATTTTTTTTCCTATTAGTTAGAGTTTTTAATTTAATTAGTATGATAATCTCAGTTATTATATATCATGGAGTCAGTATATGTAAGCCATGTAATGATATATAGTATCTGTTCTTTCCGTTTTGGTGGTTCTTGTTAGACAAGGCTTTTGCTGTTGTTGTGGTTGTATGTGTTTATGGAGCTATTGAAATATAAAAATTGATTCACGCTTGTGATATTCTTTCTGAATGGCACATAGATTTCCCGGTTTTATCATGTCTGAGATTCTTAACTATTGAAATTTAAAAATTTAATTCATGCTAGTGATATTCTTTCCAAATGGCATATAGATTTCCGGTTATATCGTGTCCCTTTTGGGATTCTTAACTATTGTAGATATGATTCGTCGTTTGGCGGACATTGCAAACACTCAATTTATCACAACAACATTTCGCCCAGAGTTAGTGAAAGTTGCTGACAAGATATATGGAGTAACACATAAAAACAGGGTCAGTCGTGTTAATGTTGTATCCAAGGAAGATGCACTGGAATTTATTGAGCATGACCAGATGCAAAATGCTGAATAAGGTAAGCCTTATAACTTTTCCACAATTTTTCTTTATGATACTTTAGGGTTTGTGATGATCCCCACTTCTATTTGGAGTTGTTCCTTCTCTGATTAGGTAACTTCTATCATCATTACAAGTGCGAACTTTTGCGACTCTAATTTAAAATTAATTGTATTTTAATGACCATTGTTGAATGTTTTTCATTGATAAATCACAAGGCTTTTGCCTCTGAAGTGGTAACCTGTTTGGGCAACTGATTTAAGCGTGTACCTTTTCAGTCCGTTATGTTTTATATGTTTTGAAGTGGTATTTATGTGCTCTTAGGTGCTTGTTACTCACGTTATGAAGTTGATGTCAACACTGGGCACTCTTGGAAGATTGTAATGTAGAGATTGCAGACACAGTTATAACCGTATGTAATTATAACTAGTTTTAGAGTCAAAATTGATCAATGAATGATATTAATATTTACAAAGAAACATAATATCTGCTTTATTGTTGATAATTTTGTGCTTTCTTTTTTTAGTTTATGTGAGAAGCTAATACTAAAGAAGTTCCATGTCTATGAACTAAGCTCTAAATGTTTGTTTAAAATGCATTGTAATTTCTTTTTTATGAAGATAAACGTTGTTAAATACGGAACAAAATTTGATGAATTATAATTTCGTCACTACTTTCCCATATAACATATCATCGCAAACTTCGTCTTTATAGATTTTTTAGAGGTTTAAAATATTAGTCTTTCATCTTACTTTTAAGTTTTGGGTTAGTTTTTGAGTTTAAATTTTTTTTTTTTGGTTTCTTAAATTATGTTTTATTAAATTAATTACTTTGTCAATGTTTTTGCTAAGAGTATTAACTTTTACTAACATGACAAATACTCTAATAGTATTATATTTTTTATTGTTTTTTTGTCACATGTTATATTAAATTATTAAAATAATCTAGTTTAGTTTCTTGAAGAATGTTGGTGAATTCTTCTAAGTTATTTTGTTGTTTTATGTGAAAATAAATACCAAATATTGGATTCTTTTTGTTTAAATTAGCAATCTCTATATAATGAAAGAAAGTACAATCAACAGTTAATAATCTAGTTTAGTTTCTTGAAGAATGTTGGTGAATTGTTCTAAGATATTTTGTTGTTTATGTGAAAATAAATACCAAATATTGGATTCTTTTTCTTTAAATTAGCAATCTCTATATAATGAAAGAAAGTATAATCAACAGTTAATAATCTTAAGAGAAAAGTAAAATTTATTCCGATTATCAATTCAAAAACAAAGTTTTTGTCTCTATTTTAACAAGAATCTGACTTTCATAAGCGAATACATAAAACAACCTTCCACATTTTTATAAGTTTTTATTAAATTTAGGACCTTGATGAAACTAATAAATTCTATAAATTGTATTATAAGGAAGTACTTCAGAAACAAAGTTTTAAATGCAAATGCTTTAATTATTTGAAAATGTAATGTTTTAAACTTGAAAAAGAACAATTAAGTGCAAAATGGTGGAGACTCATTTTCTTAATCTTAAAATTTTAAGTAGCGAAAGTGACAAAAGGTAAAAATGTAAACGTGAGATGGGAAGTGAAAGCAAGACAATCAAGGCAAGAAATGAAATATTAAGAACTTTGATTAACTAAGGCCACAAAAAAGTAAAGAAGAGAGAACTCAATAACTAGAATATTTGATACAAATTGATGATCATGGAGATAAACATGGACTTTTGATTGTTCTTTTTTTTCTTGGCATTACAGAATTATCAGTTATATGTTTAATTTTTTATCTGAAAAATATTACATTTAACTCTTATATTGCTGATAAAACAAATTCTTATATTCATATAGTGAAATTGATAACTATTTTCATTACAACTAAAAACATTCATGTTGCGTATATTTTATTTATTGAAGATCTTTGGTTTTTTGTTAAGTGTTTACAATAAAATATAAAACATATTTTTATCAATATCGTATCATCATAAATTTATATTTTTATCAATATCGTATCATCATAAATGTCAGTGCTTTGCCTGTGCAACAGATGTATAGCACCTTGTGTATATCTTTCGTTTGATAAGTTAAATTCTTGGAAAGGCCTCTAAAGCATTCAAGGTACATGTCACTTATGTAAGCAAAGAATACTCGTTTTTTGTTTATTGCAGGAGGATAGTGTGAGGACGTGTCAACACTAAAGATATCCTAAAGAACACGTTAAAAGATGTTCCACGCCAATGATTCCTATTATTCTATGTCAGCTTTAAAAAGAATTATCTTTATTCTGTTTTGGGAAAACAAAACTAGGCTTAATAAAGGTTTAAAAAGTCATCTCCTGTATCAAAATATTTCTAATAATTAATTTTGTATACAGAGCATATGCATCTTCAAGCTTCAAAGATAAAGAAGAAAAACTTCTCAAAACATCACAATGACTCCAAAAAGATTTGCATAGACTCTTTTTTACTATCTTTTATATATATATATATATAAATAAAAGAAGAAAGGTTGACCACACTAATAATAATACTCTTATACTATCAGTCTAAGCAATTTTTAAGTTTTAAATTTGTGAGAAAGAACATTATTTTTGTTTAATAGCAATTTAGTAGAGTGATATTCAATAGTATTCTTCTAAGGATGTTAACTTTTTTCTAGGTTGTGTTTGATTGGATTGATTTGAAGGGATTTATTGTTTAAGAGGATGGATTTGAGTGGATGAAAGTTCTTTGTTTAACCTGATTTGGGAGGATGGATCAGGAGAGATTTGCAGAATTGGATCTTTGCTCATCTAAAGAGATTTGAAGAGATGAAATTGAAAATTACAAAATAGTCCTTGTAAATGAAGTGGAAATTACGAATCCGTCAGTGATGAAATTGAAAATTACGAAATAACCCTAATGAATGAAAATGTATATGAAATAGACACTAAATTGATCAATGTCGTTTACCATCAAATAAAAGAAGTTAGTAAACCATCTAATGCACTCTCAAACCGTAAAATGCTTAGCAGCATAGACCTCTAATGCATAAATAGGTAGAAAAGGGTTAGATAACCTGTAATTCAATTGTACCCTCAAAAGAACAAAATTTAAATATTTATCTGTAAGAAGGAGTTAGTTAGAAACACATAAAATAAAGGAGAATTTTGTAGTTGTTTGAATAGAAAATAATAGACCATAAAAATTAAATAAAAAACAAGTTGAATATCAAGTTTATTTACTATTAAATTCTTCATCACTTAACATATATATTATCCATTCAATTTCCAAGCATGATTGAATTGACTAATATGTCTTAATAAATTCAATAGAATCTAATTAATGAAACATGTGTCAACTTATTTATTCAGTATCTTACTTGTCTCCATACATCCACTCAATATTTTTGGTGTTTCATTTCTAAAATTAAACAAATAAGAGATTATTCAAAAATAATACAAACGAAATAAGAATTCCAATTAAAGTATATAATTAAATTATCAACATGTGTTAAAAAACAATTCTAACAACATAAATTAGAAATTAAAAGGACCAAGCCATCGGTATCATGTCCGTTGGCATGATGAAATTCACACCATGCTTCCTTGTGTGGTTCAAGTTGTTTACCTTCCCTATTTGGAAATAGCAGGAGCTTCTTGGCATTAACATCTTTTAATAATTGCTTCTTGGATATATTTAGGGGGAAGGGGGTTGGATAAAAATTGAAGCCACCTCGTCATTTTATATCATTTGGAAGAGCTTAACTGAGACCTCCTCACATTATGTCTCCTCCAATGTCCTTGCTCACATTGAAATTGCTTGTTGAGCTCTTCAGTTTGCTTCTCCCTGGCACACTTTCAGGCTATAACCTATTTAACTTCAATGTGAGAAACTGTCCTAGAATGAACTTAGCTCATGTTATTGGTTGGGCGTTGAATGAGGGATTCCTCGGGAGACCCAACCCGCAAGCCTTTGACAAAGGTGTCCACAACCCTAGAGGTTTAGAAAACTGTAAAATATCAATAAAAAATTACCAATGAAATTTTATCTGTAGATAAAATGTCATCATTGACAGATTCTATTAATATAAAATTTTACAATCAATTTACCGACGAATTTAATTCATCGATAATTATCGACAAAAAATATACCACCAAAGTATCTGTCAATAAATTAACCGTCAATTTACTAACCAAATTTATTCTGTCACTAATCTTAACATATTAATAGTAATAATAATAACAATAATAATATAAAAAAAATAATATCTATAATAATAATAATATTTATAATAACAATATTTATTGTACTAATAATATTTATAATAACAATAATATTAAGAATAATAGTAATAATAATAATAATATTAATAATAATATAATAATAAAAATAATACTTATAATAAAAATATTAATAATAATATTCATAATTATAATAATATTAATAATGTTTATAATAATGAAAAAGATTTATAATAACAATATTTATATTAATAATAAAAATAGTAATAATAATAATCATATTAAAAGTAATATTTATAATAGCAATAATAATAATGAAAATATTTATAAAAATAATAATGTTAATAATATTAATATTAATAATAATATTAATATTATTAATAGTAATAATATAAATAGTAAAAGTAACAAAAAAATAACATTATAATAATAATATTGTTATTAATAATAATAATATTAACAACAATAATAACATTAATAATAATAGGAATATTAATAATAATATTAATAATTATTATAATTATAATAATAATAATCGTAACATGATAGAATAACTGCTTTAATATGATGGTTAAGGATTCTCTCAAACTACAGGTAAAACAAAGGTTTTAGTCTCAGAAAAAGTTGAACACTAATATATTATTATAAAATTAAAAAAGTATTTAATTTTTAAATTATACTTAAAAATAATTTTTAATTAAAAAATTTAAAATATCTTACTTTAAGTTTGTATTGATATCATAAATATTATTTAATGAATAATACTTTGAAACCTTCTCTTAATAAATCAATAATATTTTTTATTTTTAAAAAATATATTAAATAGTCAAAGAATTTAAAGGTTAAAGTTTTTGAATTTTCTATTTCTTTCTATTATTTTATAAGAGTGACATATATTTTTTTCCTTCCTTTCTCTGACTCTTTCACTTATCTTCTTCTTTTGAAGTCTTTTACTGGTTCATTTATGTTATTGTTTCAATTTGAGTGTTTGATTGTCATTAGGTCCTCATCTAATTTCAAATTTGTTTTATCATTTTATACTATACATTGTGTGCAGGTCCCTATTTGAAAGCTTGAAGTTGTAGATTGAAAAATTAGGATTTGTATTGACTTTTACTTCTTTAAAGTACATTAAAATGTTAAAATCAATATCATATTGATGAATTGATCTCAAAAATCATCATTTTATTTTTTATTATTGTTTAATTGATCTCAAAATAATATGTGGGTATTTAAGATAGAGTATTAGAAATTAGAATTTGTAACTTCAATTTAAACACTTTCTAAAAGAGGGGAGGCAGAAAGAGGCTCGAGACTTCAAGACAAAATAACCATCAAATTCATTTTCTTGGCAATTAGATCTTATCTTTTAAACTTAGTCGGATTTTATATTCTTATAAGTTATATTTATTTATATATATATATATATATATATATATATATATATTAGTTTTTAATTTATATAAAAATATACAAATATGTCAATTAAAGGATTTTAAATATAAAAATATATAAATATAAAACTTCTAGAAAAAAGAAGAGTTGAGTTCTTTTGTCACAGAATAAGAGCTATGAATTAATTTATAAAAATGAACAAAAATAAATTACAAAATACATGTAAGTGTTTTTTAATGATAAAACAATATTAATATAGGTGAGAACAATAATATAGAAGTAGTTAACGAACATAACAATTCTGATTCTCAAACTCATGATAACAGAAAGAAAATTACCAGACTAAATAATTTTTCTATTAAAAATATATATAATTCAAGTTAATGAAAGAATATTGATACATGATTAAGAGACTTATTAGTAAAAAAATGTCTTATTAAAGTAATTGATATACATTTTTCAAACTATACATAATATAAACACTTTTTTCCATCAAATTATATTAAAAATTTGCCTAATGAATAGTATAATCAAAGAAAATTGACGAGCCTCTTCACATGTTGTTATGCTGCTTCGCTTGCCTCTTTAATTCGTCCTATAATGTGCAACAAAGCTGAGACTCTTCAGTGGTTTGTGAACATGAACCGTGCATGATTAATATGGTATTGAGTCCACAAATGACTATTTTAAGCTAAAACGTTGGACTAGTTTTATCAGGCTCCACGGTAGATGTAAAAAAGGTTCTAATATTAAATTTCTCACCACTACTAGTATGAAACTCTTTTTTTCCTCCCCTTTTGCCAATTAAGGTCCAGACCCTTTTTATAAGGGAAGAAGAAATTTGTTCTTGACGTTGTGTATGTAGGGTTCCGAAATTTATGGCATTTTCTTTGGTATTAGTAGATACAACTTACATGGGCGTAGGAACTTGGGTTGTAACTGAGCTGGAAGAAGTACTCTTAACCACCTTCAGAATCAAATGTCCAAAGCTTATAACAAATATCTATACCTTCACTCATATCAACCAATGATTCATATGCATACTCAGTGTTGGGTTGATATGCAACTTATGGATAGACCAAGATTTTAATTATTAGTCAATTTAATATAGGTAGACTTTGATTACGGACGATATTAATCTTAGATCGTAGAGTTTAATATAGTTTTATAAAAGTCATCAATTTTTTAATATATTAATTTAATGATTTTCGTGATGTCTTTATTAAGAAAAATAATATATTTGTGACTTCAAGTGATACAAAGATTATATATCATTTTCGTGAGTTAGAAATTTGAACCAGATTTCACATATAGCTTACCATTTTTACTAATGTTTTAAATGTATATATATTTTGGATTTTGTACCATTGTTGGGCATCATAGCTCTCTTGTCCAATGGATGTATATATTCTTTTATATGCATAATTCATTTATACTTTTACCTATATATTTAAGGAATGACTATTAAAGTCGTTTTGAACTTAAACTACCAAATATTGGGAGCATACAAATCACTATTGAAGAGATAAATTTGGATGGCATTTTGTAGTTAAATAAAATTAAAGCATCTTGTATAACTCTCATATAGAAGCATGCATATATAGATGAGGATCTTAACCAGTGATTTCAGACGTTTATGCACGAACTACCATACTTGATTTAATTATGCACCAACCACTTTGAATTTAGCCCTTTGCAACAAGTTAACCATCTTGTAATTATTCGAAGTGAGTACATAATAATGGCAAATAATAGAATCTGACTGAGCGTCAACTTCGTCATCAATCCTTCTCTTTCATGTATTACATGTGCAAACTGGTCCCCAACAACATGCAGGAATTGAATTGGATAGCAACGCTTTAACCCTAGTTTTTGGCTAGTAAATTAGCCGACTAGTTTGAAAAGTTTAGGTACAAGAATGACCACAACAATATAGAAGTTTGCCATAATTATATTGTGCCTGAGATCAATTATATGGTCATTTCCCGTTAGAGAATTTCAATATCTTCACGGGACGCAACAACCTATACATATATACTATGGTAGCATAGGTCTCTTGTTTTTATAAATTTATCTATGACATGTTACACTCATAAATCTTAATAGAAAAACAAATTGTATCCGTGAGATGGGATAACTTTTGATCGATGGGTAATAGTTATTTAGATTCTTAAAATGGATAGATTTAAAAAAAAAATACCTGTATAGTAAGTCATACTTTCATGTATAACTTCACAATGAAGTTTTAATGTACGTTTCTTCAATAATATTATAGTCGTGTTTTCTAACATGATTTTTGCTTCTTTTTTTTTTTTTTTTTTTTTTTTTTTCTCAAATCATGTTTACTTCTAAAATCATATTCATTGTCCTTATCTTCATCTTCATCTTTTTCCATTGTATCATATATTTTTAATATATTAATTTAATTATTATACTTAAATGAATGAATATGAAATTCGAATAATCTTTATAATAAAAGCTAACTTCACAACAATGAAGGACTTATAAATAAAACACTCTCTTTTATATGTCTAATATATGATACTCATACATTTTATAACCTAATGAATCAAAGGATGAAAGTTTATATGAGCTATGTATGTTCATTTGTTTAGTTTTCAACAAGTTTCATATGCATAATTTAACTTCTATTTATAAGAGGTACAGAAAGATCTGACATAACCTAATGTTTCTACTTCTTTATTTTGTACTAGTTTTTATCATATACATTTGACTTTAAGGTGACAGTTTAACTATTGGGTACCTTTTGTATGGGTGTACGACATAATATTTTTAAGTTACTACTGAAATGAGCAAGCAAGTGTTAGGATCTTCATTAAGAACTATGAAACTATATACTTTTCAGGATTGATAATCTTTCATGAGTCTACTGAGTACATGATAGTCTTTACTTGGACTTTTAAACTCATATAATCTTTATAATTGTGTTTAATGTTTCTTTGAGATGTTGGATCGAGTGCTTACTACTAGATTGAAAAATATAGTCAATAGTCAGGACGTAACTCTTTATATTTAAGAGCGTAATAATCCAAGCGTTACGATTCAATTCTGACTTGGCCTAGCTGGCTATACCATAGGAGCATTGATGCCATTTGCAATATGAGACTCACCTAATCTTCATAAGTTATTATCTAAAGTTTTAAGTGTATGCATTTATTGTTGCTTTAAGCTCCTTGTGTGTCTAGCGAAATTGTCAAATGATGTCTATTGCACTCGCCTATTATATGCATTTGAACATATAAGTTTGAGGATAGGCATTATGAAATACACTGGAAAACTTGTTAGATAACTAAATTTGACATTACTTGTTATTATCAAGATAATGGGTAAGTTATTAGGCATGATCTTCATATGAAGACTTGCGTATGAATGAGTCTTCTAGCCTTGACATGATCAAGAGCATGTTGCATGAATGTCAGGATCTTCTTTGAAAACTACAAGACTTCACTTTTTAGGACAAATAACCTTCCACCCATTTAGTGATATAACATTTGAATAATCTACTGATTGCATGGTCATCTTAGTCTTGATACTAGCGTCTAACACGACTTGAAATTTGTTTGTGCTAGTGCTTCTTGAGACTTGTTTGGTGTCTTTGTGTATATTTTCAAAATCTTCAAGCACGTGTGTTTGATGTCTTCTATGCATCTAGCAATGTATCAAATTGCATTTGAAGTTATTGTCTATGACTTACTTCTGATCATACAAGTTCATGAAAAAAAATATTATATATCACTCTAGAAAAATGGTTACATAACCAAAACTTGGTTTTATTTGTTATCACAAAAAATCATAAATGACTTTTAGGCAAAATATTTAGATGTAGACTTACTTCTAACTATGAGTAAATCGTAAATGTCTTAATAATAATGTTACACAAATGAACATTTTCTTACAACTCATTTCCTTGAATTTGAATATTGTATCAATTATTTCGAATTACTATCCACTTTTCATAAAATTGAGGCTAATATCTATTTATTATTTCTCTCATGTCTTCTTTCTAAAATTGATATAAGTTTAATGGTTAGTAGGAATAGATTGTTGAAAACAAAATTGTCATATGACCCTATTAACTTAATGAATCTCTAATTTGTGAAACATACGAGAGGAAAATTGCACTAATTATAAGAGAAATGTCAACAAGCACCTTGTATAATTTCTGTGATAAGGAGTCTGCAAAATTGAAATAGAAATTACAATTATCATAATACAAAGCATGTGTTTGAAAAAAGTTGTAATTGTGGTTTGATTAACGACTTCCATTGGTTGTAAGTAGTCAAACATGTAACATAATAAGCGAACTGTATAAGTAGTCGTGTTTGTTTTTTTGTATAAGAGGGGACCACATATCATACACAACAATTAGTTCATATACCAGTAATTAATTAGTGAAAATGTAATTGTAAGATGAATTGTTGTTGTTAAAAATAACCCTTTTGGCTAGTGCAAAATCAGGGGGTATAAGTTCAATAACACTTGAGAAAGAACCTATAATCAAGTACATGGTTCACGATGTTAGTGAAGAGAAGAAGTTTTTCTTAGGTAGAAGGGGCCTAAATAAGTGATGCGACTAAATATAAACTAAAGTCTGTCATCCAAATTTAGAATATATTGATGAATGATTATAATGTTCTAAATGATTATTTTTAAAAAAATATGTAAATGGTGGAGAATTAGAAGATGATAATATATATGAGATTGTAGGAAGGTTAGGATTCCAGTGAGTGCACAGGAACTGAAACACCAGCATTTATTGAAGGGTTAATTGCTTTTTAGAGGGAGAGGATTTAGGTGACCATGTTTAAATTCAGCAAGTGAAGGCTTTTAGATGAAACCCTCTTGTCATTAAACTCACCTGCTTCCTCTTACTTTTCTCTCCCTTTATAACTTCCCATCCTATTCCTTCTGTACTTCTCATCACTGTGAATTCAAATCACTCACTTCCATTGCATTCTCTTTTCTCTTCTCTCTTTTCTCTCTTCACCCATACCATGGTGCAAACAAGGAAGTTCAGAGGTGTCAGGCAGCGCCATTGGGGTTCTTGGGTATCTGAAATTCGCCACCCACTTCTGTAAGCTCTTCTGCACCACACAAATCCTTCTTACTCATCTTTAACAAATTCACGTAGGATTTCTCCTTTTCACTGTCACTGTCTTTCTCACAATACATCTTCCCATTTTACTACTTTAGGGTTTATGATATTCTACGTAATTACCCTTCATGTTCATTTTACTTTCTAAAAAAGTTCTCTTTTTGTCCGTAATAATACTGCAAAATGCCCTAACTTTTATGCTCATAAATATAAAGTAACAGATGTAATAAAAAAGACTAAACAACAAAACTGTTCTTTTAAAAAAAAATCAAATTGTGAATGATTACCAGTTTCAGATTTTTGGTTTTAAAATGCAAGCTTCAAAGTAAACAAAAAAGGGTAGTTCTGGTTTCTGGATTTTGTAATTTCAAAGGCAGCAAATCATTCTATTCCATTTTAAAACAAAAAAATCTACAACAATTGTGAGCATTATTGTATTGTCATAATATTACTATATTATTGTAGGTAGTAAGCATTCTGAGTGATTTAATAAGATTTTATTTTGAAAAGTAAAAACCACAACAGTTTTGAACAAAGTCACAATAATAGCAATAACAAGATTTTGGGTGCATGAAACAGCAAAAGGAGGGTTTGGCTAGGGACGTTTGAAACAGCAGAAGAAGCAGCACGAGCATACGACCAAGCTGCGATTCTGATGAGTGGCCGAAACGCAAAAACCAATTTTCCAATGGTCCAAACACCAGAGGGTGATCCAAAGACGCAAGCAACTACCCACCAGATTCCTTCAACCTCAAAGGAATTGGAAGAGATTCTTCATGCAAAGCTTCGAAAGTGTGGGAAGCTTCCATCTCCTTCCATGACCTGCTTGAGGCTCGACCCAGAGAATGCTCACATTGGCGTGTGGCAGAAGCGTGCAGGTCAGCATTCAGATTCCAACTGGGTCATGATGGTGCCATTTGGAAAGAAGGGTGATGAAGGTGGAAACAGTTCTATGAGTAATGGTTCATCAAATTCTGAGTGTGATCAGAGCCAACAAGGTAGAAGGCAAGAGCATGTGAGATCAGAGATGGAGGACGAAGAGAGAATCGCTATGCAGATGATAGAAGAACTCCTCAGCAGGAACTGGCCTACTAGCCCTTCAATGTATTAAGGAGAAGAAAGAATTTGAAGGTTCTGTGATCAGTCTTTTTAAGGGTTTTTTCATCAGTTAGCACGTTCTATTCTCTTAGTTGCTGCATAAGAAGTAGAAACACTACCACTTATATTATTGTCCTTTTCTTCTTGCTTTGTGTTTTTAGTCTTGTTGTACTTGATTTTTGGAACTTTCATTATGCAAGAAAAGTGGTGACTTTCTTTCTGTCTTCACCGTTATTATCAGCATTTCATGCAGAAACTATTGATATAAATTTTATGCTATATAAATATGAGACCTTTTGTGTTACCCTACAACTAGTTTGTGCGAAGATGAATTGTGTGTGTATAGGGTAGGGTGTCTCAATCACATGGTTGAGGTTGTTAAGAGGGTACTTGCTGGTCAAGTGTTAGAGGAGATTTAATATGATCACGTGATTCAAATTTTGACATGACTGTGCAGTGTAAAACTGACATTAATTAGAGATTGACCAAGAGATCGTAACAAACGCAGGTGGAATGCTGATAAAAAAATGCAGGTCGGGTTGAAAATGAAATGAAAAAAAAGGACCAGTATATGATTTTTAGTTATTATATTAGTTATGAATAACGTTATGAATTGTTTTATAGCGTTTTTAATGTATTAATGTAGGTTCTTTTCTCTTAAAAAAATTGATCACAGTTGGTTACGATTTTTTTTTGGTATTAGTAGTAGTATGAGTTGGCTGAGTTTTTGAGCCATCATTACTTGAATCTGGTTCAAACAAATTATTTTGTTTATAACATTAGAGAGATTATAGGGATACACTTCATAGGTCCATATAAGAAATCTCTAAACAAAGGGTTGATAAGCTGAAATCCTTGAATCGATATATAAATGAAGCATGAGTTACACAAAAGGTCCAAACATGGAAATTCATCTATAGAAATTTTTTTGAAGTTTAAGTAAGAGTATACAAATTAAAATATGCAACTATTTGTCGATGAATAAAAACAATCATAATTAATGTTGGTCAAAAGTTTTTCCACATAATTAATGTTGGTCAAAAGTTTTTCTACTTAACATTTATTGATAAATAATAATGTTATTGTCGAGAAGAAAAACAATGATGAGAAACATCAATTAAAAAATTATAATTTACATCTACTAAAAATAATCTATATGATATATTAGTGGAGAAAATTTAGATTAATATCAATGAATAAGAATAAAATATAATCCTAACAACGTAAGTGAAAAACCACATATTAATATGAATAAGGAAAATCTCAGTCGAGATCAACTGCAAAGTAGTCATCTCAATGTTATGGTAACATTTTTAAAATTTGACTTCCTTAAAATCTATAATAAATAAATAATATATAAATATATATATATATATATATATATATATATATATATAAATAAAAATGTTATATTCATAAAGTAATTCAAAATATATTCTTATTTGGATTTTACAATATTAATATAAAACAAAAGAAAAACATTTTAAAGAATATACACATGCTCTCCGTCAACTTAGTGGGGAGTCCCATCACCTGTCAGATTCTCTGTCAGCTGGTAATGTATTATCATCGCAGATTTAAATACAAGGGTAAGATAAAGAGTTTTAAAATGTATAATCATAATTTTGAAATTTTTTATCTCAACCAAACTATAAACACATCAATCTTTCATAATTCATCCCATAAATTACACTACAATTATACAACAACTCCTAAACAAACAATTTCTCATGTCAGAAAATATACTGACTCACATATATAGACATTTGATTTTACATCCAGACGACTCATGCATTGAATAATATTTAGAGGTCTGCACAAGACTCCCAACTGTGAAATTTACACAGCCCTCAACCCAAAGAAATATCATCTCAAACTAATATGACAAGGTTAATTCATGTGATCTAGTTTGATGAGTTTTTTTTCACACCGTAACGTGCTCATATAAACCCCTTTGACTCTTACTACCTAATAATCTTCATCTATATGATTTCAATGTATCAATAGAGTCAAGATACTTTATTGATCAAATCCACAAATAATGTACAATCTCAACACAGGTATCTCCTTTCCTGAAGATACCATGTCTTGATCACAATTCAATATCATTCATAAACATATAACATACATTTCCACCAACTTAAGGTCATACATATACATATATATATATATATATATATATATATATATATATACCCATTCATAAACTTTCATCTTCATTTCACACAATCCATCACACAATTATCAAACAATTAATTATATCATCCAATAGTGCATAAAAATGTATAATTTTTAAGAAATCAAGTAGCAATTACATGTAAAAGTAAAGAAAGAAAATAAAATCTTTTAAATCTAGGTTGCACTCAATGCGACTAGGGTCGTGCCCAGGGTAGGTTGAAGTTGCACCTTGCCTAGGAAAGTGGCACCAACAAGAGCACTTCTATTAAGTCACGCCCAACGTCAATGACATTGCGCCTGATGTGATCAAACCCAAGAGCAATTTTCCAAGAATGTGACGGACATCACAAAGGCTGCATTCAATGCTGACACCTTGCACATCAATTCTCTAAAAAACCAAACATGAATTTTTTAAGGTTGAAAGACTCCTTGACTAGATTTCCTAAGGAAATTACATATCAAAAGTAGTTGAAAGACATTTGTTTATCAAATATTCAACAATAGTATTATCTTCAACCTAAAACTCATGTGAGACTAGCTCTTAGCAACATACATTTTATATATTATATAACGGTTTTATTAAATCTTTTATTTAGACCATTATTGTGAGAAGTCCTAACTACTCTTTGATGTCGTGCTATGTCGTTTTTCTTACAAAAATTAGACAACATCTTTAAACAAAATTCAAGACCATTATTAGTTATAAACTTCTTCACCATCTTACTATTTGAATTCTTCATGAGATGCTTTCATTTTTTGAAATTCTCAAAGGCTTTACACTATAAGAGAAAACTCATTTAAAGATCAATTTTTAGCTACCAAATAAAATGATTACTAATTGTGACCAAAATAATTACCAAATTAGGTTTTGATTGTTAAATAACTATAAAATAAAAGTAATGATTGAATTTAGTGACCAATTAATAATTAATATCTAACATTAGCTAGTCACTTATATCAATTTAGATTCTAATAGTATATATTCATACTTTTAAAATTAAAATAGCTTATTCTAGAATAGAGAAAAAATAAGGAGGTGGACTAACGATAAATGTATAAATTACATTTTTATAACCTTGTTTAAGGCTCTTATTTCTTGTTCATTTGGTTACATACTTGTAAAAACTCCAATTTTTGGTTGAAATATGAATGTATTGATGTTGAAAAAATTTACTTTGCTTTTATAAAATTTTCCATATTTTCCATATGTCTATGGAAGGAGGAGGAGTCTAGACAATGCAAATTCACTAAATAGGAGAAGCACTCAATAAATAGAAGAATTTCATAACCATCAAGACACAAAATGTTACTCTAAAAAATTTCTTCATCCACGAAGCGAATAAGAGGTAATAACAACTTTATATACAAAACATAAATTTAAAAAATACACTAACAGGTTTTTAGTATTAATTAAATTAAAACTAGTTACTCTATTAATAGAGTATTAATAGAGTATTAATAACATACTAATAAATATACTGCTGCTAATAAATTAAATCCATTGACATTTTCATTAGAATTTTAAATTGTTTTTCATTTTAGAAATAACTAACGAAATTTTAAAATTAATTCGGTGTATTAAAAACATTTCTCGTCCAGAATTTCTTACTTTTAGAAATATTTCTTCTGTTTATTATTTTACAATTTTAAATTGTTGTTCAGTTTAATTATTTTGGCAAAAGGCGGGGTTGGACACTTGTCCTACAAAAGAACGGTATACCGTGGGAAAATATTCATTCTTCAAGCAGAGTCGATTACCAAGTTGGTAAACTTTCTCTATTCTAAAAATTAGAACTCAGTCAAAACTTAACTAAAAGTAATTTTAATCAATAAATTCTTACTTTAGTTAAAAACCTTCCCTTTTAATATTTTCAAAATACAAACAAATGTCTTAAGAAAAGAATTGTTTAAAATAAAATAAATTTTTTATTTTATTTAAAAGTTAAAAAGGAAACAAGGAATAACTTGTGAATAGATAACTAAACGACCACGTCGGAGACTGAGGGAATAAAACCCTAAATATACTCTTATTCCTATTGGATATCCAAAAACACCATCGAATATTCTCTTCTTCGCTACGCTTATACCAATCGCACGATTCCTCTTCCCTCTTTCCCTCTTTTTAACCCCACCGTTTCATTCTTCACTCTTCACCATACTCACTTTCTTCCTAATTTTCTCTCTTTTTCTTCTTTCTCATTTCTTCAATTTCTTAACGGAATCATGAAATTCGGAAAGAGCCTGAGCAACCAGATCGAGAAAACGCTGCCTCAATGGCGCGACAAGTTTCTCTCCTACAAGGAACTCAAGAAGAAATTGAAACTCGTGGAGGCCGCCCCCAAATCCTCCGAGGAACGCCTCGCCAAACGGCCGAGACTCGAGGCGGAAATGTCCGCGGAGGAAACCGACTTCAGGAACTCGCTCGAACAAGAACTCCACAAATTCAACACGTTCTTCGAGGAGAAAGAGGAAGAGTGCATCATCAGATTGAAGGTAGGTATCGTTAATTCATCCGTCATTAGTATTTTCATTTTCTAAGAACTCTTTTCGAATTTTCTATTATATGATTTATTCTGTATAAAATATTTCCAATAATATCAATTGACTTATCTTAAAATAATATAATAGAAATTATTAACAAATTGATCCCTGCATCAACTTTGGGCGTAAATTATACTAAAAGCTTTGGAATCTGATGCGAATATAGCAGGAATAAACCGTTATGTAATTAATAAATAAAAAATTGTTGATATCCACATGTAAGTAAATGATAGAAGTGTTTGAGTTATCCCTTGATAATGAGACAGATATGCATATAATTGTATTTATGGAAGCGGATACCCCTTAACATTATTAATATAGAGAGCTTGTCTAAAATATTATAAATTATTATAGCGTACGTTTCTTTAAATATATCAAATGTAAATTATTTTATCACTTAAAAAAATTTGGCATGAATAATGACTTGAAGTTTAATTTTATAATTTTTTTGGACTTATAAAATTAAAGTGATTTTTTAAATAATTTTATTTAAACTTATGTTTTTTATTTAACTTTTTAAATTATTTTATAGGGATTAATTTTATTCATACTATTGTTTTATATTGAAATTTTTATAAATTAATGAGACCTATAGATATTCTACATAAATTGCATGTTATAAGAAAAAATTACCTCATAATAACATGTTTTTTTTAGTTATAGTAGGTAAGGGACATCTATTTAGCTAAAAAGAATTATATTTATATTTTTAAAAGAAAAAAATATGAAATTTGTAAGTGAAAATTAACTTGTATTTAAATTAAAAATAATTTTCAAAATAAGTTAATATAGTTTTTATAAACTAATTTTAAATTATTAAAACGTATGTTATCTTTGTTTTCTAGAGATGAAAATGTTTATGGAAAAGTTTGCAGAAGAATACCTTAAAAAAATGAGTTTTTATGCCTTATTAAGCCACAATTATTAATAGGGGTATTGGTGGGTTGAACCCCATGAACACTCAATCCTGTGAGTTGAATTGAATTTGTTTAGGGTACTTAATTAGAACAGGAGTGAATGGCAACTTCATCAATTTTAAACTCAATAAACCCAATTTAACTCAATCTACATATATAATAAAATAAATTATTTGTCAAATTTATGTATGTGTTATAAGTATTACTACTATCATATAATTATTAAGAAACATTAAAAATATTTATCTTCAAATATTTTTCTTTAATAAATGATTTTTTAAAATGACTAAATTTAATGTTCCAATTTAATTCAATTATAATTAGGTTAGATTATTATATAAAAGATGATAAATCTTATCTAATGTAGTCCAGTTAAATTTATTAAGTTGAATTGAAAATTTGACAGCCCTTCTTATTCTTAACCCTTAGCTTAATAAAGAGCCCCTAAATTTGGTGCGCAAGTAACAGTGAGTTGTGGTTGAATTGTGCAGGAGCTACAAGATAGGGTAGCCAAAGTAAAAGATTCTAATGAGCAGTTAATGGAAATTCGCAAGGAAATTGTGGATTTCCATGGAGAGATGGTCTTGCTCGAAAACTATAGTGCTCTTAACTACACAGGTACATTCAACTTTGACATATTAATGTTATGTTTTGAAATAAGAGTGCCTGCAATAGACACTATTTTTTGACAAAATGAAACTTACTAGACAAGTTATATTTTCCATTTATATATGTACAAAATGCAACTTACGACAACAAATAACTTTGAGCTCGGTATAATGCTATACAAATTAGTATTTAAATTTTCAGATGTGCGAATATTTTGAACCAAAAAAAAATACATTTCGAAATATCAAGCATAATTTAATGAGATTAAATCTATATCTTTAGACTTATTTGAGTTAAACATTTTGGTAAAACCAATGCATGAGTTAATTAATTACAATAACGAATTCCAAAATTATTCCCGCCTAAAATTTAAGGAGATCACATCACCTAAAAGCAAAAGGGCACAACAATTGAACATACCAAATTGATATTTCGCCCTTCAAAGTTCGGTCATGGTCCTATAACCAAAGACATATACAACCCAGATGTTTTGTTGGGGGATAAAAATTGCTTTATAGTGATATGTCTTGGTTTTAGTCGAAAGTATTTTCTGCTAAATTGCAGCTTGATTTGCCTGAGATTCACATCAACACTTGAATTGTGTGTACAGGACTAGTGAAAATACTAAAGAAGTATGACAAGAGAACTGGTGCTCTCATTCGCTTGCCTTTCATTCAGAAGGTCTTGCAACAGCCTTTCTTCACCACTGACCTGCTCTACAAACTTGTGAAGGAGTGTGAAACCATGCTGGATCACCTTTTCCCGGTGAATGATCCTTCGATTTCCGGGGAGGCAACTCCCCAAGCTGAGGGGTGTGATGCTTCAACTTCAACCAGCCCAAAGAATGATGATCTGCTGATGCCTAAGGAGTTTGCAGCCAACCAGCACATTGATGAGAGCCTCTATATGAAGAGTACCATTACAGCTTTACATGTTTTGCAGGAAATCAGAAAGGGTAGCTCAACAGTAAGCATGTTTTCATTGCCACCGCTGCAGATGAGTGGTTTGGAAGAAACATGGAACAAAATCCCTATTCTCGAACAGACAGCCAAGTAACCTGCTAGATTACATTGGAGGATTGAAGATTAGTTGGTAGGACCAGAGTTCACCTTTCTTTTTCATTTCGAAATCCAGTGCCACAGTTGTAACACGCCGCAGATAACACACAACACGGATGTAAAATGCTTAAGATAGTGAAAATATTAACACAAGAATTATAGACTCATAGAAAGACCAAAAACCTTCTCGAATTACGATCATGTGCAAAAAAATGTATCTATACTCGAAGCTCACTTACAAAACACTCTATTCGCACACATGTCTCAGTTGGTCAGAATTCCTTAAATTTGGCTCTGTAGAAATGAAACTTGAAGTTGATAGAAGTTGTGATGTTTTGACATTTTGCAAGCCTTTATCAATTGGTTTCTAGTGTAATGATAAAATGTGAGTTCATATATTTGGTAGAGAAAATGGTTAGAAAGTGCTTCTGTATAAGAACAACTGAAGATTAAGGCACTATCCTGGTGGATAATAATTTGCAGAACCTTTCTTAGATAAGGAAGAGAAACTTGTTTATTGTAATTTGGATCATAAAACACTTGTAATTGTTCTTAGCAAACATGACATTTAATTTGCTAAATAAAACATCATCTAAAAAAGAAATATAAAAAGGACAAGGTATTCATTTACATTTGGACAAGTAGATTATTTCATGGACTATCAACTATAAACATAGAGGTTATTTTAGTCTTTTCCCATTAATGATGGGGGTGCAGGAAGTTTTTGCCAAATATAATTTTCCATACCAATTCTACTTGGGGTTTTACCTGTCGGAAAAGCTTGATTCTTTTTCGACACTTTCTTCCTACGACCTACACGAGTTCTATTTGCACCCTCATACTTTTTAAAATACTTAAAACATCCTTTTCTACCGTTCAAGAATACAATTTTTGTATTTAAATTATATTATCCGAATATAATTTTTTTAATTTTAGATTATATAATTTAGAATACAATTTTTATTTTTTGGATTTACAATCTAGAATATATTTTTATATTCTGAATTGTATAATCAGAAATATATATTTTTTATATTCTGGATTGCATAATTTAAATATAATTATTTTCTTTATTTTAGATCTGAAATGTAATTTTCTTTTATATTCTGAATTTTATAATTCATAACATAATATTTTAATTCCAAATGATAGAATCCGAAAAACAAAATGATTACAGAATGTATGGTTTAATTTTATTTTTTTTATTAATGATATTTTAATGAGTCTATGGAGGTGCACGAAGAAAGTATAGTGGTGCAGAAGAACGCGTCTTCTTTTCTATTGTTGTAGCCTGAAGTTTTCCTTATGATGTGAATCTTAGCCCAAGGAAATAGCATACAATAATCCATAACATAGGGTTACTAATAATTCTAAATATAATATAAGAGAGAAGGGATTAGGACAAGAGGTGAAGAAGAAGGAAATCTTTTCAAATAACAAAACCCAGAAAATGGTTCCATGAGATCTTAAAAAAAAACCCGTCAAAATGGTTTGGACAACCTAAATCTTCCAAACCAAGAAAATGACTCATTTGCTACAATAATTACATAAACAAAATTAACATTTTTCTTATTCCAATTCATTTTTGAGTGTATTTAGCTTTAGTGTATTGCTATGATGATTTATAACTTTTTTACTGTCAGAATTTTATTAATTCATTCATTTTCATTGTTGTTATATATTTGATTTTTGTGAAATTCTCTATATACAATTTTAAAATTTTCATATGCTTAAATCATTGCTATTAATCTTCCTTCTACTCCATTTATTTTATTTATAGATTAACTTTACATATTAACTAAAAAATGTATTCTTCAATAGTTTTAAGTTATTAAACTAAATTGTCATAAGCAAAGCCTAATTAATTCTTAAATTAAAATCTTATGAATCACACATGTTTACCAACTAGTTGTACATAAAAAAAAAGTTATTGATATGTAAAAATGTACTCCATAATATTTAGAAAAAAGTATTCACGTGTTAGTAATATAAATCGAGAACATTTTTTTTTATCAAAAGTGCTTATATTGTGCTGGCCATTTTCTTATGTTGCCCTCACATTTTCATAAAATATTATTAGTGGACTAAGAGAGATTCTTGAAATGCATTCCACATTGCATTTCTTTTTCTCCCTGTTTAAGGCATGTGAATATTGCTAAATTTATAAACTGTTATACTCTAGTACTACCAAAATGGTATCTGACTGTACCAAAATCAATTAAAATAAAAATTATAATTGTTTTATGAAGATTTGCATAAGTTATGGGCATTCCAATTGTTCTCTTATTTTGTATTTATCTGACACGACTGAACGCATTATGCAGAGAAATTGTGATTTGTGATTGTAGTGTCACGCTGCAACAATGTCAAAGTTTTTTTATTTATTGACGAAATTGAGTTGCACTCTAAACTAGTGCTAAAAGATACTTGTACTTTTTATTTCTTTTAAATTAGAGATGTACTTTGTTTATGTTTGTAATAAAAGGAGAATATAATTTTTAAATAAATATTACCTTATTCATGATTTTATTTAATGTTATTTATTTTTTATATTTTGTATAATTGAAAATATATATTTAGTAAACTTTAAATGAAATTATAAAAATTAAAGAGTTTATAAAAACAAAAAATTGCATGACTTAATTGCCATTTTGTCCTAAAATCTTTTTGAATATCTAATAATTTTTATTTTCAAATTGGCTAGTTAATGGTTTACAAAATTTTGATTCAAGTATGTAAAGAACATTTATTTATATTTATCTCTATTATTATATTGACTATTTTAATTATTTTTTAAAATATTCTTAGATTTTTGTGGCTTCTAATTTATTTACTTATATGTTGTAGATCATATGATGACATATCTTGTAATAGAAAGGACTTGGCCAACATTATCCTTGGCCACATCAAATAATATAACACATACTTTTAAACGATTTCAAATAATCAAATAGACTTAAACTAAAATATTTATCAATTATTCAATGTATAAAATTAAATTATTAGATACTGAAAAATAATCACAACCATATTAAAAGTGGTAGCATAGAATAGATTAACAATATGATGGAAGATCCACTTGTTCCCACAAAGAACACCCTTGTATAAGTACCAAGCAATGAGCAAATGCTGGCAACATATCAAGGGAAAGTGAACAATCAAAGACCAAGTTGTTTGAAGTTAAGCCTTTTCTTGAATCACCAATGGGAGACATATGGTTGAGTTCATTAACCATTTTTGTGACCATTATGGTTGTAGAAAGCCAACTCAAAACTGGGTTTTACTCCTCTTCCTGCCCAAATGCAGAGGCCACAGTTCGGTCCACTGTTGAATCCTACTTCAATAAAGATCCTACTATTGCTCCTGGCCTCCTCAGGCTTCATTTCCATGATTGCTTTGTTCAGGTTTGCTACTTTTTTTATCTTCATCTTCACCCCACATAACAAAATGTGCTGCATAATTTTTATGACATGTCACATATTCAAGTCAAATGTTTATTTAGGATGTTCAATTTTTAATATAAGAGATACTTTGAAGATCCTAAGATAGGATCAAATTGTAGTATATAATCTTAGAAGTCATTTTGTGAGATTTTCTTATACATAAATCAAATTTATAAGAACATGGTTGTTTATCTAGTTATGCCACATCTTTTCCCTCAGGGCTGCGATGGTTCAGTTTTGATTGAAGGCTCTTCTGCAGAGCGGAATGCGTTCGCCAACACGGGTCTAAGAGGTTTTGAAGTAATTGAGGCTGCAAAATCACAACTTGAGGCCAAGTGTCCTGGTGTTGTCTCATGTGCTGACATACTAGCATTGGCAGCACGTGATGCTGTAGACTTGGTACTAAATACAATGTCTAACTCCACCCTCCATCACACTAATGTACACAAATTTAACTGATAAACTCACACATTGATAAAATAGTGTAGAGTCTTTAACACTATACTGACTAGTTTGTTATACAAACTCTCTTATTTAATATTAATATTAGACGGTTTAATCTATTTGTTTAGAGTTTAGGATTTAAGATTTAGAGTTAATACTATCACGTCTGGTAGACGTTTTAATGTTAGATAATTTATACTATTTCATGGTAACTCTATCAAATGATTTATTATGAAGTGAACTATCACTTAAATCTCTTATAAAGTCATTTTCAATGATTAATATGGTGAAAACACCACTTTAGTTTTGGAAAATGACGTTTACTATGTTCCTTATGATTGATGACTACTTACATGAGTGATTTTTAAAAGTCAAGATTCAATGAAAGTTTGATATAGCGAGGAATAAGAATGAACAACACATAAAATCCAGCATTGAAGTAAGGGTTTATGCATGATTTGTTGCTTCAGTTAATAAAGTAGCACTTGACATGCAGAGTGATGGTCCAAGTTGGTCAGTACCTACTGGAAGAAGAGATGGGAGGATTTCTTTATCATCTCAGGCCTCAAACTTGCCATCTCCACTTGACCCTATTTCTGTGCAGAGGAAAAAATTTTCTGACAAAGGCCTAGATGACCATGACCTTGTAACCCTTGTTGGTGAGCTTTCTCACATTATTATTGCATCATAATTATGCTAATATTAAATGGTGTAAAAAAAATATGAATGTGACACTTGTCTCTCTATAGGGGCACATACCATAGGCCAAACAGAATGCAGATTCTTCAGCTGCCGGTTGTACAATTTCACCACCACTGGCAATTCAGATCCAACTATAAACCAAGACTTCTTAGCCCAACTTCAAGCACTGTGTCCCAATAAAGGAAATGGCTTGAAAAGGGTCTCCTTGGACATAGATAGTCCAGCCAAATTTGATGTCAGTTTCTTCAAAAATGTGCGGGATGGTAATGCAGTTCTAGAGTCGGATCAGAGGCTGTGGGGAGACCCTGATACACAAAGAATAGTGCAGAATTATGCAGGTAATATAAGAGGGTTATTGGGGTTAAGATTTGATTATGAATTTCGAAAGGCTATGGTTAAATTGAGTAGTGTAGAGGTAAAGACTGGTACGCAAGGAGAGATTAGAAAGGTGTGCTCAAAAGTTAATTGATATCAAACAGTTATGAGTGGGTGAGTATTTAGCAGCTTATGCTTTGCCTTGGTTGAATAATTTGTAATGTTCTAATTGTGACAACAATTGACATCAAATTATTAGGAGCCAGCCATGTTTAATCAACTCTTATTTGGTGTTATTTTATTTTCTCTTTTGTGGCTATTTATGTAACGCGAGGTTTCTTTCAAAATTTAAATTTTATGCTTTGTTGTTTGCGTGTTTACTTAGATTGGATTCATGGTCTTTTGCAGAGATTTGGAGAGTTTATTGTGAGTTTCACAAATTTGTCTCTCGTTATGATAGATTGAAAAAAGAAAAAAGCTTTAACAATCACACATTATTCACACAGTTTTGTGTTTCTCAAGGATAAAATCTTGAGTAGCCTGAGTTTTGAAAACATTAAAGTGGGAGCACATGAAAATATCAACATGTAGAGATGTGTGACATATGGCAAAAGAACAGGTAGCTAATGAAGTTGTCAAATACTAAAAAATGTAGACTTCTGAATAAAAAGTTTGAAAGTATGATCAATTTTCTAGAGTCTGGTTTGAAAATATTGTAGCTATTTGAGAAGTAGTATTACTCTTCTCAATTTGGTTTGATCTTACAACAGATATATTATTATTCAAAATAAATGCAAGGAAACTGTTAAAAACAATTTTGTAAATAATATATATATATATATATATATATATATATATATATATATATTTTTTGTATAATATATATTTTTATATATTTT
>Ga0209700_100314_pt1 | contig 86627 bp, 44 predicted proteins | sample SiratroredBW_FD_187528 | JGI IMG/M metagenome (GOLD analysis project Ga0209700, IMG submission 187528) | Root nodule microbial communities of legume samples collected from California, USA - Siratro red BW (SPAdes) (version 2) | ecosystem: Host-associated > Plants > Roots > Nodule | place: USA... | reverse complement strand
ATCAAATATATATATTTATATATATTTTATTTATATATATATATATATATATATATATATATATATATATATATATATATTATTGTGAAACTTATTTATAAAAAATTTCACATATTAAAAATATTTATTTATTATCAACCTAATTATATAAAACTAAAATATTTGTTCTGCGTCCACAAGCTAAATGTTATTTAATATTAAACTACAAAAATTGTTTCAAAATATACAAGCAGGAAATAATATACTCAAATTAATCACTGTTTTTATATAAAAAAAAATAAGATGGTAAATATGTAAGTTAATATCTTGAAGATAAAGTCTTTGATTGATAAAGACCGAAATGCATGTTAAAATCCAATAATTTTAATTGATCCTCCAAAAAAATATCTGAAGACTCTCTCCACAATAACAAACAATTAACCTAATAATATTGAGTTATGGAAATAAGAAATTAATATTTTAATATATTATATGTGTTTTGATTTTTTTTAATAGAAAAAGATATATTAATTAGGGGTAATAAAGTTCCCTACCATATACAAAAATGTATAAAATTGTACAAAATGAAAAACAACCTATATTACTAGAAAACACCAATAGGTATCTCGAGAACACCAATATCACATGAAAATTATACGAACTAAAAAACAAAGTAGGAATCCATAACTAAAAGAATACATAATTTGTTAGTTCTAAAAAAAAAGTAAAACATATCATAATCCAACCCCTACAACCAAAAAGAAGGAAAGATGAAGAAAATAAAATACGTCCTTGATTACTATTTTTTCTTCAAATAACTAAAAGTTTTTTTAATTTATATACACTACCAAATAACCTAAAAGTGAATAAATCCTTAGTGTTTTTTCACCTTTTTCTAATGAATGGTTACTATATGATATGTCGGTTATCCTAATTCCTAATTAAAAGATAAGAGGGTTCTGTTTGTATTGATGTTAGGGGTTTATGCTACATTCCTTAGACATTATTTTATGTACACTAGCATACCCTACTTCTACAGGTTGGCCCTTATGACATGAAGACAAATTATTATTCATTTTGATTTATTAGGTTTGTTTGGTATTGCTTTTATTATATGGATATATTAAAATTTAATTACATTTTTTAAAATGTAAGTAAAAGATGTAAAATTTCAAAAAATAGCAATTTCACATAAAATATCATTGAAAATATAACAATGAAAATTTTGAGAAAGAAAATAAAATCTTAATAAAATTATTTTCTTAAACGAATTAGTTAGTTAGTTTCACTAATAAAAAATGAATTTTAGGAGTATGTGAAATCAAACAATGCATAAAAAAGTTAATACTTTTTATATTAAGTCTAAATTAAATCAATATAGTAAGTCATTTATATTGGTTGCCATGAAAACTAGCATAACAGTGACTTCTTTTTTACAATGATTGATTGCGGAAAAAAATATGCAGAAAAATGATTTCCACAATGTTGATTCCCTGTTATTAATTTTAAACTTATTAAAATAAGATACAATAATAAAAATGGGCCACAGAGAATCATATCCCCTATATATTTCTGGTAGTATTTATAACCATTATAATAACGTCTAATTTATAAAGTCAGCTTACTTAAAAATAACCATAAACTAAATTGCATTCATTCAATATATAAATATAGGCCAATGGGAAAACTACAAATATAATAAAAGGAATAGATTAAAAATGTAAAGCAATTTCATTTCATCATTTCCATAAATGATATCATGCATTTCTGCTCCAACTAAAGGGGTAAAGTTGGTTCAACTCAAACCAGCAATTGTGTTCGTAGGGGAAAAAAACACTATGGACAACTATTGTATCCGGCAATGACATAAAACCATATTTTCTACAAATCTGCTACTGATCAAAGTTATATGAATGAATGAGGATAGCTTTAAGAACACAATTATGACTCTATTAATTAATGAAACCACCATGACTAGAATGAATCCTTCATACTCATTCAAATTTTGATGCAATGAAATGGATGAATGAGCATAATTATTATGAGAGTTAATTGTGAGAAAGATGAGTGAAAGTAATCCCTGGTTGTTGAATAGAGAAGAGTAGGTAAAAGAGAAGGGAAAGTCAAAGATGGAGGAGGAAGACATATGGCAAGAGGGGTTTGGATTTGGGTATCAAGTCGAGGTGGGGCCCAGGAGGAGACCCATGTGTCAAAGAAAGGGAAAGGGATGGAAATTGAATGAGGGGCACATGGGCGCAGCATACTTTTTGGGCTTATAAATACCCTTCTATACGTATCATGTTCTACACATCATCTGCTACCATCACGTGCTCTCCTATCCCTCTCTTCTCTCTCTCTCAGCTCTCTTCTCTTCTTCAATCTTCCTTTTTCCCATCTTCCATCGTTATCTCTTTTTTCCTCTTCTCCAAACCTGCAAATCTTATCCAATCTTTTGGTCGTTAAAGGATAGATATATACTTATCAAACTAGCTAGTAGTTTTGTCGGTTGGTTGACAAAGAAAGAAACCTTTATATTATACCTCTCTAAACACATAAAGCTAGCTACCTTGCTTCTTTGGTTAATCACTATTAGTCGTAAGTGACACTCACACACACACCAGACATGGAGAACAACAAAAAGAAAGTGGGAGGAGGTTCTTCCTCATCATCACTCACCAACTTTGATCATCTTTTTGGTCCCAAGGACCCCTCCACCACCTCATCTTCATCCACCAGCATCTTTGGCTCCATTTTCCCACCTCCTTCCACTGTATGCATGTCCCTCTCCTACTTTCTTTTCTACTTTTTATCCATATGCATGACTTAATTTCCTCAATCCTACTTGCATAGCATGCCCAGCATGTTTTTGTTTTTGTATTTTTGATATTTTTTTTGCTTTGGCAATATGGCATAGTTATTGTTTCTGACTACTTAATCAACACCTCTTTTTGGGAATATCATAGCTCTAATGTGTTGGTATAATAACAAAAGAATGGTTTGTGGCTTTAGGCTTTAAGGTCCTTGAATCGTTTGAGTCAGTATGTATCAATAGCACACCTTTTCACAAGGTAGTTATTGAAAGTTATGGTCAAACTCTTCTATCTAGGTAACTAACTATAACTATCTCCAAAAAAGAAAGAAAAAAACAAACTTTTCATTTTTGCTGATCTAGTTTTTACCCTGATATATTCTTGCACAAAATGGAGTATAGTAGTATGTATAGATAATGGTATTTGTGCTGAGCTAGCTGGCTAGCAAGTTTTTGAGTATGAATTTCTAAATTCTTTTGGTCTAGCTAGCTCTTCTCTATGCGCATAAAGTTTACCTTAAATCAGAACTTTAAGCGTGACTGAATATGTTCTTGTCTGAGTACTCTTGGACTAAAGTTAATATCAGCTTTGATCTCTGAGCGATATATATAGCATATACTGCTTTGTGAAAAATAATTGACGTAACATATACACTTAACCCTGTTACTCTTTATACAACTTTAGGTTGGAGGGAGAGATTCAACAAAACAAGACATGGGATGCAAAAATTATGGAGCACCAGGTTCGTTATCAGACATATACCACTTTGACCTGAAGTACTAAATATGCCCTCTTTCAGTTCATCTCAAATCTTGTCTATAGACAGGGAACATGTGGCTTTTTCAATCCAATTTTAATGTCTGGGTTTATTTAGTAAAGCTTCAGTTGGATTCGTTTCAGGCAATTATGGTTACAAAGGTGAAAACAGCGGTGTCTCCAACAAGAATACCAATACCAATTATCAGAATGAGCCAGTGGAGCCCAGCAATTACTACAGTTCATCAATCTTTTATGGTGCTCAAGAAAATTATTCTCCAAGAACCAGGACCACTGAATCCCACCACATTGTGAGTGCCTCAATTCCCATCCTTTATCATCATGGTCCATGGTGTTGATTGCCAAAGAGATAATTATTTAATATATAATAATACTTTTAAGTACAACCTGCACTGTTTTTACATTTAGTTACTCGTATGCTTTTGCAGCACATATATGCTTTATCTTTTACACATTTCCCTTAAGCTTGCTTTCATGTGATAAGAGAAATTCAATCACACTTTTTCTTTCATAGCTTTCCTTTCAGCCCCTAAAAGATAAATGTAAACACAAAATTGAATAAATTCAACTCTAAAATGTATTCGTAACTAAAACACTAAAAGTCTACTTAAATCGGTGACCCTTATAGTATATATAATTCTTTTGCATGGTAAATTTTCATAAAAAATGGAGAGATTTAAAAAATAATATGTACAAGTTTAATGAGAAACCATGTATACATGGTTTATTTTTCATTCATGCTGCAAGGATCATTGATTACATATAAAGAAAATAGTAATGGTATAATGCAATGAAGCTGAAATGGATACTTCTTAGTTGTAAATATTTACATGCATATACATGTGTGTTGTATTTTTCTCAATTAAGATATATTTGGCATCTTGTGCAGTTTAAGAAAGATAAGAATGATGATGACCCGAATGGTAATGATTCAAATAGTGCTTCAAGAGGAAACTGGTGGCAAGGTAGGACAATCTTGGTTCCACGTAGCAGAGGAAAAAGTAGTAAACAAACAAAATTTCTAAGTGAAGCAAAATTTTCTGACTTTATAATACCTACATTATTTTCGGTTCCTGCAGGTTCTCTTTATTATTAACATCTGCCAATGTATGCAAAGCTTCCCATCCTGTAGACCAGGTATTTGAAATTCAAATTTAACTCAAATATTTTGATTCACTAGATGAGGTTGAAACATGGACAATTTGTTGATTTTGCAGGAGGATATATATGATCGACCACATACGTTGTACGCGGTGGCGGTGCTCTAATTAAGTAGGTAAATAAGAGATGGTAGCGGACACTAGAACTCTTCGACATGTGTTGGGTCCTTTTTGTCACAGCTCGCACATATAAGTTTGTAGCACATGATAAGTCAAGCCTTAATAGTTAGTACGTTGTAGCTTCAAGCCATAATTACTTGCTGTTGTGTTCTTGTTTCATGCAAAAAGTTTCGTGCTGGTTACTGACTTTTAGTAGTGTTCTAGAATCATGTGATCTTGTTGCATGTACTTTAAGGTTTCCCCTTTATCCGCTGTAGCATGTAGCATTCTGTGACTTATAAATAAGAGTTGCATTTATAAGCTTGCCTTTTCTATAACACTTTATTTTAATAAGGATAAATTAAAAGGCTCAAAGTTAACCCACCAAAGCTAATGCACCCCTAGCAATACTAAAGGTGCACTACACCAATATGAAAAATGAAATAAATAAATAAAACTCCAATAATAGTAATAAGTCCACTTACAGAGTCAACAAATTGAAATGACCAAACTCAATTCTAAAAGCAATTTGACTGAATTAAATCAATGATATAATATAACTTTGAATTTTAGTTAAAAATTAGGTTAAATTTAAGTAGAGTTGAAAAAAAAAAACACCTCTTTATACATTTAATTCAATTGGAATTCGAAATGAATTTTGTTTTCAATAATGGAAAAATTATCAAAACAGTATACAATGTAAACTGTAAGTTAATTTAGGTTTTAGAACTAACATTCAAATGCACTCATAATTGTTCAAACAATCAAACAACTCTACAACTGTTTTAGCAAAATAAACCAAACTAAATTATTTTGAGTTGTTCCAAATTTCCTTTGAATTATTTAAATAGCCCGAATTACTGTCAAACTATCTAAATTGAATGAAATATTTATTTTATAATATATTTTCAAATTTTTAAATTTTGAGTTACAATTTAATTTTATTAAAGTGTCTTTTTTTTTAAACAGATCTTTTTTTTAAAAGAAAAAAAAAACTAAACTAGAACTATAAAGTTTTTATTTTTAAAATAATTCCCTGCTTGATGTAGCTCAAATCTTTTAAACAATCATAAGTCCAGTAATTGCATTTATATAGAATTTTATGCCATAACTATACATGTAAGGGAGAAAGAAGAAAACAATCACTGACTACAAATAAGTAATATTACATTTAAATAAGAGTAATTACAATATGTGTTTAGTTTTCATATATGGACAAAAATATCTATATACTAAAATACTTTTTTTCTATATTTTTATCTAACTAGATAAGCAAAGATAAAACTTAATTTCTCATTTTCTCTCAACCAAAATCACCCAAAAAATGCTTACTAATTTTCCCGTTTCATTTGTTTTTGTACTTCCCTCATCAACAAAGTGGAAAAGTCAGGTGTGATGTGAGTCCAGGATCAACCATTATTATGCCCAACCACATTCACTGCAACATAAACACGAGTCATGGAACTAATCATTGTCCTGATATAAGGTGGAAGAAAACTGTTTCAATATTGTCGATCTATTTATAATTAAGTATGCAGTATTTTAATATGAGAAAAAACATAATTAAAATGAACTGACCAATGTTAATTCAAACTCTCATTTAAAAATGAACCACTGAATTCATACGTAAGTATTAAAAGGTGAAGGAACCTATAGAAGCAAAAGATAGAGTTGAATTAGTGATTAATTGTGAATGGTGAGTGTATATGCAGCAGATTTGGATGAAGCATTGCCTCAAAGTAGCATCATCTTCTTATGATACTCCCAACCAACAAGTTATTGCTGAAAATTTAAAGACATATATATAAAAGTTATCTGATGCACAATATACCTGGATTCTGCATATTATTTCATTTCTAGGGAGAAGCTTTGTGACAGATAAAAAGAACAGGATCTAACTTGCTATGTAGTTGTTGGTATTATTGTATATATCTAATATGGAAACAAAACCAATGGAGGCTTTGTCTTCCTCATCTTCATTTTCAAACGTGTTATTCTGCAACTATGCTATTCCTTCTGGCTTACTAACAGGATAAATGAAGGTTCAATCTTCTATTATCTCAGAAGTACTGTTTTCTAGAGAATTACAAGTCATGGTAAAGGATACTTATGTTTCTTTAGTTTTAAAATAAATACTTCTTTTATAATTTTGATATTTTATTTTTAATAAATAGCACACTTTTTATAGGACAAGGTGAGACAAATAAGAGAATTATTACCAATTATCGGTAAGTAAATTGATACAGGAGATTATAAAATCATTTTTATTTTCAATCCAAAACTTTAAAATTATAAGTTTTTAAATATTTTCTCTTTATATATTGTTTTTCTTGTAATTTTTATCCAATACAAATTCCAACTCACACTTATCTTTAATAACACTTGCATACTTACATGGATGAAATTTCTTCACTCAACTAATGAGAATCTATTAGCATTTCGAGCATATCAGAAGTTTGTCAAGCTGTACTCCAACAAATTAGATCTCACACAAAGAGTTTCAAGGAACTCGAATTTGATAAGAGATTGGAATCTCATCTTGAAGATTGTTATCTCCAAGATCCCTGAGTAAGCCAAATTAGTTAGATTATCACTCAAATAAGATGGACTTTTTCCACTTAAATTGCTATAACGTAAGGATAATATAGATAGTAAGGTAAGCTTTGAAAAACAAAACGGAATCTTGTTGGCAATATGATTGAAGTCTAGTTCCAAACTAATTATTCTTGATAACTTACAAGTTCATGAGATGGTGCCAGAAGTGAAATCATTGGAACCAACTTTAAGGTTGTGCAAATTGGTTAGATGTACCGAGAATGAAGAAAGATGACCCTTTGATATCTTGCATCGTGAGTTGTGTGAGGTTTCCAAATGAAGAAGGGATATGCCCTAAAGAATTGCGTTATACAATTGATAACTAATTCAAAAAGACTTGAGATTTCCAATTGATGCTGGTATAGTGGGCCATAGAAACTTGAGAAAAGGGAGGTTTAACGTGGTAATTTGTGAACTTGAATGAAAATCAGGAAGGTTATTTCCCAAATCCACAAGTTCAAGTTTGGAAGATGGACTATTTCAGTGAAATTCCCTAAATAGCTCACAATGGAAAAGATGGAGTCTTTCTAATTTAAGATTTGCGAGACTAAAGATGAAATAGTGACATTATTAAGACAAAGAATTTCAAGACTAGTGGAATTTTGAATTAAGCTTCTTAGAGTGGATATTTTGAAACTCAAAAGATTGACTTGAACTGGAGAAAAATGTGCTCTTAGATCAAGAGACAGTCTCTTGAAAATGTGAAACCTGTTGCGGTATGCCACCAAAATAATTGGCTTCAGAAAGGTTCAGATATCTTAAATGTGAAAGCTCATCAATCACAAATGGGATTTGAGAGAAATTGAAGTGGTTATCAGAAAAATCAAGCCTTCGAAGGTGCTTGAGGTGAAAGAGGGTACCATTAGCAACATGCTCTACTAAGATCAATGCTAATCATATGACTTTGTCTGTGTGCTCTTCACATTTAATGTCATTCCATGAGAAACAATCTGTGGTTGCATTCCAAGATGCTATCTTGGGACAACTGAAAGGATCGAAAGAAGCAGACTTACTAATATCAAATCTTTCCTTAAACTGCAACAAGATATGGCTTTCATCTTCATGGCATGGCATTGGATAAACGAAAAGGCAACAACCACAGTGACTCTACAACTCTTTCTTTATCGAGAATGTTTCACATGAAATTAGGCACCTAAAAGTCTAAAATTTGATTGAGCTTGTAAAAATTAGACCTTAAATGTGAATCTTGAACTCTTGCTATTAGTTATCCATTGACCACATGATCCATGTTTTGCTTCAATTTTTACTTTGCTCTCTCTCTTCCTGGGAAAACCGAACACAATTATATCCTATGTTATATGTGCTTTAAATAAAAAATATGTGATGTACACCCTTGGATCCACCAAAACATTGGATCAAACAGATGAATCATTCAGTTTCAAATTAGATTCACTTCCCTATCACTCTTTCAAATTGAAGTTTTTATTGGGTGGTGTCTAAGGTTAAGTTACAAAGATATGGTTCACCATTCATGTGGAGCATAGGCCGTTTTGTTATAAAATAAGATAAAATTATCAATAGTATTACAAAAACTGTACCATCATCATCCCGAAGGACTGAACAGTGCTTTAAAGTTCTGTTTTTTTTTTTTTTACTTCACTCTCCTTCAGCTCTTCTTTTATTTTGATTCTTTTCCCCTGCTTGAACGTGCAAAACACACGCACCTATAGTCTGCAAAAACATTACAATCAGTAATATATATATATATATATATATATATATATATATATATATATATATATATGAATTATGCATTCTTTTCATCGAATTGAAAGAAGGTTTTTACTGAAGCAGTAGAAGACCTAGACTATATATTTTGAACGAGAAAAATGACAGTTTTTTTTTATCACCAATAAAAATATTATAAATGATAGGTTGTCCCAATCCATATATAGAAGATAAGGTCAGTAATACAAAAGAGTATCCTAAGATGTCTTACAACATTTTCATTCAAAATACCCTAAAGTGGTTCAATGTTACAAAACCATACATGATAAATCCTATAATAAAAAAGATAGCTGGAGTATTTTTTTATTTATTTTTTATATTTTCAACATTTTAATTTATGTCATCTTTTCTTTCAATTATCATCTATTTGTTAATTTTACATTTTAAAATTATAATTTATACATTTATTTTCTTATTAAACCAAATGATATATTTATTCATTTATTTTCTTTGTCATTATATACATATCAACATTGAATAAATTAATTTTTATTTGAATTTTTTAAAAGAATTTTATTTACTGTACGCTATAAAAATTCATTTTTTTAATAATTGAATTGTTACCTAATTTTAAAAAATTCATTTTTTAAAATAAAAAATACTATAAAAAATAATTGAATTAAAATTTTGAAAGATAATAAAAATACAAAGAGAATCAAATGAAATATTTTATACGTATCTTGAATTAATTAATTATAATAAAAGGATAAATGACAAATTATCTAATTTGTATAATAAATTTAAACTGGAGAGAATAAATCGTAATGATTTGGTAACTGTATTTTTATAATAAAATTGAAATTGAAATTGAAAGAAAAATTATAATTTTGATATTTGAATTAATTTTTTTATTTTTAATTTGTAAAAAATTATCTAAATATGTAATAGTAAAAGTAAAATAAAATTGTTAGAGTTTTTTCTTAATAATTATTAATTAAATTCTTTAAAAAAAATAAATAAAGGTTAATTTATTCATTGTTGATATGTATATAATAATAAAAAATATGTAAATAAATATATCATCAGGTTTAATAAAAAAAATAAATGTATAAATTATGATTTTAAAATTTAAAATTTAAAATTTAAAATTAAATAATAATTGATATAAAAGATCATTTTAATAAAAAACTACTGAAAATAAAAAAAATAAAAAATATTTTTTTAAGAAATGATGGTAGTTAAGGAATTAAAGTAAAAAGTGTGTTGTTTAGATAATATTTTCGAAAAATAGTGCTAGGGCGAAAAAAACTCTCATTGAAACTTACTTTTTCAAAACTCTTTTTCCCACCAACCTTTTTAAATTTAATTTTGGCTTTTTCCTCCACAGCCGTGAAAGTGTGGATAGTCCTCAAAATAATTGCATCGTGTGTTAATTCAATTAAATCCAGTTTGAAATAAAGTCAAGTTATGGATTTAATGAATTTTTATTAAGTATAACCGAGTAGATACGATTCATTTATAATATAAATTTTAGCTTTTTCTTTTTGTAAAATTCTCTTCCAATTATTCATTGACTTACTCCTTCCAGTTCCAAACTAATTGCAGATTTGTAAAGGTTGTAATTGTTCTTCGAATATAAACCAGAAACAATCAGTAATCATTGAGTCCGCATCTATATATATGTCTCTTTCACGTGCAGTGTCGCAATATACTAACTAAACAAAAACTATTGGAAACAAGTGTTCCTTTCACTTCTAAGTTTAACCAAATTAAGTATAGTATTTTTCTTAACATTACTTTAATCTTTTTTCTATCAGTTAACTCGTCAGAGGAGGTTATTAGTGTTCTTTTAATTTATTAAACATAATATTTACTTTTTAAAACAATTTTTAACTTCATTTCCGTAGTTTATACCTTAAGGACTTATAAATTTATCATTATAAGATTTATTGTTGAAGTTTGTATCTTATCACTTATGAGGTTGTCTTGTACCCCATTGGTGTAAGGTATCTTTAACATTGTGTTTGTGTTGAATTTGTAGCATAGCGTAGGAAAGAAAGAAGCAGCAATAACATATTGATTTTTATTGATAAACAAGGAATTTTAATGATGGATTTGCAACGATTTCCGCTTTTTAGCCTCTCTAGTTGTTGAGATTAAAAGGGTTGAAAGCGAACATGACATTATTGAGATTATTCTTTTACCCTACCTTTTACTGCTTCCACTGAAAATTCAAGTGAAAATTTTTATGAACGTGACCATGGAGGTTTTAGATGTAGAAGATGGTGTGGTGTTTGGCAGAGAAACGATGGAATAACATTCGTAACAGGTTTATTGAATTGTGGAATACACTTTCTGAGTTGCTGAATCCATTTTTGTAATATGTTTGTTAGTTGTAGAATCCAATTTCCAGAACTCACAAGAATAGTTTAAACATTTCATTCAGGTGATATGGTGCAACGGTGCAAGAAGCAATTGCCTAAGTGGCTGATCCAAAGGCCTGTGTTGAACTAGGCCTTATTTACGGTCCAAACCAATGCCCCACAACAACACGGGCTATCGAACGGTGCATCTAATAAAACAATAATTTTGAGGCAATCCAACAGTCCATCTTTGCTAGTGTTTTCGCACGTAGTATTTATAAGCTAAAGAGAAAAATACATTTTAATGCATTTTTAATTAAGAAAATACTAGTCCTAATCAAGAATCAATAATGAGCTTAAAAAAGCTTTTAAAACTCCTCTCAGAATCAATAAAACATTATTCAACTTGCAGATTGATTCAAAGTTAATATGAACTATTTTTTTAGCTTGAATTCATTTTAATTCAAACTCGTAGTTCAAAAAATGTAATGTCACATTCTTTTTAAATTTATTTCATACAAAAGTTAATAAATATAAGTAAATTTTATAGAAAATATAATATAACTATATATAATTTGATAATAAACTAACTTTTTTACTAAAAATGTAATTTAAATTTCAAATGAATTTGGAGTTGAGTTATGACGAAGATGAAGAATGATTCTACTAATGACTCTTGTAACCAAAGCCTCCACTCAAATTCTAATGAAATTGTACATTGAGTTTGAATTGCATTTGAAACCCTAATATCACTGTTGTTTGGGTGAACTAGAAGCATTATCGGCTGAAAAGTAAAAGACTAATTCCTGAAATTCCTAAAACTCGCTTACTATGCTAAATTTTTCATCAAAAGTTCTTCCATACACTCTAACATGGTGATCTAACCTATCATCAAACATATGCTTGCATTGACAAAGATGAATATCTCAATGACTGATTCAGAAAGATACTACCAAAGCAACACTTCCATTTCAGAGTATATCCGTATTAATTTACACTCACTCGGTCAATTTTCAAAATGCACTAGAAATTTTAACTCTAAATCCTAAATTTAAATCTATGCAAATGCAACGAAACATAATAGTCGCATCAAACCTAGCGAGTGAAAGCATAGACAACAAGCGATGCGTAGATGAGGAGCGCGATGGGGACGAGGATTAGAAGCGGAATGACGGCGGCGTAGGTATGCGAGCTTCCACAGGCAAGCGTTCCAAGCTTGATCTGCGCAACATTGACAAGCGCGAGCATGAGGAAGGAGCAGCCGAAGACGGATCCGACGGCGGAGACGAGCATTCCGACGCGGAGGGCGGTGCGGTTGACGTGAGCGACGAGGTGTTCGACAACGGCGGGGTAGTGGAAGGTGGTGGTGCGGGAGAGGCGGATGGCCTGCTTGAGTGCGAGGGCGACGAGGCTGGAGAAGAGGAAGGAGCTGAAGGAGTAGACGTGGAAGGCGACGAGGTTCTCGGCGATTGCGGAAGTGGGAGCGCACGCCGGATCGGAGTTGAGACTGTTCTCCGGATCGTTAGGGTTCCACGTTAGGCCTATAAAGACAGCGAGAGTGAAAAGCGAGTTCACGTTCACTATCGCATCTAACGCGGTGATGTGAAGACTCGTGAAAGTAGAAGACATAGCTACAGTTTTCGTCAGGCTGAGAAAACAGAGAAGATGAAATCGACTCTCACGGAAACTGCTCACATATATCTCTGTCTGTCTGCCTGCCTGTGTGGAACCGCACGCTTTTACCCACCCATTTTCTTTAAATATTAATATATTTATTAGTAATTATCGTGGATCTTTTTTTTTATTGTTTAACAGTTTTTTTAACCACTAATAACCATAATAATAAATAAATAAATACCTTTGTGGCGTTTATCTTTACCAAACTATGTTGAGAACAGTGTCTCCAAATTCCAAAGAAGTGAGATAGGAAAAACTTTGATATAATTGGATAAAGCTCTTTGAAATATTAAAAGTGTGACAACCAATAAAAGTCTATAAAGTTGACATTTTGTGTCCCTTGAGCATGTTATTTATTTGATTGCAAATCTAATTTCAAAGAAAATTGCAGAAGCAACCTGAAAAAGAGGAAAAGCGTACACGTTTGGTGCCTGTTTGGATATGGAAATCATCTACAAATTTTCTTTTGCTAACATATTCATATCTTTACTTACACACCATTATCACTCAGGGCATTTGGTCTAGTGGTATGATTCTCGCTTAGGGTGCGAGAGGTCCCGAGTTCAATTCTCGGAATGCCCCACCTTTTTTCCCTTCACTTATTTTCAGCTCTCCTTTGTCAGGGACCACTTACTAGTTTTTTTATGTTTGGTACACAGTGAAGTTTATACATTGTTCCAAAGAAGAAGAGATGGTTTCAATAAATTGACAAAATATCATTAAATATGTCAACGTGATTCTCAGCATTTTTAAATTCAGAATCCAACTGCTTCAGATCTCACTATGAATTTGAATTCTCAATACCAATAAATATATATTAGTGGTGAATGATACAAATGTAAAAGTTAAAAAAATATATAATAAATGCTTCTTTATAACGGCCTATGCTCCACTAAACTAAGTAAACTTTGTCCCACCGAATCTCAACAACCGTAATTAGTGGCTCTAAGGGACCTTGGTAGTCATTTGATTTTGTTTTTCTGTGTGCATGGTTTCTTCTCACGTTGTTGTTCCGTTTTCTTGCTACTTGGGTTTGAACATTTCACCTCAGTTGAGTTGCTGCATATCTTAGTGGTCTTTGCCTCCACTCCAAGATAATTTGACAGCACTCTCCTCACACCAAAGCCACGACGATGAGGTTTGATGCTGTTGTTGTTATGGAGGAAAGGAGTTCTCTCCCCTCTTGCAGGACTAATGAGTGGCACAGAAGCTGGTGAAAAGCTTGGTGCTTTGTGCGGAGTAACAGTGCCTGAGACAGACACCGAATGTGGACGTGTAACCTTCTGCTGAGAAACCACGTTAACTGTAGTAGTAGTAGGAACCAATGCAAACCTCTCTGAATGTTTGGTCAAGTCATCCACATATAGCAGATCATCTATGCGAGCTACAATGTTAAATGCCATGCTCTCCAAAACTCTTGAGTAGCTCTCTAGCACGGATTTTCCAACATCCTGAAATTTTGGTGTAAAAATGTGTCAATATATGCAATTATGAAAGTAAGGATATTTTGAAATGCTTGTGTGAAAATGTGTCAATAAGGGTCAGATTATTTTTTAGAGGTTTTCAATTTCTTATTTTCAATCAGCTCTCGAAGGTTTCTACAAGGAAGCAACCTTGTTGCACTGGATCTTGCTGGTATCAAGGGTGGTTTGACTTAAGCCTGGGAACCGTTGCTTCAGGGAAACTAGAATGTTTTCAGCTCTATCTGCTAGCAATTCTCTCTTATCTCCATCAAGCATGAAGTCCTTGACTATTTCCCATGATGATTTCGTGGTAGAACGGTTGGGCTTTGGGGATGGTGTGAACCGAGAGTGAACTCTTCGGCGCCACACATAAATTGCTGCTTCCACACGGTTTGCAACCTCTAATGCAACATGTTCGGAGTATATGTCTAAGCAATCAAGAAGGTACTCTTGCGAGAATTGATCTGATGTTATGTAACGGTAAACAAAATCCCCCAAGCAAGTTCTTCCATTCTGCACAAACCCATATTCAAGACAACGTCATAACTTGACAGAAAATTGACTAAAGAACATCTCATTGCAGGTATTTAAATTTAAAGAGTTAATCTCTCTTCATATATTATTTTGCACACAGAAAACATTGACCACATTGCTTCAGTAACGTACATCCAAAAGAAAGATGTGCGATAGTCCCTTAAGTTTATTAGTAGATAACCGTGGTGCGTGTAAATTGTAATGGTGTAATTGATACTGTTTGTTTGATCATTTTCTTAATCATAGAATGACACAAGGGGCAAAAGTCTATCAATGATGGAATTTAGATTAGACCTTAGGAAGAACTTCCAAATATGACTCGGGAACTTCCATTTCAGCCAAAGCAATGTTGTTGATAGCCATGGCTGCTTTAAGTATTTGGTTCGCACATTCTCTAGAGTAATTCAACTGTTTCCTCGAGTCTTCACTGAGTCCTGCAGGGGGCACACGAGGTACTGGAAGCCACCACTTCTCTTCTTGCCGTTGAATTGTTTTGCGAAAAGAGGCTGAACCATCTGCTTCTGCGGCTACAATTCCTTGGTCTACATACCAGAACTCTGTAGCAGTGAAACTATCCAAAATTTCCTGTTATAAAAGAAAATGTACATTAAGGCCTCAAACATTCAATGATGTCACAGAAATTTACTAGGGAGCCATGAAAGAACAAGATTCAATGCTCACGAGAAGCATGTTGTCAAGTTTGCGAAGCGCTGGAAGGTGGATAAAAATATCTGTCCTAGGCCTGCAAGTCATTACCTGCAGAATGCACCGTATTAGAAATATCATAATTATTAATTCCCTTTTGAATAAAAAAATCAGACTTAAGCATTGAGATCAACAATCAATCCAATTTTACCTCGAGTTTACTCCCATCAGGAAATGTTTGCCAAGAAGGCATCAACTCAACAATGTAATCGCTAACACTAACAAGCCATTCCACCTCTCTCTGCCACATTTCTTTCTTCTCAGAAGGTAGAGGTTCTAGTCTCCATAATTGCCCAAATACAGTTGCTACACGTTGCAAATAATCCAAATTTGAATAAGTTAGAAAGCTCAAATTTAAACCAAAAGAGAAAATTCAAAAATTTTGAACCATTTGGCCAACAAAGACAAACCAAACAGTTTCTCGATTAACCGATAGCCTATGTCTGTGTGCAAGAAAGAAAACATACCACACAGATTAGTAATGGCATTAGAGATGGCCAAAGCAGTGCAAACCCCTTTTCCAGAACCTGACATATCTTCACCAAGCAACAATTTTGCAAACCTTTCCTTCATCATGTCAACTTCTGTTTTAAACAAAATTAAAATAAATCTAACAATTAGCACTAATTAGAGTTATTACACAAAATAACAAAGCGACATTAATTAATGACTTAAGAAGAGGTCTAATTATTAACTCCAACTAATTCAACTGAAAAAATAGTCTCTATCCATTAAAATTCCCGTCCACAATCCTTTCAAACCCAGCCACGTCCATCTATCATGGCATTCTATAAAAGAGACAGAAAAAAAAAAAAAAAAAAAAAAAAAAAAAAAAAAAAAAAAAAAAAAAAACTAACCTGACAGGTTCAAACCAATCCGAGTAAGCTTAGTGTCTTCCGAGTGGGATTTGTGCTTGTTTTCTTTTTCATGAGAATTAGAGCGGTTGGAGATTGTAGCCTTGAGAATGGGCCAACCAAGAGGAGCGGGTGAAGAAGAGCCTTCTGCCTTTGCTTCTTCAACGGAAGCTGAAGAAGTGGATCCACAGAGACTGGTTTCCCTGGAGTCTGCAGTGGAATCCGTGAGACAAGAGGAGACCCCATCTGTTTTGTTTTGAAAAGTTTCGTTCTTGTTGGAAAAAGCATCCATCTGGGAGAGAAAGAAAGCGGTTTGAGTCGAAAAAGGCAAATGGGGCAGTTAGCAGGGAGGCAGATAAGAAGATACTGGGAACGTGGGTCGAAACATAACGGTAAGACAAATGTGAGGTTGGTTTAAGGATATATGAAGGGACCGCTGAGGATGTTTCATGGAAGAAAAGACGATGTAATGATGAAGACGTGTGGCTTTGTCCGAAAAGGATTAAACTCCCTGCACTGCATAACGCACAGAACACACTCACACACTCTCACACCAAGAAATTTGATTTCAAGTTTGAAGGTGTTACTTACCAAAATGCCAACGTCTCTCTTCTGGCTTTCGCTCTCAGAGTTTGAAGGTACGTTCAAAATATCAATAAAAAATTTGAACTTGGTAGCTGTAGGAGTAAGTGAGCAGAGCTACACTACACTACAACAACAACACGCTCACCTATCACAATTACTTTTTTGGCCTTTCACATTTTTGGCCTTATCAGTTTCTCCATCTAAAACCATTTTCAAATAAAAAATAGTGTCTCATTCGGTGAATTATTTCTTTTTCAAGAATTTCACGTACAAATCAAGATATACATAATATTCTTCTTCATCCCAATCAAATAACTCACAATTGGTATTTTATCATTTTTTTTACTTCACTTCACAATAAATACAAATTAATTAAAAATTAACTTTAAAAAGTAAGTGCGTGATTGGTAAACGATAATTAGTTTTGTTTTTTTATTTTGAAAAAATTAAATAAGTATTAATAACAAATTTTAAAAAACTCGACACTTAAAAGAAAATATGGAGTATTATATTTCAAAATAAAATATGAGCGTTATGAAAAATGTTTTTTAACCCCATTTTTTAACCAATATTCTTTTTTAGTGGAAGTTTATTGAAAGTTGAAAAATCCCCTAAATATTATGATTTGGAATAAATAAAATATAATATTCTCATAATTTTATGATTTCGAATAAATATTAACTAATAAAAAGATATTCTAAATAATATGGGTCATGTTTCCAGTATTTGTGTTAAAGAAAAAAAATACAGCTTGTAAATTCTTAAATTTAGAGAAAATATCGAAAACTTCTGGTGCTTGTTTAATATTTTCTTATTTTTCATAGAATTATTTACTTAACGAGAATCTACTTTTACGGAAATGGTGACGATATCATGTTCTCTGAAGATTTTGTACCCTCCTATAATTTCTTACTTATTTAGGGTAAAATAGATAGTATTTTAATTCAAATGGAATGCCTTTTTTGAAAAGATTTTTCATGCTTGAGTTAGGGTTTGACAGTGTGGGGCTTGGCGAAGTTTGTAGCACTAACTAAATGAAAAATAGATGCATAATAACATAATCATTTATGTGTATGGATAAAGTGTTGGTATTTTAAAAATTGAATAATTTGATGACATGAAAATGGCACCATAATAAGAACACAATTGGTCCCTCTTCACTATATCTTCCAACTCCTATCAAAGTTCTTCCAACTCCTATCAAAGTTCTTGATGGCATTTATTCATATTCAAGTTGTTTGATTTTGTAGCACTAAAAAAAAAAAAAAAAATCCTTAATATCTCATTGCAAATTTAAAAGTCATCAGCTACTCCACTTAGAAAGTTTGCCATACATTTTTCTTTTTACAGCTACTCCACTTGATTATATTATTCTTGTTTTTTCTACTGTGTTTTTGGATGCTCTATAAAAATCAGGTATAGATTGATAGATTAGGGTCTCGATATACTATGATGTTTTCCACACTTAAATTCTTCAAAGGAAAAAAAAACTATCTATTTAATATTTCATTAACATCTTTTTCCAACTAAATTCGTCCTTTTGGGAAAAAGTATTAATTTCGATTACAACTGAAAGTCAAATATTAAATTGTAATTAAAGAAACCAATATCAAATAACCTATACTGTGTAAGTAACTCCTCCTATTCAGTTTCTTAAATTGGATAGATGGTCTTAAAAATGTAACATCCTATCACTTTATTTTATTACATAATTTAAATCAAACCAAACCAAACCGATACTTAAATTGGTTTAGATAATGTTTACAACTTTTATCCTTATAATTACTATATACTTTTTATAAAAAAAAATTTGTTAAATATTTTATAATAAAAATTATCAAACAAAAAGATTCAAATCATTTATTTAAATATTTATATTTCAACTTATTCACATATTTATGAATAATTTAATGGTCTCGTACTTAAAAATTATAATAAAAACTTATTATCATGTTTTAATAAATATAAATATATCGTAGATATAGTAAAATCAAATGATAAAACAACAACTCATCGAGAGTCGTATTATGGATGCTTGTTAGGTCTACTTATAATATATATCATGACATTTAATATAATAAAAAATTAATTTAGTTATTCATTTTCAATATCAATTTGAAACTTAAAGCAAACCATTGGATTGAATAAAAAATAGATGTGAAAAATTTAGAACAAATAAGTTTTGATGAAATTTGGATTCGTTAAATTAGTTTCTGATTATTTTTTAATCTGCTCTAGTTTCAACATTCCTAATCCTCGTTACCGCGACGAAAAATGAGAAAGTTATATTTGTATAGAAATGTGAAAGTTAATTTTGAATATTTATTTAGAAATGATATAGGCGAATTATTAGGTTGAGCATCGAAAAAGCTGGACATATGCATGGACACGCTCTTAAGTCGTATTATTAATGCTGACTGAGAAACCAGAAAGGCCAAGGGGAAATGCCCAGCAAGTTCATACTCTATATACATTTTTTTTGCTCACAAGAGATCTTCAGCCTGAGGCAGTGGTAAGTTCTCTAATTTGGTTGTGTTATTATATCTTGGATTCTTGAATAACTGGTACATTCTCGATCAAATTCTTAATGTGCATTAATTTCCTTTATTCATTCTATTGGTTTCTTTTATTATACATATTTAGTAATTATTTTAAAATGAAATTCAGCCTAGTTTATACTATTTGATCATGATTTCTAAGCGAAATCTATTATTATTATATCCATCTCCGAACACCTTAATGGCCAGGATTTTGTAACTTGTAGAATTGATAAGTTTAAAGAGAGTGAAGCAAATGGCTGGTCCTAGGATTGCTCATGCTACTTTGAAAGGACCAAGTGTTGTGAAGGAGATAGTTATCGGAACCGTGCTTGGTTTAGGTGCTGCAAGTGTCTGGAAGATGCATCACTGGAATGAAAAGAAAAAAATCAGGTCATTTTATGATTTTCTGGAAAAAGGTGAGATTAGTGTTGTGGCCGAGGAAGAATGAAAATTGCCATGTTTTCTGCCAAACCACCCCAATTTTTTGCATTTCTTTCCCTCTGCATTCAGTTGGCTCATTATATGTACTTGAGCTGACTACTCTAAGATTAATAACGATTTTGCACCAAGACAGAAATTTTATACAGCTCTTTTTTTTGTTGCTTTTCGTTGCGAAGCTATTCTCACAGGCTGCACAATAGCAGATGTGTTTAATATTCTTTTCTCTATTAATTTTTAACTAGTGAATTTGGGTCATGATGGAATTCTAGCCATTTTCAGTTGCAATTCTACAGCGATTAAGTCATGCTCTTACACAAACTCAGCCCCCATTTACAAAGATTAAGGAATCAATTGGCTTGTGAGTAGTTTTTATTTATATTTTCTGATTTTATCCATATTTATAAAAATGTTTCAGTGACTTCATTTCTATTAAAGTACAATCTAATTTTAAGGATATTTCATTCTTAAAATGTTGTTAATTTAGGGACTTTCAATGGGCTTCCCCCATTGATTTACCAAGCAATGCTTTATTGATACTGTAGTTTTTAAAGGTCAAGTGCTTTTGATATCCCCTGCTTTTCATATGGTGATACTAGCCCTATTCCTCTTTTCCTGCTGAATTTATTGATATGATAAAAGTGGCATGGCAAACAATAATGTCAAATAGTTAATTTTTATTTTATTAATTTAGAATATGAAGCATATGTGTTACCTAATATTTTTTTTTTTACTAGTCATCTATATAAATTTACAAAGTCTTTTAGAAGAAGCTTTCAAAGCCTTAATCCATAGAAATATGTTTGATGGTCTCTATTTGCAAAAATTGAATTATTATGTTTCTTAAACTACATCATTAGTTGTTTTTTTTTTATATAAAAAGGTGTTAAGCACAAGTCTATAGAGGAAATAGCTTGTGTCAAACTCTGTAAAATATTTTTGAATAATTAAACATTTTGTGTTTCTTTTTAAATGTTTAAATTTTTTTACATAAACTTCTTACTTTTAAATTTAAAAAATAAAAATATTTTATTAGTTAAGTTTATTATTTATTTGTATATTTGATTATTAATATTGAGATTGAGAAATTATATGCATAAATAAGAGTAATGATATGTGGAGGAGTGCATTACTCATACAATTTGATAACTAATGCATATGTTGGATGGTATTTAAAATAAGAGCAATGGTATGTAGAGGAGCTCCTTTACTCATACAACCAGATATGTGAACTCATTTTTTATATTTTTTTACCACTTAAATAGAAAGTCATCCTATATAATTTTCTTTTTCTTTCATTATCCAATTCATAATTATTATTAATTAAATGAATAAAAAATGAGAGTTATTATCAAACTAAAATGAATTCACTATAGCATATGATATTGTTAATGAGAAAATATCTTTTAAATTTATTTTAATATATTAATTTTTAAATTTTTTACTATAAATTTATTGAGATAATTTTTAAAAATTTTTAATATAAATTTTTTGAAATAATTTCTTTTTTAATTTTTGGATACATTTTCTTTTTTTTTTCTTCCTTCCCACAATCATTTTCTTTCTCTATTGAATGAGAGAGGATATGGAGAGTTGGAGAAAATATTCATAAACAAATTAGTTAAAATAATAATTATTCAAATTTTAAAATTACCTAAATAAAAAGTCAAAGATAAAATGTATACGATGTATTTTATCATAATTCTTCTATGTAAAATATCATTCAGAATATATGTTCTAAAACATATACTTTATTAAATTTCTTCCATATATATCTTTTGTGTTATATATAAATATCATTTGAATTGTATGTTCTAAAACACATACTTTATCATATTTCTTTCCACATATTTTTTTGTGAGGGATAAATATATATGTTTTAAAACATTTATGTAGACTATCATAAAATATGTAGTTCTTATCTGATTTTATATATTTGTTTTCTAGTTATCAATTTATTTATACCATTATACATGAATATTATATTATTTATTTTTAAATGAATTTTTATTAATTACATACAAACTTATAATTGTGATTTTATAATTAAGCTTTATATACATGTTAATTCTATATTTCTGTAGTAAATAATATTATATATTGTTATAATTATGTTTTATTCTCTTATATTTATTTCATTATAACTTTAATATTATATTTATTTTTTAAGAGTTTTAAAATGTATGCACAATTTTAGAATTAATAATTTCAATAAATTTTGTGTGAATTGAGAAAAATATTTTATATTAATACTATACTTATATATTTACATATAACTTATACATGTATTATATTAAAATTAATAATATATATATATATATATATATATATATATATATATATATATATATTATCTAAATCAACTGATATATCTATTAAAAATATTAATTAATCTATATCTGCATTCATTCCAAAGAAAATATATAAAGAAGGAAAGAGGCCTACGAGAATTAATACATAAAAAGATGGTGACTAATTCTAAACAATAATATAGGTAATTTATATTTACTTTGATCAAATATGATCCACATGTGCTATAGTGAACATTCATATTTAAGTGTTTTTGTGCGAAAAAGCTTTTTACAGTTGCATCTTTAGTATATAAGTGTTAAGCCTCTCATTTTACTGGATAAACTATTATTCATACATGAATTATATTAAAAAAACATTAAAAATATTTTTAAAATTGTGTTTTGGAAAGTGATATAAGACTATTTATCTTAACCATGACTCAATGGGTTGATATACTAAAGTCCGCATAGTGAAGCACAATGTAATATAGTTAATATTGATTTTCATAAAAAAATACGTTGAAATATGAAGCATATGAATATATTATGTGGATGTATAGTTATCTAATTTTTATTTGTGATTTTTTTACTAATCATTTATATAAATTTACTTTATCTGCATAAAACAAACATGATGGGAAGATGCTTGTGAGTGTTTGATTGAAGACTCGAAAAGATTTAGTTTAAAAGTTAATTTATTTATTTATTTTTTAATCCGCATAAAACATAAACCATGTTCGGAAGACGCTTTCAAACTGAAGAATTCAAAATATTTAGTTTAAAAGTTATTTTATTTATTTATTTTTTAATCCAAACTGAGTTGATTTCACTTCATTTAAATATCATTCATATTTTAAAACAAGGATTCCATTATTATGTTATATATAAAATACATCCTTAAGTTTTGTTTTTTTATGTACACAACAAGAAAGAGTTTATGTTAAGTCCTTTAAAATATTTTTAAATAAAGATAATAGAACATGGTTCTTTTTACATGTTTTAAATTTTTTACATAAATTTTTTATACGTTTTAACTTTAAAAATAAAAATATCTTATTAATTATTTTTATCATTTATTTATATAATATTTGTAAATTTATTAATTAAGCTTTCAAATAAAAAATATATATTAGTTAATTTATCATTAATTTATATAATATTTATAAATTTATTAATTAAGTTTTTTTGACATATGTTATTGTTATTGTTATATGTTGGAATAGTACGTGAAATGTGTAACAGAATTGGTAGTATGCTTTTAAAACAAAACATTATTTTTAAACTTATTTTATTATAAAATAATAATAAAATATATAAAAGAAATCTTTTAAGATTGTGATTAAATTATTCTTAACAAATAGAAATTATGATAATAAATAGAAATAATAATCACCGGTAGCAGAATATTTATTAATTATCATAAATATATTATTAATCATTATAAAATATACTAAATAAGATTAAATTATATTATATTAATTTAAATAATTTTACATGACAATCAAAGATGGATCACTAATTCAATTGAATAACAAAAAGGAAAGATTGGAAAGTGCTGGAATTACTCATAGGTATATTGATATTATTATATTACTATAATATATTTTTTGTTCTAAAGTAACATATTTTTAGGACGTGTTTCGGATAGTTGTGGCAATTATATTATTTGAATAAACAATTATAATATCGACTATTCTTTATTTGGATAAGTTTACTGAAAAATAATCTTAAGATAATTAATTTCATTTTGATGAAAAAAATCGATTTTTGCATTGAAAAAAAAAAGGCATTATGAAATTTAAAGGAAAATAAAATGTTAAAAAATAATCATAAGTTATAAATTTTCAAATTCATGGAACTACTTTATTGTTTAGCCAAATTTTTTTTTTTTCAAATTCTAGTAGTTGTTATAAACATTTAGTTTAAACTATAACAGCTTATTTATCCCACAAATTGTTCAAATATTTAAAATTAATATTTATTATTTTTAAATTTGTTAAATATTATTTTTTAAGAAAAAAACTTATCTAAAATTAAAGTTATTATATAGATATTTTTGTGATTCCTTTTCCTGCTTTAAAATATATTTCCAAGGAAATATTAAGTTATTATAAAATAATTTTAAATAAGTTATGTTTTCATTTATTAGTTTTGTATAACTATAAAAATTATAAATATGAAAAGTATATATGTGTGTGTCTCTATATCAATTATCACACTATTAATAATCTAACTATTAAATTATAATTATATATTGTCTTGATTTTTGAGTTATATTCTATAAAAAGAAACAATGAAGTAATGATTAAATAATTTTATCTATACATAATTTAAGAATATTAAATCAAATTTTTGTATTTAAAGGGTGTCAAATAATTCTTTATTGATATCAATTTTTTTATTATACATTTATTAATTTTAATAAAAACTATATTTAAAACATATTAAACTTAATTTATAAATAATTAATAATTAATAGTAATATATATTGATTAATAATAATACTAAGCTTTCCACTGGACCATTTTTAAATTAGTATTGGGTCAAGGGTTATCCAGTCATTTTGTCGGTCAATTCAAAGGCAAAACCATATTTTACTATAAGGGGATAAGGTTATTTGGTAATTTGGATTAGATATGTCTGTTTTGTAATTTTTAATTAAATCTTTTCAATATCCAATTTTCCAAAGTTCATCCTTTATTATAAATTAATTAAATAAAGATACCATTTATTATCAGACTATACTTTGATTCATTATAGCATATGACTTATTGATTTTACAATTAATCATATGTACATATTTATTTATTTGACTTTAATTTTCAACAACCAAAAACTACATCTTTTTCCAAAGGCATATTTAGTTATATGGTAATCTATTTAAGCCAAGGTTCAAGAATTAATAATTTTAAAAGACATTTAAGCTTGTTTAATAATGATTTTCATTGAAAAAACATTGGTTACCACCGTTCTTATTAAAAAATAATAATAATTCATACTGCGTATACTAAGGAAATAACTTTCTGGTAAACAAAAAATCCATATAATCAACCTCATATATTAACTAAAGTTTCGATACCACTAAATAAAATAAAAGTAGTCAAAATTTACTAACATTTGAATAAATGTGATTTTTTTTTAATGAGAATGCTTGTATTACTTTTTACTCTATAATTTTGAAGTCTATTAATCAATTAAATGATATCCAAAGAAGCAAGCGAGTCAGTTACTTTAAATATAAATAAAATAAATTTCCAATGTGAAATGAACTGAAAAATATATATTTATTATATTTGTAATCTTTATAATTTAAAAGACCATTAATGACTTAAGAGCGTCTTTAGAGCAAAATTTTATTACGAAATCCTGAATTTTTTTTTTCTATAATTCTCTCCTTGTTACATTGATATAAGAATTCTTTAAAAAAATCATCTTTTACTCTAACAATATATCTCACTTTAAGATCTTAAATTAGTTTTTTAGATGCACATAAAATTTGATTGTAATAAGAGAAAAATCAAAATATAGAATTTTATTATTATTTAAAAAACCTCTTGCAAAAAAAATCATATTTTCAATATCTTATAAATAATAAATTCTATATTTAAGATCTTTATTGAAAATCCATTACTTATAATTTTTAACAAAAACAATTTAGAGGTATATTTTTTTTTTTGCAAAAGTGATTTTATAATAATTATCAGATGTTTAAAAATAATACATACCTCAAAATGAGTTTACAATAATTAATTTTACTTAAATGGTATTTGAAATGCAAAAGTCCATATGTTTTTTATTTTTTTATGAACCTCCTACCCTACAAAAATTACTTTTAAGAATATGTTCATGATAGGTGACAAAGATCCACAACTACTTTTGAATGCATAACCGTAATTTTTGCCTAATAATAAGGAACTGTAGTAATATTCGATTTAAAAGTATGTGCTTTTAATGTATATAAAAGGTGCACTATTGCATAGGACTGCAAAAAGTGAAAATTTGCAAACTCGAAGAGGAAACTTGGGAGAAAATTTTCTATGAAACTACATTTCTTGTGTCCATTCTCCCCTGCATTATTGTTTCCCAAACTCGATACTAATTTTAGATAAAAGCCACACCATTACTAATTTTGTAGTTAACACAAAACTTTTAATGCAATTGTTAGTATTTATCTCACTGTTCATGTATATACATGATTAAGTGCATGTTTAATTTACCCTTTTGAATGTGAATCTATGTTTTAAAGGTAAAGATAAAAATTATTTAAAATATTTTCAATTTAAAATGTAAATAATTCACATTTAAATTTGTCTGACTTGAACCTTATACATGTTTCGTTTGAAATTCATGTTCCTGTTTCCGTTCCAAACTACAAAATAAGGAATGGTGAAAAACTAAAGGCCAAAAATGGCTCCAACTTTGCACGTAGTTTTTTGAAAATGGATATTTGGAAGTAAAGTGAAAAAAGATGAGTAGCTGTTATTATATTAGTTTATTAAAGCAGGTGAACCGTTTAGTTTAGCTCTTCACTTTTTCAGTTCATTGCCACTTACTTTTTCAAAACTCTCTTTTCTGCCAACCCTTTTAAATTTACTTTGGGTTTTTTCCTCCACAGTGGTGGAAGTGTCGACTAGTCCTCAAAACAATTGCATTATTTGTTAATTTAATTAAATCCAGTTTGAATTAAAGTCAAGTTATGAATTTAATGCATTTTTATTAAGTATAACCGAGTACATTGATTATATTATGATATAAATTTTAGTTTTTTTTTTTTGTAATTATTTCTTACAATTATTGCATTGACTCACTCCTTCCAGTTCCACATTAATTACAGGTTTGGAAAGGTTGTGATGGTTCTTAGAACATGAACCAGAAAGAATCAGTAAACAGCAAGTTAGAGTCCCAATCTATACGTTAGGTCTCTTTCACATGCAAATGTCTCGACAATATACTAATTAAACAAAAACTATTGGAAACAAGTGTTCCTCACACTTCTAAGTTTAACAAAATTAAATTTAGTATTTTCTTAACATTACTTTGATCTTTTTCGATCTATTAATTCGTCGGAGGAGGTTATTGTTTTTAATTTATTAAACATAGTATTTATTTTTAAAACATTTTTTAACTTCATTCCATTATTTTATTCAATTTTTATAATTATAAAAAAATAATTATACTTTTTAATTGACATATCTAACACTTGAACCTGGTGAAAGAGAAAGCTTGGGAGAATAAAGATAAATTCAATGAACATGAAAGAAAAATATGGATATTGATCTATCAAAAGAGTTTAAGTATGTACTTGGATAACCATATTTTAAAATAAAAGTGTGAAAATATGGAGGAATCAAAGTTAATCTAATTAACACGATTTGTTATCTAACTGAAAGAGTCATGTTCATATCAATCATTTAATTATTGAGCCAAGTTTTCTTTAAATTTGTTTAAGATTTATTAAGGAAAAACCAAGTTTCACTCGACGAGTTTAAGAGACAAGAAACATAAAATGTTCTATTTATATCTTTCAGATGAAACATAATACTTACTTATTAACTTTAAATCTTAAAGACCTATAAACTTATTATCATAAGTTGGTTTATTAAAATTGATATCTCATACGATGAAAAATCATGGTGACATTATTGAGATTACCCTACCTTTTACAATTTCAGTAGAAACTAAAGTGACAATTTTCTTCAAACATAAAGATAACACTCAATATGATGTTATGTTTGACTAGTTTCTAATTTTACTAAATATTTTTAATAGAAACAAATAATTGTAGTTAACCTCAATTTAATAAATATTTTTGATAAAAACAAATAATTGTAGTTAACCTCAATTTAATAAATATTTTTGATAAAAACAAATAATTGTAGTTAACCTTAATATAGATCATACGAACAAAATTACAACAAATAACATATTTGAAAAAGCATAATCAATTATCTATATAAATTATAATCCATGTATATGTTTTAAAAAATAAAAATATTTTTATTTTTTAAATACCGTTAGTATTTTATAAAAGGGATTAATCTTATCTAAACCAATTTAGATTATGAGTTACAAAGATTTCATTTAATTTAAATTACAATTTATTTGGCCTAATCTTACAGAATTTCCAAATCTTCCTATTAAACCAATCGTACTTTAATAACTCTGTATTTGAGTACCCACATTATTTGGGTATCCAACATAAAGTATTAAGAGTTGAACTTTAAATATTTCAAATATAAGTAGATTCTAACATTTATTAAATATCTAAGTTCAACCATATATAAGCTACACTCAGAAGCTTATTACTTTATGTAATGTTTGGTAATGTTTTGGATTATCGAGATTGTTACAGTTCAAATTAATGGTTCGGAATACTTTTAAACGTATTAAGTACTTCTACCTGACAATTTTATTAATTACCTTTTATGATACTTTCAACTCAAGCAAAATTATCTCTTATAAAAACATGTTACTTATAAAAAAAAAACTTATTAAAGAAAATATTATTGATGAGATTAATTATCAAAATAATTAAAAGTTAAAGATAACATTTATACAAATCATAAAATATTGATAGCATGATCTTACACTATGAGGACATTCTAATGTATTGTTTAAATTATTGTTTATAAGTCATTCAACAATCAAATAATATATTTTCCTGTACAACAATTTTGTAAATTTTATGATAATTAATTATAAAATTATATGTAACACAATTTTCAGTCATTCTGGTTTATTTTACAAGACAAATCAATTAATTCAATATGATTAAGGATTAATTAATTTAATTGGTAATATATATATATATATATATATATTAAATCTGATAATAAAAATAGTATTTGGTTATTAATATTGACTGTCCATTGCAGTTTAATAGTTTTTTACGAACATTAAAATGAAATTGTTAAAAAGCTAATTCATGATGTATTTCTATCATCTTTTTCCCCTTTTCAACCGTAGGATTCAATTTTCAAACCAATACGAGACAGTATAAAAAAAATAGTTAAAGATAATTTAGATTTATCCCCATTCTTTATCACCTTCTTTCTACTACTCATGCACATGTATCATACGATACGATGTAGTTTTAAGTTATTTGAAACAGTCCAGGTGGTCTGATATTTTATCTCTTCAAAAGATTAAAAAAAAATCATTAAATTTTCTATTTTAAGCCACTGCGATTACAATTCATTCCAAATACCATCCTTCATTATTTTTTTGGTACCATAGTTTATCTTACCATTGTCGTTGCCACGTTGTTGAAACTAACGAGACCAATTAATATTGGCCTCTGTTGCAGAACGAGTGCTTCTTACGTAAAACAATACACGTTGACTTCATATATAGATATAGATGTTGGTGATATTTGTTTTATGAGATTAGGAGAGGAAATGAGTGTAAAGGTTAGATAAATAAATGATAGATTAGGTTAATATGGTCTAATCACAATGTCTTTAACTTTATGTGACAAAATAATAATATTCATGTTAATACGGAGGTAAATTTTTTAAATTGGTATAATTTTTATCTAAAATTCTTAAAATAATGTATTTTTTTATTTATTTTTTTATATGGGTAAATTGTGTTTGTCGTATATTTGAAGAAATAAATGAAATGGTGAAAAAATAACATTATTTTAGTTTATTGGAGAAAATGGTGTAGACAAAATTTCAATCAATGAGTTAATTAAAATAGTCATAATATTATACCATGTTAGAGTGATTAATAGTCTCCACCAATTCTTTTTTTTCTATTTTTGACAAGTGTGTTATATTGTTATTATTATGTAACTAAAATAAATGCAAATGCAAAGTTACAAAAGGGTTTTATTTATTTTATGTAATAGTTGAAATAAAAAAAAGTTAGTATGAGATTTATATATTTAATTAAATTAAGAGTAAGTTTGATGTTGAAAAGAAAAATAAAATAAAATTAAAATTTAATAATAAAATAATTTAGCAAAATTAAGTACAAGTTGAATATTTGAATTTAGTTACTAATATATAAATAATTTAAAATAAAATTGAAATTTAGCAATAAATTTAGAAAGAAAAATTTGTAAATAATATATAATTTTTTAAATAAATTTATTGTTAGTTTTTAAATTATATCTAAGTAATTTTTCTTCGCCTAACCACTTCTCTATTCAAATTAACTTCACATTTATTTTAATTACTTAATCAAAATTAATTTCAACCATTACATATTTATTAATAAATAATATTTAGTTGCACAATAGTCACTCACCACATGTACAAAAAAATAATAAAAATGGATGGAGAATATTAACCATCATCCTAAAATGATATATCATTCTCACCATTTTAATAAACTCATTAATTTAGCTTTATAATTTCATCTATAAAATTAAAATTATGCTCTATTTTCACCATTAATGTTAAATTAGTTTATTTGTGTACTAGAGTCACCATTTCTATACACCATTTATTCATATTCAAAAATAAAAAAAATACTATTTTGATAATTTCAAATAAAAATTATATCATTTGGACAAATTTGCCTAATAGTGATATCTCTAATTCTTACACATACAAGACTGAATGAAAATGCTAGTATAGTTTAAATAAATTTAATGCAAACTACTTAATTGTAAAGGTAACTTATACTAGCTGTCATAATCGACCCAAAGATACTATAAAAGGCCAAACATAACTAAGATACTGCTCTATTAAATGATACACATGATGTTACGTTTGTATATAAAATTATTATTTTTCTATCTTCTACAAAAACACTTACATATTTATCATCATTAAAATATATAATTTTGTACAAATTAAATTGATTTATGCAACATTTTTTATTAAGTAAAATATATAGCAAAACTGAAACTTATCAATTAACAGCTTTTGAAATGAAATCTGACAAACAAATTGCACCTCTTTATCTAAGTTATTATTTCCAATTTTAATTTAAAAGTGGCTTTTGAGTAGAAAAAAATTGAATGAAACATACCCACATTTGCTTGGTACGTTACTTTCTTACATTCCCTTATAACCATTATAACCATTATTACCATTTTACTATAATATAATATTTTATTAAAAATTAGTTATAAAATAAATGCATTTAATAAATAGAAATGTCAAGACATATTTTACAAAAAAAGTAACTAGAAAAGAATGAAAAATAATTATTTTAAAAAACGAGTTGTAAAATAAATAGAAATATATTTAATACAAACACTTCACACAATTTTTTTATAATTATATTATTGAAAAAGTTTGTAAGAGATAGGACAGTAATTTAGTGTGGCATATTTTGTTTTATCCTGAATTAAAAGTGAGGAAAAACGAAAATGTGAAGACTGAGTTGTGGCGATTGCCACATGTGTTCTTTGCATAGGCACGGTGAATATCAACATTTGAAGTTAAATAAAATAAGTAATCTGTTCGAAAAAAAAAAATGGTTAAGAAGAAGAAGAAGGAGAAGGAGAAAGCGCATGGGGGAAACACATCACAGGGAACTGAAAAAGGAAGAAATGAACAACAAAGGCACCAACCTAACCTAACCTAACCTCTCAACCCAAATCGCGCTTTCTCTTCTCTTCTCTTCTCTTCTTTTTTCTCTGGTATGTTCCTTTTCCTTCCAATTCACTTTCCCTCCATTTTACATTCCATTTCTTGCTCTGTTCATCTTTCTTTTCATCAATGTTATTTGCTCATTAATTGATTCGTTTGTTTACTTTAACTTTGGCTTTGCCTGTTGTTTCGCTGCTTTCGTATCCAATAATAATTTAGTTCTTCAATTATACGCTACGGTTGGTTGGAGTGAACCTACCTACCTACCGTTGATTTTTTATCGGCTCTGTTCTTCTTTTTCGATCAACCGTTCCATTGAGGGTGAGAAAAAAAAATTCATTGAAGTTTATTTTTGTTTGAATTTTCAGGATTTCCATCTGAGTTCACCTTCTCCGAATCGGCTTTGGCCTTCTTCATTTACCCGCGAAATTTGTTGTAGCGGATCTGACTTGGTTTTTGGTCGGTTTGCAGACACTGCATGCGTATGGGGTACGTTTCCTGAATGTGCCCAAAGATATTTATCTTCCTTTTTAACTTTTCTTCCATTTTTGTCCCTCCCTTTTATCACTGTCTGGGTATTGAGAGTGACTCGGCTGATTGGTTACTCTTCCATGAAATCTGACAATATTCTCTTAATTTTATTTTTTTTAATTTAGTGATTATTGATATGGTTGTCTTGAAAGTTTGTGTAAGGGACTGCCATTAGTTATGAAATTAAATGATTATTGAATCGGTCGATATGTCCTTTTTCTCTCCTTTGACGTGGAAACAGAAGTGAAACAAAATCATGTTAATCTAACACTAGTCTTAATTTTCTGAATAGAAGTGGTTGGAATGGTCGCGCAGTAATTGGAGGAGCAAAGACAGGGTATTTCTCTGTTTGCTGAAAACACAAGAGTGCACATAGTGTTTGGAAGTTTGTCCAAATCTTTAACTTCTCAACGTTTTAAAAGACCATCCTGTTTAGATAATAATTCCGCATATGTGTAACTAATGATTTGAAGTCATGGTTAAGGACCAAATTATGCAATATATACTTGAAGGAGAATGCTTCGGTGTTCTATATAATTTTCGTTGAGCCTTTGTCAGTGTCTTTCAGAAGAAACTTTACCATTGATTGAACGTTGTTTGTCTTTTCTTTTCACTGTATATCTCTTTCAATCTTCTGGTATGCACATATTGCTAAGTACTGGCATGATTCGCTTTTCAATATAATGACATATATGAATATGCGTTAATTCACACATAATGTAGTCAACATGTTCACAGCTTTGGTGAAAATAAATTTCTGGTATGTCATTGCAATATGTGATTCCATCCAATTATATTATTCCACCCTGCAGGGTGCTGTTGTCGGTCATGCATACCTCCAACCTGTATAATATACATTACACGTATAATAATAATACATACTGAATATTGTACACACAGAAAATACACTTGTGGAATATATGTGTTGGGCCACAATAAAATACCAGAAATATTTTCTAGGGCATATTCTCTCTATAGCTAGCCATGTTGTGACTTTCTACATATATGAAAAGGATTTATCAAGTGAGAATAGTTCTATATTAAAAGGTAAATTTATAGTTATAATTAACGTTTTCACAATAAAAAATGTCCTCGTCTGAGACTCTCTTTTATGTGTTTATATACACAAATCTTACCCAACTAGATATAAGTTCTGCCAGCAAAGCAAAGGAGACAGGGAACTAAACCAGTAAACTCTAATTTGATGATTTGCAAGACATGCCGTGTATACATGTAAAAGAAACTCAGATGAGAATACCATCAGAGAATTGCACCTTGGAATAGAGAAACTGGGACTTTGAAGTTTGAACAAGGAGAGATCAAGCCCTAACTATAAAGGAATTGAAAACTTGACTTATAATATTTTTTCTTGTTAAACCTGCTGCAGGAAGCAATTCTACCCATTTGGTTGAGACTCCACATACATGACTGGGACACCCTATTTCCTGCCCTGGATCTCTGTTTGAAATTAAATTTATCACACTCACTTTGGTCATTGATGTGGCCCATATACGTGCTATTCAACAAGATTCTCAAGACAGGAGATGAAAGAGAACTAAGAGGAGATAATTTGAATGAGATAGATCCATACCTCTTTCAGCAACCATCAAGTAACATAGATTCCCATCCTCCCTCCCTGCTCTGTTCACACTTTCCTGAAGTAAGAGCATGTGATTTGTGGCTGAAAACATTCTTTACCTTTATACTAGAAAAATATTCTTTACTTAAAGTTTATCTAATTATGCTATAGGTACCACATGTGACCCAAATATATACATGGGATTGTGGCCTCGCTTGTGTCTTGATGGTCTTGAAAACTATTGGTGTCAATAACTACAATATTGAAGCACTGGCTGAACTATGCTGCACGAATAGGTATTTTCCTTTATAAAAGCTTCAAATAGAAGTTACTCTGTCATGTGAAATTCTTGAAGTTCCTAGACTATATATGCATGGCTATTTAGAACTCAACTAAGAAGGAAACGTTGTTTGCAGTGAGTTAGACTCTGTGAATTTTAAAGTCCTACGATGAGAGGGACGAACGAATTAAGAGCTTTATAATTGGAAGAAATCCACAGGTCTAATGCTTAATGGTCTATGTGGTGTTTGGTCCATTGTGTGATTCCTTGCTTAGTTCGTTGAATGTGGAGTTTCCTGGTGTTTTTGGCTTGCTGAACCAATAGGTTTTATGACACTTGGGAAATACATATTTTCTCCTATGTGATCGTGTGTTCAGATTAAAATCTTTCAGTTGCTAGTGAACATACTAAACCAGATTCATTTGAACAAAATCATTGAAGTCTTGATAAACAGTTTATATCAATAAATTGTTTACTCCCTGTGCTATTTGGAATTCAAAAGTCAGATCTAAGTTTGCTTCAGAATTCATGCTATTATAAGTAAATCATGAACTGGCAAATATTCCTTACCATATCAGGTAGAATTTCACAAAGCAACTTGGAAGATGGTCATCGTGTATTGATAGATTTTCAATAAAATATGAATACGGTGGTTCAATATGAAAAGTCACGAACTTCTGATTAGTCTCACTGTTTACTTCTGTTTTGCAGCATTTGGACTGTTGATTTGGCATATTTATTACAGAGATTTTCTGTTGCTTTTTCCTACTTCACGGTGACCTTTGGTGCAAACCCAAACTATTGCGTTGAATCATTTTACAAGGTTATTAACTATCATATCAAAATAGTTACAATCACTTCATTTTTATTTAGTATTAGTAAATCTTGAACGCGGTCATCAGGAGAATTTTGAAACATCAATTTGGTCATGAAATCATGATTTTTGGTTCTCAAATCAGTATCTTAGGTTTTTTATGCTGCAAAACTATCATTTAAAGTCTGAAGAGTATATAGATGTAATAATTTTTAGAAGAGAAAATTCAGATTTAAAAAATGTTGAGGACTAAAATGGGGATTTATTTTGAATCTATGCTTTGCTTACGTGTCTAATTGAAGAAATTGAAGAGATATATATATTGTTAAAATGTACCAAAGCTTGCTCAATGTTTTATTGATAATGATGAATTCATGATTAGGTGGGATGGGTGTCATTTTATAGGTTATGGCATGTCCATCTTATGATTGTCAATTTTGATGCTGTATTATTGGAGATTTTGAAGGAACTATGCTATATTGATCTCTCTTCTGCACGCATTCAATACTTTGTCTACCAATTGCATAAAGTTGATAGGATTTTGTTGTAAACATTCTGAAGGAGGAACTGCCTAATGATCTAGTGAGAGTGGATTTACTATTTCAAAAAGCAATGGAAGCTGGGATTGATATACAGGTATGCCCGCATGCCTGCACCTTTTTATTGGATTCCCGGAGTATCAATATGATAGAAGTTAAGAGATTGTCTCCTGTTAGAGAGAAAAAGGAAAATAATACAGCATTTCTTTCCATTAGTTTTATTATTATGTTTGTCTTGGTATGATGTAGTTGAAGGTGTAAACTCAGTTTACTCGGTTGTAATTTTACTTTATACATTGAGCACTGATTATTAGGAAATTAGCTTTTTATAAGGCTCTATAAAATTATCTGTTTGGTAGATATGTTGGAATTGGAGGAAAATGACAACTAGAACATTTTGGTTATTATCTTAGTAGTTTTACTTCTGTGTGGTTATGGCTTGGTTTCTTTACAAGTAGCCAACAAACCTTTTGTTAGGAATCACACAAGAATAGAAACAGAAAAAAAAAATAACAAATATTTCATTGAGTTAAGTGGAAAAAAACAGAAAATAGGAGAGATGCTTCTCTTCCAAGGGTTCTCTCCTTCACAAAGGTTCACAGAGCAAAAGCTCAATCTGCAAATGATTCAAGATAGGGTGCCTCTTCCTTTACATTCTCCTGCTACTTATTTAGCTTTAAAATCCCCTCTAGTTCACTATTTTACTGACTTCTAAAAAATTTCCAATTCCCATGTGTTTTACAGTGCAGGTCAATTAGTGCAGAAGAGATTTCCATTCTCGTATTGTCAGGGAAATATATTGCTATTGCATTAGTTGACCACAACAAATTGAGGTACAGTTTTATTATAATCCTTTCTTTACTGGCTTTAATACTTCTTTTTTACAACTATATTTACATAATAAGCCAATTACTCACATGAACTTTAGATAGCACCTGAGGTAAACCGTTCACACACTGACAAACTCTTATTTGAAAGACTAGATACCCAAGGTTTAATGTAAATTGTTTACTATTTTCATTTTCTTTTCCCCAATAATGTCGTTTTCCTTGGTGATGGGCAATTCTAGCTGCTTCTGAAAAGGTTCTGTTTCAGTCATGTTTGGCAAGAAGGTGTTCCTGTGCCTGGTGTCTTCGCCAACAACCCTGGCTATACAGGTGAACATCTATATTTTAGCTTTAGCTTAATTTGCATCTATTTTGGATGTTTCTTTCCAAGTGGAAATTGGTACCTACAATGGTAGTATATATGTGAGCAAGATTCCTCTTTGATTTACAGCAACTGTGTGATGTTCAAGATAACTTCTTCATATATAAGTTTAGTCAAATAAACATTTTTTTTATTAGGGTAATGGGAAGCAAACATTTTCATGGATTTTCCTTCAAGAAGACATGTTAAAGCTGATTTTTTTTTTCCTTTGTACATCTGACAGTGATGTGCTACTACTTGAAATACACAATTCTCTACTCCAGTAAACCCTTGTGCCAAATTTATGTTGAAGATTATATATTTCAATTTAACTCAATGTTATACCCTCTGATGTATTTTTATTTTGCGAACAAAATTGTTATTTCAAATTGGAGACACAAAACTTTGGTTTTTGTTGATGAGTAAAACTTTGGACATTGCATCAACATTGTTAAGTTTTCTGGTTGGAGATCTGCAGCAATCTTTCTAAACTTGTAACTGTAGTAGGAGGTCATATCCACAATCCTCTTATAGATGCTTATCAAGTTGAAACATAGTTATTAAACCAAACTGGACTCCCCGTGTACCCTTCAAACCTGGTAAGCTTATTAGTTTAGGAGAAACCTGCTTGACCTGAAGAGCTGATGCAACCTGAGCTGTTTGCTTTGTTACAAATTCTATAAAAGAAAACTAAGAAGGGTTTCTCCATTCAATAATATGCTGCATAAACTTGAAGTCCTAACTCCATTTTTAGTCACCTCATAAGTTTGTGAACCCAATGTTGTTCCTTTTCTTAGTATTTGATATTTCCATTTTCTTTCAAATCCTTCTCAAAAAAATAAGTTATTTGTGTGTGGAGAAGAAAGCTAATGTAAATTTTATATATCACACTGTTTTGTTGCTAACTTAAGTTCTTTGGCTGAAATATTATTTCAAAGATCGATAGCTGTTGGTATCCTAAAGTTCTAATTCTTGAATGCCAAGATTATAGGTGTTTGCAACTGCAAATAAAAGCTGATATTTGTCTAATGTGTGAGAAACTAGTCAATATCCTTGCAACACAGTTATACTTCTATTAGTATTTATCCAAACAGTATAAATTAATCAATTTATTAAATTAGTTCATAATTGGAAAATTCCATTGACAGGTCATTATGTGTTGATATGTGGCTATGATGCTGAAGCGGATATGTTTGAGATTAGAGATCCTGCCAGCTCTAAGTATACTCGTTTCCCTCTTTCTACTTCTGGTTTTATATTGAAATGTTCTGTACAATACTATGTTTTTCCCCATTAATATACTTGCCATTATATTTGGATCACAACGTGATATGTGGATCCAAAACTCATTAATGATTGAATTATTCACTTTTTTAATTTCTTTTCAAGAAAATTTTCTTAGAGGATATTCTGGTCATAAAAAGTTAGGTTAACAATATAAGAAATAGTTTATCCGGATGCCATTGTTGGGAAGCCTTAGTTGTAGTCACCCTTAGCCCACCTTAGTTGCTGTCTATTTGAAGGCTGCTTTAGTTGCAGCCTCGAAGTTGGTGGTTTAGTTCCACATCCATTAAAGATATGGTTTAGATGGAGCTCGGCTTACTAGCTGATTTGATGAAGTTGAGTTATATCATAGAACAATTCTAAGACAATACCAAAGTCTACTTAAATAGATTTAGTAAAGCTTGGGTAATCTTCACCTAACAAATTAGTTTTATCGGGTTGAGTCAAGACAATAAGAACAAATTATAAGAGTCATCATTTTTTCCATTTTCGTCTTTCTTCCCATGTTATTGTCACAAATCCGCTGAACATTGCATTTTGCTTGTAATTTTGTGTTAGCATCTAGGAATAATTGAATATATGTTCAAAGTGTCATTCAACGCGATGGCTTGTAGTTTTATAACCTCTTGGTGGAAAAACTTTCTATGATAGAGTTTTCTAATGAAACGGCCAAGTAAAAATGTTAAACTAGAGTTGTTGCAAGTCATAGAGACTAATTTTTCAAGGCAACCTATTAATTCTAGATTTAATTTATGCCAACTCTGTCTTTGAATAAAGTTTATTTTCTGCCTAATCACTTATTCATGGTTTCTCAATAGGGGGCTGCATTTACTCCGTTTAGCATTCATCTTTATGTGTTTTTTGAGAAAAAGTTCTTTCCAGTTCCAACGATGATGCAATTTACCCAGGCGAATGGATTTTTAATGATACTGATAACGGTTTCAATTTTTGTATGACCTGTATGGTGTGTTAAGCCTTTTGTTTTACTGGATAAACCATTCGTGATGACAAAAATCATTTGAGAATATTCTTAAAATTCTGTGTTGGGTAGGTCTATTCCTCTTTACCATGGCTGAATTTGCTGATATATCAGAAGAGACAGCGATGGAAATGACAATGTCAAATAGTCAATTTTTATTTTATTAATTTTCATTTGTTGGAATATGACAAGCATACGAATACAATTTGAGTGGATAAATAGTTACCTAATTTTTTATTTTTATTTTTTGGGATTTTGATCTAAATAAAGAGTTGACTGGTCCTTTATAAATTTACAAATTCAAAATTATGTGAATTATGTGCAGGAAACACAAGAGGATTTCTTCAAAGTCTTTAGAAGAAGCTCGCAAAGCCTTTGGCACCGATGAGGATCTTCTTTTGGTAAGCATCGGATAGGGTCAAATCATCTTTCACTAAGTTATTTGATAACTAATATTGACAAATTATATGCATGACAAGAGCAATGATATGTTGACAAGCTCATTTACTCATACAAACGGATGTCAACTTCATTTAATTAATCAATTATATATTCATATTATTATATTACTTTAATATAGTTTAAAATTATCATTCTAGTTGTGAAAGTTTTATTTTTCTTAAAATAACATACCTTTTAGGGCGTTTTTGGAATAACTGGCAATTATATTATTTGAATTAACAATTATAACAATTAGTCTTTATTTGGATAAGTTTGCTGAAAAATAATTTTAATATAATTAATATCATTTGGATGAAAAAAAAATCAGTTTTTGCATTGGAAAGCAAAAAAGGAAAAAAAAAATTGTAGAAAAATAATCACAAGTTATAAATTTTCAAATTCATAAAATCAGGTTATTGTTTAGGGAAAAAAGGCTTTTTTGCAAATTTCAGTTGTCACAAACATTTTGTTTAAATTGCTAACAACTTTTTTATCCCGAAAATTGTTGAAATCTTTAAAATTAATATTTGTCAAACATGTTTGTACATACTTTTGGTTAACTTATCAAAATATGGAGGAGTGCAAGGAACAGTCCTAGATGGTACGAATCTGATTTATTCGGACTCTGCCTGGACATTGAGTGTCAAACCACGTGCAGTTTTCCTTTGATCAATCCAAGACTCTAAGCACTTGTTTCGCATTGAATTAATAATGCAAGAATCCATTACAACGTAGGTCAATTTTAAAGAATTTCCAGTAGTTCAAAACTCTACAACTTGATCCCTTCTCCGCATGGACAAAGGACTAATTTTATTCTCCCTTGCAGTATTTGTTAAGTTTGGGGAATCAGAGCAAGAAGTGAGAATTTTCATTTAACTTGAAGATGGAGGGGTTTCCCTGTATTCTAGCCTTGAGAATTAAATCTCTGTAGGCATTAAAAGACAGTAACATTTGTTTAAAATAAATGAAAGTTTCATTCAAACACCTACTATAATTTTTCATACTGATTCTTTTTTAGGAATAAAATGCTTAATAGACCCACCTAGGGATTATATGTTTTGTAGGTAAGATGGTTAATGTGATATCAGAGTGCAACCATCACCATCTTCACTTTGGACTTTGAATGGACGTTTTGACCATCGTTTATTCTTTTTATTATTTATTTATATAACTTGTTTATATCATAGTTTAGTTCTAGATAATGTCAGAAACTCATTCTTTATTGTTAGATGAATTTCATATGTATATATAGGTTGCATTCTTTATTGTTTGGGGACGTACGTGATTTAGTATGTTAGAAACAAGTTTGTAAAAAAAACATATTTGTAGCATTTCTGTTAGTCTCGTATTCCTGCTTGCTCTACTCCATTAACAACTTGATAGTATGGTGGTGAAGTAATGATATTTTTTTCCTTGCATGGCCAAACAGATATGTTTGGAGAAGAGCAATAACAGTCACCAACCTTCTCTGCAACTGTCCATTGATGTCAATAGTGATTCTTGATTTTCTTGATATGTTTTGCAATAAATTGGCAGTTATGATGCTGTTTTTTACTCCTTGTATTTATTTATATTCCCAGTATAGACCTCTTAATAGGTTTCTTCTGGGCTGTATGTATTGTGTATGTTTACTCCAAACTGTATAGTAATCATAAATTCATTTTAATCCAATGTAAACCATGTATGTCCTTTCAAGACGGACAATTGTGTTCTGTTGTCACCAGTGGATTCGGAGTTCAATCGCATTGCTCTTTATCTGCACCAAAATTTAAATTATTTGACCTGAAATAATTAAACAGTTAATTTCTTATTACATGTCTTATTTTCCATTTGTCTGCTTCTGGTACTATGGGATCATGTGAAATTGGTTTACTTAGTTGATCATTCTTCCTTAGGCATATTGTTGTTCAATACGGTCATTCATAAATCATAGTTGCAGATTTCCATGATTATAGTAATGTCATTCCTGCACAAAGAAGACAAGATTGCTCCACACAATGTATTTCTTATATGCAATGCATCAGATGCGATGCCACCATCTTTTCAGTGAACTTCACATTCATTCATGACGAACCATTAATTGAATGCGTCCTTTCTCAAAATTATGTTCGGAAAACACACGATGATTGATTCTATCTTATCAAATAGCAAAAATACAAAACAATGATTTGTTTTTTCACATTCATTTTGAAAAGTCGTTTGATTTGTCTCCATAAATCAAAGTACATGAATGGGTGTATTTTTTTACATTACAGTGGATTGGTCTTACGTAGACTCTCACGTGCAACATATAAGTGGAACGCCGTCCTGGTTTTTGGGCTTTTCACCGTTTGGCACGCCTTTTCATATTATTATTTCCAAAACAATGGATCTACGATCTAGTTGTGTTGTGATGCTTTTTTAAAACAAAACCTAAAAGACAATTTTATGAGCAGGCATGTTTAAGAATCAATAATTATATTGTTGTTGGCTCTGTCATTGCCGTGTTTCTCTCAAACAATTTTTGTCATTACTATGATTAAAATTTGTGAGAATGACGGTGGTGGAGTGGAGGCATGGTGAATTGGTGATGGAAGAAATTAAGTGAGTTGGTCAAAACGGTGATAGATTCTGTGATGGAAGTGGAACTCACTTTTCCAAGAATCTTCTAAAAAGAGTTCCCCGACACACCGGCTCCTTCCCCCACAACAACAACACATGTTCCACTAAATAAATACTACTGGACTACTATAAATATTTGAGTTTTATTATCACTCTACAAGATCCTACTTCCTAATTTGATTTATACTGATTAAGAACAATAGTTAAGTTTATTTAATATTTCTTACATAAAGAAATATTTTTTCTAATCATCAACCAAAAAAAAAGAAGGAAAGAACTAAATTAGAAGTATTTTGGTAGCACTAATGGTTGACATTTGGTGGTGGGATCAGATATCACTCTTCCATGTTCTTAGTTTCGTTTTCTGCTGTTGTCGGTGTCAGAATATATCCTTCTGTATGTGATGTGGTAAATTCCTGCTTCCTCTTTTTTTAGTATATCTTCCCTTTATTAGTTATACCTATTTCCTTCTCTTGTACCATCTTCAAGATTTACGTACGATTAATATTATGTATAACTTTCTTTTTACGTTTTAAAATATAATGACATGCTAGTCATTTTAGTAATCTTTTAGCTTCTTTGTAAAAATATCATCTATAAGGCCTTATGATATGTCTGAATTATCGTTTCTAAATCATGATTTGATAAATAATAAACTTGTTCTCATACTATGATTCAGAACACATGTGTAATCCAATCATAATACAATAAGAATTAAGGTTAAAATAATTTGACTCGTTTTAATAGTAAAAAAAAGGAAATTGTAGTGACTGTGTAAAGTGTTTGTTTTATTATTTTGACAGTGGTTCTATAATATACGCATAATCATTCTACAATATACCCTAAAAAAATAAAGAGATTGCATATAAGTTTATGTTAGGTTACAAACTATGGTCAAGTGCGTATCTCTCAATTAAAGCTTAGGATGAAATTCTGAAATTATGATTTAGATAAAAGTGAAAGGAGACGAAGAGACAAACATCTATTCAGACCATGATTTTTCATAAGAAAAGTGAGACATGCATCAGTGTTAAGAAACGACATCATCGTGAACCGATCCATTACAATTTCAAAATTTGTCAACCAGAAAAGTGAATCACTCTTCAAGGGAGGCTAACCTTGCCAATGGAGGGAATGATATTTTGCTATTCTGGGCCATCATACAACCTATAAAAATATTGAATGGACCAGTCTCATCTTATATATATAATTAACTAAGGGGTCATTATAATCTGATGTACTCAACTTAAAGAGACGTTTATGAGGAAATATGGTCTCAATATATACTAAGAGCAAAGATCAGTTTTATATCCATAAAAATATTAGAGATCTTCTAATAAAAGGAAATACTAGCTAGGCCAGTGATCATTAACGAATTGTTACCAAGTAGCACTCTAATGAGAAAAGCATTGTGTTTCCAGCCAAAAGTACTTTCCTCCCAAACATATCCGAAAAAGTATAGTTCATTTCAATGCAAGATAAAAGGCATAATATATATGACAAACATGACAGTAAAATTTAGGGAAAACATTTGTATTGTATTTTTTTTATGAAAAACAATAATAAGATCACCAGGGAGCACAGTGCATAACGAAATTTCCTACGAGTATTGAATTCAATTACATATTCAAAAGTGATTAAATTAGGAAGTGAATTAGAGATGGTGGGAATGTGTAATAAAAAATGAGTGAAGTGGAGACATGTGCAAGGTGGTGCCCATGACTGTGCCCCAGAGAGAGGACTAAATTTGATTGAAAAAGAAAAAGGAAGATGAGAGTAGTAGCCCATGTTACAAAAAGTTTGAGACCAAGACACCTCTCCATCATCCTAACACCAATCATTGTCCTCTTCTGGAATTGGTCACCCATTTTTTATTAACACCATACAATAATCTCCAATCTTTACAATTTACATGGTGGTGGTCCAAACTCAAAACAAAAATAAAATATTGTGTTATAATAATATAGAAGATCCAATATCTTGATATTGGTAAGTCATAACTGCTTCTGATCTGTTTGGTTGTTTCTTTGTTGCCTGTGACTTTGTACTATTTTCTTTTGCGGAGTCGTGTGTGAGTGCAATTTGTATGCCTTAAACTCCAACAATAAAGCCAAATTGAGTGCACCCATTATACGGCGGATCTATATGATACTACTGCTCTGCATGTTCTGCTCTATCTGTATCCTAATTAATCGTTGCTGCCACAACCAAATTGGAATGAAAACGATGCTCCAACCATGTCTATTTTTTTCTCTATCTGTTGTTATTAATTATCTGAAGACAATGGTTATGATGTTAATAACACTGATGATAGATAGTTGAGTTGTTTACTCATGTTACAAATTCAGATGTTTAGTGTCAAGACTATGTTTGGAGAGGATAAAACTCAAATCTATGCAACCTAGAAGGAACCATTCTTAGATTGGTTAGGAGTATTTTTATAATATAATTCGTGTTTTAAGCAAATAGATGGCTTTTTTAATTTAATTAAAATGTGTTAACAATATAATCTGTTTCTTACAAAAAAAAAAAAAAATCAATATGAATTGAATCCACACGAACTTGTCTTGATTTTTAATATGATTAGATAAAAATTAGTTCAATTTCAATTTTCTATGAATTAATTACTTTATCTTAGTTCAAATTTAACTTACTATCAATCTTTTTATAATTTCAACCATAAGGAACTTTGTTTGGAAAAACAGATTCAAACATAATAAAAATTAATCAGATTCAGACGTAGAATTGAAATCACCTTCAATTTACACAAGTATTTTATATTTTTTAAAAAGTTAATATAAAAGAGTACAAATTATTTATATATAAGAAACTTTTAGTTTATTTCATGTCATTTTTTTTCTCATTTAGAAATGTTTGTAGGAATTATTATATAATATGATCTTAAAAAATAGTTTTCCTAAAACATTAATAAAATATGTGAGAAAGCTTTTTATGAAAAATAAAATAAGTTTCTTTATAAAATTAATTTATAGATAAATAAATTTAAATATATGTATAAATTGTCTTTCTTATTTTTCTCTGCTTCTTTAGAATTTTAGTCATTATGCCTAGAAGGATTTTTTATTTTTTTGTTTTGTAAACGTATCATTCTTTTCCCAGAATGCAATTCTCTACAAAAATATATCATATTTTGGAATTTAATTTTAAATCTTTTAAAACTTCAACGTTCAAAACTATTTTCTAGAATTTAGTCCGCACAAGTTTCTCTGTATATCTAATTATCAAAGTTAAGATTAAAATTATAAATTATTTTTTCATAAAAAGGTATTTTTGAAAAAAGCTAAAAAATGGAAGGGAATTGAATAAATAAAAAAGAAAAGTGGAAATTCGATGTCAATTTTGTTATGAACCCTAACATTTTGTCTGATATAAAATACCATAAAATCAGATCCATTTCCCAAATGAGCCAAGCCAATGGTCAAATGAACAAGGCTAGAAATTCCCCCTTTTAACATCTTTTTATGTTTTTTTAACATTTATTTATTTTAATATCATAACTTTTTAGTATAAGCTATCAAAACCTGTTATATTGCTTACTTTAAAATTATCACATAATGGTTGAAAGAAAGGATGCCAGAAAGTAGTTAGTAATTAATGTAATTAAATTATTGGTTAGCATAACACTTAACTTACAAATTTAACCCCATTAGAACCATTTTTTGTATTCATTCACGTTTATTTAATCTATCATTGTTTTCTCTTTTCTCTATCTATCCTTTGCAGTCTTTCCACATTCAATAATAGTAGAAAGAAACAATAATACTTCATTGACTTGATAACAATTCATAATTCAGAGAAGAAACCTGTCATCTTAATTGTTAAGGGTTTTTCAATGAGGTTTTCGTTACTTAAATAAGGTTTTATGAGTTTTTTTTCCTCTCTGAATAAACAGAAAATTATCAAGGTTTTATTATGTTTCATATATTTCTATTTATTTATTATCTCCTATCATATTAATCAAATTATATAATATATAAAAAAATTCCTCTCTACTTTTTTTAGGAATTAAAAAATAATTTTAGACTATAATAATATAAATAAACTAACACTTGTATATTTTAATATTGAATATATATTTCACTATTAAAGTGAAAAGGTTATGTAAACAGAAAAATTATATTTTATTTTAATGTAATCACTGTTTTTTTAGAAAATAAAATTCTTTTCTTTTTTGTCTTTATTTTAGTTTTTTTTTTATCTCATTCTACATCAGATTTATAATTAGAGATTGTCCTTGAACTCTAGATAATATAACAAAATTATCATATCTAATTATAACAAAATGATCATATCTAATAATATTAATGACCAAAATATTGGTAGCTAAATTAAATATTAATTATTTAGATTTAATTAGTTATTAAATTAAATCATTATTTTTATTTTATAGTTATTTAACAACTAAAATCTAAAAATTAATTTTTAAATAATTTTTTTTAATAATTATAAATATTAAAAATTATATATATATATATATATTTAAATAAAGTAATTAAAGATAATAAACTTTTTCACTTATTTTTATCTATTAAACAACTAAGATTTAATTTATTTATTTGTTTCTTATTTTCATTCTATTTATATTTCTTCTCAAATCTAGACGAGACAGAAATGTATTAGTTATATTTTTGTCTTCCAAACATTAGCACTATAACGTCTTTAAAAACAAAACAAAAATTAATCATATAAATCATAAAAACAACATTAAAGACAACTTAGTTAGCACTTATCGATAAATTAAAATTATAAAGTACAAAGAGGAAGTAATGCAATATTTTAATAATTTTTTCATTTTTTATATCATAATTTATAAATTAGTTTATTTTAATTTTTTTAAAATTATAAAATTATTATGAAATAATTAATTTTACCTTTTTTTCATATTTTTATTTTGAAATAAAGATTTGTTTGCAGGTCTATGATTATAATTATAATTATAAGTAAAAGTCACACTTGACTTAACTAACACGTAACTTAGTCTACCTATACATATCAACTAGAGGGAGGATTATGTTCGCTACCAGTTACCACCAATAAATAAATAAATAAATCCCTATCATTATTTTGGTGTTTTCTACCACTTCACTTTTAATTAAAGCATGTCATTTATTCATTTAGCTAAATACGTATTCGATTAAGATTATTTTATAAATCATCAGGCTTCACAAACTATTTAAACTACAATTTTGAGGTATTAAATATAATTAGCATACAAATGTATGAATTAATTATAGTCATAAATTTTGGATTAATCATGTCACGTAAAACTACATAATTTAAATATTTTGACAGTTAATTTTTTATTAACATACTTTGTAAATTTGTTTAGTGTTAATTATCAAGATTTAATTCAAATATAAAAAATCTTGCGTTTTCTAGTTTAATTAAAAGTTTAAACATAATTCTAATAGTCTGTAAATATAAAAGTGTTTTTATCTATCCTTTTCTACCGTCCACCAAACAACGAGGAAGACGATTATTATTTTTCTTAAAAATATGTGACGTCAATGGTTGCAAAGTAACAAAAATTATATAATAATTAAAGTGATAAATAGATAATAGCACCGAAAAAACACAGAAAGCGACTGTTTATGGTTATCTCGTCATTTCGATCAAAACTATTGAAAAATCTTAAGCACTTCCTTATCACCATCTCATATTTTGATTATACATTTAGTTTCGAAATAATTTGTTTACATAATTTCATTTTAACTTATTTTTTATTGAATAAATACTCAAATAATTATTTATATGAAAATAGTATGATATTGTAAAAAATTAATAATATACATATTTAATGTCAAATAATAATAATAAAAAAATGTAGTTATATAGTTTAAAAATAAAATATGCAATAAACCAAAAAAACGTAACAATTTAAAATAAAGATGAAATAAATATATTAAAAAATTAAATATTATCTGCATATTCATATCCTACCAATTAAAATATTTTTTCAACTTGATAATAAATTTAAATAATAATTATTCATGATGTATAATTACATGTACATTGATGGATGTGGCTCCGAACGTACACCCCAAATTGATAGTGAAATGATGGCATCTCTATCCTTTTTAGGCGCCAAACCCTAAACAGCTTTGGCGCCAATTCTTGTTCGATTTTTTAAAACCACACCTTACATTACTTATATTTTTCACCCGTTCTGATCGTACATGTTAAAGTTCATCAACACATAATTTTTAATACTTTTAAAACGATTTGACAACTCAGACACAACAAGTATGAAGGAGTTGATGGGTGCAGGTACTCAAAAGGTGATATGATGGAAGATTAATACGACTATAATGTAAAATTTTATTATAGAAATAACATTATTGGTGTATTATCACTTATAATAAATAAAATAAAGGAAGGAAGTAACCCAATGTTATCCTTTTTGCGCGGCTCATTTATTATTTTATTCTGCTTCCCGCCATTAACAGTGCTTCTTTTTTCTATTCCTCCGACTTAGATTTGGCGGGAAATGGACTTTATGGAATCACGTGCACACCTTTCTATTATCCATAGCTTAAACTACCTTTTATTTACACAATTTCATCCAGGGGTAAATCACCACATAAAGTTAATTACCAACCTCCAAACCTAAATGCTAATATCATTTATGAGATCATATACAAATCATAGAACTTTAGGAACAGCTAATAAAGCTCTTTCAAACCCTACTCAGCTCTAACACCTTTGCCACTCTATCATTCTTCAACTCATTCTTATTATCCTGTGTGGGAAGACAACATAATGCAAACCTGTTTATCTTGTCAAAGAATACAATATCAATACGTGGAACAAACGCGTGTATGTCAAAGCATGAAAAAACAATTCCAAAATTTGACAACACTAAAATTCAAGTTTGCATTTTCAATACTACTTCAACTGTTACAAGTAATAGGAAGTATATGCATATATCTATTAAATATTTAAGTAATAGAAAACATATGCATATATCTATTAAATATTTAAGATGTTTTTCATCATAAATTTGAGATAAAAATAATTAAAATTTCAAATTTTAATCGTAAAAATTATAGAATTATATGTATTATTTTATATTAAAATTACACACAAGATCGTGGAATAATAAAATTATATAGATAATCGAAAAAAAATTATAAAAATGTGTGATCACGATTATGGGTATGATCGACGTTAGAGATGCTCAATCTTTCGGATTTTCAAAAGTCAGGATGTACTATACATTACATGACATATACATTACATGACATGCGATGCTCTTCTAGTTGTTGGACTATACCTCCGATTGAACTATTTCGAGGGTAGAAGGGCTATTAAACAAGAAAGATAACTCTTTTCAAGGGCCCGGATGAGGTCTCCAGTTGGTTACACTGACTATTCACCTTTTTGGATGAATATATCAAGTTCAAGGACCCGGATGAGGTCTCATATTGAGTAGGAATGAGAAAGTTGAGCAATATATAATAAATAAAACCCGCAAACCCAATGTCTTAAGGTTTTAGGTTGAAGGTAGTATCATTCCCTTATATGTTTGGCTCTGTTATCATTCTTGTTTGAGATCTCCCTAGTGTTTTCCCCCTGAATTTTCCTAGCAAGTGGTATCAGAGTCGATGATTCATCATTGTCGTCGGACGAATGGGCTCAGTTTGACCCTATATCGAAAGTTTTTTTAATGGAGATTTCAGGCAAGCGTGTCCCGTAAAAGTGTGTGAACGGCGGTACAAGTAAGGGGTCGTTTGCTTCCGCTTAAGGGGAAGTGTATTAATGTGAAAGAGGAACTCTCACTTGAGGGGAAGATTGTTAGGTATCAAGGTGTGAGTATAGGTTTCACATTGAGTAGAAATGAGAAAGTTGAACAACGTATAAAAAATAAGACCCACAAACTTAATGTCTTAAGGTTTTGGATTGAAAGTGGTGTCATTTCCTTATACGTTGACTCATGTCTCATTGTTTGAGATCTTACAGATATTTCTCCCTTCAATTCACCTTCTTAGATGAATATATCAAGTTCAAATATAATTTTAATTTAAAGTTAATGCAATTAAATTTTACCTTCATATGCTTGTTGACAACTTATATCATCACCTATGTTACACTTGAGTTAAAGGAATTTCAATTTTAATTAAAATGAAACTAATTTAAGGTGTACATCTCTTATTTATTTTTGTTTTCTTGAAACATTTATCATTTTTTTTCTTAAAAAATAAAAGTGTTATAATATATATATATATATTAAAAAAATAAAATCTATAATAAGTATTACAATTCTATGATTTATAATTTTATGATGTTATAAACTCTTACTATTCTACTTTTTATTTTAACTCTTTTAGTTGAGTGTTGTTGTAACTAAGTCCAACTAGAATAATTACATATTAGTGATAAAATAACTTCAGATCTATGAGAATATTAATCAAACCTCTTTAACGTACACATTTTGAAAATGTTACTAAGATATTTTTAGTATAAATAAAAGTTCAATGGAATATAATTAATAATTATAATATAATCAATACTGAAATCAAGATTTACTACATCATAACAATTAAAATTAACAAGAATTAAAATATAAAAGAGCAGACAGAATAAAAGAAATAACACATTAAATACCATGACAAAAACTTTTATACCTTCTAGTCAGAACCAAAAAAACATGAAGAAAAATCAGTGATGATCTGACTAGAAACTTATATACATTCTAGCTACAACAGAAACCATGAAGAAATAATCAGTAATACCGCCTTATATTTAGTATGCATAGTTTGCTTGATTAGTAATTGTTAATTATTATAGTGTATAATATTTTATGAGAGTAAATAAGAGGACCAATTTTATTGTTGTGTTTAAATTTATGGTTTGTTTTTTTGGGTGAAACAAAGGGTGAAGAGCATTTAATAAGTGGTGGTCGGGTGCAATGAATAATGCATCTGTTCCTGCATTACAGCTGATGCATCTTTACCCACTCACGGGATTTTTGGGGATGCTTCGACACATAGAATTTGCTGCAATAAATGCAACATCTTTTTCTTCCTTCTTCCCATCAATTCAGTCTTCATTTTTAAATATACCCATCTTATTCATGAATAGAAGAATTCCACGGGAGTGTAAAAGATTCAACCCTAAAACTTTATTCCAATATCATTTTTATCAAAATCAATAAAATTATTTATATAAGGTGAATTTTTATTAAATAAATGTGTATTGTCACTGCGTATATAATCTACTGTGACTGGTTCTAAATATTTGACGATTTTATGTAAATATTATTTTCCAACTAATAGTCAACTACGATGTTAAAATATTGAATTAGTGGTTTTTTCATCTTCGTAAAATTATTGCTTATTTAAGTTTGCTCCTAAAATACAGACAAAAAAATAATCATTACAAAGTTCAAATAAAATTATATATTACCGATTTATTTGGTTATTGATTTTTCTAAAGACTTCAAACGTGTGTGTGATTCATAAGATTAATGTTTAGTTAGTTTCGAATGATGTATTGTTGATGTCGAGTGAAAAAGTAAATTTTGTTCATGTTTAATTTTGTCAATAGTTGTTAGGTTTGGGATGACAGAAAAGTGTGGCTATGGATAAAAAATTTGTGCACTTTAGCATGTTAGGTATCTAAATATCTAATTAAATTTATTTATAACAACTTATACAATTTAATCCGTTTATAAATGCATCACTTTATAAATATTTTTAAAATTTATTGAATCAACCAAATCACTAACAATTATTTCTTTATTTTTATTCATTCCACTTTTCTTTTACTAATTCAAAATATAACACTTTCAACTTTTTTTCCCTTTTTTTAAGACTTTCCCATTTTTTACTTCTCAATTTAAACAACACTTAAAAAGCCTATTTGTTTTCGAAAAAATAATGCGAAAATGGTTTAACTAATCAAGCGAGGAGTATTAAAATTAAAAAACACAAAAAAAAAGGAAAAAGTTAACAAGAATATGTCAGCTCTATTATCACTTCTACATGAGATGTGAATAACAGTGTATATGCTCTTCTATGATGATAAGAGACATTATTTTAACTTTTGATACGCCTACTTGTAAAAGGTAAAATGGTAAAGACTGGGATTTTATTTTTTGACATCCTAGTTAAATTCGCCAAAAACTTTACACATAACCGGTCAAAATTCATCAATTATCAAGATTCATTAGTGTCCACTGAGTTAAATTTTTATTAAGTATACATATTTATATCCAAAACATTACCTATTACAAGTGATCCTCCCAAGAAGTGATATATTAATAATATATTAGTATGTGAATTGGGATGCTATGGGTTATTGATGAGGCAAATGAAGATGAAGTTGTGAAGCTTTAAATGTCAACAAAGGGACATGCAAACAAGAAATGGGACATTTTAAAATCCTTTTGACCATATTTTTATGGGTTAGCAAGGACTAGACATGAGGAAAGAAAAGCAAGAGGCGAAGGGTAATAAGGAGTAATAATGCAACGTTCTGGGTCAAATGCCCTAATCATTGTGTCCTTTGCTTTTATCAGTGACACATAATATAGTGATTAAAGCTACAATTAAAGATCCCAATTCATGGGGTCACCAACACAACCCCAACACCCAACGACATTATATTCACATGTGGGTTCCATTTCTCTTTTTATGTCCCAAAACCAAAATAAAATAACAATGGACGCTCATCTTTGTGGTTTATACTTCACAAAAATATCTATAAATATCACTCGTGGAAAAAAAATATCCTCGTACAGGAAACTTATAGATAATTAATCTTGTTTACGTTAGTGTCTATTGTTCTAAAAACTGTCAACAATCACTTAATAGTTCTTAAAGTCATTACAACAAAATTCAATAAATTTGTTACATATAGTGATATGTGATTGGATGGTATTATATAATATTGATTTGTATTATCAATGTATAATCTAACTTTCATATTGCTAGCAAATATATCGATATCTTATTTTAATATAAATTTTTATTGATTACATATTTATCTATCAATGTAGAAGATTAATCTATAGTATCCGTGTATCTTACCTTTTGATAAAAATTGATACTGTTTAATGATTGATTTTCGTTGGATACAAAAAAATAAAATAAAAATCTAACAAAATGCATTATGCATCATACATTCATATTAAATAACGGAGTTAAAAGTTACGGACTAAGCTTCAGAGAATTTAGGTATAGTCAATTCATAAAATTTTGCTTAGATACGTGTGTGTGAGGGAGATCAAATTAATCGATATCCTCACCATTTTTATTTTTTTTTAAATTTACTGATTCCAATAAAATTATTTTTAATCATTAGATTAAAAAATAGTCAAAATAATAGTTATTCTTTTTATATTTTCTCTAAAACACAACTTGATATACAAAAAAGTTTGTTCATGTAGGCATACATTTGTAGTTGGAAAAAATTAACAATAAAAGGCTAACCATGTTTTTCTCAAATTATATTTAGATATATTACTATGAGGTAAAATTAAATTTGAACCGATATTTTTTAATTAAATTGATTTTGTTTTTATTTTTTTTATTTTTTGTTAATTTAAATCAAAATAAACTATTAAAATTTGATTGAATTCATTTCCCACTTACTTATGATTAAAAAAACAGAATTATTGTATCCTAAGTTTATTATCTTTATTGTCTATTTTATATTAATGCAAGGTAAACATATTTTTAAAATTTTAAAGACTTATTATTTATTTGTTTCTTTAATTATTTAATAATTTAATAATTATATGAATTTACCGCTCTACATCCCGTTGATTTTTCACGCAATATATGATAAAACAGCACCTGAATGTGATTAAATTAAGATACTTGGTAATACTGAATAAGAAAATTAAGAAAATAAACAATTAAAATCAAATCAAATCATAAATACATTAATATACAAATAAAAATAATAATTTATCAAGTTTAAAAGTTGTAAATACTAAATTTATCATAATTTATTTTGTACTGATAAAGGTGAACTTATTTCAATAAACTAAGTAGCACGAGGTGTGTCCAAGTTTAGAACAGATACAAAAGAATGTTAACATTCCATAATGCTGCAAAAACATTATTACCCTTCAGTTTAACCCATAGTTATTCCTTCCAAGGAGAGTGTAAGGCCACTTACATATTCTCTAATGTATCACCAAGTGTCGTAATCAGATTAGAATGTATGATCAGTTGTATATTTTCTAAGAGAAAAAACTTACTTATCATTATGAAATTTTAAATATGATTAAAGAAAAGCACCAATAATGCTATTCTATCCTGTTTCCTCACTCTACCAACCATGGCTGTTCATTAATTAAAAATTTGTTTGATTCAAATTTGAAATAAAAAGCAATTAATATTTAAATTGGTTTGACCTGTAGAAGTTATTGAATCAAACGTCTCCAATAAATTCATCTATTATTTCATTTGATTTTTTCTGTTTTTTCGGTGAAACATTAATAATTATGCATAATTTTCTGACGTAATGATTAGGCCGCATTACTTATTGTTTTATTCGTTGATTTAATTACTTAGTGTGTCTAAAAAAAGTATGATTATAACCAAACAAAAAAACTTCAAGTTTACGGGATTGTTTTTAAATAAAGTTTATATAAATTCTTAGATTATTTTAAAAAACTTTACCATAAAATATAAGTCTTTCCGATATTATTACTCTTTTCGATCATAACCCTTAGGTAAATCATAAAGATGGTATGCTTATAGGTTTAATTCGCTTAGGTCAAACTATGGAAAAAAAGTATGGGTGAAATTAGACTCACTAGCCAAATAAACATACCTAAAAAATAAATGTTGTATGTCTTTTAATATTAGCTCAACATTGATGTTTAGGTATAATATTTTATAAAGCGAGAATATATTTTATGATGTATTTTTTTACTTTTTTTATAATTATCCAAAACATAACATGTTTTATAATATATAATGTGAAAACTGGATATTTAAATACAAGAAGAAAAAAAAATAACAATATGGACATATGGAATGACCCAGTGTAACAAACTCACAAAATGTGAACATCATGATGAGATAAAAAATAATAATTAAAGTTTAAATGAAAGAAAAAGTATATGAATATGAAGCACGAAAAGAAAAAAAGAGAAGTCAATGTGAATACTAATATATCATTTTATTTGTTCTTGATTTTCTTCATTTGTATGATAATTTCTATCATTTTAATTCTTAAGTGATGAGATATTTTTTCACCAATATATCCATGATTTACAAATAGGCAAGTGCATGTTTTTAATGTAACTTGCCCAATTTACTTTTGTTTTAAGGTGTGAATAAAAAGGTTAAGGATTATGTCTACTCTTGTATCATCGGTCAACAAGCAAAATATATCACTCAATCCTCTCCAAGACTCTTTCAACATTTTTCTATATCTAACCAAATTTGGCATGATATCGATATGGATTTCATCACACACTTACTCTTGTTACATGAGTACTCCGTGATCATGGTAATTATTGTTAGACTTTCAAAATTTTCCAATTTCATTCCCTTACTAGCAAGTCACACAACCCAAATGGTAGCTAATGTTTTAACTCAAAATGTCATCAAAATTCATAACATCGTATAATGTCGAATATAGAGACAATATTTTCACTGATAAAATTTGGCAACATTTGTTTAAATATCAAGGCACCACATTGGCCATGAGCTTTTCTTATCACGCACAAATTGATAATTAGTCCAAACTCTTAAATTGCTACATGAAAATGTATATCGGGTGTTTCAGTCAACAAAATCTTAAATATTGGTACAAATTATTTACTTCATTTAGTTGTTTATTCATATAATAATGCTTTCCATTCAGCTATAGGTATCACACCTTATCATATCATATGTGGTTGTGATCCCTAAAAAATTTTAAAGTGCACATAAGCACCAAGTGATGATAGTAGTGTGAGAGTACAATTACAAGAACACAATGTCATTACTCAACTCAAGGTTAATTTGGCTCGTGCATAACAATTAATGAATGTTTATGCATTCGACTAACGCAAAGATGTGCAGCTTTTTTAGGACGATTATGTTTTTGCTAAATTCCAACCATATTGGCAAAGCTATGTTGCTTTACAAAAACATCAAAAGTTGAGTGTGAAGTATTTTGACCTATTTAAGATAATTGAATGAGTGAGACCTGTGACATACAAGTTATAGTTGCTTGCTAGTGTCCGTATTCACTCCACATTTCATATCTCAATATGGAATAAGTGTCTAGTTAAGCCACAAGAACAAACAATACTACAAGACCTTTTGCATAATGATCATGAACAAATACAAACATTTCCTAATCTCAAAAATAATCTCTAGTTCACCAGAGAGAGAGTTACAATGTAAATATTAAATATTCAAATGGAAAGAGAAAATAACAATATAATTATCATGTGGATCAAGCAATTGTAAAAAACTTACAAAATGTAAACTTTTGAAAATGTCCACAAGAACATGGTTAGAACCCAAATGAAGAAAATAGTATGTGAATATGAAGCATCAAAAGAAATAAAATATCACAAGTTAAATGTGAGTAATAATTTGTCCTTTTTTTTATTTCTTAATTATTTTCATTTATATCTAATTCTTATTATCTCAATTACAGAATAATGAGATACCTTATTGAAGAGACATCTCTTTTAATGATACTACTAAATCCTTGCTTACCCTCTCATACTCTAATTGATATATTGTAAATATTTATGAGTTCAAAATATTTACTGTATCCCACAATAACTCTTTTAATAAATATAAATATGCTTCAATATATTTGTAACTATACACTTCAAATACTACACAGGTTTAATGACCAAGGTAAATAAAATGAAATAAAACAAGCATAAAAAGGATAAATAATTTCCCATCCTCATCCCCAAGTATACTTAATTAGTTTTTTTTAATTATTATTATTATCGTATTAATTTTTTTATTGTCATTTATTTTACTCAATTAACTAACAATTTAATCTTACCATCCAAGGAATCCTAAAAATCTAAAACACGGATGAAGAATATAAGTTCCAGACGTACTATTTAACTCATTAAATCTAATAATGTCCTTCTACTGATTCAATCACGATTTAGCTTATTTAATCTACTTATATTATTTTATTAAAATATAAAACCTAATTATGGTCTACACACAGTTTACATCTGTGGCCTTCTGCAACTTTTTTAATCCTTAGGTTGTAGATAAAATATTTTAGTTGAGTCCCTGTAAGTTTAAAACCACCTGAATATTTTTCATTACACGGATCAAACTTAGAAAGTAGGCATAATGATACGGATTGAATTTGAAGAGTCTCGAAAGTTAGATTAATTATTCAACTGAGATTTTACGGATCAACATTAATTCATAACTGCAAATTGTTTAATTTTTTTTAAACATGAATCATTGTAAATAGTATCGTTGATGATACACTTAAATTTGAGTGAACGCGATGTTGGAATGTGGTGTCAGATACGTAATTATTTGGGCAATCGAAGAAATGTTTGTCCATTTAGTTTTGGGGAAGCATGTGAGTAACACAGTGCAAAGCTTTTGGAGGATGCGAAAGGGAAGGGTTGCTTAGAATTGGATATGATTTATCGTAATGATGCACGATCCTAATCCTTATCCTCTTGTGCTGGAAATAAGTAATTTGCAAGTTTCACAAGCAAATGAAAAGCAGAATGTCAAAGGATGTATCCACAAGCAAAAACAAAAGAAGATACTCATTGTATTTATTTGATATCACATAATCGTGGAGAATTGGGTATCGAAGTGGTTTACATTGCAGAATACGCTGAGAAAGGCATGATCAAGAATCATAATGGCAATTTTATAAAAATGAAAAAAGGGTCCAAATCGAATGATATCGAAATGTGAGGGTATGAAAGTGCATATGCATTAGCCTATTTTCCAATTTTCCCTGCAAACAAAAAGTCAATATTGCTTTAATTCGAATATTGTCCAAATCGTAGGATATAAGGACCCCACCACTTATCTTTTGAATTTACATAAAACTTCAAATAAAAGCCAGCTTCGGCGGCAGACCTATAATCACCATTAACAAAATTTACACCAAAAATAATTCAAAAATACGAAACGAAAGCCTAAAAGTGCTAACCTGACAGTGAATTTTGCCCCACTCTCCAAATTCTAAACTAATAAATTTTTAATCAAAAGCAATTTACAGAAGGGGAAGAGAGGCTTCGGCCATTAATAGAATACCGATGCATAGAGGGAATATTTCAAATTTCAAATTCATGTACGCCTTTTATATATTTTTATAACTCCTTTTAGCATTCTATTCAAAATACTTTCGTATTTTTTTGATAGTTCTTTTATATTTTTAGAATTACACTATAAATATCCTAACGCGGTTTAAGTTCGGTAACATTAGTATTAATAATATTTTTTAATATTTAATCCAACTGCATATTACTAATTAAGTTGAAATAATTTTGTCAATACTTAGTGATTAAAAAATTCCCAAGGATAAACACCAATTAAATTATCTACTTAAATATAGGATAATTTTTTTATATTCATGTTAAAAGAAACTGAAATTTGACTTTCAAGAAATTAACGGAAACCTTTTTAATTATAAAAAATATGATGTTTATGAATAGGATTGAATTATGTTTCATTAAACTAGTTATTTCACCCAGTTAAAATAATTTCGGGTGGGTTTGATTTATATCGGGTTTCTATAAAATTCGAATCAAATTAACTCGATCAATACAAAGTTAATTTGATAAGTGAATATATACATAAAAGGATAAATACTATTATTTTTCTTCATCAGTTAATTTTAATATAACTTTTAAATATTTATATTACATATGCGTATTTAGATTAAATATTGTATATGAAAAATTAAATCAAGTCTTAAATTAATTATTATAATTATTTTCCGGACAACGTATGTTGGGGTTATTTTTTAATTAATGTTAATTAATTTTTCCTAGATAGCTTTTAAATAATAAATTTTTATTTATATTATTAGAATTATTTTGTTATTATTGTAAATAACTGTTATTTTGATATTAATTAGAATTTTTTTATCAGTGTTCGAATGAAATATTATTTTAGTGAATATGAATTATATATTTTGATTATTTTTTTACGTGAACTATATATATGCAATGATTAACTTTTATCATGCACTGATTATTATTTTTATGAACACTACCAATATTATTATTTATTTTGTTATAATTATTTTTTCTAAAAAATGTCAATATAAGTTGAGTTTTTTTTTACCGATATCAGATGGAAACTGACATCAATGGAAAAGTTAACAAATTCAAATTGTCCTATCAAAATAAGATATTAAAAAAATGTAAAATAAACAGTTTAAAGATTGCAAAATTTCTTATGGATAAATGAATTGAAAATACATGATATAATTGGGGTTAAATTAGTTGTTTTGGATTCACACCAACTCTAACAGTTAACACTCCCAATTAAAAATAGAAAAATTAGGCAATCAATATGTATTTTTAGTGAATAAAGAATATTATGTAGTAAAACGGAAGATTTATCAGAGATTAATTGTTGTTATCTTGCAGAGTTCCTTGTGATGTACTGGAGCAAAGAGCGGTTTAATAAATTTAAAAAAAAAGAAATATTAAAAGAGAAGATAATTGTTAAATATGGGTTGTCCTTGAATGATGGGAAGTGGTATGGCAATGAGATTTGAATGAAAGAGTGGACAAATGGCAGCTGCCTTCTGCAAACAAAAACAGGGACAAATGTTTCCAACTACTGCCCCACCCTTCTCTCTCCTATCTTCTTACATTTATATTAATAATAATAATAATTCATTATTTTAAAATTTGAAAATAGAGAGTGCCTCAAAAAGGACCCTGAAACCTTAATAAAAGCAGATTGTCTTCAACATTCTATGCTCCAACTTCCTACTATCAGTACTCTCTTCTCTCTCTTATCTCACATAACTGGGCCTGCAAATCGGGCATCCTCAGCTGCCCCATTTACATTATTAAATCCCCAACGCTCACAATCACTTCACAACCCTTCCCACAACTACCATGGCCGACGCTGCCCTCTGGCTTCCGTCGCACTTCCTTGCCGGCCACTCCCATGACATCAAGAACAACTGCAAGAACGTCCATTTCGACGCCCCTTTTGCCTTTCCTTCCGAGTTCCCCTACGAGTTCGGACTCTCTTCTCCGCCGCTCGAGTCTTTGGCAGGCTCCACGGAGGCCGAAACCGAAAGCAGTGACGGCGAAGAGGACTTCTTCGCCGGCCTCACTCGTCGACTGAGTCAGTCCTCGCTTAACGAAGCCCGGAAGCAGCTCTCTGCGCTGCCTATTCAACCCGACAACGGAACATTCTCGGAGATTCCGAGGAAGACTCAGGGTTTGGTCGGGTCGCCGCAGTCGACGCTGGCCGGAATCGGGAGCTGGTCGGGCCGAAGCGCCGTTTCCGGCGACGGAAGCCCGAACGGGTACTCTCGTGTTCCTTCGCCCTCAACGACGCCGTTTGACGAAAACAACGACCCCTGGGAAGTCATATACGCTGCCGCCGGACAAGTCGCAAGATTGAAGATAAACAACAACCATGTTTCACAGTATGACTTTCAGAACATTGGGGCTTCACTTGCTCAGTCTCGACCTAACCAGAGTTTCAATAAGGTAAGAGAAGCTATTTTTGTAATTATTTCTTCACGTGTTCCTTTTTTTCCCTTTCCCACTGATACATACTCTGTTTTAGTCCTATTAACTGTCTATGAGGGTTTCTAACAGTGATTAATGTGTTGTTGGTTTCTTAGGTTGCGAGACCGAAGCAGCAGTGCGGTTCGGTTTGGGGAAGGCCAATGAAGCCCAACTGGGTCGTTCAGCAACCACATGTTCAGGTTCAGAACAGAGCGCGTGAATTTGGCCATGAGAGTGTGAATGTGAAATGCACCCGTCCTACATGTTTGCCACAGTCTGCATGGACCCCCTTGCAAGTTCAGCAACAAAACAATCGGGTCCAGTTTGGCGGATCCGGGTCGCGGGTTTCTGTGCCCGGTACAGGTGGATCTTCTGTGAAAAGGGGGTGTGGTGGAACTGGGGTGTTCTTGCCTCGTCATTATGAAACAACCCCTTCTGAATCTCGCAAGAAAACTGGTTAGTGGTTATTTGATTCTTCTCTATATGTCTCAGTTGTTGTGCTGGTTGATTTTGTCTTATGGTTTTTTTTATTTGGTCAGGCTGTGCTCCTGTCTTGTTACCAGCAAAGGTGGCTCAAACTTTGAACTTCAATATGGATGACCTAAATGGGGCTAACCAACAACGCTTCTCGAACGCCTTTGCTTCGGATTATGGTGAGTTAGTCTTTACAGTATACTCTTTTGAACAAGTAAAGTTCTCGGCATGAGTGTTCAACTCACTTTTTCTGGGTTTTTTTCTCTTACAGACGCGATTTTGGCTAGGAGAAAAGCTCTTCTGATGCAGCAGAGATTAAGTCTTCTTCGAGAAGAAGCAGCTCACTGTGAAATTCGCCTACCACAAGAGTGGACTTACTGACACCTTTGACTCTAGCAACAAAAGAAGCTCTAATTTCTCCTGGAGAAGAAATGATATGGTTTGTGGTAGTCTTGTTTGGTTGTTTTGACAGAAGATGAAATTGAAGAATGTGTTAGGCTAGTTTAGTTCAAATAAGGCATCCACTTTTGCTTTCTAGTTCTACTTCTGGGAAGAAAAGATAGGAAGCAGCTTTTGGGACCTGGTTTAGTTTTAGTGGAAGGAATAGTGAAAGGATAGCAGATTAGGCAGGGCTTTTTCATTTTTTCCTTTTTTACCCTTAATATTATTATTATTATTATTATTAGTTGTAATAATAACAATAAGATAAAATGTGGTCGTTTTCTATAGCGTTATTATGGTTACGCTGATGATGATACTGATGGGGCTAAAAGCGCAAGGTATGGCTCAACGATGGCCAAGTTTCAATTAAAGTCATGTGTTGTTCAGGTGAAAAATCCTGCTCATTATGGTATATAGTATGTTATAAGTTTTAGTATGTAATAAAATGAAATTATGGTTTGTGCAGTTGTGTGTATTGCCTCAACATGAGTGTCCCTTTTACACTTTTGATGAATAAAATACTAATGAAAAATTTGAATGAAAAAAGAGGGATTTGCAATGGCATTTTGAATTATGGATGGAGTAATGTAATGAATAGAGCGGGAAAGGAAAGATGGGGACTGAAATGAAAGGATATGATGTGATATGATTGTGGTGATGGATTTATACGTACGTTATTGAGTTGGGTCCATGGTTCATGTTCTCCACCACTTTCCTTTTTTCCTTAAACTGGCAACTAACGAACACATCTTTTGAAAGTGGGGATCTGATTTGGCGTGGGAGGCATATCTTGATTTTGACTAGGTCAAATTATCCTTTCTCAATTATTTTTCATTTCAAAATGTTGTGTTTGGGAACATGCGGTGTGTTGTGTTGTGTCCTCTACCCTAGCTATTGCTATTGCTATTCCATTATTTTTATTCGTGTAACTACCAGTACGGCGATTATTTTAACTTTTACACTCTTCCATTCGCTTTATTCAACCATTCTAAGATCCTACTAGTATCTTAATTAAACCATCATTACTGTTCCACATTATTTACTTACTACATAAAATAACATATATGGTTGTTCTTATAATATTTAATGTTACATTACTTTTAGACTAATCACTAATAATATCACGTTTATCAATTACAATATCAATAAAATAAAAAAATTTGATAATAATTTAAATGATTTGATCAAAATGCGTAGAAAAACTGAAATTAGACTCTTTTTCAATGTTACAAAATTATTTTTTCTACGAATACAGTGTAAATGCAAGATATTTATAAGAAACACTAGTCAAGTTATTTTCTGTTTCTTGGTTGGGATAACTCAGCCGAAAAAATAGTTCTTCATCTTGAAAAGAAAAATTCATTTCAATTTATTAATTATATTTTAATGATGTAAAATTTATTGGGCTCATTTTTAATAGAAAATGGAAGTTTAATACTTTCTCAGGTGTTTAAACTGTAACACGAACATAACACGTGATTAGGGTCGTGTTATCATATCACAGTGGAGATTACTTTTAGCAATATGATCAATGAAAACCAATATTTTACTGTTTCGTCATGTAAAATGTTGATTGGCACGTCAAAAAGCAACCAAAATCTTGATCCTCACAGAAAAACAAGTTGAATATTCAAGAATTAAGGTTCTCACTCCTTTAGACTAGAAAATGACATGTACCTCGTTTTATACTTCATTCCAAAAATCCAGTTGCTGTAACGACAATTGATTTGCACTGTATTTAGGCTATTTTTGTTGTATTAATTTTGTGGTGTAAAGAATTCACTAGAGAAGTAAATATTTCAATTTTTAATAAAAAAAATTTCAAGCACAAAACCTTTGAAATATTTATATTTACAATTTTAAAATTTGTGTTGGTGGCAAGTGGCACAACACGAAGCATTAAAGCAAAGCCTGCAAATAACGTATAAAGTAAGAAGGTAGTAGTAGAGATAGTTGTACCCACGTGGAGGGTCTCAAACTCTGAACTCATCACAGTTTCGAATAGTTTAGTGTGACATCATGGCTTTCCATTTTTATTACTTTTATTTCCCACGATTTGGTTTCTTATTGGATGAATAGGGCTCAAACCTGCTTATTTTGTGGCCCATGTCTAGCCGTAAATCACGTTTTTATGGGTCCATTCTGGACCCATATTTTTTTTTCTCGGTCCATTGTATTTTTATACCATTTATTTCTATGCCAAGTACAAAGTAACGACCACACTAACCAAAATACCGGAGAATAAAATGGGATAAGTCTACACCCACGAGTTCGATATTCTCAGTACGCTTTCAACAATAATTAACTATACACAATAATTATGAGAAAATTTGTAATTTATTATTTAGTTTACTGCATATTGTAGATAAAAATAAATTAGCTTACAAGTATTTCTTTGAAAAAATAAATATACCTTTTCTTATGTACACTTTTCAAATTCAAATTTAGTATTTTAAACCATTTTTTATTTTGTCCCAAATAAAAACAAAAAAAAAAGATTTTATACACATTTTGTATATGAATGAAATTTATACATCGAAAAAGCAAGATTTGGATTCTCATATTTGTATGATACGAGTTCAATTCTTACTTTATGAACTGAGAAGTACATATACATGACACTAAATATCATATCTGTCATCTGAATGTTGTTATTATTACAAGGTTGATTTTATAATTCGGCGCTTGAACATGCTTCTAGTCTATCCCAAATTAATGATTGATTTGTGAAACGAGGCTTTGTTTTTCAATGATTTGATGTCTGAACTACACAATACTTGCATCATATATGCCTCTTTTTTGGACTCATCTTATCACACACCGGCGTGCACTGAGTTAATCATTTGCCACTAACAATGTATTCAAAATTAAAAAAATAAAATTAATGCATTTGTTCGTTAACATGTAAAATCTATCTTCTTTCAGTTTCATTATTTTCCCTTCTATTGACTCATAAAAATCACCAATCATCTATGGCTTTCTTGGCAAATCTGCACCTTCCCATTGTCACCCTCAGCAAGAGTCAGCGTGAGAGTTAAGACATCTCTTTTGACATTATTAGTGTTTCATTGATTGCCAATAGATAATCAACTTTAGAGTTGTCATTTCCAAACCTTTTTTGCTTGCAAAGTCATTTCCAAACCGGAGGAATCTTGCATTTTGTTCAGCAGAATGCGGAGAAAACAGGAGGGCCATCATGCAACAATTAATCCTATGAATCTGCTACAAAGAAAGTCTGAGAAAACGCTTCAATACAATTTTAACTCATTTTCAAGTAAGCATCTAATTAAGGCATAAGATACGAAAATGCACTAAATTACTGAAGAGGTAAAGAACACACACACACTATAAAATGTAATTCTCTATCCAAGATTTCTTAGAAGAGAGGGCTGGGGAAGGTGAGGGTCTGAATCGATATATAGATTTATAATCCTTTCGATCTACTGTTCCTAAGAAAAAATCGAACTAAGTGGATCGGTGTATCTAGCCCAATTATGTATGGGCCTTAGTCAGCCATGAGTTCTAGAGTGATTGTTACTGCACCTCTATACTTTCTTTTTGTAGCTATGTAGACTCATTAAAATAACCATCATATCTTTAATAAAAGAAATTAAATAAACCTAAATTCTCCTCACCTCTTAGTTTGAAATATAATTTTTAATTTGTAATATAATTTTTTATTTTAAATTATACCCATAATAGAAAAATTATATTCTAGATTATACAATTCAACTTACAAAAATTATAATTCAAAATACAAAAATTATATTCTAGATTATAAATCCAAAATAAAAAAATTATATTCTAAATTTTATAATCAAAATACAAAAATTTTATATTGGATTGCACAATATTTTTAGTATTTTTGGAAATATGAAGATTACAAACAAGAACTAGATATATTTTAGTTTTTTGGTTGCCAGTTAGTCACGATTTTAAATGGCTTAGGGGGATATTAGGCCTAGCCCGTCCACTTTTAACAGAATGGATCCTTTTGCATGTTAGTTGATAACCTTGTTTTGACATAAGAACAAGGTCATAATGCTATCACATGACTAATCATGTCTCCATGCTAAGTGAATCTTAATTAAATAAATATCTGATACAATAATAGCACCAGCTTCTTATATTGAATAATAATTTTCTAATCCCCAACAAATAATCTGCAGATACAAGCATGCATAAAAATAAATGAAAAAAATTCAAGAAAAACTAACTCACACCAGTCATAAGTGTAAGCTTTGTTGTATGAATGTTTTGGATGATAGGTAGAAGAAGACGCCTTTCTAAAATCGGAGATGGATATAGTCTCATCTCGTCCACCCGATCATGATGATGGTAACTAGTGATATTTAAGCCAACTTCAATTCTTATGAAAATTTCAGCTTTAGTACATTATATATAAATGACGGTAAGTTTTGAGACAAATATTTGGAGTTGAAAGATTTATATAAATATAAAGAAAATGTTACATGATTACCTTTTAATTTTTCTATATCTTTAAAACAACTAATAAAATTGTAATATTTTTTTTTCTCATTGATTCATCTCAAATTATTTTATATTTCAAAATAAAAATGTCATATCATTAAGGTTGAAAAAATGTTTAATAAAAAATGAGTTGTTTATGTATCATGGAATATGATCATATATACTTCAACAGGTTAAATAGCAAAAAGAAATCACTTATAATGTAATTGCCCGAAGGATTTAATTCAATAAAATGTTCCACATGTTTCTAGAGAGACGATGAACAATCCTTTCAATATCCAAAAGGAAAATAATCAAGAGGCTTCAAAAGTGAAGGACTCCAACGAGAGAATGTAAGTAACTAAGGCTTCCAAAGAAGAGCATGAAGAGCCACCTTGTTGGAGGCAAACCTTGGCCTCTTCCTTCAATTTCAAGGCTCTTTCTCTAATCTCCTTCGCTTCATCACTATTATCCATCAATCTTCTAATGGTCCTCTCTATCTCCCCTCTCTTCTCTAGCTGCAATCCAACCCTCCAAACATGGCTCACATACCTTGCATTCACTTTTTGGTCGGTGAAAAAGGGCATGCATATCATAGGAACCCCTTCACTAATGCTCTCCACAGTCGAATTCCAACCATTGTGAGTCCAAAATGCACCAACTGCTGAGTGTGCCAACACATCTTGCTGAGGGGCCCATTTCACTATTAGGCCTCTCCCTTCCAGATTCTCCAGGAACCCACTTGGCAGTGGCTCCAGCCATTCCGAGTCCTTGATAAGCCCCGGTCGAACCACCCATAAAAATGGGTGCTTGCTATTGGCCAAACCCCAAGCTATCTCCAAGAACTCAGTCTCAGTAATTGCAGCAAGACTCCCAAAACTGACATACACCACAGAGTTGGGTGGTTTTGTGTCTAACCAAGTTATGCAACTCTGGTCTTGTGAGATGAAGCTGCTATATGAAGCAGAAGAAGGAAAGTAGTTGTGAAAGGGTCCTATTGGGAACATTGGTATGGAAAACTCTTGGCTCAGTTTTGTCAATGCAGGTGACTCCAAACCTTCAAAGGAGTTCCAAATCACTCCCAAGGAACCCTTTGTCCCTTTCAAGAATTTGCCCAAGAATTCGTAGTATTTTTCTGGCTCCTCCGTCTTAATCAGAGGTAGGTCTTTCACTCTCAGTGGTGCTACTTCTTCCACTTCCTCCTCCAAATCTACGTTCAACATGCACAAAAGTAATAGATTATTGCTAGTGTTATATCTTAATTTTGTCACCATTATTTTTACACATTCTCCATGACTCTTGCATTTTAGTTTCGGTTCTAGACCAAATAAATAACTTGAAAAGAAATGAAAAATAAACTTTATTAACCCCAATATTTAATAATTTCGAAGAAAAAATCCTGATTTACGGACACATAATCTAACAGTCAAAACATTTTAATCATATTAATATAATTAACGTTTATACAAAAGAGAACTACAGTAGATTATTTTGAAACTATTATTTTCCTTATTAGTTTCTATAAAGCACGTAATCAAACCATACAATAATAATTTAAGAACAAAATTTATAAAAATAAAAAAAGATATCATGCTTTCAAACTACATATTAATTTGTTCCGCACCCACATAGGAGATGTTAACCAAATCTTCAATTTGTACTATGATAAATATGACAGCTGTGTCCACTTTTGTAGGTTTTTCGTGTGAATGTGACGTGGCTCTGCATTATTGTTTGAGTGCGTTACGGTCAGTTTTTTTATACACTGATACTTCAACGCGTGGAACACAAGGGATTTATTTTAAAAATATAATATATTTATCATATACTCAATTTTACTCGGTTGAAACTTGATATAGTGATGATCTAATATTTTAATAGAAAATATAAATTTAACAATCACATTTCATTCCCAAAACTAACAACAACAGATAAATATAATTAGAGATATTCGAATTTTAAAAACTGAGTATTAAGTGTTTTGAGTATATTAAATGTGTAGTTTGATTTTAACAATATAATATAATTTTTAAGGTTTCAATGTGAATTATAAATATTAAATTCATCTTTAAATTTAAATAGTTCATTCAATTTTTAAGAGTACCATAGTTCCTCTATATTTTATGAGATTGTACAGTCTTGTTTTAAAATAAGATTTGATTAAAACATTTGTCAAATATAATCTTTTAATGTAAAATAGGAAGATCATTTTAAAATATAATATTATTTATAGAAGTAACTTATTTTTTTTAAAGTTTTAGTAAAACTATTTTTATGAACTCAATTTTCATAAAACCTTAAAGAAAAAAAAAAGAAATGATATTTAACACAAAATTCAATTAAAATCGTATATCAAAACACAAAATTCAAAAAGGACATGAATTAAAACACGTCTCTGTCAACCAAAGTCGAAAAATGGGTTTTGAATCGAAGTATCATTATAAAAGAAGAACACTACTCATTTTAAAATCTACTTCCTAAACATTTTAAGAAATTTACTTTGTTTCAGTGTGACGTATCCAGTTGCTAATGTAGTAGCAAAGTGAATGATGATAAGAAGAGTATGAAAAAGTAGTTTTTTGAAAGACGAAAAAGGAATGAAAATGAGAAAGTAATTAACCTTGTGTGGATATGTAACCTCTTTGTCTGAACAAAGGATAGGCGGTGAAGGCAACAAAGGAAGACGCGCCACCAGTTCGCAGTACAATCCTCGGAAGCTTAAGGTTGTCGGCAACACCTCGAGTGAAGTGACACATAACATCTGAAATTAAACACACCACAGGTTCCTCCACTGCTTCATCACTCCGTAGCAGCTTCTCCACGCAGTCTTTGAAAGGCGCGACACATTTGAGGTTAAGTTCGACGAGGAAACTCAAGAGATCGGAGGATTGAGTCTGAGAGAAACCGTCTTGGATGAAGGAGAAGGAGAAGTGAGGGTAGTTGGAAGGGTTTGGGGAGTTGAAAGTGGTGTGGATGACGGTGATTGAAAAACCCTTTGAGTGAAGGATTTGTGCGAGTTGAAACATTGGGTTTACGTGGCCTTGGAATGGCAAAGGGAAAAGCAACACTCTCCGACCCTTTCTTCCCTCCATTGCTTCCTCTCTCTCTGCTTAGCTTCTTCTTCCTTTTTACACGGAACCTAATCCTTTCATATATCTTCTTTTTTCTTTAAACACTCACGTCGTACCTCTTGCTACTATTATTTTAATAACTTTTCATAACATTTAATTACAAACATATTTTTTATTATTAAAATAGGGAATTCAAGAGGCGGTGTGAAAAATATCATTTCTTCATTCACGCAGATACTCTGTCATTCCACCCCTTTATGGAATCAAGGTGTTTTTTATTTTTCTAAGATTTGGGGTTTAGAATTAATAAATTTTTAGTGCATACAAGGATAATAATAATAATAATGATTACTTGTAAATATTATCTTATGCAAAAATATTAAATGAAAAAAAAAAACGTGTAGAAACTAAACATGTGCTTAAACTCGAAATCCATTTATGCTCCACTGTTACATTGCATTTACAGTGGCTTTTAAGTAACTTATGCTTTTAAGTAGTAAATTATAAATAATATTAAGTGGGAGTATTTATGGTAAGTATTGGAAATGTTCCGTATACTAAAGATAAAATTAATTTATATATATATATATATATATATATATATATATATATATATAATAGGTGTAAGTTTTGTTTTTTTCATATGATATAAGTTCATCTTGTCATTCATGCATTGTTACATTAAATATTTAATCTTATGTACACAATGTATATGTGATGATATGAGAAAAATGTGTTTAAACATTTGAACCAATTTTATAATATTAAATTAGATTTAAAATCCACTTTTTGAAACTAAATTATCTAAAAATTCTTTAAATAATGGACTTAACCTATAAATGGACTATTGAATTAATTAAATATGAAAAAGATGAGTCTGCAGTTCATGATTCAAAATATTACTGTCTGTTATGCAGACTCTTCTACGGATAAATTAAAAATATAATTAATAAATATTCAACCTTAAATAAATACAAACTTGTAAATTTTAATTCTTGTTGGATAACAGTACAAAGTATGATAAACATTTAAGACATTACAATTAAATTGCTTTTTAATATTTTTATTTAAGAGTGTGAACATGATTATTGTTCCAGCCAACATAGATTGCGCTACTCTAAGTTAGAATTAGCATGGGTTTAATAAAGATGCGTCTAATTATGAAGAATTATAGAAAAATGAGATCAGTTACTCCAAATCCTCTTATTGAAATATATTTATAAGGGAAAATCCAACTAAATTATTTTCTAATTCTTATCAGTTTGATACTTTAACATGTGAAATTATAGTTATTTTTTAGAATTCAGTAATTATCTTTAATTGCTTAACTCTTTTTCTAAATTCACGATATTCTTAAGATATACACGTCGTTACTATTCAGTCATCAAGCAATGTATTTCTGACAAACAAACATTCTTAGAGACCGTCTATTAGATATATGATAAGGTTCATAAATTTTATAACATTCAATAATTTTAACAAATAAAACAATTTCAAAACAATGTCATTTTATTTATTTCGTATTTAATTAATACATGTAGTAGAAAAATTTAGTTTTGGCTTCTATATTTTTAAATTACTAAACGAGTTTTTAAACTTTAAAAAAACTTGAACGTAGTGTTTCTTCTAATTTTGACACGATAAAAACTCATTAAATATTCAATTTAAATATAAAATTATCATTTTATATATTAAAAAAATTAAAGAATATTTTACAAAGAATGAAAACCAAATTTAATAAAAAAACTGGAACTAAAAACTTATTTTTTGTTTCTTAATTAAGTTAATATATGAAAACAAAATATTTGTAAACTTGTACGTGTTTCATTTGTAAGTATTAAAAAAGAATGAAAAAGAATAGTATCGAAACAGTGCTATGAATTTGTGTGCCCATTTTTGGAGTCAACAATGATGTAGATAAGCCGCAAAGCTTGAAGGGAATGAAGAGTTGCCATCTGAAACACTCTCAAAGCTAACAAATCCAATTCCAATTCTCGCACTCTGAGATCAGATCAGATCAGATCAGATCATTCCTCCTCTATCTAAAGCTCCACTCTCACACCATTTTTCATCACTCTTCGCTGCTAATATAATACCGTTAACGGTTACATCAATTGAAGACCCAAAAGCATCGACAACAACAAATGGAGGAAGAGAAGAAGCAACACAGGTTGTTGCTGATGGCATCACCCTTACAAGGGCACATGACACCCTTACTCCACCTCGCTCACATCCTCTTCTCAAAGGGCTTCTCCATCACCATTCTTCACACTCTTTTCAACTCTCCCGACCCTAATTCCTACCCTCACTTCTCCTTCCACGCCATACCCGATGGCTTATCCCAAGCAGAAGCCTCCACGCTCGACGCCGTGCACCTCACCGACCTCATCAACATCAGATGTGAACACCCTTTGAAGGAATGCTTGTCTTCGCTTCTCTCAAACTCTCCCCAGCCTGTTCCATGCTTCATTTCCGATGCTGCTCTTCATTTCACTCAACCTGTCTGCGACGAGTTCAAGCTCCCACGCTTTGTTCTCAGAACTGGTGGGGCCTCTTCCTTCCTTGTTTTTGCCTCCTTTCCCCTCCTTAGAGAAAAGGGCTACCTTCCCGTACAAGGTTCGTTGCTTCTTCTGTTTTCATACCCTTTTTATCAAACACCATTGGTTTTAAGCTTATTTCTTTGCTTCTGATATGAAAATTCCTTGTGTTGGTGATTTTATTGATTGGCTAATGTAATGCTGGCTAGAGAGTTTTTCTATTTTATATTGTTAATGCCAAACTGGTTTCCGGGAAATCCTTGCTTTATTGGACTAGTTTAGGCCTTTGTTCTTCATGCTAATCAGGATTATCTAAGTTATGGATAATTTTTTGGAAACTAGCAGTGATGGTAAAGTTTTATTTATTTTGAACTTGATTGCATTTTAGTCTCACAACACAACTATACAGTTGAATCATTCAAGTTTTCTCCCATTTATCATCATCACGTTCCTTCATTCTGATTTTGTGTAATATTTAACCAAAATGCTTAACATGGCAACTTGGATATGTCATGGCACTGAGTAATACAGTGTACCTAGTAAAAAACTAAATATTGACTTAACTCCGTGTTAGCGATGCTTGTGCGGGTATAAATGTTTTTTATGACAGTAAAGAGCAACAAAAGAATTAATAGCTTAAATATTGGTTGAAATCAAGATGGAGGAACTGTGAACTGGAGAAATTGAGAGACTTAATTGATGCAATTGGAATTTGAGGAGTAAAAATTGCACAATCAAAACCCAAAGGGCTAAAAATGCAGTTAAGTGTTTGTTTTATGCGTTTTTATAGATATTATGATAAAAATGTCACTTTAGTTTTATGTTTTACTTTGTTTTTAAAATGCAAATAGAAGCAACATGCCATGGGATGAAAGGGCCTAAAATTTTCCTGTTTACTTTTGTTGAAAATTCAGAATCTAGATTGGAAGAGCCTGTGGTTGATTTCCCACCACTCAAGGTGAAAGACCTTCCCAAGTTTCAGTCGCAGGATCCTGAGGCATTCTACAAACTAGTTTGTCGTTTTGTTGAGGAATGCAAAGCATCTTCAGGGGTTATTTGGAACACATTTGAAGAATTGGAATCAGCTGCATTGACAAAATTGCGCCAAGATTTTTCCTTACCAATATACCCTATAGGCCCTTTTCACAAACGCTTACTTACTGGCTCAGATTCTTCAGCTAGCTTGTTCACCCCAGACAGAAGCTGCATGTCTTGGTTAGACAAACAAGAACATAACAGTGTTGTTTATGTGAGTTTTGGGAGTATTGCAGCAATAAGTGAGGCTGAGTTCTTGGAGATAGCTTGGGGGTTAGCCAACAGCCAGCAACCGTTCTTGTGGGTGATTCGACCTGGGTCAATCCGTGATTCAGAATGGCTTGAACCATTGCCAAGTGGGTTCCTAGAGAATTTGGGAGGAAGAGGCTACATTGTCAAATGGGCTCCTCAAGAACAAGTGCTGAGCCATCCTGCAGTGGGAGCATTTTGGACTCATAATGGTTGGAACTCAACCTTGGAGAGCATATGTGAAGGGGTTCCGATGATTTGTATGCCATGTTTTGCAGACCAAAAGGTGAATGCCAAATATGCAAGCAGTGTTTGGAAGGTTGGGGTGCAATTAGAGAATAAGGTAGAGAGAGGAGAGGTAGAGAAGACCATTAAAAAAGTAATGGTTGGGGATGGGGCGAAAGAGATAAGAGAGAATGCCTTGAATTTGAAGGAAAAGGCAAGTGCTTGCTTGAAAGAAGGTGGTTCGTCTTACTCCTACCTTCATAGCTTGGTTAGTGACATATTGTCACTGCCATCTTCTGCATCTACAGCTCAATGATTTCTTTACTATTAACAAATAAACCACATTCTCTGCAAAATGTAACAATGTATGTAGCAGATAGAGGGAAGGAAGCACTAATAGTCAAATTTTAATTCAATTCAATGTTAAGGCTTAATTGCACCATACCTTAGGAATGAGGTTCCACACTTTCCATATTTTGTCATCTAAATTTTAATTTTTAAAATTTTATCACTCATTTTAAAAATAAGCATGTTTTACCTTGTTTTAGGATTATTAAATTCTTAATGTCCTAATGACTTAACACAAATTCGTTCAGATAAACACTTTATTTTGAAATTAAAAAAGTATGAATTTGTTTTATTTTAATTGTATATTTTATACATGGTGTTTTACAGTTTTATACATGCTATAATTCAATTCAATTTTGTAAATTTTATCATATGCTTTAAAATTGAAAATATTTTATCTCTGTTAATGTTTATTAAATATTCATGAAGAAGTGATGATCTCGTGATATAATTGGCTTGTAGGGGTGAGAAGATGATAAAGGATGTTGAATGTATACTTGGGGTGTTTCAATTTATGTTTACAATTATACGTGGTTCAACACATTTTTGGAATACTCAAGGAAGTATGTATGTAATATATTACATAATATGACTATCGAGGACGAACAATACAATTATCAAAGTTATGTTGATTATTATATTGTAAAAAATGACTTCTCAACAATTAAGGTATCTTGATATCCCTGTTCGAACTTTAAATCTACATATTTTGATAAAAAAAACGGTTTAAATTTGGCACATCCAAAATCAACATCAATTTGATGGAGCGTATCAAAAAAGTTTAGGAGAAAGAATAATAAAAATTAATTATATAAAGCGGATTATATTTTGTCACATTTATGTGATTCTCATCATATGGATATTGTATTGATAATGCATATTGTTTTGGTAAACAATTTAATTATGTCGTACTAAACGATGAGTGATTATTCAGTTCACACGCAATCATATTCCAATATAATTATAGTTTTGACCGTACAACTTTTTGCTTAATTCCACTAGGTATATTTGTAGTGTATACTACTGTTTGTATTGCTGTTTATTCCACTAGATTCATTTCCTAACATTAAATATTATTAGTTTTATAGTATCCTATTCTCTACAAACGGTCGTAGAAGCCATTTTTTCTGTAAATCTGTGACACAGACACACAACGCCATTGGTAAAATAACATTCTTTTCTTTGTCAGCTTCACAGCTTAAGATTTCTGAAGCTACCTTTGCTGATATATAATACGTTGCCAGCTTATAAATGAACCTATTTGCATGAGTTGCATTTGCTAGAAAGAAAGGCAAATTCCCCCTGCTGCAAGAAAGTAAAGTTGAATTTTTGTAGATAACTTGGGACTAACCTATAGCAAGCTACCCTTGTAGTGGGTGGTCCCACCGTTGCCTGATATGTACAAAGAAAATGAATCCATTTTGTTTTTTTCGCTTCGAAACACCAAACTCACAAGGCATTTTTGGGACAACGTGTGCATTTAGAAGGCAAAAACAAAAATGGATGTTTTCGTTTTGAAACATAGGATTAAAACATTGGTAAAATGAAAAACCATCGGAGCGAAAAGGTCCAGAGGTCCAAAAACCACTATAGCTTTATTCAAGAAATCAAACAAACAACATACGCATGCTTGTGTCAGAAATCTTTAGGAAATCTAACGGCTACCAAACTAGATCTATTCACAAGAAGTAAAGAACATGGACAGAAACGAATCCTAGATAACCTATCAACACAATCAGCTAAAATAATACATAGCCTCCATTTCCGTACAAGTGTTTTTTATTCCTCTTCTTTCGTTTTGCAAAAACTAAATAATTATATAGGCTCAATTCCTCTCATCAATCAAGATCATAAAGTTACCAATGTATCATAGTTAACATGTTTCATGGGACCCAGGGCCATGAAAACTCTTTGGATAGGTATAATTATGTATAAAAACATGAAGTAGAAAGAAAACTTAAGAAATCACAGACATGTCTTATATACACCCAATTGGAAGCCAATGATCAGAAATTAAATTTATGATTATTTAGAATACTGTCTGTAAGTTATTCACATTGCAGATAACCCTTGGATGGGAAAAAAGAAAAGGTAAAAGTAGAAGTTTGTATTGAGTATTGAAAATTGTTTCCGTTCTATTCTTGGTAGTTTGTAGTGAGAATAGATGGAAGGATTAAACTAATATCACAGCTCAACTACAAACTCGAACATGTACCCACTATTTACAAAAAAAAATATGTAAGGAACGAAAAGATTTACAAATCTTCATCGCTCTCGCTGGTACATGAATCATCCAAGTTCACGGCTGCTACTTTTGAAGCACTAATCCTAAAAGAAGCCGAACGAATCTTGTAGGGTAACTTGGCATTATTGCTTGAAACCACCCCACCACCACAATCTGCTTCCTCTTCCTCTCTCTTCAAATCACTAGGAGGCAAAAAGCAATCTATGGACAACCCTTTGATGTTGAAGTCCACTTCCTCAACTTGCCAAACCTCTTCCATTCGTGTCCTGGAATGTGTCTCGGGGCCCCCACCAAACCTGAACAAGGACACCCAAGTCTTGCCAGAGTGTGCTATTTGAATGCCATCCACGGTTCTGTAGTCTTGTAAGAGAGACTCCATGTTGGTTTCCCAGTATATGCTCTCGTGTTCATGAGACTTCAGTTTCAGTAAGTGGGAGTCTTCTAGTTGAACCAATAAACCTGTTCTTTGGCTGAAATACCCCCACACCGTGTGCCGAACTATCTCTACGTTGCTGTTGCTCCTTGCTCGCAGTGTCGACGTCTCGCTTTCCAGTTTCAATATGAAACAATCTTCGTTGTTCACTGTCTTCTCTCCAATGCAGATAGAGTTGCTGAACAAATTAGCCGTGGACCTTGGATCAAGACCCTGTTCAAATAACTATTAGATCCTCCTAATTTGTCCGTATGATTCATAACCAAAATGCCAAATTTGCTGCAAAGCAGTTTTTTTTTTTTTTTTTTTTTTTTATATATCTAATAATAGAATCCAAACATGCACACAATTTTAGTTTTATCCTAGGCTGTTCTAGTAGATGATTTTAGCGGTGAACATATTTCTTTCCTTTTTAATTACGTGAAAATGGTATTGTTAACAACTAGTGGTGGAGGTCACATTTTTTATCCTAGCAAACTGTTAGTAAATAACAAATACATTTGGTTCAAGACTGAAGGGGTTCAGGCAAAAGAATAAAACAGCTTCGGAACAAATGAGGACAGGTTGTCACACACGGAGGAAAAGTTTGGATATTGTTGACTTGTCTTAGTCGCAACTACTAACTTGGAAAAATTCTCTATTTGACTTTTAAAGGGAGGATTTTTCCCGCGTTCCCTTTGTAAAGTGTTGACTTTTTTTATTTAAATTTAAAGTTTAGACCTTCTGGTTCTGATAGGGATAAGGGACGCAAATTTCAATGGAAAAGCATCAGGAAAGAAAATCAGCTTTGCCAATTCCTTTAGAAAGTGGGAAGCACTTTGTTACGTGGACTACTTTTCTTCCTTGCTGGCATGTTTTCATTTGGGATGCTGACAACAACCAACCCCACTTTTCTTCAAATGCTAAAGGGGCCAAAACTATTTGAAAAGTTTGAAAATAGTACTTGAAACTGGGAAAAGAGCACCTAAGAAACAAAGCAAAACGCGGAAAGAAAATATAGTGAGAAAAAAAGTTGCAGTCAAGCATGGTTTATTTAGACTTCAAGGATCCTTTAGGCTATTCGTGTTACAGGAACCTAGAGAGGCAATTTCGTAATGTCCATCAAAATCAGTGAAGAATAATGGCTTCTAGTAGAATGATTCAATTTTTTACCGTACCCCATTCACTAATCATAATTAAGCATGCTCTATATGGTGTCCAGTACAAACAGTCATAATTAAGCATGCTCCTTTATATCCCAAACAAATTAACATCTGCCCCTTTCCAAAAGAAAGGTTTGATCTTTAAAGAACCATCGTTACCTGTAAGAAACGTCTAAGAGGTCTTGGTGGGCCACGAGAAGCATGAGAATGGTGCCAAGGGGTTTGCCTCCATGCCACTTTACCATCACTTCCTGCACTGATCTTGTAGCCAGAAACCACAAGCTCTAAGCACCACAACTCAGGCCTCTTCTGCCAGACGACGAACCCCCCCATCTCTCCCTTCATCTGCAAATTCTTCATTTTCACCACCTTCTTACTGTTCACACTACCTTCCCCGGCAGAAAACTCTGTTGTTGCCATCTTCACCTGCCCCATCGCATACATGCTGTCCACACAGTTCAAAGCACGTTCTCCTCCCACTGCCGCCACATATTGCTTCACTATGTATTTAGCCATCGAAACCTCCTGCCAAGCATGCCCAAGACATAAAGCCATTAGTAAACATAATAAAATTTAGGGAAGAAACTATTTTTGACTAATTTAACTTTTTTAATTATGCAATCAGAATCAGAACTAGAGTTTCATTTGAGTAATTACTTTGCAGGCTATTTAAATGAAAACTTTTATTCTGATGAAAGAAAATATCAATGTAAATACTTTTATTCTCATGTTGAATTATTATTAACTACTGAAAAAAAAGTGAAAGAAAAGCTACTGACAATGTGTTGATCTTTAATGCTGCGAGTGATGGGTTGGTTGTCAGAGGCGATAGGTGAAGGGATTAATGGCGCTCCAACTACACCTAACAAAAGCTGAATCTCCGTGTTTTTCCCTCCAAAAACTGCTGCCATGGAAGTTGAATTTGATCTGGACTCGGCGTGAGGCTTCATCCAGTTCTTCATGTTGTGCCAAGCTTTGGTGGTTCCACTCTTGTGGGTGAGAATCTCCTCCGGAATAGGGACCTCAAGGACGGTTTCGAGCCCATCCTCGCGATCAAGATTGGGACAAAGCTTCTTCATATCAGAGAACTAATTGAACGTTGTGGGGGTGTGTTGTGATTCCGAAACCAAGAGTGAGAAAGATATATTATCGATAGAATTATAATTTGGAGATAATGAAGACTCAGAGGGAACTTGAATAGAAAGGTAGAAGAAGAATGATAGGAAGTTGTAGTATGAGGAGTATTGAGTATGAGAGTTTGGAAAAGATTGCCAACCAAACCATGGAGGGTCCCCCCTAGTTTGTAACGTGGTCCGCTGTGTCTGTGTCGTGTCTGCACGCCTCTATAATTCTCACTTAGATACAAACTTAAATAGGAGACTCATTAATTAAGCTTATTATTAACTTTAATATAAAACTATTGCTGATGGTTTCATTAATTTCACGTTAGTCCTTTTTTTTCTCAAGGGAGCATGTTAAGTTAGGTTGTCCATTTTGAACTGCTAAGGTTACTGTTTTATGTTACATTTTAGATACACTGTCACTGTCTTTGTACCGGTCTTCATTTTTCTTTCACATGGTAGAAAGCTAGAGAAAAAAAAGTGAAACTCCACAGATCCATAGTTTGGTACGTTGGTAGAGTTTCACATCAATGTTTTAACTTACCGTGACCGTTCATGTTATTTTTCGACTCAATGTGTGTCTCCAGCAAGGGCGAGTCAAATCTGTTATATCAATTTATTGAGCAACAAAACAGGATCAAATTTATCTGATGAATTCCCAGTAGAATATGATACATTGTAACTTGAGAGTAACGGAGACTTCATAAAGTTTGAGTGATTCCTGCGAATCTTCTTAATCACTCAATCAGATGGGCTCCATTTCAAATTTTCAACCTCTCATTCCAAATAATTTATGAGCATCGAATCATAGGAGAATTTGAGAGGTACTAGAACCGTATATAAAAAATAAATTCTACTTCTCTTTTTCTTCTCCTGCTAATTATTGCACTTATAAATCATCAGGTCTTTTTTCACATAACTATACCAAAAATGACATTCTATATTATTTTTCTGTATTGAGTGAGAGTAAAATACAAACCAAAATCAATAATTCAGATACTTTCTCTTTTAGACGATATGTGTTTACAAATAATTTGTTCTTGAAGGGTGAGGACTTGTGAAGATGACAGAAGAAAGCCCCTAATAGTCTTGATGGAATCAAAGGATAAACATTTGTTTTAATGTTAGTGAGTGTGATTAACATGTAAACAACCTAGATCCAAAGCAGGGAACCAAATACATAAAATAGTATATAATATATATTTTATAAACATTCATCCCCCCAAACTTAATATTAAGATGATGGTTATCCACGCACACTACTAGAAGCATAGGAAAATGTGATACACACGCAGTAGACCAATGAGAGGCATATATGTGTCCTAGAAGCACAGAGTATGTAGGTAAAATGGGAGAAAGAAAATTGAAATTTGTAATTGAAGTGATAGAGAAGAGAGGATAAGAAGAAATGAATGTGTGTATTATTCGAGTGGAGTAAAATGGTAGGGGGCAGAAGCATGTGAGGTGTAGCATGTTCATATTTGCGATGATTGATCCAGAAAATGAATAAGGTGGTCCATTGGGGAAGCAACACATCGGGTTTAATTGACGAGGATGTATTAACCGACAAAAGAAGTTGTTGTCGTTTCCAATCATGCCATGCACGTTCTGTTGATAATCTTTATTGTCTGTTGGAGCTGGCGACGACGTAACAATCTTCCCGTCACAACAACTGCTACTATTATTTATTAAACTAAATTACATTCTTCCTCTCAAATCCCCCTAGATTGCACAACACACGAATCACATATTATATATGTGTATATTCCTATCAATCTTATCTATTTTTTCCAGTTCCAATTGATTTTATTAAACTCCCCAGTAAGGTGTAAATGGGAAGAGTACTTGCATTTTAGACACAGTGGGTAGATGTCAAAATCTTTAAGTGAGGTTGCATTTTTGATAATGTGAAAGGGAAATAAATTGTTGAGAAAGTTAGAAGTTAGTTCGTTATTTCAATAGTCTTTCTAGGATACCTTAAATTAATGTTAGGAAAACATAATTAATGTTTACCTCATTTGGTCTCCATAAACACTTTGTTACTTGATTAACCATAAATAGAAAAAGTAAACGATATAAATATAATTAGTTTACAACTATATGTGTAACCGCTTAAAAAGGACCAAACTTATAAATATAGTTACACTGTTGTAGATAATTTCAAACATATCACAGCTTTTTTCTTGTTCTTCTTAAATTGAACTTAATTTCATAAAAAATTAAGGATGTTGTACCTGATAATACCATCGTTTCATGGTCTAATTTGTCTCTGATTTGCTTTCTCCAAAAATATTATTTTCATGCAATAAAACATAAATGTTGTCGACACATAGATCATAATTATTCGTTTACTTGATAATTAGCAGGAAACAAAAGGCTGAGAAAGGTATAAATTATGATTGGAAGAAAGCATTATTATCCATACACATCAAACATTGTACTCAAAGTAATTTAGAATATCTTAATTAAGACAGCCTCGATAGGAAGAAAAAGAAAATATGCATTTCATAATGTTAAGCAACCGACCAAACATGATTAAAAATTTATGTTTACTTAGTTAAATATAGATATAAGTTTATACATGTATAATAATAAAGCATATAGTGAAGGCGCCTCCAATCTTGGTGTACGCAAGAATAAAATGAATTGAATCTCACTTCCTTAGATATCAACACAAGTTCAAATAATGCTTCGTACAAATCTCTTATAATTGCGTCGTCTTATATTGAGTATGGTGACAAAATCAGAGTCCAAAAGAGCAAACCATGAAAATGGATATATATTTGACATAGTGAATGATATATAAACAAAGTCACCTCTCACAGTAATTCAGTAAAAATTAAAGCATTCTATAAATATTTTAAGAGTATTATTAAAATTATTTTTTATGTAAACATTTAATGCTGCAATTGCTAACACACTCATATCATTAGGAAAATTTCTGTAGAGATAAAAACAGCACCAAGGTGGGAATCTTAGTTAAAAAAACTTAATGAATTTGGCCAGTTGAGATTTAAACGCTAATTCCCGCTGACAGCGGAAGCAACCGGTGCACTATCTAATTTAAATTCATGCAATTAATAATTAAATCATATGATTCTTTTTCGGTGCTATTAATCATAAGATTCTAATTGTTCAGTTCAGACATATACCATTCTGTCGTATTATACAATCTTTAGTATTTCATTTCATTTTACTGATTCCATTTCCCATTGGACCCACACAATAAAATTAGTTTGGGGTGAAAAATGTTACGATGCAATGTTCACACTTAAAGTTTATCCATGTTTGTTATTTATTTGTTTCCCTGAAGTTAATTAAAGTTAGGTTTAGGAGTTGACGTACTCAGCATGGTGCCGACCAATCACATGGGAATCGTCCACATGATGTCTTTTCTTCTGTTTTTGTCCCTTTGCTTTAAAATGAGGCTTATTTCTTTTAGTATTCTCTATTTTTTCTATACAACTTCCACTAATGCACACCATTCCCAAATCAACTTTCAGCCCATCACGTATATCCTGATGAGAATGAAGCACAGCAGAAAATCTGGGGAAAATTTATGAAAAAACATGAGCACTTTTTTAAATGCGACAAATGATTGTCATTACTAATAAGAACTAAGAAGAGATAATATAGAAAAAGCATGGTTATGAGCCACAAACAAGAACACAAAACCCTATTCAACTTTCAACTGAACAAATTCCTACTTAATGTTTGGTTTAATTATAAACACTTGATCTTTGAGTTCTTTATAGTGAGTTCTTCATGTTCTCCCCTCTATATACATAAATATACACTATTATAATATTTTCATATTTCGTGAAAGTTTTTTTTTTAATATTTCGTAAAATTTAAAATTTATACAAAATATTATAAAAAAAATAATTTCTTATAAATTCGTTTGGAAAATATATAAAAATCTTATAAAATATAAAAAATTATAATAATATAAATATATTTCAAATAATATAATATAAAAAATCTAGGATTCGTTTCTGTCCATGTTCTTTACTTCTTGTGAATAGATCTAATAGTAATATTTTAAATATTTTAAATTTTAAAAGATAAGTTAATGTGTTAAAATGGACTATCAAACTAAAAATACTAATCCATTTTTACGAAATTAGTAATAGACTAGTAGATCGATCCGCGGAACTTAACCCACTCTACGGACAAATGTTAGACGAAGTGAGTTTAAAACTAAATCTTAGTAAAAAAATTAATAGACTAAAGTTGTTAGGATAATTATCATATTAAAACAATTATCTATCATAAAAATGATTCCAATTCAGCAAACAAAAATTATGTTTAACACATATTTTAAATTTTCAATTGAATTAAAACTAAGATATAACTTTTTAAATTACTTTATTAAAACAAAACATTTAAAAATAATTGAATTACAAATAATTTAAATATAATAAATTTTAATTTCTTTAAATCATTTAAATCTCTCCTCCAAACACACTCCGAGAAAGTCGAATGAACTATTTAAATTGTATCATTTTATAATTTGTTGGTCTTTAACATGTAGTCTGAGATATTCGGTCTTTAGTTGTCAGTCTTTGATTTGGTATTCAATATTTGGTCTCAGAGGGATACCTGCTAATACACCCTATAAAGAGAATTAATTATATTTTAGTTATTAAAGAGTCTTTACCTTTTATTTTAGGATATATATTTATTTATACTACCTAAATTAGACTGATAACCCTGGGATCATTTAATCTAGATTCAGATAGATCATAGATCTTTAACCATAACTTGGAGATAATTTTACATATGATTAACATTAAACGGAATAGTTAAGTGATAATCTTCAACTAATTGCATAAGAACTACAAAACTAAAATAAACCATGCCTTATATGTATCTGTGTGTATGAGAGAGCCTATAAGTACATCACGATCTCATAACATAACGAATAGTAAAGACTTTTACGTTAGACATAATTTTCTTTAACGACATCGCTACCCCCACATCTTACACAATTAATATTAATTTTACTAACACACTTTTCATGTCCTTCATACTATAGATTTAACTGAGTTCAAATTTTTGCTCTTTCATTGTACAATCTCCAGTATTTCTAATGTTTCATATGTATGTATCCAATTGAATGCATTAGCTATTAAATCTTCTCATTAATGGTTGTAGGGGCTTATTCATGCTTTTTATCTAAAGGTTAGATTACTTGTTTCCCATCAATTTTAACTTTTGCTCATTAAAAATATATACAATGAAAAGATCTACCATCCTTGTTTTGATTTATTTTACGAATGAACAATTGGGTTATTTCACAAGAGTGTCAATTAATCGGTTTTTGGCGTCATTTATGTAAATAATAAATTTATATGTATATTTCTAATTACGTGAACATCATGCATAGAAAAAAAATAAATTAAAAAAGTTGCAATCATGAGGACACAGTGATGCAAAAAAGTTACTCTGTGACAAAAGCAACACCAAGCAAGCAATAAAGAAAATCAGGAGTTGGTAACCATTTCACAAAGGTTGAGTTTCTAAGGGGGAAACATATAAACAGTAAGGAAAGTAATACATGAAGACACATTTGAAGAGTGACAAGATAGAACAAACATTACAACATTTTTGTCTCTTTGGACATAACCAACCAAAAAAATTTAAAAAAAAAAAAAAACGTTTAAAATCACAATATCGGATTGAAACCACATTTGTCTTGAATGTTTATTTCTTTATTGTGTTACAGTCTTCTTTTAATAGAAAATTATTGAATCTCCAATCCATATTTTTCATATAAAGAGTTTCCCATATGATTTTCACTTGGCATCCCTCTTCCTTGGAATTTTTTAAATTTGAAAAGAAATTGAATATTTGGAGTACAGTTTTATCATTTTTTTTGCAAAACAAAAGAAAACAGTTTTATCACTTTTTATTCAAACTTGGGCTTTTGGGCCTTCGCTGGGGCACATAAGATTTTTTGGAGTGATTCTTCCTGCACTTCCATGGTGACTTCCTGCACTTCCATAATTTAAAAATATTCCCATTTTTTGTTGTTGATCTGGACTTCCTATGTGGATTCCTACCCAATGTTAAACTTTTGTGCATAAGAATAAAAAAGAAAAAGAGCGCAAATGTTTCTTGCCTATACAAATTTTGACATGCACTATATTATTTTTTAAAATTTAAGAAATGTATTGGCATCTGTATTTAAATGTTGCGTGCAATCTATCAAAGAAAATGTTCAATTCATAAAAAAAGATATTTGTGGTGGTTAAAGATGTTGGAAGAGGTTAGGTACTGTTTCAAAAAGTAAAAAGAAAACGAAAATTCACCATAGAACGATAAACTTTCATCACAATCTATAACAACTATTACCAAAAATCATCATAAACTAAATGAGATTCACCAATCACACATACGCACATGCAAAATTTCCAACAAAGAAACCTCCCTAAATAACAAAGCATCACTGTGCAGCTGAAAAATGAAAAAAAACCACGATTAAGGGGGAGAAAATCCCTACCTTTCAAATATAAATATGAAGGACATTTTAAACAATTCACATGACTGGTATGGTGCAAGTCACAAAGATGGTATAGTGCTAGAAGCTTCTCCCAAAAAAGAGTGGAACGTAATGCTGATGGCCCAAATCTCCCATGGCCTGCATATAGTTCCAACCAACACTCTCACACTAAGGGCCTTTTGTGGTGTTGATTGGGTTGGTGATGCAATTCATCTCAAATCTACGATATATGCTATCTCTTTCTTATAGGCTGTCAATACTTTTAAATTTCCTCTGCTGTGTGAGTCGCTTATCTTTAGATATTTCAATTCTAATCTATGCATTTAAAAATGATTAATTATAATTGTATGATTTTAGTTTATATATTTTAAAATGGCTAATTTTAATCGCATATCATTCTTGTATAACGACAGGATACATCCATATAATTAATCATTTACATGAAGTTAATTGTTTAACTTTTACAAATTCAATCATTTAACATAAAACATTAAATAATGAAAGGTTTTGAGATAGTCATAATTGGTCGTTTAAGTCATGGAGGCGCTGTTGAGACCTGAGGGACTATGCTCGTTTCCTTATAGGGAGGTTCTGTCCGAAATGGTATCAGAGGCTAACCGTTTTCCAAAAGGGGGACATGATGGTATAGACTATATGCCGAGGACGAGTAGGAGGAGCCAACCCAACATGGACATCCCAACACAAGCACCCACTCAGCCTATTCTCTTAAACTCTACTCTCTCCCTACCTCTCAGTGTATCTAAAACTCTATCCTCAAAAATAGAAAACCTCATTGAGTACTCTTATGTTCCAGAAGATGCTCAAATCTCAAAAACCCAGAGTCCTTTGTTAAGCCCTTATAATATATTCAGAAGACAAAGATCTGCACTCAGATCTATCACTAGACTCATCTCCTCAAAAAGACCCCATGTCAAGGAATATGTCCAATCTTCCAGAATGGACCAATGTTCTTTAGCTGCCACTACTGAAGAACAATATGTCAACATCGAGATCCCCAAGGATCTGATCAGACACTGGCAAACTGAAAGATACACACACCTCCATTATGGAGCCATCAGACTAATGATCTCACCTGTCACCAAAGAAAAAAAGATACCTCTAGCAGGAGTTTTCCCTGATGGAAAACCCCTCTTCACTGACAAGGTGAACGGGCACTTTATCTGGGACGCCAACCCAGATCTGTGTGATTCTGACTGTGACTGTTGGAGACACACAGGAGACTCTAGTGATGATGAGGATGAAGATGATGAAGAAAGTGATCCTGAAGACTCTTGCA